>Ga0247713_1001664_pt1 | contig 10795 bp, 14 predicted proteins | sample 21E_NmetaG_FD_189936 | JGI IMG/M metagenome (GOLD analysis project Ga0247713, IMG submission 189936) | Soil microbial communities from hillslope of Landscape Evolution Observatory, University of Arizona, Oracle, AZ, United States - 2-1-E_N | ecosystem: Engineered > Artificial ecosystem >... | reverse complement strand
CCCGCGAGCACCTCGGCGATGATCGCGTGCGGGTCCTCGCTGCGCGGGTTGTCGGACGTGACCACCGCCACGTCGGCGAGCCGCTCCGCGACCGCGCCCATCAGCGGCCGCTTCTCGCGGTCGCGGTCTCCGCCGCAACCGAAGACGCACAGGACGCGGCCGGCGGCGAGGTCGCGCGCGGCCCGCAGGACGTTCTCGAGCGACGCCGGCGTGTGCGCGTAGTCGACGAGCACCGTGAAAGGTTGGCCTTCGTCGACCGCCTCGAAACGGCCCGGCACTCCCGCGAGCCGCTCGACGCCCGCGGCGACGGCGTCGTCCGGCAGCCCGAGGAGCCGCGACGCGGCGACCGCGCCGAGCACGTTCTCGACGTTGAAGCGACCTCGGAGGCGCGTCCGGAGGCGGAGGTCCCCGACGCGGAGCGTCGCGCCGTCGGGCCCGAGCTCGAGCTCGTCCGGGCGGACCTCCGCGTCGTCGGCCAGCCCGAACGTGAGCGCGCCGCCGAGCTCCTGCGCGAGGCGGCGGCCCCAGGGGTCGCCGACGTTCACCGCAGCCGGGACGCCGTCGGCGAAGAGCCGCCGCTTCGCCTCGTAGTAGCGCTCCATCGTGCCGTGGAAGTCGAGGTGGTCCTGCGTCAGGTTCGTGAAGACGAGCGCGTCGAAGCGGACGCAGTCGAGCCGGTGCTGGGCCGACGCGTGCGACGACGCCTCCATCGCGCAGCTGCGGTCGCCGGCGGCGAGCATCTCGCGCAGGAGCCGCTGGAGGTCGATCGCCTCGGGGGTCGTCCGCTCGAGCGGCCGCGCGCGGCCGCCGACGCGGCACTCGATCGTGCCGAGCAGCCCGGGCCGCAGGCCGGCGGCGTCGAGGATCGCGTGGAGCAGGAACGCCGTCGTCGTCTTCCCGTTCGTCCCCGTGACCGCCGCGATCGTCAGCTCCGCGCTCGGGCGCCCGAAGAAGAGGTCGGCCGCCGGCGCCATCGCCGCGCGGGCGCTCGGGACGACGAGCTGCGGCACCGGCACGTCCAGCGGTCGCTCGACGACGAGCGCGACCGCCCCCGCCGCGACCGCGTCGGCCGCGAAGTCGTGGCCGTCCGCCCGTGAGCCCGGCACGCAGAAGAAGAGCGCCCCCGGGGCCACGCGGCGGACGTCGAAGGCGAGGTCGTCGATGCGGACGGGCGCGCTCCCGACGACCTGCGCCGGGGCGAGCGCGCGCGTCAGGCGCTCGAGATCCATCCGGGGAAGCCTACGGTCCGAGGGGGGCGTCCGGGGGCACGTCCAGGTACTGCAGCCCGAAGCTCGCGATCTGCTGGAAGGCCGGTGCCGCGACGACGCCGCCCCAGATGCTGTTCCGGGGCTCGTCGACGGCGACGAGGATCACGAGCCGGGGGTCGCTCGCGGGCACGAAGCCGACGAACGAGGCGAGGTAGCGCGAGTCCGAGTACCCGCCGCGCTCCGGGTCCGGCTTCTGCGCCGTCCCCGTCTTGCCGGCGACCTGGTAGCCGCGGACGCCTGCCTCCGTCCCGGTCCCTCCCTCGTCGACGACGCCCTTCAGCATCGACGCGAGCGTCCTCGCCACCGGCTCCGAGACGATCCGCCGCCGCTTCGGGGGCTGCTGCGGCGCGCCGTCGATGCGGGCGACGAGATGCGGCTGCACCCACACCCCGCCGTTCGCGACCGCCGCGTAGGCCGCCGCCATCTGCACCGCCGTCACGGCGATCCCCTGCCCGATGGGGATGTTCCCGATCGACGACCCCGACCATTGCTCGACCGGCAGGACGATGCCGGCGCTCTCGCCGGGGAACGCGAGGCCGGTTGGCTCGCCGAACCCGAAGCGCTCGATCCAGTCGGCGAGCTTCCGCTCCCCGAGCAGCTTCGCGAGCGTGACGGTGCCGACGTTCGACGAGTGCGAGAGGATCTCGGCCACGGTCATCCGCTGCGTCGGCCGCTCGTGCGAGTCGCGGATCGTGCGGTCGGCGACCCGGATCGTGTACGGCAGCGTGAACGGCGTCTGCGGGGTGACGAGCCCCTCCGACAGGACGGCCGCGGTCGTGACGAGCTTGAACGTCGAGCCGGGCTCGTACGGGTCGGTGACGGCGCGGTTCCGCGACCGCTCCGGGGGAACGGACGCGAAGGCGTTCGCGTCGAAGCTCGGGGCGGCGGCGAGCGCGAGGATCTCGCCCGTGCGCGGGTCGAGCACGATCGCGCTCGCGGATGTGGCACGCCAGCGCTTCACCGTCTCGCGCAGGACGCTCTCGGCGTACGCCTGGATGTTGTGGTCGATCGTCAGGTGGACGTCGCGCCCCTCGCGCTCCGCCTTCGAGTCGAGCACGTCGATCGCGCGGCCGAACGGGTCCTTCACGATCGTCTTGCTGCCCGGCTTCCCCGCGAGGACGCGGTCGAGCGCCTGCTCGACCCCGGCGAGCCCGACGTTGTCGACGCCGGCGTAGCCGAGCACGTGCGCCGCGACCGAGCGCTGCGGGTACGCGCGCCGCTCCTCCGCGTAGAAGCCGATCCCGTCGAGGTCGAGCTTCGCCAGCTCGGCCGCGCGCTCCGGGTCGGCCTGCCGGGCGAGGTAGACGAAGCCGCGCGTGCGGTCGGAGAGCGCCGCGACGAGCGTCTCCGGCTCCTTCCCGAGCACGCGGCCGACGGTGCGCGCGACCGCGAGCGGGTCCCGGATCCGGCGCGGGTCGGCGTAGACGGTCGTCGCGCTCTCGCCGATCGCGAGCAGCGCGCCGGTGCGGTCGTGGATCGTGCCGCGCCGCGCGGGGATCGTGATCGTCTCGCGGTGCTGGCTCTCGGCCATCCGCGCCAGCGGCTCGGCGCGCACCGCCTGGAGCCAGACGGCGCGGCCGAGCGACGCCGCGAGCGCCAGCACGAGCACGACGAGCAGCAGCCGGATCCGCCGGTCCGCGACGCTCTTCCGTGTCCGCCGCGTCACCGGGTCGGGCGGAGCTGCACGTAGGTGATCTCCTCCGGCGGCGCGGGCACCAGCCCGAGCTTACGGTGGGCGACAGACACCACGTGCGGCGGCGCCGCGACGCTCGAGAGCTGCGCCGAGAGCGCCGCGTTCCCGGCGCGCAGGTCGGTGTGCTCCTGCGCGAGGCGGTCGAGACGGACGTTCAGCTGGAGCACCGCGACGTTCAGTGCGACGACGCCGCCGAGGAGGACGGCGAGGAGCGCGATCCACGCGAGCCCGGCGCGGAGCGGCGACGACCGCTGCGCCGCGCGCCGGGCGGGAGCGGGCGCCGTCCGGCGCGCCGGCGCCGTCCTGCCGCGCCGGGCAGGTGCCGGGGCCGGGGCGGCGGCCGTGGCGTGCCCCCAGGCGGCCACTACGCCTCCCCGGCCTTCACGGCCGCGCGCAGGCGCGCCGAGGCGGCGCGGGGGTTCCGGTCGACCTCGTCCTGCGTCGGCCGCACCGCCTTGCGGCCGAGCGCGCGCAGCGCGGGTTCGCGGCCGCAGACGCAGACCGGGAAGTCGGGCGGGCACGTGCACCCGCGCTCCTGGTCGCGGAGGAAGCCCTTGACGATCCGATCCTCGAGCGAGTGGAAGCTGATGACGGCGAGGCGCCCGCCCGGACGGAGCATCCGGAGCGCCGCCGGGAGCGCCGCCTCGAGCGACGCCAGCTCGTCGTTCACGGCGATGCGCAGCGCCTGGAAGACGCGCTTCGCGGGATGGCCGTCGCCGAAGCGCACGGGCGCGGGGATCGCGCCGCGGATCGTGTCGACGAGGTCGAGCGTCCGCTCGTACGGCCGCTCGCGCCGCCGGCGGACGATGGCCCGCGCGATCTGCCGCGCGTAGCGCTCCTCGCCGTAGCGGCGGAAGACGTCGGCCAGCGCGCGCTCGTCGGTCTCGTTCACGACGTCCGCCGCGGTGCGCTCCGCCGTCGGGTCCATGCGCATGTCGAGCGGCGCGTCGGCCGCGTACGAGAACCCGCGCTCGGGCCGGTCGATCTGCATGCTCGAGACGCCGAGGTCGAGCACGATCGCGTCCGCGCGGACGTCGTTGTCCGCGAGCTGGCGGAGCACGAGGCCGAAGTCGCCGCGGAGGAAGCGCGACTGGATCGACGGGTGCCGCCGCGTGAAGCGCTCGAAGTAGTCCCGTGCGGTCGGATCGCGGTCGATCGCGATCAGCCGGCCGTGGCCGCGGAGGTCCTGCGCGAGCAGCGACGCGTGCCCGCCGGCGCCGAACGTCGCGTCCACGACCGTCTCGCCCGGCCGCACCGCGAGGCGCTCGCGCACCTCGTCGGCGAGGACGGGGACGTGGTCAGTCGCGCTTGGCGGCAAGGCGCTCGGCAACATCCTCGGCACTCCCTTCGACCTCGGCGATCTCCTGGTGCCACGCGGCGCGGTCCCAGATCTCCAGGTGGTCGTAGACGCCCGCGACGACGACGTCGCGGCCCAGCTTCGCGTGCTCGAGCAGCGGCGCCGGGATCATCACGCGCCCCTGCTTGTCGGGTTGCGCCTCCGCGGCGCCGGAGAAGAAGAACCGCTGCATCCGGCGTCCCTCCTGGCTGAGCGGGTCGAGCGACGCGAGACGCGACTCGACCACGCGCCCCCAGTCGGCGGCGGCGTAGGCGTAGAGGCAGCCGTCCATCCCGCGCGTGACGACGATCCCGTCCGCGAACGCCGGGCGGAACTTCGCGGGAAGGGTGAGCCGGTTCTTGTCATCGATCGTGTGCTCGTACTCGCCAAGCAGCATGGGGCTGCGCTCCCTTGTTCACCACTGCGCCCCACTTTAAACCACGCTGTTCCACTACGCAACCCCGCGGCGCCACCCGGAAGGGGGATCTTCGGACGCTGCCGCGGTCGCGCCGCAGCGGTGACGCCTTTCCCCCCGACCGGGTGACGCGCTGCCGCGGCGACGCGCACAGGATGCGACCGTGCCGCTTCCGGCAGGAGAGCAAGCCGCGGGGCGCGAGAGCGCGCTCGGCCACGTCGCCGCGTACCTCGAGCTCCTCCGCGACGCGTCGGTCGCCGTCGACGAGGCGGCGGACGGCGGAGGCGCGAGCTACTGGCTCAAGCTCGAGCTCGGCGACGGACGCTGGACCGTCGACTACCGCGCCCTACGCGGCCGGCCGCAGCCGGGCGACGTGATCGACCTCGGCGCGCGCTCGCGCTGGGAGGTGCGCGGCGTGGAGCTCGTCCGCCCGCGTCCGCCGCGCGCGCCGATGCGCGAGTTCCTCGTCTGCGCGCCCGCCGCCTAGGCCGCCTTCACGCCGCCGCCCCGCCGTGGGCCCCGCGACGCGTCAGCGCCTCGGCCCCGCGCTCCGCCGCGAGCGCCAGCGCCTCCGCCGTCTCGAGACCGCGCGCGAGCGCGTACGTCAGCGCGGCCGCGAAGCAGTCGCCGGCGCCGTAGACGTCCTCGAACGCGCCCGGCAGCGGCGCGGCGCGGTACGGCCCGCCCGGCTGCGCCCAGCCGCCGAGGTGCCCCGCGGTCGAGACGACGAGCGCCGGCGCCGGGTCCAGCTCACCGGGGTGGTACCGCTCTCCCTCGTCGTCACCGCTCCCGACGAGCGCGTCGAGCGGGACGGCCCCGCTCCGCAGCGTCGGCAGCTCGCGCGGCGTGGCGACGAGCACCCGCGCACGCCGGGCCGCCTCGAGCGCCTCGACGTCGCCGCTGACGAAGAAGACCCCGTCGGCCCGCCCCAGCTCGCCCCACGCGATCCCGCGCGCGTTGCCGCGCGGGATCAGCTTCGTCCCGATCACGGCGATCGTCCGCTCGCCCATGGCGTCGACGAAGACGGTCGCGCGACGCTGCGGCTGCTCCGACGGCGCCGAGTGGACGGTGACGCCGAGCGCCTCGAGCTGCGCCCGAGCGCGCCGCCCGGCGTCGTCGGCGCCGAGGGACGTGTACAGCGCCGCCGTTCCCGCGAGACGCGCGAGCTCCACCGCGGCGACGGCGCCGCCGCCTCCGGCCTCCTCCCACACCTCCTCGACGTGGACGATCTCGCCCGGCCGGGGCAGCGTCTCCACCCGGAGGAAGGTGCACCACTCGACGTGGCCGACGACGGCGAGTCGCATCGCGCCAGTCTCACACCTGGACGCCGGCCGGCGTTCCACCGATAGTGGACGACGTGACGGTGCCGCCGTTCGAGCGCTTCTACGCCGAGGTCGGCGGGGAGATCTTCGCCTTCCTGGCCCGCAGGCTCGGGCGCGCGCGCGCGGAGGACGCGTTCCAGGAGACGTTCCTGCGCGCCCTCCGCGCGTACCCGCGGCTCGAGCACGGGCGGCACCTGCGCGCGTGGGCGTACACGATCGCGAGCCGCGTGGCGATCGACGCGGCGAGGGCCGACGCGCGCGTCGCCATACCCGCGGACGAGCCGGTGGCGACCGACTCGCGCCCCGCGTACGCGGAGCTGGAGCACCTCGCCGCCGAGCTGCCGCCGACGGAGCGCGCGGCCGTCGTCCTCCGCTACGGGTACGACCTCGACTACGCCGACATCGGCGCCGCCCTCGGCTCGAGCGCGGAGGCCGCGCGCCAGGCCGCCTCTTCGGGCGTGCGCCGCCTCCGCCGGAAGGAGCTGCACGCATGACCGTCCCGACCGACCTCGACGCCCGCTTCCGCGCGGCCGCGGCCGCCGAGGGGCTCCTCGACGTCGCCACCGCCGTCCACGAGACGCCGATCGGGCCGCTCCTGCTCGCCGTCACGCCGGCAGGGCTCTGCAAGATCGCGTTCGACGCCGACGCCGACGCGGAGGAGGAGCGGCTCGCGCGGCGCCACGGGGCGCGAATCCTCCGCTCGCCGAAGGCCGTCGACCCGGTGCGGCGCGAGCTCGACGACTACTTCGAGGGGCGCCGCCGCGACTTCGACGTCCGGCTCGACCTGCGGAGCGTCGGCGACTTCGGCCGCGCGGTGCTCGACGAGCTCGCCCGCGTCCCGTACGGCAGCACGACGACGTACGGCGCCCTCGCGGCCCGCGCCGGCCGCCCGCGCGCGGCGCGCGCGGTCGGGACCGTGATGAACCGCAATCCCGTCCCGATCGTGCTCCCGTGCCACCGCGTCGTCGGCTCGAGCGGGAGCCTCGTCGGCTACGGCGGCGGTCTCGACCGCAAGCAGGCGTTGCTGCGCCTGGAGGGCGTCAGCCTGTAGCGCCGCGCGCGTCCGCGCCCTCGTCGCGTGCTTCCGCGGCGACGATCCGCTCCGCGAGGATCCGCAGCGTCTCGCGCCGCCGCTCCTCGGGATCCTGCGCGAGGAACTCGTCCGCCGTCCGGAGCGTTCGCGGCGGCCGCTCGTCACGCCGCGCGCGCTCCTCCTCCGCGACCCGCTCGTGCTCGACGATCCGCTCGGCGAGGATGCGCATCGTCTCGCGCCGCCGCTCCTCCGGATCCTGCGCCAGGAACTCGTCAGCCGTCGTGATCCTCTTCCTCGCCATCGTCCTCCCGGAGCAGCCGGATCGCGGACAGGTCGCGCTGGATCTCGGTCAGGACGCCGTAGATCTCGAAGACGCCCCTGATGATAGCCGTGACGACCGGGTCGTCCTGCACCGCGCGCCACTCACCCGTCGAGCAGCTTGTATCCCACGCCCCACACGTTGACGACGTAGGCCTCGCCGCCGGCCGCGGCGAGCTTCCGGCGGAGACGGGACGCGTGCGAGTCGACGGTGCGCGTCTCCACGAGCGCGCGGTAGCCCCACACCTCGCGGAGCAGCCGCTCCTTCGTGAACACGAACAGCCACTGAGGTCTCCTTCGATCTCGCCTTCTTCGTGGAGGCGACCCGCTAGACAAAGGAGACGCACATGCCCCTGTTCGAGACGTTCCGAGGTACGCGGCAGGTCATCCAGTGGCCGCCGGAGACGGAGTGGTTCCCAGAGCTGCACGAGGCGGTCGCCGAGTACACGCGGCTGCTGGACGAGCGCAGGCAGGTCGGGCTGCAGGTCGAGTTCGCGACGACCGACCTGGAGAAGCTGGAGCGCACCTACCAGAAGAAGATGGCGGAGCACCTCCGCGGGAAGGGCGAAGCGCCGAAGCGCGATCGGATCGAGAAGAAGCGCAAGTCGCTGGAGGAGGCAGTGGCGAAGCTGCCCGCGTTCGAAATCGCACTCGACGAGCAGGAGCGAACGATCGTCGAGCTGATCGAGAAGCACCGCGCGCGCTGGATCGCGAAGCTCAACGGTGAGATGAACGCCGCGCGTGAGCGGTTCCGTGCTGCACTCACCGAGCTGCACGCGGCGCGCGACGACCTGACGACGCGGGAGCGGCTCGTTCCGTGGCTCGAGCAGTTCCCGTCGAGCGCGAAGTTCCGCGCAGGCTCTAGGCGGCGAGTCAACCTGCTCCAGGCCCCACACGGCGAGCCGTACGCGTGGAACGAGGTGCTGCATGCGCTGCGCGCCGACGCCGAGCCACACGAGCCCATCCAGAGGCCGAAGCTCGGTGGCCCCGACGGGGAGTACCTAGTCGGCCAGTTCCCCTACGGCGTTCACGGCGTCGACGTACCAAGCCCTGCACCTGCAGCTCCGAAGCGTCCATACGCGGGCAAGCGCGTACCGACACCCGACGACCTCAAGGCGCAGGCGCGCGGCGACGGCCCGATCATCTACGACGGAGCCGTCGTCGTCGATCCAAACGTCGACTAGCCCCCGGTGCCGAAAGTGGACTTCTGCGGGATGATTCGTGTTGACCACACGGGCAACACGACCGAGGAGGAGACATGCCCGCGAAGACCCGTAAGAAGAAGCTCGCCCGGACCGACGAGAAGCTGATCGACCGCGCCGTGGAGCTGCGGAAGGAGGGTCTCGGCCTCGTGAAGCTCACGCGCCAGCTCACTGAGGAGGGCTTCAAGAGCGCGACCGGCAAGGAGCTGCGGCCGCAGACGGTGCGCCAGCTTCTGCTCCGCCAGGACGCGCTCGGAGAGCCGGTCGCTAAGCGCGCGGCGCAGTAGCGCACACACTCACGCGGTGGAAGAAGGCCCGCCGCGCGCGGGCTTTCTTCGTTTTCTACAGGATGTACTTTGCAGTTTCGCTTCCTCCGAGTATCGTCGCCTCACAGTGGCACCGCTTCGTTCAATGCCGGCGTTGTCCATCGATCCGACGGAGCTGAAGCGCTTCGGCGACCGCTGGAACGACAACGGCGGTCGACTGAAGCGCTCACGCCCAGAGTCCTCGCTCGAGCTCTCGAATCTCTTCGCGAAAGCAGTGGCAGAGCCGCTCGCAGTGATGCTGGGGAACGTCCGGATCGTCGCCCCGAACAGGAACTTGCTACAGCCGCCGGAGGTCGACTGCGTCGAGCTCGGAGACGTGAGGATCGTCGGCGGCGTGCGGCCCCAGAACTTCGACGTTGGCTATCGGCCCGACGGCATCAGGTTCGCGCTAGACAGCAAGACGCTGAACGACCGCGAGAGCGTCGCGAAGAACTACCAGAACATGATCAACGATCTCGCCACGGAAGCCACGACGGTACACACGCGGTTTCCGTTCGCGCTCGTCGCGTTCATCGTCGGGGTCCCGTCGCCTTGCCTGGTCGAGCCGCAAAGCTCCGCGCTCATCGGGACCCTTGAGCGTCTGGGGCGGCGAAACCTCATCGACGAACCGTCGCATCTGGCGGAAGCGATCAGCCTCGTGGTATGGGATCCGGACAGCGGCGAGGTGCTCGAATCGGTGCCGAGCCAGAACTCCCCGCTCCGCATCGAGGGGTTCTCAACGCGGGTCGAGACGTTATACACCGAGCGCTACAAGGGTCTGCCACCGCATGCCGAGATAGGGGAGGAGGCCGAAGAGACGGAACAGGAAGAAGAAGAGGCTGGGCTTTAGCGTCGCTTCCTCGCCAAGCGCCGCGCGCGCAGTTTCTGCCATATCCCCGTCAGTACGTCTATGTCGCCGCGAGAGAGCCCGGCCGGCCGAAGCACCTGACGATTAACCTCTGCAAGGAGTGCCTCGATCCCCCTCTGCCGCGCGAGAGCATCCAGATCATCCGCCGAAAGGTCTTGCGATAGGAACGGGAAGAGAAGGCCCTCGGCCTCGGTCGGCTCAAGCTCGAGAACACCGCCCCCGTAGCTGCGGCCCCTGATCTCGGAGAACGCGAACGTCAGCGAGTTGACGGATGCCGCTGCGAGCGCGCCCGCAGACACTCCCGGTCTGGCGCGGATGCGATGGATCGTGTCTGTTGCCGTCGCACGCGCGCGGTTCTCGATGATCCGCGGTCCATCATGGATCTGTCGGAGGAGGAACGCATCCGGGACCCACGTGCTGGGTACGTTCCACCAGTTAGGGAGGCGGATGCTGCACTTGTAGCCGCGATCGACCCCGTGTTCTTCGCCCCACTGGACATAGGCGAGGGCGGCCGGACTCAGCTCCGGCCGTGGAGAGTTCCCAAGCTGCAAAAGGAAGCATCTGCTATCCGCGCGCCGGAGCGCATTCCAATCACGCCGCCGGAGCACGAGGCCCGGAACTTGCGCCGATCGCCCGACCAGCGGGAGGCACGCATCCGCGATGCCGAGGCCCTCAGCCTGGCTTGGTGTCAGCACGAAGAACTCGTTACGCCCCGTCACAACCCCGACGTCCACGTCGGCTAGCGCGCCCAGCGTGGTAAACGCCGATGAGCGCTCTACCTCACGAATCAGGTCGAGCTCCCGCGGTGAGAGGAAGTACTGCGTCCACTTCTCGCGGCCGTGGTCGAGATCAGCCTCTACATGATCCGCAGCCAGGATCCGTTCGAGCGATAGCTCGTCCGGCGTATCGAGCTCGACAAAGGAGACAGCCGCTCGGCCTTCGTCCGTCTCGCTCCGGGTTCCTAGCAGCAGGATCGTCTCCTGCTGGATGTCTGGGAACACCAGGCGACGGAACGTGACGACATGCAACTCCGCG
>Ga0247713_1001663_pt1 | contig 10797 bp, 10 predicted proteins | sample 21E_NmetaG_FD_189936 | JGI IMG/M metagenome (GOLD analysis project Ga0247713, IMG submission 189936) | Soil microbial communities from hillslope of Landscape Evolution Observatory, University of Arizona, Oracle, AZ, United States - 2-1-E_N | ecosystem: Engineered > Artificial ecosystem >... | reverse complement strand
GACCATGAGCGCCGCCGGAACTGCTCCATGTAGACGTCGTCGCCGAGGTAGTACGGGAGGTACGTGTCGCTGGTGAGGTGGTAGGTGTGCAGCCGGATCTTGTCGAAGGCGGCGTCGCTCATGGTCAGCACGTAGTCGAAGAAGCGGCAGAAGTCGGCCCAGTAGGCGCTCGGTGCGTCCGCCGCCAACTCGTCACGCTGGGCGATCATCGCTGACACCCTGGCCTTGATGGTGCGGATCCTGTCGCTTCGGGGGATGGCGTGCGCCACCTCATGCGAAGCCGCAGCCATGGGTCCTCCGTTCACCGCATGTCACTTCCTCGGAACACTAACCGCCTCGCCCTGACCTGCGATCAGTGGCCGCGGGACGTCAGGTCCCGGGCTAGCGCGACTCTGGCCGCAGGATCATCGGCGTGCGGCCGTGGCTTGGAGACGGGAGGTACCTGCATGAGTTCGATCCCGTCGAGGGAGGGCCACGTCTCCGTGGCCGCTGCGACCGACCCGGCCGCCCTCTACCTGGATCTCATGAGGCGGGTGCTCACCTGCTCTTTCGCGGGGGACCCCTTGAGCCCCTCCCGCTCCACGCGCGCCCTCTGGTCTCTTGGGGCCAGAGGTTCATCAGCCGTCTGTTGGGCACCAGGCAGATCGTGCTCGCCCGCCGCCGCCCGCTGGACTGGCAGGCCAGATCGGAGGGCCGCGACTGGCCGGTCGACGCGGAAACGATGGTGGGGTGGGAGCGGCTGTCCAACCTCCAGATGTGCATCACCGAGGTGCTCCGGCGAGGCGTGCCGGGTGACCTCATCGAGACGGGCGTTTGGCGGGGCGGTTCCACGATCTTCATGCGTGCCGTTCTCAAGGCGTACGGGGACACCCAGCGCCGGGTGTGGGTGGCCGACTCGTTCCAGGGCCTCCCCAGGCCCGACCCCGAGCGCTTCCAGGCCGATGCCGGATCCCAGTTCTGGACGGCCACAGACCTTGCCGTGCCCTTGGAGGAGGTAAGCGGAACTTCGCCAAGTTCGATCTCCTCGACGAACAGGTGAGGTTCCTCCCCGGCTGGTTCAGGGACACTCTCCCGACCGCGCCGGTGGACTCGCTGGCCGTGATGCGCCTCGACGGCGACATGTACGAGTCGACAATGGTGGCGCTCGAGAGCCTGTACCCCAAGCTTTCCCCCGGCGGCTTCGCGATCATCGACGACTACGGCGCCGTCGCGGAGTGCAAGCTGGCGGTTGAGGACTACCGCTGCGCCACGGCATCGACGAGCCGGTCGTGCCCATCGACTGGACCGGCGTCTGCTGGCAGAAGCGGATGGGTGGCGTTCAGGCCTGAGCCCGTCCGGGCCGGCCGTCAGACCTCCTCGGCGACGTCGGCGCGAGCCATGGGCGCCGACGTCGCCGTCCAGGCCAGCTCGGGCCGGACGGCGCCGGGCCAGTTGCCCTTGAAGGGGCCCCTCACGCCGTCGCCCTCGCTGCGGTCGACGACGACGAACGAGACGGCGTCCCGCTCCAGGGCGTGAACCGTCTCGGGGTTGTACGAGCACACCGCGGCCATCACCGTGACGTGGCCCTCGGCCAAGAAGTTCCCCGGGATCCGGCACCTTGCCTGCACGGTGTGGCCAGCCGGGTGCCCACCACGGGCTACGCCGGCGAAGTCGACGGTGGTGAAGAGGCACACCCCGTCGATGGTGGAGAACTCGAGGCAGACCGTGGGGGAGAGGCCCGGCTTGCCGCCGAGGCGCCAGAACTCCACCTCGACGTCGATGGGCCGGCGGATGTCGACCTCGTCGGTAGTGCGCCCGTCGCACAGCACGCGCACCTGCTTGAGACGGGCGGCATTGTCACCTGGCGCCACCGCCGGGTTGGCCCACGAGCGCTCGGCGCTAGTGCCCGACCCCGAGTCGAGGTACTGCCGCACGACGTCGACGGCACGCCCGTCGGACACGAGCCGACCGGCATCGAGCAGGAGCACCCGATCGCAGAGGCGGAGCACCGCCGGCATGCTGTGGGACACGAACAGCACCGTCCGGCCGCCGCTGCCGATCTCTGCCATCCGCCCGAGGCACTTCTTCTGGAAGTCGGCGTCGCCTACCGCCAGCACCTCGTCGACGAGAAGGATCTCCGGTTCGAGGTGCGCAGCGACGGCGAACGCCAGCCGTAGGTACATCCCGCTCGAGTAGCGCTTGACCGGGGTGTCGAGGAACTGCTCCACGCCGGCAAAGTCAACGATCTCGTCGAGCTTGGCCCGTACCTCGGCGCGCCTGGTGCCGAGTATGGACGCGCTCAGGAAGATGTTGTCCCTCCCTGTGAGCTCGGGGTGGAACCCGGTGCCGACCTCCAGCAGCGCCCCCACCCGACCCCGGACCTCCGCTCGACCCTCCGTCGGAGCGGTGATCCGCGCCAGCATCTTGAGGAGGGTGCTCTTGCCGGACCCGTTGCGGCCGATGATGCCCACCCGCTCTCCCTGGTGGATCTCCACCGCCAGGTCACGAACGGCCCAGAAGGATCGTGGCGCGCCACGCGGCTTACGGCCACGGCGGACGGCCGTGGTGACTTCCTCACGCAGCGTCCGGTAGCGGGCGCCGCCCTCGGTGAGGCCCAGGCGGTACTGCTTGCCGAGCCGCTCGGCCCGGATGGCCGGAGGGCCCCCGCCGGAGGGGCGAACGGCCGCCCCGTTCGCCCACCCGTCAGATGACATCGGCGAAGTTGGCCTCGACGCGACGGAAGTACACGACGCCGGCGGCGAGCACCACCGTGCTCACGGCGACCGAGAGCACCAGGAGGCCCAGTGGCGCCGCGGTCCTCCCGAACACCGCCCAACGGAACGTCTCGGTGAGGCCGGTCATGGGGTTGAGGCCGAGCACCCACCGCCAAGCCGCGGGCACGAAGCTGGCGGGATAGATGACCGGCGTCGCGAACAGCCAGAGCTGGAGGAGGAACCGCACGGCGAAGCGGACGTCCCGGTAGGCGACGTTGAGGGCCGAGAGCCAGACCGAGACGCTGGCGGCCACCACGGCGGCGAGGACCGCCAGGAGTGGTACCACCAGCACCGTGACGGCGGGCGCTACGCCGTAGAGCACGCTCAGGGCGAGAAGGATGAGGGTGCCGATGAGCAGGTCGGGCAGCCACGACAGGAGGGAAGCGAGCGGGATGATCAGCCGCGGGAAGTAGACCTTGGACACGAGGTTCTTGTCGGCCAGGAGGCTCTCGGTGCTCGAACCGACAGCGTTGGCGAAGAACGTCCACGGGACGAGCCCGCTCAGGGCGAACACCGCGTAGGGCAGCCCGTCGGAGGGCAGCCGGGCGACGCGGCCGAAAAAGAGCGTGAACACCACCATCATCAGCACCGGCTGCAGGACCGCCCATAGGACGCCGAGGAACGCCTGCGTGTAGCGCACCTTGATGTCCCGCCAGGTGAGGAAGGCCAGGAGCTCGCGCCCGCGCCAGAGGTCGGACATCCGCAGCGACCCCCAGCCACCAGGAGGCTCGATGATCTGCAGAGCCTTGTCTCGGACCACGGTCACGAGGTCACCCTACCGGCGTGAGGAGAAAGCCGGCCTGGTCGCCTTCGCCCCTGCGGTTGAGCAGCGCGGCCTGCCGCTGGTAGTCCCGGATCTGGCCCGGGGAGAAGATCGAGGCGGCCGGGTTCATGGCGTAGGAGCGTTCGTCCCGCAGCGGGATGTCCCGCTCGTACTGCTCGCTGGCCCAGAACTGGAAGGCTTCCGAGTCGTAGAAGACGTCCCGGACCTCGAAGCCCGATGTTCTGGCGATGGTCTCCATGCCCTGGGCGGAGAAGACGAAGAGGTGGCGGGGAGCGTCCAGTTGGGCCCAGTTGGCGCCGTACCGCTGTGACGCCCACGAGCCGGCCAGCGGGACGCGGATCAGCACGGTGCCGCCCGGCGCCAGCAGACGCCGCACCGACTGCAGGGCGCCGGCCGGGTCAGGGACGTGCTCGAAGACGTGGTTCATCATCACGAAGTCGAACCGGCCGGAGATGTCGGCCGGCGTAGCCCGCCGCAGGGGGAAGCGGCCAGCGCCCTCGGCCTCGGCGGGGAGGAACGGGTCGATCCCCTCGAGGTCGGTGAAGCCCTGGCGTTGGAGGTACGACAGCAACTGCCCGGACCCGCACCCCACATCGAGGATCGCCGATGACAGTGACAGGTTGGCGCGCCGCATCCACCGCATGGTCAGGGGCGCCAACCGCGTGCTAAGCACGGGCGCGGGGAGCAACCTCCGGGCCCGCAGGAAGAGCATGGTCCGGGCCCGCCTTGCCGCCCGGAGCAGTGGGCGGTCAGGCGGCGCCAGGTCCCCGGTGAACGAGTAGTAGTCGTTGGGGTAGTAGCGGCCCAGGTCGGAGGGCACGTCTTGGAGCTGGAGCGAGCCGCAGCCTCCACAGCGCAGGTAGCCGAAGGGCTCCCGAAGCCCGAGCACCATCTCCCGGACGGAGAGCGCCTCGTTGCCCTGCTCGTTGCCGCACGTCCGGCAGGCCGCTGAGCTCACGCCGGGCCCCTGCCGGCCTGGGGCGGGGGCGTGGCCGCCGGGGTCGAGCTGTTCAGAGGTGGTCACGGGCCGCGCGCGTGGATGCGGTCGACGGTAAGGGGATCGGGGGCCCGCAGCCCGAAGACGAGCTCGACGTGCGCCCATGCCAGCGCCCTCAGGACCCTCGACCGTGCCCAAGCCTCCGGATCGCGGGTGACCGTGCCGATCACCGCCCACTTCGCCGCTACGACCGCCCAGTACCAGGCGCGGAGCAGCCAGCCGAGCCGCCAGCCTACCGGATGGCGGTGCCGCCGAGCGTCGATGGCCCCGGTGTCGAGGATGCGCACCTCGCGGTCGATCCCCAGCAGTCGCTCCGAGCTCTTGCCGCCGAGGTGGGTGATCGGGGCGCCGGGAACGTACTCGATGCGCCAACCGGCGGCCCGGATCCGGCGGCACCACGCCAGGTCTTCGCCGTACATGAAGAACTCGTCAGGGAAGCCGCCCACCTGCTCGAAAACCTCCCGCCGGACGACCACGAACGACCCTCTCACCCAGTCGACCTCGCCCACTCCGGTGGCATGGAACCACGACGTCATCCTCGGCCAGCGCCGCAGCAAGGCGGGGCCGAACGCCAGGAAGCCGATCCCGACCAGCACGTCGTCGCTAAGCCGAGGGAACCTGAAGCCGCTGGGTAGGAAGCTCCCGTCGCCCATGCGCTGCTCGCCGGTGGCTGCCCCCACGCCGGGATTGGCCTCGAGGCGGTCGAGGAGGCGCTGGATGGAGCCCGGCCCGACCAGCGTGTCACTGTTCAGCGCTACCAGGAAGCGGCCCTTGGCCTGGGCCAGTCCCGTGTTCATACCCCGGGGGAAGCCGAGGTTCTCGGGCAGGGCCAGCACCGTGACGTCGCTGTAAGCCTCCCGGAACGCCTCCACGCTGCCGTCGGTGGAGCCATTGTCGACCACAATGATCTCGCACGCCTCGGCTGCCAGTGCCTTTCGGACGGAGTCGATGCACTCGAGGGTCATGTCCCTGGTGTTCCAGTTGAGGATCACGACCGACACGCGGACCCCGCGCTCGGGCGCCACCTACCCCGCCCCCCCGGGGGCGGCGCCGGCGCGCCGGGGTGCCCCGTCGAAGGCCTGGACAGCGTCGACGACGATTCGGACGGCGGCCTCGGGTAGGTGTGGCCCGATCGGCAGGCTCAACACCTCGGCGTGGAGGCGCTCGGAGACGGGGAGACTCCCCACTCCGTAGCCCGACCGTGCGTACGCAGGCTGGAGGTGGGGTGCGAACGGATAGTGGATCGCCGCCTCGACCCCCGACCTGCGCAGGAAGCCGACCATCGCATCCCTGGCCCGTGAACGGATCGCGAACACATGCCAGGCCGGCTCCATGCCTGGCTCCACCTGGGGCAGGATGACACCGACGCCGTCGAGCGCTTCCCGGTAGGCGGCCGCCACCCTTGCCCGCCGGCGGTTCCACTCGTCGAGGTAGGGCAGCTTGACCCTGAGCACCGCGGCCTGCACCTCATCGAGCCGCTGGTTGAAGGCCACGCACTCCGACAGCAGGCGCTCCCTCCACCCGTAGTTGCGAAGGAGCCTCACCTGATCGGCGATGGCGTCGTCGTCGGTTGTGACCGCGCCGGCGTCACCCAGGGCGCCGAGGTTCTTGCCGGGGTAGAAGCTCCATGCGGCGGCGTCGCCGAGGCTCCCCGCCCGGCGGCCCCGGTGGCGGGCTCCGTGAGCCTGGGCGGCGTCCTCCAGGACTTGGAGCCCGTGGCGGCGGGCGATGCCGGTGAGGCGGCTCATGTCGGCCGGTTGCCCGTAGAGGTGGACGGGGACGATCGCCTTCGTGCGGGGTGTGATGGCGCCTTCCACCCGGCCGGGGTCGATGTTGTAGGAGCCTTCGTCGGGCTCGACGGGCACGGGGGTGGCGCCGGTGTGGGTGACCGCCATCCACGTGCCCACGAAGGTGTTAGAGGGGACGATCACCTCGTCGCCCTTTCCCACGCCCATGGCCAGGAGCGCAAACTGGAGCGCGGCCAGACCGCTTCCGACGCCGATGCAGTGCCTCGTGCCCACGTACTCGGCGAAGGATCCTTCAAAAGCCTCCACCTCCTCGCCCAGGATGTAGCGCCCGCTGGCCGCCACCCGGCGCACTGCTGCGTCGATCTGTTCGGACAGCTCGGCGTAGGCGGCGCGGACGTCCAGGAACGGCACCCTGGACGAGGTCAAGGTCGGAGCCCCGGCGGGATCACGGGGAAGCGGCGGCGCGGCTCCTCGGTGCGGCAGGCCAGCATGCGCTCGGTCTCGGGGGAGGCGCGTTGGGCAGCGCGCCCGAAGTACCCCTCGAACACATGGAAGGTGAACACATGGAAGGTGTGCAGGGTGCGGGGGCGCCGGCCGGCCCCGAGCGCGGCCACCCTGCCGACGTTAGCCCCTGGCCAGGTGGGTGTGGAGGAGCGCGGGCCGGTAGTCCGGTAGTTGGGCCAGTAGGCGCGCACCGCGCCGGCGACCGGGCGTCGGCCCGCAGGTCGAGCGGTCACAGCACCGGCAGGGGTGCCGAGGACGACCGCGGCGGGGCACTTGGGCACAAGTGTGCTGGCGCAGTCCGGCTATCCTTGGCGACCCCTGGCGAGATGGCGGGACTGGTGCATCACGTGGCGACGAAATCACCCGCCGTGGCGCCGCGGGCCACCGACGCGGAGGGAGTGGATTAGGCTTTGCCCGTGCAGGGCGAATCCCCGGGCATGCATCTGCGCGATTACGTGTCAGTGCTGCGCCGCCACCGGCTGCTGATCCTTTTTGCGACGGTCCTAGTCCTGGGCACGGCGCTGTTGGCGTCGTTGCTTCAGGATCCGGTATACGAGGCCCGGACCCGGATGCTCCTGCAGCTGAGCCAGTCGCCCTTCGACCCGACCCCTAGCCCCGCTACCGGCTTCGTCGCCACCGAGGTCCAGATCATCACAAGCGCCCCCGTGCGCGAGGCCGTGGCCGAACGGATCGGCGTTGCTCCCGCCGTTGATGTGATGCCGATCACGGGCACGGCAGTGGTCGAGCTGAGGGCCGAGAGCACCGATCCGGCCCGAGCCGCTCTCATTGCCAACACCTACGCCGAGTCGTACATCTCGTTCCGGCGCGACCAGGCCATCGAGTCGCTGTTGGCGGCCAGCCGGGAGATCCAGGTCAGGGCCGATGCCATCCAGTCAGAGATCGACGACCTCAGTGCGCGCATGGCGGCGCTCCCGCCCTGCACCGGGACTCCGCCTTCCCCCAGCTGCGCAGAACGCGACACCCTTCAGCGGGAGCGGGACCTCAAGTTGGTCCATGTCAACTCGTTCCGGGCGAAGGTGGACCAGGTCGGCGTAGACGTCGCCCTCAGGGACGGCGGCTCCCAGGTGATCTCGCCGGCCGTCGCGTCCACCGACCCCGTCCGCCCCCAGCCCATGCGCAACGGCGTGCTGGCTCTAGGCGTGGGCTTGGTCTTCGGCGCCGGCCTCGCCTTCCTGTTCGACCACCTCGACGACTCGATCAAGAGCAAGGAGGACTTCGAGCGCACGGCCCGCGACCTCGACGTGCTCGGCATCATCCCGCTGATCACGGGGTGGAGGAAGGGGGAGGCGTTTGTCGTGTCCCAAGCCGAACCGAGCTCACCGGCGGCGGAGGCGTACCGCACCCTGCGCACGTCGATCCAGTTCATCTCCGTCAACCGCACCGTGCGCACGCTGCAGATCACCAGCCCCGCCGCGTCGGAGGGCAAGTCCACCACCACCGCCAACCTGGCCGTGGCCATGGCCCGGGCCGGCCGCCAGGTGATAGTCGCCAGTTGCGACCTGCGCCGCCCCCGCGTGCACGAGTTCTTCGGCCTCTCCAACTCGGTTGGGTTCACGTCGGTGCTGCTCGGCGAGGTGCCGCTGAGCCGGGCCGTGCAGGAGGTGCCCAACGAGCCCCGGCTGCGCCTGCTGTCGGCGGGGCCGCTGCCGCCCAACCCCTCGGAGCTGCTGTCCTCGCCCCGGGCCGCCGAGGTGCTGTCGGCCCTGCGGGAGAACTGCGACGTCCTCCTCGTCGACTGCCCGCCGGTGCTGCCCGTCACCGACGCCACCGTGCTGGCCAGCTGGGTCGACGCCACGCTGCTGGTGGTCACGTCGGGCTCGACGACGCGCAAGCAGCTGGGGCGCACCGTCGAGATGCTGCGCCAGGTCGACGCCCCGCTGGTGGGGGCGGTGCTCAACGGGGTGAGCACGGAGATGGCCTACGGCTACGCCGAGTACTACCACCGCTACGAGCCCCTGCCGGCCAACGGCGGCGGGAACCGCAACGGCAACGGCGCCGGGACCAAGCGGCGTCCCAAGACTCTGCCCAAGCCGGCACGCAGCCGGGGCCGGGAACGGCAGTAGGGCGCCCGGCGGTCAGGCGAAGAACCCGAGCGCGCAAGGCGTCCAGGCCCCGGCGACGGCCTACCCCGACCCGGGGGTGCCGTACTGCTTGACCAGGAAGGGGCCGAGCGAGAGGGCCCCCACCTTGGCCTGCAGGTAGGCCCGCACCGCGTCTTCGGGGGAGCAGACGATGGGCTCCTCGTGCATGTTGTAGCTGGTGTTCACCAGCGAGGGGATGCCGGTGCGCTCGTGGTAGCGGCGGAGGATGTCGTAGTAGGTGGGGTTGGTGGCCCGCTCGATGATCTGGGGCCGGGCCGTACCGTCAACGTGGACGGCGGCGGGCGACTGCTCCCGCATCCGCTCGGTGCAGTCGAACGTCATGGTCATGAAGGCGGCGGTGCGGCGGCCGGACTCGAGGTTGCGGAAGCAGTCGGAGGCGTGCTCGGCCAGCGTTACGGGGGCGAAGGGCATGAACTCGGTGCGGTGGAGGAGCTTGTTGAGCCAGTCGTTCACGGCCGGGTCGCCGGTGTGGAACAGGATCGACCGGTTGCCCAGGGCCCGGGGGCCGAACTCCATGCGCCCGTCGAAGCGCCACACGATGGCCTTGGCGGCGAGGAGGTCGCCCACCGCGCCGGCCACGTCGCCCACCCGCTCGAAGGGCAGGCCGGCGGCCCGCAGGGCGGCGGCCATCTCCTCCTCGGTGTAGGAGGGACCCCAGTACACGTCCCTGATGGGCGCCGGCTCGAAGGGCAGGCCGTGGCGGGCCTCGTAGGCGGCCGCCCCCCACGCCAGCCCGCAGTCGGCCATGGCCGGGAAGACGAACACCTCGTCCACGCCGGCCAGGTCCTTGATGCGCTGGTTGAGCTTGACGTTGGCGAACACGCCGCCGGCCAGCACGACCCGTGACAGCCCGCTGGCCTCGAGGTGGTGGGCGGCGTAGGCGGCGATCACCTCCTCCAGCACGACCTGGAAGGCGGCCGCCACCTGGGCGGGGGAGTAGCGGCGGGTGAGGGCCTTGAGCTCGGGGTAGCGCCCGTACATGCCCTCGACGGTGAAGGTGCCCCCCCGGTCGCGGGCCACCGAGCGGCAGAAGGCCAGGCACTCCTCGGGCGCCGGCTCGTAGGAGGCCAGCCCGGTGATCTTGCCCTCGTGGCGGTTGGGCTTGAACCCCAGCGCCTTGGTGACCGCCGCGTAGAACACGCCCATGGAGTGGGGCCACAGCACCTCGTGCACCTTGGCCAGCCGCCCCTCTCGCCCGGCGTAGGCGGACGCCGTGACCCCGCCCCCCTGGCCGTCGGCGGTGATGGCCAGGGCGTCCTCGAAGCCCGACGCCTGGTAGGCGCACACGGCATGGAGGAAGTGGTGGCCGTAGGCCCGCTTCACCCTCTGGGGCGGCACGTCGTGGTCGTGCACCCACCGGTCGATCTCCCGGTTGAGCCCGACGACGTTGGCCGTGGTCTTGGCCCGCTTGTAGACGTGCAGCGCCCCCAGCTCGCGGGCGGCGGCGGCGAGGGGCATGCCCGCCCGCACGGGGTTGTAGCGGCGCAGCCGGCCGTGGATCGACCGCAGCTCCCGCCGCAGGGGGGGCTTGGCGATGGCGACCAGGTCGACGTCGGCCAGCTTGATGCCGGCCCGGTCGAGGCACATGTCGATCGAGCGCCACGGGAAGCCGGCGTGCAGCTTGACGCGGGACAGGCGCTCCTCGCCGACCGCGTAGAGGAGGCGGTCGCCGTCGAACAGGGCGACCGACGCGTCGTGGTCGATCTCGCTGACGCCGAGGCGGATCATGGCGCCGCCGGCGGGCGCCCTCGGTGGCCGGTGCCGCCCGGCCGGTCCTGCCCCAGCACGGGCGCCACCGTAGCCGGCCCGCCGGGCGTGCCGGCGAGGGGCGGCTCCACCACCCGCAACCGACCCCCCCGCCGCCGGGGTGGCGAGGCCAGCAGGTCGC
>Ga0247713_1001662_pt1 | contig 10797 bp, 10 predicted proteins | sample 21E_NmetaG_FD_189936 | JGI IMG/M metagenome (GOLD analysis project Ga0247713, IMG submission 189936) | Soil microbial communities from hillslope of Landscape Evolution Observatory, University of Arizona, Oracle, AZ, United States - 2-1-E_N | ecosystem: Engineered > Artificial ecosystem >... | reverse complement strand
TCAGCTGGAGCTTTTCCAGGGACTCCCGCAGTTGCGGGTACTGGTCCGAGTTGCTGGTGTAGAGGCCTGCCCAAACCATCGGCTTGGGCTCCCGGTAGCCGGGGAGAGGCTCGGATGCCGGCCGCTGGGCGTCGGTGATGGTGTCGCCCACCAGCGCCTCCCGGACGTTCTTGACGCCGGGGATGAGATAGCCCACGTCGCCGGCCTCCAGCAGGCTCACCGGCGTCATGTCGGGGGCAAACACCCCCACTTCCTCGGTCTCGTGCACCGTGCCGGTGGCCATCATCTTGATCTTCTGGCGCGCCTTCAGCGATCCGTCCATGACCCGGACGAAGGAGACCACACCCCGGTAGGGGTCGTAGGTGGAGTCGAAAATGAGAGCACGAGCAGACAGGTCGGGCTCGCCTTTGGGCGAGGGGATGCGGCGCACGATTTCCTCCAGCAGCTCGGGGACTCCCATTCCCGTCTTCCCCGAGACCCTCAAGAACGAGTCGGCGGGCATTCCGATGAGGTTCTAGAGCTCTTCGGCGACTCGATCCGGGTCGGCGGCCGGCAGGTCGATCTTGTTGAGGACCGGCACGATCTCCAGTCCGGCCTCCAAAGCGAGGTAGAGGTTGGCCAGCGTCTGCGCCTGGATCCCCTGGGCGGCGTCGACCAGAAGGATCACCCCGTCGCAGGCGGCGAGCGCCCGGGAGACCTCGTAGGAAAAGTCCACATGGCCCGGCGTGTCGATGAGGTTCAGCTCGTAGGTATTGCCGTCGGCCGAGGGGTAGTGAAGGCGAATCGACTGGGCTTTGATGGTGATCCCACGCTCCCGCTCCAGGTCCATCTTGTCCAGGTATTGCTCGCGCATGTCACGGTCGGGCACGGCTTTGCATACCTGGAGGATGCGGTCCGCCAGAGTGGACTTTCCGTGATCGACGTGAGCGATTAGGCTGAATGCCCGGGTGAGAGAACGATCTTTCATCTAATCTGAGGGTAGCAGGGAACACCGGTCAAAAGCCGGGTGGTCCTTTGTCGTGCTCAGGCGGGCGGTGGCGGGATGTTAAACTGCCTGGTAACCCTCCTTCGCTCCGGCATTCTTTCCGGCATTCTTTCAAGGGGTAAATAAAGCTCTATGGCAAACATCAAGTCGCAGAAGAAGCGCATTCTGACCAACGAGAAGCGCCGCATTCGCAACAAGGAAAATCGGACCGCCCTCAAGACCTACGTCAAGCGGTTCAACGCGGCGCTGGCCGGCGACGACGCCGAACTGGCTCAGACCGAGTATCGCAATGCAGCCAGGGCGCTCGACAAAGCGGTCTCCAAGGGGATCCTTCACCGCAACAACGCGGCCAACAAGAAGTCCTCGATGGCTCGTCAGTTGAACGCCAACCTCTAACGCGCTAAAGGCGTCTGCGGGGAGCTAGCCGCCAATAACGCGTTTGAGCAGACCGAGCCCGCCACCCGCCGGCTCTCGCAGCTCGACTTCCGCAGTCGGCCCGTTAGACGCTGGTTCGCGCAACCTGGTCAAACCCGGCGTCCGGAGAGACTGACCACCACCCTTTCCAGGGTCAACACCTCGGGCTCTTCGCTGTTTTTCATCTTCAGATCGGCTCTGGCCAGCACCTGATAGCCCTCCACCAACGCTTCCAGCCCGAAACCTCGCGCCTGGCGGACCAGCTTCTCCGCGCGCCACTCCGGGATCCCCAAATGCCCGGCCACCTGCTTTGGTGAGCTTTCGGCCGCCACCAGCATCTGGCGGAAGTGCCGGGTGAGATTCCAAAAAAGCATCGCCGGGGCCTCCCCCTGCGCCACCAGGTAGCCCAGTGCCTCCAGCGCCGCAGCCCCCTGCTTTTGCGCCACCGCATCGATAAACCCGAACAGCTTCACGTCCGCCCGGCCCCGGAACTGGCCGGCAACGTCGGCCGGAGTGATTCGAGACCCCGGCGGCCTGGCCAGGCTCAACTCCTCGAGCGCCTGCGAGAGCGCAAGCCTCTGCTCGCCCACCACGTCCACCAGCGCGTTCATGGCATCGCCGGAAATGTGCAGGCCCTTTCCGGCGGCCTGCTGCTTCACCCAGGGGAAAAGGTCCTTGCGCCTGCCCTTCTCCACCTCGATCACGTGGCCGGACCTGCGGGCGGCGGAGATCATCTGCGCCGGCATCTTCGAGCCGACCAGGATCAACGTGGAGTCGGGCGGCGGGTTCTCCAGGCAGGCGATCAGTTTTCGCTGCGAATCGGCCGCGAGCCGGTCCACCTCGCGTACGACCACCGTGCGCCGGTCGTCGAACATCGAGGGGGTGGAGATGGCCTGGAGCACGCTGTCGAACTCGTCGGCCGGACCGAACTGGTTGATGGACGTCTCGCTCAACCCGTCGAGCAGTTTGGCCACCGCCACGTCGGTCAGATGGGGGTCGTCCCCGACGACTGCGTACGAGGAGAGATGAGGCTTCACGGCGGGCGAACTCACAGTTCAATCGTATCCGCGGGCACCGTCAGCCGTCCCGCCGGGTCTAGGTTTTAACGGATCCCGAGCACCGGCGCCGCAACGAACATGACCACCAGCAGGATGAGGACGATGCCTATCAGGTTGAACCAGATTCCTGCCCGCACCATCTGGCCTATCGACACCTGTCCGGATCCAAAGGCGACTGCATTGGGCGGGGTCGCCACCGGCAACATGAAAGCAAAGCTTGCGGCCAGCGTGGCCGGCACGACCAGCCACAGCGGACTCACGCCGATTCCCAGCGCAACTCCCCCGAGGATTGGAAGAAACGTGGCGGCGGTTGCCGTGTTGCTGGTGAGCTCGGTGAGCACTATGACCAGGACCACGACGGCGGCCATCAGCACCAGCAGCGGCAGGTAACCGATCCCGCCGATCCGGTCCCCGATCCACCCATCCACTCCGTTGGCCTGTATGCCTGCCGCAAGGCTCAGGCCTCCGCCGAACAGCAGGAGCAGTCCCCACGGGATTTCCTTTGCGACCCCCCAGTCCAGCAGAAACACGCCCCGTCTGACCCGAACCGGGATTATGAACAACGCCAGCACCGCAAGCACCGCGATGCCGGCGTCGTCGAGGTTTTGCAGTGCGGGCAACCGACCGAGGGCGAACTCCCAGCCGGCCAGTGGTTCCCGCACGATCCAGGCCAGGGCGGTAAAGGAGAACACGCCGAAGACGGTCCACTCCTCACGGGAGGTGGGACCGAGGCTGGAAAGCTCCCGGCGGATGACGTCCCGTCCGCCGGCGAGCGGTTGGCGGGGAAGGCGAAAAAGCATCCGGGTCAGCAGCAGCCAACCGAGGGGAAGCATCACGGCCACCAGCGGGAGGCCGAATGCCATCCATTGAGCAAAGCCGATGTCTATCCCGTACGAATCTCGAACGAACCCCTTCAAGAGCAGGTTGGGCGGCGTGCCGATCGGCGTCGCAACCGAGCCGATGCTGGCGCCGTAGGCAATACCCAGGACCAGCGACGTGGGGAACGCCGCCGGCTGGGCGCCGTCCTCGGAAGTGCTGGGGAGCGGACTTGTGCCGGAGGCCGGGCCACCGCCCGTGAGTATCGCGACGCTGACCCCCACCGGTAGCAGCATGATCGCGGCGGCCGTGTTGCTCACCCACATGCTCAGGACCGCGGCGGCAACCATGAACCCCCCGACGATCTGGGCAGGGGTCGTCCCCGAGGCAAGCAGGGTCAGTAGGGCGATCCGCCGATGAAGTCCCCACCGCTGCATCGCCATCGCCAGCATGAAGCCTCCAAGGAACAGAAATATCACCTTGTTGGCATACGGGGCAGTTGCCTGATCGATGGTCGCCACCCCGGTGAGCGGAAACAGCCCAATAGGGACCAGCGCCGTCACCGGCAACGGCATCGCTTCGGTCATCCAGAAGATGGCCATCAAGACGGCAATGGCAGCCGCAGCCCGGCCGCCGGAAGTCAGTGCCCCGGGACCCTGGGAAGGAAGCAGAAACCAGGTCAAGAGCGCCACCGCCGGTCCGCCGATCCGTCCGAACCATCGAACCCCCCGCGAGCGCTCCGGCAAATCGGCGACGTCCGAGAGTGATTCCGGCTGTAGCGCCGGCCGGGAGATGTCGCCCATGCTGATCCGACCGTAGCATCGATCGATCCGAGCGAGGCGGCAGGCGGGCTCGGCCCGGCTCGGCCCAAGGTTCGGAGCAGCAGTCGATATGCTTGGCCGATCAGCACGAACCGGAGGAGCTTTTGACCGAACTGAACGAGATCTGTCCGCGCTGCGGTGCCGAGCTGCCACCTTCGCTGGCTCACGGCATCGGCGTGAGCGACACCGGCAACGGGCTGCCCAAAGACCAGCACGAGGAACGGGATTGTCCTTCCTGTGGAGTACAACTCTGGCGAGCGGTCGGCGGGGCCTGGGTTCTGGCCTCCGAAACCGATCTCGAGTAGGCGGACCGGAGCATGCTCAGGTTCGCTCTCGAGGAAGATCTTCCGTTTCTCAAATGGATGCTCTACGAGGCCTGCTATCCGGAGAAGGGACCGCGGCCGCCCTTCGAAAAAGGGATCAGCGATCCCAAGGTGTGGGTCTACCTGGACGGCTGGATGCGCAAGGGTGACGCCGGCCTGATCGTCACCAGCCCCGCGGGCGGACCCCAGGGGGCCGCCTGGTACCGCCTGTTCACCCCGGACGCGGCGGGCTACGGTTTCTACGACGCCGAGACCCCGGAGCTGGCCGTCGCCCTGGTCTACGAGGCCCGGGGCAAGGGAATCGGCACGCAGCTGACGCAGGCCCTGATGACCCTGGCCCGAAAGCAGGGCCACCGTAGGATCAGCCTGGGCGTGGACCGTTTCAACCCCGACGCAGAGCGCCTGTACCGACGACTGGGATTCAAGGAGTTCGACCGGGACGCCGATGGCGTCAAGATGGTCGCCGACCTGACCGAGCCGCCGGCCGGTTCCTCCCCGGCTCCATCCCCACCCGCCTCCGGTACGTCCTAGGCTCCTGGCTCACGCTCCAGGCTCACCCGCCTCCGGTCGCACCGGTCTCCGGTCAGTTCTAAGCCCGCCGGCGGCGGGAAAAGCTAAAAGCCGAAGTTCGGGCCGGTCGGCCGGATCTTCGAGAGCAGCTTGATCCGCCAGTCGTTCTCGCCCTCCAACTCGCTGCCGGCGTCGCCCCCGGCCATGGGCACGTACTCGGTGCCCAGCAGGGTTCTCCAGGTGTCGGTTCTGACCACCCCGTCGGCCTCCAGGCCCCGGAACACCTGGAACCGCCGGACGCTGATGTCGGTCTGGACGCCGAAGCGGCCGTCCACCGTAGGAAGGCTGCCCCTGACGTACAGCTGAACCTGCGCCGCCTTGACCGCCTCACCCTCGGCGCCGTGGGCGATGTCGGTCACGAGCGCCTGCCAGGTGGCGGCGCCCACCACTCCGTCCTCGGGCAATCCCTTCTCATGCTGGAAATGCCGGACCGCCGCCTCGGTCGCATCCCCGAATACGCCGTCCGGTTCCAGTGAGGCGCCGGAGGAGTTCAACAGGTGCTGGAGCGTTCGGACTCCCTGATCCTGATCGCCCTGTTTCTTCACCGGCCATTCGACAGCCATATCGGCCTCCCCGCCAAGTCAGCTTGGATGATTTCGGACCGTTGGCTTTCATGTTCCTTCATCGGCCGTCCGGTTGCCAGTGCGACGGCCGTCCGTTCCGGTGCGACCGGCCGTCCGGTTGCCCGCGCGAACCGGCCCTACCATTATCCGGGGGCCCTCACCTTTCCCAGGTGATCGATTTCGATGACCACGTCGCCCAGTTGGTCGGTTCTAAGAACCTCGGCTCCAGCCTCCTCGAAGATGGCTATCGCCTTGGGGCTGGGGTGTCCGTAGGTGTTGCGACCCACCGAAACCGCTATCCACTCCGGGTCCACGGCGGCCACGAACTCGGGGATCAGCCGGCCGGAGCCGTGGTGCGGAGCCTTCATGACGGTACAGTCGATCCGGTCCTCATGAACGTCGATCAGTTCCGCCTGAGCGGCATCTTCGATGTCCCCGGTGAACAGGACGCACTCCCCCGCCCAGTTCACCCGAAGCACCACCGAAGCATCATTCAGGCCGGGGCCCTCGGGTCCGCCCTGGTCGGTCACCGAGATGGCAGCCAGGTCACGCATGTCGGGGCTGGGACCGAGAAAGTCCACGGTCACGTCGCCGAGACGGACCGAGTCGCCGGCGCCGGCCACCTCCATCGGCCTTTCCGCAGTTAGGGTAGGCAGGAGAGGTGCCCGAACTCCCGGATGTACCGCCATACCTATCTCCATCCGCCGCAGCACCGCCTGCAACCCGACCACGTGGTCCGCATGCATGTGGGAAGCAACCACCATGTCCACCCGCTCGAAGCCTCGCCGCTTGAGCCTGGCAGCAATAAGGTCGGGGTCCCGCCCGCCGTCGATCAGAATACGGGCACCGGCCGGGCTTTCGACCAGCGCCGCGTCGCCCTCGCCGACGTCGAAAAAAGTAACCCTCAGGCCGGCCGGCAGTGTCGTGCCGAGGGCGGGCACCAGGGTGGCCCCCAACAACAGGACGGCTCCGGTCACCGCCGGCCACCTTGCCCATCGTCCCCTTCGAACGAGCAGCAGCCATACGGCCGCAATCCCGAGATAAGCGGCAGCGGCTTCGGAGAGCCGGAAACCGGGCACCCCGATCTCGGCGACCTCGGAACGACCGAAGATCTTCGCGACCCACTGCAGCGTGGAGACGAGGAGACCGGCCACCTTCAAAAAGGGCCATGCCAGCGCCGGGGCGCCCATCGCCAGCACGCCCCCGGCGAACCCGAGGATCGTAATCGGTGCGACCAGAGCGAAGGCGGCGAGGTTGGCCGGAACCGCCGCCACCGAGATCCGGCCGAAATGCAGGGCGATCAAAGGGAAGACCGCGGCTTGGGCGGCAATACCTATGGCCACCGCCTCCGCCACCGGCCTCGGCAGGGTTCTCAGCCGGGCCGCCAGTGGAGGTCTCAGCCAGAGGATGCCGGCGGTCGCGGCAAACGACAGCTGAAACCCGACGTGCCACAGAACCATCGGGTCGAACGCCAGGATGCCCAGAAAGGCCAGGACGAACGCATGTGAGGTCGTGGACAGCCGGCCGAACAGGAACGCCGCCAGGCCCACTGATGCCATCACCGCGGCGCGCAGCACCGATGGCTCCCACCTGGTGATCACCGTGAAAACAACGATGGCAGCCAGCCCCGCCACTATGCTCAGCCGCCTGGGTGCGCGCATCAAGTTGAGGACGATGGCCAGGGCTCCCACGACCATCGCCACGTTCGCGCCGGACACCGCGGTCAGGTGGGACAGTCCGGAGGCCCGGAAATCGTCCCGAACCCGCTCGCTGATCCGGCGCTCGTCACCTATCACCAGGCCCAGAAGCAGGGCCGCCTGGTCCCGCTTGATCGTGGCTTGTGCGGTGCGCTGCATCCGGTCCCGGAAGAAGTTGGAGCCGGCGAGCAGAGGGTTGGAGGTGGGAGCCAGCACCTCAACCGGGGACACCGCAACCGCGCCGGCCACAATCCCCCTGCGGTACAGACGGGCGTCGTAGGGCTGGTCCAGATCCAGCGCTGCGACTTTTATCTCCATCCGGACCAGGTCGCCGAGCACCAGCTTGGGCGGCGTACCGTACGACCTGACCAGAAGGCGGCCGGTCAACGGAAGGGCCGGCGCCTCCCGGTGGGTGCCGGGCTCGGGCAGCTCGGGAAAAAGGCGCACCGAGCGAATCGTATAGGCCCAGCTGCGGCCGGCCGGGGCGGGATCCGACGCTAACCGGCCCTCAACTGCGACCACCCGGCCGTCCAGTGCGGGCAGAGCGGAACCGGCCAGCACTGCGCTGCGAACCGCCAGGTCGGAAAACCCCACGGCCCCGGCCCCGGCCAGCAAAAGACAGGCTGTGGCTGCGCCCACCCGGGGCAGGAGATCGCCCGGCGCCGGGTCGGGCCACCGCCGGTGCAGCGCCCAGGCGAATACCAGGCAAACCACCCCGGCGATGCCGGTGGCGGCGGCAACCGGGTACCCGGGTCTGCTCAGATCGGCAAGTACCAGACCGACGGCGAACGCTGCCGCCATCCAGAGGACGCGGGGCGGAGGCGCTAGACGGTTATCTGGTCCTTCAGCGCCTCGTACTTCTTCGGCCCGAATCCGCTCACCTCCATCAGCTGTCGCGGGGAGGTGAACCTGCTCTTGGTCCGATGGGCAACTATGCGTTCCGCCAGCACCGGTCCCACGCCGGGAAGCTCCTCGAGCTGCGCCGCAGGCGCGGTGTTTATGTTGATCAGGCCGCCGGGGACCTGCCCATCAGAACCCACCCCGGCGTCCGCCAGAATTGCCTCGCCGGGCTTGGGAATAGTGATCTTTTGGCCGTCGGTCAGCACGGCCGCCAGATTCAGCGCGTTGGCATCACTTTCGGCAGCCGGCCCGCCGGCGGCCATGACGGCGTCCTGCACCCGGCTTCCCTCCGGCAGGGAGTAGACCCCGGGGGCGCTTACCTGCCCGGAAACATGCACCACTACCTCGCCGACCGCCGGGGAGGGCGATGCGCCGGCCTCCGGCGTGGCGGCGATTCGCTGGATGGGAGGAGCCGGGGGATCCGAGCTTCGCAGGATCACCACCATGCCGGCCCCCACGATGGCGAGACCGAGCAGAACGACCAGGAACAACTCGGACCTTGATGCCCGAGCTGCATCGGAGATGCGCTGAAGAACTCCCGCTTCCTGCACCCGTCCTCCCGTTAAGGAGACCTCGCCTTGGCTGATACCGAACCGGGGAAGTGCGGGGAAGCTCTATTTCTACGCCGTTGCCGGCACCTTGGCAACATTGGGAATTTTTAGGGTGATTCTAGACGGGGGGTACGACAACAAAGGGTTCCAGCTCGCTGAGAGCGGTGGAATGAAGCAGGTAGTCCTCGCCCTGTTCGAGTGCCAGTTCCCGATGTCTCCACCCAAGACCGCCGACGGCTTCCGCCCAACGCAGGGTCTCGGGATGCCGCGAGTAGCCCTGCTTACCGTTGACAAGGATCGAATAAAGCCCGTGGAGCTCCCGGTGCTCTCCGAGCAGGCTGTCACGGTTCAGATAACCGGGCGACAGATCCCAGATCCGCATCCGGTCACCTCGTCCCTTGTTCAGCCGGTCGTCTGCTGAGCGTACGACAACCGCAATTCCCCATCCACCCCCGGACAACTTCGGCGAGCCGGAGCCTCGCCCCGACGCCGGCGAACCGTAAGTGGAGCCGTCGCCGTACCCCTTCCCTTGGAAGGCAGTCTCCAACGAAGGCTGTCACGAGGTGGCTGCCGGCCGACCAGCCGGTCCGGGGTGTGCCGGCGCCGACCAGTCGACCCGCCTGGTGGCGTACATGATGCCCCCCAGGATTGTGAACAGACCGATGGAGCCGAGCACCAGGGCAAAGTCTTCGTTGCGCAGCAGAACGAAAAGGTATCCGTAGAGACCGGCGACGGCTCCTGCAACTGCCGCCGCCCGGGACCATTGGCGAAAAATCACCCAGCTGTACCCGGCGACCATCGCCACCACCGCCAGGCCGGCGATGCCGTACGCCGGGGCAAAGCCCAGGTGCTCAGCAAGCGAAAGCTCCAGCAGGTAGAAAAGGCACAATGCCGACCCCAAGAACAGGTACTGGATCGGATGGACACGCACCCGTCCCAGGATCTCGATAAGCCACACCAGGGCGAAGGTCAAGAGGATGAACAAGCCGGCGTACTTGAGGCTTCTTTTGGCCATCGAGTAGGCGTCAACCGGCTCCACCAGGTCCACGCCGAACTGTGAAGCTTCGATGGCAGGCCGCATCTCTGTGCGATCGGTCCAGGCCTGAGGGAAGTTTCGTCCGAGGAACGAGATGCTCCAGCCCGCCTCGAACCCCTGCTTGCCGACAACCCGGGTCGAGGGGAGCCAGTTTCCCTGGAAGCTGGGATTGGTCGAGTTCGACTTCAATTGCACTTCCGTGGCCTCGGCAAAGGGCGCCATCGAAACCCCCATGCTGCCGTTCAGGGTAAGTGGAAAGGAGAACCGGTAGCCTTCGGCCGCCGGGCCGGCGGCGACCGGCGCCTGAATGCCGGTCTGGTACTCGGCAAAGCTGCCGCTCCCCGGTACGAAGACGGACCTCTGGCCGTTCCAGTCGACCGCAGTCTGCTCCTGAATCGCTCTGACGTCCGAGATGGCCACCACCAGGTGGGCACGGTCCCACTCCACGGTCGCCGGGTCGATACCCAGCTGTGAAAAGTCCGGCTTGGCGAAATCGCCTTCGAATCTGAGGTCGAGACGGTAAACGGGGACCGAGAAGATCCCCCGGCGCCTCACCTGCGAGTCGATGCTTCCGGTGGTCCTCAGGCTCCGGGGAAGGAACACCGCATTCCCGGGCTCTTCGGCGGTGACCTGCTCTCCGGAGGGGGACAGCAGCGTCCGGGTTCGGACAACCGGAAGCACCAGAGCCGGGCCGACAATGGCCTGGCGGTTCCCCCACTTCGACGAGACCTCCTCGACCGCTCCTGCAGCACGACCCTGACGTTCCGAAACCAGGCGGCCGAGGCTGGCAATGGGGATGAGGAGCAGCAGAACCAGGATGCCGACGAAGACCAGACGGAGCATACGAGACCCTCGGATCAAGCCGGTCAGGCTGTTGTACAGGTTTTCCATGAAGAGGTCCCTTTCTGGGCAGCACGGCCGGGAGAGGACCTTCCGGCTGTGGCCACGCTAGAGGGCGTACTACTGGAAACCGTCGGGGAAACGTGAAGGAATTGTGAAGTCTGCAGTCAAGCCGCCCCGCCGCACTCGGATCAGTCGGGCGGCGACTCTGGGGGCCGGGGGC
>Ga0247713_1001661_pt1 | contig 10804 bp, 13 predicted proteins | sample 21E_NmetaG_FD_189936 | JGI IMG/M metagenome (GOLD analysis project Ga0247713, IMG submission 189936) | Soil microbial communities from hillslope of Landscape Evolution Observatory, University of Arizona, Oracle, AZ, United States - 2-1-E_N | ecosystem: Engineered > Artificial ecosystem >... | reverse complement strand
CTCGAGCTCTGCGCGTGATCCGATCACGTTCAGGTGGCCGCACGCGCAGGGGTAGAACGGCAGCGGCAGGCCGTAGTAGCGGCGGCGGGAGATGTTCCAGTCGCCCATGTTCACGAGCCAGTCGTCCATGCGCTTGCCCATGTACTCCGGCGTCCAGCGCACGTCGGCGTTCGCGCGCCGCATCGGCTCCCGGATCTCGTCGACGGAGATGAACCAGTCGTCGGAGATCCGGAAGATGAGCGGCGTGTGGCAGCGCCAGCACTCGGGGTAGCGGTGCTCGTGCAGCCCCGCCTCGACGAGCCGCCCCCGCTCCTCGAGCCGGCCGATGATCTGCTCCGCCGCCTCGACGGTCGAGAGCCCGTGCAGCCAGCCGTACTCGTCGTAGAAGCGGCCGGACTCGTCGACGGGCGTCAGTACCGGCAGGTCGTGCACGCGCGAGAGCTCGAAGTCCTCGGAGCCGCAGCCGGGCGCGATGTGCACGATGCCGGTGCCGTCGTCGAGGGAGACGTCCTCCCACGGGATCACGCGGTGCTCGACGCCCGCACCGGGCGCGAGGTCGTCGAACGGCCCCTCGTAGCGGAGGCCGACGAGCCGCTCGCCGCGCTGGCGCTCGACGAACGTCGCGTCGGGGAAGCGCGCGACGGCGACCCAGTCGCCGTTCTCGCGCCGTCCGTACTCGGCGTCCGGGTTCACGGCCGCGGCCACGTTCGCCGGGAGCGTCCACGGCGTCGTCGTCCAGACGACGACGGCTTCGCCCGGCCGGTCGAGCAGCGGGAAGCGGACGTAGAGCGACGGGTCGGCGCGGTCGACGTACGAGCCGACGAGCTCGTGCGCCGAGATCGAGGTGCCGCAGCGCGGGCACCACTCCGTCGAGCGGTGGCCGAGGTAGAGCCAGCCCTTCTCGTGCACGAGCCGCAGGAAGCGCCAGATGTACTCGATGTTCGTGTCGCTGAAGGTGAAGTAGTCGTTGCCCCAGTCCATCCACTGCCCGAGGCGCTTCGAGCCGCGCGTGATCTCCTGCGACGACCAGACGACGACCTCGCGGCAGCGGCGCGCGAACTCGGCGAGGCCGTACTCCTCGATCTCGCGCTTCGAGTTGAGCCCGAGCTCGCGCTCGACGCCGACCTCGATCCAGAGTCCCTGGCAGTCGAAGCCGTTCTGGTAGCGCTGGTCAAAGCCCCGGAGCGCCTTGTAGCGCTGGAAGACGTCCTTCAGCGTCCGGCCCCACGCCGTGTGCACGGCGAGGGTCTTGTTCGCGGTGACGGGCCCGTCGACGAACGACCACTTCGGCCCGCCGCGGTTGCGCTCGCGGAGCCGCTCGAAGGTGCGCTCCCGCTCCCAGAGCTCGAGGATCTCGAGCTCGAGCGCGGGGTGGTCCGGCTTGTCCGGGAGCGGCCTGAACACGGGCGTCCAAGTGTAGGGAAGAGACGCGGCGCCTCCCGCGTTGTCATCCCTGTCGTTTTTGCGAAAGTCGCCGCGGGTACCGACCCGCACCACTCAGAGAAAGGACTCACCGAATGGCAACTGCAGTCACGGAGGCGACCTTCGAGCAGGAGGTCACCCAGAGCGACACGCCGGTCCTCGTCGACTTCTGGGCCGAGTGGTGCGGCCCGTGCCACGCAGTGGCGCCCGTGCTCGACCGGATCGCGGAGGAGCGCGCCGGCGAGCTCAAGCTCGTGAAGGTGAACATCGACGAGGAGCAGGGGCTCGCGCAGCGCTACGGCGTGTCCTCGATCCCGACGATGATCCTCTTCAAGGACGGCGAGCCGGCTGCCGCCGCCGTGGGCGCGCAGCCGAAGGGCGCGCTCGAGCGCCAGCTCGGACTCGCGGAGTAGCGCGCACCGGGCGGGCGGGGCGACGCGCCCCGCCCGCCGTGCGCCGATGCCTACCCGCGCTCCGCCTCGCGCTTCTCCTCGTTCGGGAGCGGCGAGAGCGCCTTGTGCGCGGGCTCGTCGACGAGGTTCAGCACGCGCATCCCGTGCACGTAGGTGACCGAGCCGCCGAAGGTGCCGCCCGCGGTGAGGAGGCCGAAGCCGATCAGCGTGAGCACGAACGCGACCGTCGGCACCGCCGCGTCCCGGTACCCGTCGTACCCGACGACCGCGGTGATCAGGAAGAAGACGGTCGCGGTCACCATCGTGAGCGCGTGCGTGCTCGCCGTCCGCTTCAGTGGCGTCCCCGACGAGATCTTGTCCCAGTCGACGAGCCCGGTGAGCGCCGTCGGCACCGTGAAGACGAGGCCGACGACGAGCGCGAGCCACCAGCCGTGGGCGAAGCCCTCCTCGGCGACGCCGAGCTTGCTCAGCACGGCCGCCACCGTCGCGAACGTGTAGGAGCCGATCGCCGCGTCGGTGAGCGGCGGGTGGATCGGGTGGCCCGGCGTGCCGTGCCACAGGTAACGCAGCTTCATCTCGCCTCCCGGTCGATGTGGGAGGGAGATTTCGCCGCAGGAAGAGCCGCAAACGCGGCGCGCGCTACTCGGCGTCGATGGACTCGAGGTAGCCGAGGAACGCCGCGTGCTTGCCGAGGAGCGCCTCCAGCTCCCGCACACCGACCCCCGCCCAGTCCTCGACCCACGTCTCCGACAGGTCGTCCTCGATGAGGTGCAGGCCGCGATCGTTCATGACGGAGATGATCGGGGAAGAACGCGGCGGGTACATGGGCCGAACGGCCCATCTTTCCGAGAGCCCCAACCCATCTTCTCCGCCCCAGCCGTCCCCCGTTCCTCCGCCAGCGTGCGCCGCGTCCTCATCGTCAACCCTCGTTCCGGCTCCGGCCCCAGCACGGAGGAGCTCGCGGACGCCGCGCGCGGCCGCGGCGTCGAGGTGCGCGAGTTCGAGCAGGGCGAGGACCTCGTCGAGGTCGCGCAGGCGGCCGACGCGGACGTCCTCGGCATGGCGGGTGGGGACGGCTCGCTCGCGGCCGTGGCGAGCGTCGCGCTCGAGCGCGACCTCCCGTTCGTGTGCATCCCCTTCGGGACGCGGAACCACTTCGCGCGCGACCTCGGGCTCGACCGTGACGACCCGCTCGCCGCCCTCGCCGCCTTCGACGAGGGCGCCGTCGAGCGCCGCGTCGACGTCGGGCGCGTCGGCGACCGGATCTTCCTGAACAACGTCTCGCTCGGTCTCTACGCCCTCCTCGTCCACCGGCGCGAGCGCCACCGCCGCCGCCGCCGCGCGCTCGCGCGCCTGCGGGCTCTCGGGCTCGTGTTGCGCGAGCAGCGCGGGCAGGACCTCTTCGTCGTCGACGGCAAGGCGGTGCGCGCGCGGGTGGTGCTCGTCGCGTGCAACGCGTACAGCCTCGAGCCGTTCTCGATCGGCGAGCGCGAGCGGCTCGACGAGGGCCGGCTGCACCTCTACGTGCCGCGCGGGTTCCGCCGCGTCCGCTGGGAGGAGAGGAGCTGCACGACGCTCGTGATCGAGAGCGGGCGCCCGTCCCTCCGCGCCGCGATCGACGGCGAGCCGGCGCGGCTCGTTTCGCCGCTCGAGTTCCGCATCGAGCCGCGCGCGTTACGCGTGCTCGTCCCGCCACAGGCGTAGCACCTCCGGCGTGTGCACGAACGCGTAGCCGTCCTCGGGCAGGTCGTCCGGGGCGAACCAGCGCAGCTCCGTCACGTCGTCCGCCGGCCGCGGCTCCCCTTCGCCGACCTCGGCCACGTACGTCACGGAGAAGACCGCGCGGCCCGCGTAGTCCGGCTCGATCCAGATCCCGAGCAGGCGGGCGTCGCGAAGCTCGAGCCCCGTTTCCTCGCGCACCTCTCGCGCCAGCGCGGCGAGCGGCTCCTCCCCCTCTTCGGTGAAGCCGCCGGGGAGGTCCCACAGCCCCGCGCCGGGGTGGTGCGCGCGGCGCGCGAGCAGGACGCGGCCGTCGCGGACGAGCAGCGCCTCCACGGCCGGCACCGAGTTCGCCCAGAAGCGGAACCCGCACGCGGTGCACGCGACCTCCGCTCCCGCGTGCTTTAGCGCGGCGGCGCAGAGGGGACAGAATCGCCAGCCGTCGAGGATCCCCACGCGGCGACGATACTGAGAGGAGCCGAGATGCACGACAACCCACGCGCGACCGAGCAGGAGCAGGAGCAGGAGCAGGCACAGACCGGCCGCCTCGAGGAGGAGGAGACGATGCGCGGCTACCGCCACGGCGACCCGGAGCTCCCGGCGGACGGCGGCGGCGAGGAGCAGAGGGACGCCGGCGGCGACGAGGGCGGCGCCGCCTGAGATTCGTCCCGGCCACCGTCCACGAGCTCTCCCGGATCGGGCTCCTCTCCGCGCTCCCCGGCGAGCAGCTGCACCGGCTCGCGGGGCGGATGGCGCGCGAGGAGGTGCCGGCCGGGAGCGGCCTCGTCGCCGAGGGCGAGCCCGGCGACCGCTTCTACGTCGTCCTGTCGGGGATGCTGAGCGTGTCGCAGGAGGGCCGCGGCGAGCGCCGGGTGCTCCGCCCGGGCGACACCTTCGGCGAGGTCGCGCTCGCGATGGACGTGCCCCGGACGGCGTCGGTGCGGGCGATCACTCCGGCCGTCGTCGCGAGCTGCGACCGCGAGACGTTCGACGAGCTGCTGCGCCCGCTCTTCGCCGAGGACGGCGCTTGACGCGAGTGCTGCTCCTGCACGCGGGGATCGCGGACTCGCGCATGTGGGAGCCGCAGGTGGAGGCGCTCCGCGGCGCCGGCCACGAGCCGGTCGCGCCCGACCTCCCCGGGTTCGGCGACCGCGCGCTCGAGCCGGGCGTGGTCGACTACGTGGGCTTCGCCGCGGCGCGCCTCGACGGCGCGGCCGCCGTCGTCGGGTGCTCGTTCGGCGGGCGCGTCGCGCTCGAGCTCGCGTCGGCGCGGCCGGAGCTCGTAGAGCGGCTCGTCCTCGTCGCGCCCGGGCTCGGCGGCTGGACGTGGTCGGAGTCGGCGCAGGCCGCCTTCGCCGAGGAGGAGGAGCTCGTCCAGGCGGGCGACCTCGCGGGAGCAGCGGCGCAGCAGGCGCGGCTGTGGCTCGGCTCCGCAGCGAGCGCCGAGGTGCGGGCGCTCACCGAGGCGATGACGCTGCGCTCGTACGAGCAGCAGCTGCCGCTCGACGGGCAGGTGCGCTCCGGGTGGCCGGAGCCGCCGGCGCTCGACCGGCTCGAGCAACTCGACGTGCCGACGCTCGTCGTCGCGGGCGAGGACGATCTCGAGGACGTCCGCGCGCAGTGCGCGCTCCTCGGCGAGCGGCTCCCGAACGCGCGCGTCGAGACGATCGCCGGCGCGGGGCACCTGCCGAGCCTCGAGCAGCCGGGCGCCTTCAACCGCCTGCTGCTCGACTTCCTGCCGTAGTCAGCGCGTCCCCTGCGCCTCGGCCAGCACGGCGTCGCCGAGGCGTGGCCACGCCTCGTGCGCCCAGGCGTCGAAGTCGAGGTCGGTGAGCACGCCGAGGGCGAGGCCCGCCTCGGGGTCGACCCAGAGGAACGTCCCGGCGCGCCCGAAGTGGCCGAACGTGGCCGCCGAGTTCGCGCGCGCGGTCCAGTGGGGCTCCTTGCCGTCCTTCAGCTCGAGGCCGAGGCCCCAGTCGTTCCGCTCCTGGCGGCCGAACCCCGGGAGGACGCCGGTGAGGCCGTCGAACTGCACCGTCCGCGCCTCGGCGAGCGTCTCGGGCGCGACGAGGGTCGGCTCGAGCAGCTCGGCGCCGAGCGCGAGCAGGTCGTCGAGCGTGCCCCAGAGGCCGGAGCCCGCGTCGCCGCGCAGCTCCGCGCGCATCCCGAGCGGCTCGAGCACCGCGCCGCGGAGGTAGTCGCCGAACGGCATCTCCGCGCGCGCGGCGAGGTGCTCCGCGAGCACGACGAAGCCCTGGTTCGAGTAGATCCGGCGCACGCCCGGCTGCGCGAGCGGCGGCCCCTCGTGCAGCGGCAGCCCGGCCGCGTGCGCGAGCAGGTGGCGCACGGTCGCCCCGGGCGGCCCGGCCGGCTCGTCGAGCTCGACCACACCCTCCTCGGCCGCCACGAGCACCGCGAGCGACGTCGCGAGCTTCGTCACCGAGGCCCACTCCCAGACGGTGTCGCGGCTCCCGTGGGTGACGCGGCCGCCGTCACGGCGGACGACGCCCGCGGCCGCGCTGGGCGCAGGCCACCCGTCGATCTGGCGGAGCGCGTCCACGGGGCGCGATACTAGTGCCGTGGAGCGGCGCCTGATCGCGGGGCACTCGCCGTACGAGCCGGTGGTCGGGTTCTCGCGCGCCGTGGTCGCCGCGGGCCGCGTCCACGTGGCCGGCACGGCACCCATCCCGCGGGAGGGGCCGCCGCCGGAGGGCGCGTACGAGCAGGCGCGGCTGTGCCTCGAGCTCATCGGGGAGGCGCTCGAGCGCGCCGGCGCCCGCTTCGAGGACGTCGTGCGCACGCGCATCTACCTGACGGACGCCGACGACTGGCCCGAAGCCGGCCGCGCGCATGGCGAGGTGTTCGGCGAGATCCGGCCCGCGAGCACGTGCGTCGTCGTGAAGGCGCTCGTCGACCCCGCGTTCCGTGTCGAGATCGAGGCGGAGGCCGTTCTACCCCAGTGAGGATCCCACTGTGAAGCAGGTCTATCCCCCCTCCATCACCGGCAAGGGCGCCGTCGCGGGCGGCAGCGTCCTCGACCACGCCTACGGCACGAGCGACCCGTACACGCTCGGGGTCGAGGAGGAGTACATGCTGCTCGACGCCGAGACGTTCGACCTCGTGCAGCACATCGACACCGTCCTCCAGGCGATCAGCGGTCACGAGCTCGAGACGCGGATCAACGCCGAGCTGATGCAGTCCGTGCTCGAGATCGCGACGCCCGTCTGCCGGACGCCCGCCGACGTGCAGCGGGAGCTGCTGAAGCTCCGCGGCTACGTCACGGGGATCGCGCGCGAGAAGGGCCTGCGCGTCGGCTCGGCCGGCACGCACCCGTTCTCGCTCTTCGAGCGCCAGCGGATCACCGCGCGCGACCGCTACCGCAACCTCGTCGACCAGCTCCAGTACATCGCCCGCCGCGAGCTCATCTTCGGGATGCACATCCACGTCGCGATCGACGACCCGGAGAAGGCGATCCAGGTCGTGAACGGCCTGCTGCCGCAGCTCGGGCCGCTGCTCGCGCTCTCGGCGAGCTCGCCGTTCTGGCGCGGCGAGCCGACCGGCCTCTCGTCGAGCCGGCAGATGGTCTTCGCCGCCTTCCCGCGCTCGGGCCCGCCGCCGCGCTTCCGCGACTACGCCGACTACGCCGACGTCGTCGGGCAGCTCGAGCGCACGGGCTGCATCGCGGACTACACGCACATCTGGTGGGACATCCGCCTGCACCCGCGGCTCGGCACCGTCGAGATCCGGATCTGCGACGCGGTCACGCGCGTGGAGGACGCCGTCTCGCTCGCCGCGTACTGCCAGGCGCTCGTGAAGCTCCTCTGCGAGCGGTACGAGCGCGGCGAGGAGATCCCGTCCTACCACCGGATCCTGACGACGGAGAACAAGTGGCTCGCCGCGCGCTACGGCCTCGAGGCACCGGTGATGGACCTCGAGACCGGCGCGCGGAACCGCGTCCCCGTGGCGCAGCTGATCCGGCGGACGCTGCGCCAGATCGAGCCACACGCTCGGGAGCTCGGCTCCGAGCGCGAGCTCGAGGGCATCGTCGAGATCCTCTCGCGCGGCAACGGCGCCGACCGGCAGCTCCGCGTCTTCAACGCGAACCGCGACATCGTCGAGGTCGTCGAGGAGATCGCGATCGCGACCGAGGCAGTGCCGGCCGAAGCCGCCTGAGCCGTGCTCTGGCGCGAGAACGGCGAGGCGGTCGAGCTCGAGGAGCTGCTCGAGGACGGCCCGGCCCTCCTCCTCTTCTACCTCTTCGACTGGTCGCCCACCTGAACGCAGGAGCTACGGCTCCTGCGTGACAGGCAGCGCGAGTTCACGGCAGCGGGCGTGCGCGTCTACGGCGTCTCCCGCGACTCCCACTGGTCGCACCGGGCATGGAAGGAGGCGCTCGGCGTCGACGTGCCGCTCCTCTCGGACTGGAACGGCACGCTCGCGAGGCGGCTCGGCGTGCTGCGCACCTACCGCTGGATGGAGGCGGTGCCGCACCGGTCGGCGTTCCTGCTCGAGCCGGACGGTACGGTCCGCGCATCGTGGCGCTACGCGGACTCGGACGTGCCCGACTTCGACGAGCTGCTGGCAGCCGCTCGGGCGTCGTCCTCCTCGCGGTAGCCCTCTGCCTCGCGGCCGGCGCCGCCTCCACGTGGCCCGCGCTGCGGCACGCCGACGGCGCGTTCCTCGCCGCGAGCGCGGGCGCGCCCGGAGCGGTCGCGCCGGGCGACCACCTGCAGTCGGCCTACCAGCTCTGGCTCCCCGGCCACCGGCTCGCGCGCGGCGACGCGCCGTGGCGGGACCCGTACTCGTTCGCGCCGTACACCGAGCCGCGCGTGACGTTCGCCGGCTGGCCGTTCGCGCTCGCCTTCGGGCCGCTGCAGGCGCTCGTCGGCACCGTCGCCGCCTGGAACCTCCTCGTGCTGCTCTCGTACGCGGGCGCCGGGATCGCGACCGTCGCCTGGCTGCGCGCCCTGCGGGTGCCGCCGGCCGCCGCCCTCGTCGGCGGCCTCGCGTTCGCGCTCGCGCCCTACCGCGTGGCGCAGCTCGCGCTCGGGCACCAGCTCGCGCTCGTCGCGCTGCTGCTGCCGCTCGCGCTCCTCGCGCTCGAGCGGCGCCGCGTCTGGCTCGCCGCGGCCGTGCTCGCGTCGATCCCGCTCTCCGGGCAGGTGCACCTCGCCCTCGGCGCGATCCCGTTCGTCGCCGCGTACGCGGCGCTGCGGCCGAGCGACGGCCTGCGCGCGGGCGCGCGGCGAGCGGCGGCCGTCGCGCTTCCGTCGGTCGCGGCCGGGGTCGTCGTCTGGGCGCTCGTGATCCGCGGCTCGCTCGGCGCCGGCGGCCGCTCCTTCGCGCAGGTGGAGCAGTACTCGGCGGAGCCGGCCGACTTCCTCGCCCGCGCCTCGGAGGCGACCGAGACGGTCGTGCTGCTCGGCTGGCTGACGCCGCTCCTCGCCGTCGCGGGCCTGGCGCTGCACGCGCTGATCCGGCCGCGGCTCGCGCTCCTGCTCGGGATCGGCGCGATCGTCCCGGTGCTGCTCGCGCTCGGCGCGAACCTGCCGGGATACGAGCAGCTGTGGGAGACGCTGCCCGGCCTCCGCGACACACGCGTGCCGGGGCGCTTCCTCCCGATCGGCGCCCTCTGCATCGCGGCGCTCGCGGCGCTCGCGCTGCAGCGCGCGCCGCGCGCCGTCGCGCTCGCGGCGCTCGCGCTCGTGGCCGTCGACCTCCGGGCCGGTGTCGACCTCTTCGAGGCCGCGCCCGCGGATCCCGGGAACCGGGTCTACGCCGCCCGCCCGCCGCAGGCGCTCCTCCTCGAGCTGCCGCTCTACCTGCCGGACCGGCACGAGGGGAGCGTCTACCAGTACTACGCGCTGCAGGCGCCCGGCCCGCGCTACGGCGGCTACTCGACCGTGGCGCCGAAGGAGGTCGACGGGCGGCTGCGCGAGCTGAAGCCGTTCGAGTGCGGCGCGCGCGGCCGCGAGTACCCGGAGTGGGTGCTCGTCCACCGCGCGCTGTACGCGAGCCGCACGCGCTGCCTCGGGCGCCTGCTCGAGGGGCTGAGCCGGATGGGCTACCGCGAGGTCGCACGCGATCCGCAGCTCGTGCTCTACCGGCTGGACGGCTGACGGCGCGCGCGCCATCATCGCCTGCATGAGTCGCGACGCCTGGCTCGCCCTGCACGTCCTCGGCGTCGTGCTCTTCCTCGGCAACATCGTCGTCACCGCGGTCTGGAAGCTGCTCGCCGACCGGACGCGCGAGCCACGGGTCGTCGCGTACGCGCAGCGCCTCGTCACCGTCACCGACGTGGCGTTCACGGCAGGCGGCGCCGCCCTGATCTTCGTCTCCGGTCATGCGCTCGCGTCGCGCTACGGGGGCGTCTTCGACGGCCCGACGTGGCTGCTCGCGGGATGGTCGCTCTTCGTCGCGTCGGGCGTCATCTGGGCGGCCGCGCTGATCCCGATCCAGGTCGCGCAGGCGCGCCTCGCCCGCGGCTTCCGCGACGGCGGTGAGATCCCGCAGCGCTACTGGCGCCTCGCGACCCTGTGGGCGGTGATCGGCACCGTCGCGACGCTCCTGCCGCTCGCGAACCTCTACTTCATGATCTTCAAGCCGCGCTAGCGCTCTGCGAGCACGAGCGCGAGCCACCGCCGTGCGTCGGCGTGGAGGCTCGGGTTCGACGCCGGCGTGTAGTACGCGAGCGCCGCGACGGCCTGCCAGACGACCCAGCCGCGAGCGCGCTCCCACGTCGCGTCGTCCGGGCGGAGCGCCGCCCGGAACGCGTCGCGAGCGGCCGCCGACCCGAGCTTCCACGCCACCATCACGTCGGCGGCGGGGTCGCCGACGCCTGCCGACTCCCAGTCGACGACGCCGCCGATCCGGCCGCCGCGGACGAGCCAGTTGCGCGCGTCGAGGTCGCCGTGGTGCCAGAGCGGCGGCCCCTCCCACGGGCCCGCGGCGAGCGCCCGCTCCCACTCCGCGGCGACGGAGCGGTCTCCGTGGAAGCGCGCGAGCCAGTGGCGAAACTCGGGGTCGAGCTCGGCGAGCGGGACGCCGCGGCCGGGCGGCGCGCCCGTCGGCTCCATGCGCTGGAGCGCCGCGACGAAAGCCGCGAGGTCACGAGCTGCGCGCAGCGCGTCGAGCTCCGTCACCGGCACCGTCTCACCCTCCAGCCATGTCACGATCAGCCACGGCCACGGGTAGCCCGCGCCCGGACGCCCCTCCCCGACCGGCACCGGGACCTCGAGCGGGAGGAGCGG
>Ga0247713_1001660_pt1 | contig 10808 bp, 7 predicted proteins | sample 21E_NmetaG_FD_189936 | JGI IMG/M metagenome (GOLD analysis project Ga0247713, IMG submission 189936) | Soil microbial communities from hillslope of Landscape Evolution Observatory, University of Arizona, Oracle, AZ, United States - 2-1-E_N | ecosystem: Engineered > Artificial ecosystem > Mesocosm... | reverse complement strand
TGGCAGTACATAAGGTCAAGAACCCGGCTTCCACAGTCGCACCGCAGCTGAGCTCGATCGAAGAGTTTCCCGACGGGTCGGTCTTCGAAGGTGAAGCGATCTGCCACCGCGCGGCAAGCAGGGTCACAGCATGCCCAGACGCCCGCGACATTGCGGAAGAAGAGGTGAGTTCGGAGCCTCGAACCCGCGCCCGCCGCTCCAAGCGCTCGCATGAGCCCTATCTCCGCGTCAGAGGAACTCACATCCTCAGTTAAGGCCTCGACCACTTGATCCACGGAACGGGCCATCACTCGCCCCTCATCAGCACAAGCAGCGACAACCGCGTCCGCGAGGCGCAGCCGTGTGGCCTCACGCCCAAGCTCTTCCTCGTCGGCCACCGAGTAACCCTCGAAGGTGCGGCGATCCGCGACAGGTAGGGAAGGTAGGTCAGGGAGATCAAGTGCACCGGTTAATGGTCCGGTGAAGCTCTCTGGAGGTTGGGCGAAGAATCCCTCGAGGTACCTCTCCACCACTTCGCCCTCACCGAGGCTCGCAGAAGCGGTCACGATGCGCAATTGATCTGGGCGATCCCGCAAACCGAGACGCTCGAAGAGGTTGCGCAGCATGTACGCCACTTCCGTCCCTGCGGTCCCGCGATACATATGCAGCTCATCGACGACGAGGGTAAAGATGTTGCTCGCGTCGTTAGCGAGCCAATCACGGGTTCTTTGAAAGATCGGAGCGTCTCGCTCTCGCATGAGCATGATGTTCAACATGCTGTAATTCGTGATCATGATGTCGGGGGGGTAGTCCTGCATGTCCCAACGCGAGTACATCTCCCCGCCGTCGAGCTGCGCGATGAAATAACGAGCTTCCTCTTTAAGTTGACCGCTTGCGAGTTCTTCAAGTACTCGCGAGGCAAGTTGATCAAGAACACGCAACTGGTCACGGAGCCGGTAGAGATTCTGGGCACGACGAACGCGCCCTGAACCGGGAGTCTGGCCGGTGTATCGGCCGAAGTAGAAGCGGTTGCCACCTCGCTTTGCATCGAGCCATGCTCGAGGACCTTCGCCATCCAGGCCCTCACGTAACCTCTTCAGCTGATCCTCGACCAGTGCGTTCATCGGATAGAGGATCAAGGCTCGCATTGCAGCTGGACGTCTCTCGTGGGCGCGTGACGCGACGTACCCGCCGCGCGGGGCCGTCCACCAGCGCCACCCATCCGCTCGAGTAGCGGCGGCATCCCAGCGCTGCGACTCTTCGACCAACCTTGTGACCACGGGGAGCAAGAACGATTCCGTTTTCCCAGAGCCCGTGCCTGCAGACACGACCACATGCTGACCGCTTAGCGAAGCAGCAAGCGCGTCGCGCTGATGCTCCATGAGTTCCCACTCACGATCCCAGAGACCGGCCTCAGCGAAGCTTGCGACCTCGTTGGACAAACCCAACTCGGCCAGGTCTTCGCTGAAACTCCGACCGGTGGTTCGGTAGGGAACGCGCGGCTCGAGAAGAGGGTTCTGGTAAACGCGACCAGGGCCTCGGAGCAGCTCGTCGCGCTCCTGTTCCAGCTCGGGGAATCTCAACCCGAACTGGGTCCCGTAGTAAAGAAAAAGATCGTCCGTTAATCGAGCCTGCAGCTGGGTTACATCCACTGATCACCTCGCACGGCTCCAAGGGTGCCTCTGAGGGGGGGGTTGTGCAAGGCCGCTCGATCGCTTATCCCAGTAACCGTGCGCTGGGACGAGCTGGACGACACCATCCCCCGAGATCAAACGCCCGACGAGGTTGCCTTGCTGTCGGGGTCAACGCTAGTCGCATCGAACGACAGCTTCGTGCTCAGGGCACTTTCGCCGGGACGGCGGTGGGCGGAGACCGACCCTCCTGGGGGAGACTTCCAATTAGAAATCGAAACACCCACCTACAAAGGTCCCTTCGGCTACCGCGAGTTCTTCATCCAGGTAGACGCTCTTGCCTCGGGCCAACAAGCCTCTTGGAAACGCCTCCTGATCAGGGCGCTAGCTGCGACCGCTCTGGATGGGGAGGATCCTGGACGACTCACTCCTCTACTCGAGACTCCGGCCGAGATCGCCCCACTCCTTTTCGCGGCTCAAGGACTCAGCCTGGCTGAACACCGTCGCTTCAGGGAGACGGAGGCCGAGGGTGGAGGGCGACGGCTTGTGGCAGAGCTCGCGCTCGGCGTGATCCTGGGGCGTTGGTCCCCCGATGAAGCGCTCGCGGCGGCTGGGCATGGCCACCTAGGCTTACGCCAGCTACGGGAAGAGACCCATCACCGCGGTCTTTTTCCTCCCCTCGGAGAGTACGTACAGCTGCTCACTGAAGCCGAAGGACCCCTCCCGATCGGCACTCCCGAGCGACCTGAATCCGAAGGGGCGGGAGAGGCAAGGGTCCGAGCGAAGGCGCTGCATTATCTGCGTCTGATTGCCGGAGCTGACGCCGACTTCCGCGCCCACCAGTGGGAGGCGATCCGCGATCTAGTACTGAGGAAGGAGCGAGTGCTCCTCGTTCAACGAACCGGCTGGGGCAAGAGCTCCGTGTACTTCATCGCGACGAAGCTCTTGAGGGAGCAAGGGGCGGGACCCACGATCCTCGTCTCGCCCCTCTTGTCTTTGATGCGCAACCAGATCGATATGGCGAGAGCAGCATCGATCGCAGCTGCGACGATCAACTATGCCAACGAGGCGGAACATCGTGATATTTACCGGCAGATCGCTGACGACGAACTCGACCTCCTACTCCTGACACCGGAGTGGGTAGCGAAGCCGGACTTCCAAGTTAACGCGCTAGGCGGGGGCCTCGAGAACGCAGGTTTGTTGGTCATCGACGAGGTCCACTGCATCAGCGATTGGGGCCACGACTTCCGGCCGGATTACCGTCGCCTCGTTGACGTGCTGGCTTACCTCGACCCGGAGCTACCTGTGCTTGGGACCACTGCCACAGCCACAAAACGCGTGATCCTTGATATCGAAGAGCAGTTCGGAGATGAGTTCAAGATAAGTCGGGGCTCCCTCGCTCGTCCTGGGCTTTCCTTCTCGGTATTCCCCGACGTCAGTACAGCTGCCAGACTGGCCAAGCTGCTTGAGATCATCGAGACACACGAGGGGACGGGCATCGTCTATTGCCTGACCGTTCCTGAAACGAAACGCGTCGCCGAATGGCTTACTTCCAAGGGCATCGATGCTCGTGAGTACAACGCGAAGCTAGATGAGAAGGAGAAGCTAAGTGTCGAACAGGCTCTAAGTGCCAGCGACATCAAGGTTGTAGTCGCGACCTCGGCACTGGGGATGGGCTACGACAAGCCCGATATCGAATTCGTAGTTCACTTCCAATCGCCCCCGTCTGTAATCGAGTACTACCAGCAAGCTGGTCGCGCTGGTCGCGGGATTCCTGAGGCTAGCGCAATCCTCATGTTGGGGGCTGAGGATTCCGCGATCCACGAGTACTTCTTCGAGAACGCATTCATCACGGAACAGGAAGCCGAACAGGTTCTGGCTGTGCTCTCCTATGACAGACCGCTCTGGCCACAACAGATAGAGCAACGCGTAAACATGAGCCGTGAGCGGATCGACAAGTCTCTAAAGCTGCTGGAGATCGAAGGTGCCGTGGAAAGAGGGCAATCCGGTTTCTTCAAGTCCGATACAGAATGGAGCTACGACAAGAGTCGTCCCATCCGCGTCACAGCTCAGCGTCAGCTTGAAAGAGCCGGACTATATGAATACGCGCGCTCGGACGCTTGCCGGATGCACTTCCTCCTGGAGCAACTGGATGACCCTGAGCCTCAGGACTGTGGCGAATGTGACGCTTGTACCGGAGAGAGATTTTCGTCGCCGGCGGCCGAAGTCATTGCCACGATCGCTGATGAGCTGGGACAGGCACCTATCTGGATTCCTCCGCGGGAACGCGCTCCCGCTACTGCCAAATACAAAAGGAGCTGGTGGATTCGCGGGGACCTAAGGGCCGCGTGGGGACGCGCTATCTGTAACTACGGCGAGACTGGACTTGGCGAACTTGTGCAGGAAGGACGAGAAGACACCGGTCGGTTCGATGATGATTTGCTCCAGGCGGCCGTCGAAATCCTTTCTGATTGGCCATCCAAGCGGCCTGATTGGATCAGCTGCATCCCAAGCCAGGACCCCGAGGATCCCGTGGCCGAGTTCTCTGAAAGGCTTGCAATCTCTCTCGGCCTGCCCTTCCGACGCGCTCTTCGAAAGACACGCCCGACCGAACCGCAGCTAAAGATGATGAACGATTCGCAACGGTTCGGAAACCTCAGCTTCGCTTTCGAACCGCTGCCTCGGATTCCGACCTCGCCTGTTCTACTCGTCGACGACTACTTCTACTCCCGATGGACATTTGCAGTCGCAGCGATGACCCTTCGGCATCCAAGAGCTGGCGTTAAGGACGTGATCCCCTTCGCGCTTGCTCGGCTCGTTCGTTAGTACTCCCCTCTGGGGAAGGAAGCAACGCATCGACATTCGCCCTTAAGACTTTCAACGCGTCGGGAGCCACCTCGGGCAGGCCTTCGGTATATCGAGAAGAGATCACCTTTCCCTCTGGATCACGCCCAGCGAGCAACGCGTCGACCGCGTCACGGACAACGCGGATGCTGGATCGCCTCCTAGAGACAAACGAGTCCGAAACATCAAAGAAATTCAGATCGTCAACGTCAGGCAACCCTTGCTCCGGTATCCCGCCTGGCATCGGCAAGCGGTCCCAAATCTCCTCCACCATCGGCTGAAACGCCGGCTCGACCTGATATGAGCTGTAGATCTTGTGGCTCAAAGCTTGGAGATATCCCTGAACGAATGAGCCCTCACGGTCCGTCAACTTCGCGACTTGCGCGGGAAGCCACACAATATTGGGCACGAACGAATACGTGAGGGGATGGCGCGATGCCAGAACGCCGTCGACCGTCGATTCCCGCCACACATGCGCCGCCACGAATCCTTTCCCGATCCGGGCTCCCCTATACAACGAGTTGCCCTCGGCAGATATCGTTAGGCTCTTCGGGATGTTCTTGATGAGACTGTTGTCATCGCGGAAATAGCCTTCTTTGTTGGGCGAACCCCATTGGTCCGGGACACCACGCCGTGGGTCACCGCGGGACGTTGGATCTCTCACGGCATACGGCAACATCACCGGAAGCTGCCCGTACAAGCTCGGCGGTAGCCAAACGCCCAATCCAACGATCAACCGTGCAGTCAGCATCTGGAAAAGCCAGATGTCTGAGCGAAGGAGGTCCTTCTGCAAATAGTGGTAGAGAACGTGCGCTCCATCGACCGACCTTCGTGACCCTCGAGTCCGCGCTGAGCTAGCACGCATTCCTTCTCCTCTTCCCGACGCTTCAGGGACCCCTCCAACCAGGCCCGGATGCTTGAAGGGAGACGTCATTAGGGTTCGACGCCCACGAGTACCAGCGGTACCGCAGGAACGCCCCGACCTTGCCGAGCGATCTCATGGAGAGCTTTTTCAAAATAGCCAGGCCCGCTGGACATCTGTTCTTGCATCTTCTTCGTGGGGACTATCTCGATCCCGACATCAATCTGATCGCCGATGTAGAACGCCGTGTGCTTCACGAAGATGTCGTAGGGGATGAACGAGTACTTCGCGAGCTGAACCTCGACGGCGACTCTGTCCTTAACGAAATCGGTCTGGTTGTACGACTTGATTGGGGTCTTACCCGCCGCTTCGATCTCTGCCCTTTGCTCGTCTGGGCTTAACTCCAAGACCTGACGGATCAGATCGTAGTCGTCGGTGACCCAGTAGTTCGTTCGACGTTCGGTCCATCCCGCCTTGTCCAAGTCCTTCTTCAGACGTGCATTCAGCTCGATCGGCGCGTAGAGCTTTTTTCCCTTCATCGTCTTTTCCTTGCTGATCTTCGTTTTGTATTTCGCCGCGTCGATGCCATGGACGATCGCCTCGATCTCTTCCCATAAGCCAGGGCGATGGACCTTCATCCACTCCCAACCATTTTGGTGCGAGTGGAACTTCGCGATCTTCATGCCACTCCCTCCTCGTCTGTCGGGGGGAGTGTGGCCTAATACGGCGGCTTACTCAAGCAGTGAGATGCCCCGGAGCGACACCACGGCCGAACGGAACCTTTCAGACAGCGAGGGAGAGATTTTGGCGGTCAGCGTGGCCGTTGAACCAGCAACCGACGAGCAGCCCCGCGAGGATCCTGCTCGCGTGAAGGCGAAGCTTTCTCGCTTTCGGCCCGTTCGCCTTGGGACCTCCCAGTAACAGATCGGCAACGCCGTCCTCAAGCTTCGCTTGCGCAGCTTCTGCCAGCACGGCCTCCAGCTCGAAAGCCGTCTCCCCAAGGTGATCAACGACCTCAAAGGGATGCGTCCCTTCACTTCGCTGGCACCAGACCGATTGCAACGACTGCAGATCAACGTCTGCAAGCCACTTCAACAGGGAGCGCCGGGCTTCATGGATGGAACCCATTCGCACCTTCGCTGCTCGGAGGAGCGCGGTGAGCTTCTCTTCAAGTTCATCGTCAAGGGTTACTTCTTGGAAGTCCTTCGACGTTCCAAAGAAGAAGGCTGTGTTCCAAGTAGGAGTGGCCGACGAAGCGTGATTGCTCAATTCGACGCGTGTACCGCTCCCAAAGCGCAGACCAGGGATTGCGGCACGGAACTGCCGCGACGCTGAGTATCGTTTCCGCGCTGTCTCAGGCTGCACCTCGATGGCTCGAGCAGGTCGGGGAAGAGCCTTTCGAAGCCTTGAGACGCCCGGCTCTCTAACCACCCTCTTGTCTTGCATGGCCTGCGCCACGTAGTAGGTCATCCAGGGCGGTACGGCATTGCCCACCATTTTCAAGTTTGAGGGATGCGTCTTGCCGTGAAATTGGAATGTAGTGGGGAACCCCTGTAGAGAGGCACGCTCGCGCAACGAGAGACGGCGATAGCCGCTATCTCCTTCAATAACGATGCTCTCTCGAGATACGCGTGTGCATAACGCGGTAACAGTGCGCGAAGGACGATCCAGTTCGTCAGGGAACTGCATGACGTTGTAGACGGGGTGGTACTGCTTGGATTCGCGGTTCATCCGCGTCTCTTCGTAATCCAGGGACGATTCAATCGCTAGCCCTGTTACTTCAGCGCGTGGCAGCGTCAGACCGTAGAGAGGATCTCGAACAGGGTCTTCAGCCAGGGACCCAACAACGTCTCCTAGTGTGCGAGCCTTCGCGTTGGAGCTGTAGGACACAAGTAAGTCCGCCGGGAAGTTGCCTGCAAGCATCCGCTTCCTCCCCTGAGGAAGACCGAAGTCCGCCATGTCCACCACGATGATCTCCGACAGCAAGTCTCGGAAGCGGCGTAGATGACCACCACGACCAATCTCTTTCTCCAAGATTTGGGCAACTCGGGGCACGTTTTCCATGACCCAGTACCGCGGCTGTACATAGGCGACGGCTTCCATGAACTTGATGATGTCCTTCAATCCGTCGGCAATGTCTCCATTGCCTCCACGGTTGGAAAACGAGAACTGGGTGCAGGGTGGGCTGCCCACCACGAAGTCGAGGTTGTCTGGGAGGGATGTCACATCTAGCGACCGGATATCCACCTGCGTAACGGGTTTCCCAAAGTTCCGCTCGTGGGTGAGCGCCGCCTCGTCCCACCACTCGTAGGACTCGATAACCTCGATGCCGGCCAAGGCTAGACCGAGGGCCCAGCCTCCTACACCGCTATAAAGATCGATCGCCCTTGGCGCCATAGATCCCAAAGTAGCTGAGGCGCGCGGTCGAACCGCGGATCTGGAGGGACCATCTTCTCGAGCCGCGGAGCCCTCCGAGGCCCCCAAACCAGGCAGTTGCAAGTTATCCACAGGATGGCTCCATAAAGGCCGTGTCAATGCGCTCGGTTAGCGCCTGTTTGGGTCCTCGGCGAAAACGTCGATGACTTCGCTGTCGAGCCGACCAGCTAAGGCACGCTCCACGATCATCGATGCCTCGTCCTCAGACGTGGCCTCCACTACTACATTGATCGAAACGATGAATCGTGTGGCCTCCATCACTCTCCTTCGGTCTAGTTGTGATCTCGCGCACCAACAACACATTCACCAATCAATCGCCCGCTTGCGCTCGTGCTCATACTGTCCGGTGGGTGTGACAGGTCGCGGCTCTAGGCGTTCTAGCTGGGCCTTCGGGCGTAAGAGTTCTGCTGCTCGTAGACGAGCTGGCTTCGGGATGGATCGGCGAGTCACCCTCACCAATTGCGCTCGACGTTGGGAGATCACGAAGGCTTCACCCTCGTGAAGTGAGCCGAGGAGATTCGGATCGACCCGGAATCGCTGCTCAGCTCTGGCACTTCCGAGACCTGTCGGGCCCACTTGGTAGTCAACCTGATGTGTCATCGCATATGCCTGATGAGTGCCCGCGAGCCTGACTATCTCCTCCGCGTTCGGTGAGCTGTGAGCGATCACGAAACGGGCCGCGCTGATGATTCGGTCCTTGTCCTCGCCCAGGCCGTCGTAAGACTGCGCTGTCAGGGCGACGGAGCACCCGAAGGAGCGCAACCGCTCGATCAGTCCAGCAACGTCCGCGTGTTTCTGCAGGGCGGGGAACTCGTCCACGATTAGGAGAACGCGGTCATGAGTGCCTTTCCCTCGGGCGGCGAAGTGCTTGAAGCACTCGAACAGGTAGGCCGCGAGTCGGGGAGCTTCATCCCCTCTCTCCAGACCTTCCAGGAGTACATAGGCAGCTCGCTTGTCGGCGAAGGACCACGACCCGTCGAGCTTGCCGCGGAACGAATCGAAGAAGGATCGGTAACGCAACAGGGTTCCCATCGCTTCTCGACGCTGTTCGACGGCAGATGCCTTGATCAGGCATTCCAATCGCTCGAGGAAATCTTCTGATGATTCCGGCAAGCTGCCTTCCAACATCAACGCCTGAGACACGAACGCCCGCGCTGCATCCTCGTAATAGGGCTCTGTGAACTTCACGACGCTAAGGAGCCGGTTAAGGAGTTGGGCGAAGCCGTCATCCAGCATGCCGGTGGTCCGCCAACCGTCGAAAGGTTCAGAAGGGAATGCGCCGATGTGTTCCTCCGGGACGCCCGCGTGCAACATCGTCGCGGTGAACTCCAGCTGAGTGGATGGATCGCCCTTGCCGTCGAGGAAGAAGACACGCCATCCGTAGACCCTGGCGGCGAGATGAGCGAGCTGCATCAGCGTGACCGTCTTCCCAAGACCAGGCTGGCCGAGGATCACAACGTGTCGGGAGAGGTTGGATTCATCGACCACGGCGAACTCGCCCCCGAAGGACTTTCTAGCGAGCCACTCACGCGGCAGATCGCCACCGATCGAAGGACCGAGGACCGCCCGCCCTCGGATCGTCTCGGGGGTCGTCACCACCCGCTTCCTGGCCTGCCTGCGCGCCTTCCCCGTCCGGGAAGCGCGTTGCCTGTCGCTATTCGTATCGATCGTCCTCTCCCGCTGCGTCCACGCAATGACGAGCGCTGCTAGTAGAAGGCCGATGGGAATCGAGGCGGGCAACCCCGTCTTCGCGAGCGAAGGTGCTCTGTGCGCCAACCGGTCGAACATCGATAGCTTCGGGTTCTTTCGGATCCGCTTCTTCTTGCCGATGTTGAGGTCGGTCGACATATCCGCCTTGGGGCTCATCCACGTGCCGCGGGTGCGCTCCGCAACCCTCTCCACACGCTTCACGGGGTTGATGCCCAGCGAAATCACCACGATCAGTGCCACCACGGCCATGACGACCAGGGCCCACCACCGCAAACGAAGGAGGGCGGCCACGAAGACGCCAACGGCTGCGACTGCGATAGCGGGAACCACGATGGAGCCCACCATGACGACCAGCGGAACTGCCGCGATCCACGGAGCGGCCTTGGTCAGGAGGTCTTCCTGGGGTGGGTATGGCTTCGGGATCGGCTGCTGTGCTTGGAGATAGGGACGAGAGATCATGCGACCCGCTCCAATCCATAGATGCGAACCCTCTCCCGTCCCGGAACGGAGGACGCGGACTCTTGGAGCAGCGAAGCCACGTTGGCCGGCGCGAAGTACCAGACGGTCGCGTATCGCTGGGCGACCTCGGCCATGATCGAACGACGACGATCGGCACTCTTGGCAGTGAGCTCGACCTCGACCGCGACGATGCCTTCCGCCAGATGGATCTCGGCGTCGACCTCGTGGGTCTGAGTCGTGCTGATCGACTGCATCACTCGGCCCTTGCGCAGCTCACGTTCGGACCGCCACGACGAATGCGGATGTCGCTCCTCGGTGTGCATGCGGACCTGATTCGTCCAGAAGATGTGGGCTAGCGATGCAGCGGTCGGGGCCCACGGTTTGAAGGTGAGACCGACCTCGTCGAGACCCTTGCGGGTCAGCCAGATGAACTTCGGCTCATCAGCGATGACCTTGCGGGAGGCAGTGAGGCCGGCTTTCTCCCAACGGCTGGCCACCGCACGAGTGGCCGATTCCGACAACGCACCTTCGGCGGGACGCTTCAGCAGTCGGGCCAGCTGATCCTGGCGGACCGCGTATTGCTCACCGATGAAGCGCAGGACAGACAGGTCTCTCTCCGTGATCTTGATCGAGCCCTTATCCGACCTCTCCTTGCGAGCAACCCCCTCAACCCCCACACCTACCCTTGCGAGCCCTTTCATCTCTTCACCCCCTCACCGCTTCCTCCATCGCCTCTTCCAACCCATCCCGTGCGTGCGTCACCACCCAACCGCCCGCCCGGTACCCGACCATCCGCACGAAGAGGGCGGGTGGTCGGGGACGTGGAGGCGAAGCCGACACGAGGGCGGGCGGCCTCTGACCAGGGCGCACGCACGGGTACACGGAGT
>Ga0247713_1001659_pt1 | contig 10814 bp, 11 predicted proteins | sample 21E_NmetaG_FD_189936 | JGI IMG/M metagenome (GOLD analysis project Ga0247713, IMG submission 189936) | Soil microbial communities from hillslope of Landscape Evolution Observatory, University of Arizona, Oracle, AZ, United States - 2-1-E_N | ecosystem: Engineered > Artificial ecosystem >... | reverse complement strand
GACGACCAGGTGATGGCCTTCCTCGCCCGGAGCGACCTCGACACCGTGTCCCAGCGTGGTCCCGTCACGCCTGACCACGTCATCCGCACCAAGCCGTGGCCGCTGCTCGGTCGCGACGTGGGGGCGTACTCGGCCGCCTACCGCCGCTACTTCGAGGAGCACCGCCACCGGGCAACCACCGAGCTGCAGCCTCTCGATCCCGCCCCGCGCGTCATCCTCGACCGCGAGCTCGGTCTCTGCACCGTTGGGCGCACGGCCAAGGACGCCCAGATCGTGGAGGACCTCTACCGGCACACGATCAAGGTCATCACCGACGCGACCGGGCTGGGCGGGTACGAGCCGGTCCCGCTAGCGGACCTCTTCGACGTCGAGTACTGGGACCTGGAGCAGGCCAAGCTCCGCCGCCGGGGTGGCCCGCCGCCGCTGGCGGGCGAGGTGGCGTTCGTCACCGGTGCGGCCAGCGGGATCGGCCGGGCCTGCGCCCAAGCGCTGCTCGACGAGGGCGCAGCGGTGGTGGGCGTGGACATCGCCGCCACCATCGAGGCGGCGTTCGACGGGCCGGCGTGGGCCGGCCTGCAGGCAGACGTCACCCACCGGGACGCTCTCGCCCGGGCGCTCGAGGTGACGACCGAGCGCTTCGGGGGGCTCGACGTGCTGGTGGTCAACGCCGGCGTCTTCCCGCGGAGCGCGCCGATCGCCGACCTCGACCTCGCCGTCTGGGAACGCACGATGGCGATCAACCTCGACGCCAACGCCGCCCTCCTTCACCACGCCTACCCCCTGCTGAGGGCGTCGCCGGGCGGCGGCCGGGTCGTCGTCGTCGGCTCGAGGAACGTCCACGCCCCCGGGCCCGGTGCGGCCGCCTACTCCGCGTCGAAGGCGGCCCTCACCCAGCTGGCGCGCGTGGCCGCCCTCGAGTGGGCGGCGGACGGCATCCGCGTCAACGTGATCCACCCCGACGGGGTCTTCGACACCGGCGTCTGGACGGCCGACGTGCTGGAGCAGCGCGCCGCTCATTACGGCATGAGCGTCGACGAGTACCGGTCCAAGAACCTCCTCGGCGTCGAGGTGACCAGCGCCGACGTGGCACGGGCCTGCATCGCCCTGTGCGGACCAGCCTTCGCCAAGACTACGGGAGCGCAGATCCCCGTCGACGGCGGCAACCGCAGGACGATCTGACGTCCCGGGTCTCGCGCCTGCCGTCAGGTGGCCCGTGCCACCTGGTCGATGAGCCGGAGGAACTGGGCGGGTTCGAGGCTCGCCCGGCCGGCGCCGACGCCGTCGAGCACGTCGAGGCGAGCCAGGGCGTCGACGTTGTCCTCGTTCACGCTGCCGCCGTAGAGGACCTGGGGCTCGCTCGCACCCAGGTCGGCGAGCACACCCTTGAGGTGCCCGACCGACCGCCTGACGTGGGACGTGGATGCGGTCTCGTCGGTCCCGATGGCCCAGGTGGGCTCGTAGACCACCAGGACGGGCTGCCTGCTCACGTCGACGTCACGCAGCCCCAGGCGCAGCCGCTGCTCACTGCGGAGGATGGCGTCCTCTCCCGGATCGTCCTCGCCCACCAGGAGGATCGGCGTCAGCCCGTGCCGGGCGACAGCCGCGACCTTCCACGCGACCTGCTCGTCGGTCTCGCCCGCCGCCCGCCGCTCGCTGTGACCGACCAGGACGTAGTCGCAAAGCCCCTGCAGCATCCGGGCCGAGATCTCGCCGGTGTAGGGGCCCTCCGCCTCCCAGTGGCAGTTCTGCGCCCCGAGGGACAGGACACGACGGTCGACCTGGGCGGCGAATGGCACCAGCGACAGGAGGGGCGGGCAGAGGATGACGCGCGGCAGCACGGTCCCGCCCTGCGCCCGCTCCTGAAGCCCGGCCTGGATGGCTTCGAACGACGCCTGGGCCTGCTCCAGGGTGGGGTACATCTTCCAGCTGGACAGCACGTACTTCACGCCGGGTAGATCCTTGCACCGTCGCAAGGGGGCGGCGGGCCTGTCCATGGCCGCGGTTCCAGGGGCGGCGGCGCGGCACGGCGCCGGGCGACGAACAACTCCGCCCGTCCCCGCATCGTTGGCGCGCTCGCCAGGGCCCACTGCGGCGAGGTCGGCGCCTACAGTTGCCAGCCGTCGCCCGCTTCGGTGCGGGCCCGTCGATGGTCGGGCGCCACCGCCAAGCGCGCCGCACATGGTCATGCCCAGGAGCCGCCCTCTCACCCGATGACCGCCGGGCCGAAGTCCCGGCCGAAAGACCTCCGCCGCACCCGCCGGCGGCGCTAGCACAGCTGCTGGGATCACCTCGTCCTCGCACCGCTCTGCGTCGCATACGGCGCGAACCTCGGCACGCTGCTGCGCACCTGCGACGCCGTCGGTGCCTGCATGGCTGTGCCGGACACGAACCACTACCGGGCAGCGCTCGCCCACGGCGACACGCTCGTGCGGCGACCGCACATCCACTGGCTCGATCGCTCGAAGCTGGCCTGGATCGAGCGGGAGCGCGACCGCAGCGTCGTGGTGGGCGTCGAGCTCGCCGAAGACGCCACCCCGCTCTCGCGCCTCGAACCAGCCAACACCAGGACGCTGGTGCTCCTCGGCCACGAGCGCTACGGAATCCCCGACGAAGCGTGGCCACTCATCGACGAGGTGGTCGAGATCCCGATGGTCGGCCAGGGAGCGAGCCTCAACGTGGCCGTGGCCGGGTCGCTCGTGCTCTACCGCCTGGCCGGACTCGCCTGACCCGAGTCATCACGGCCCGGGAGCTCGCTGCCGACAAGGCGACGAAGGCGGCGAAGCAGTTCGGCACGCTCGGCTCGGGGAACTACTTCTTCGAGCTGTGCGTCGACGAGCGGAACCGGGTGTGGGTGGTCGCCTGGCGAAGCACCTTGAGCGGCTCGAGGACCCGGACCTGGCGTACGGAGGGCACGCCGGAGCTCCAGATGTACATCGGCGACATGCTGTGGGCCCAGGACTACGCCCGGGCCAACCGCGATCAAATGATGGACAACGCGATGGGCGAGGTGTTCGCGTTCCTCGGCTTCGGCCGCGAGACGCAGCGCAAACTGCCACCACAACTTCACCCAGCACGAGGCCGAAGAAGCTGTTCACCACGGCCGACCTCGCCCAGCAGATGCAGGGCAAGGTGTGGCTCGCCACGCGGGCCACGGCACTGGTGGACGAGATCCCGGCCGCCTACAAGGGCATCGACCAGGTCATGGCCGACCAGTCGGACCTGGTCCCCAGGCGAACGCGGCCGGTACACGCGCGGTGGATCACTGATGCCACGTTCACCGCCATGAAGGTGCTCGAGGACGGCCACAACGCCACGTGGCCGTTCTGAAGGCAGACCGTGCTCCGGCACACTTCGCAAGTACGCGGGCGTGCCGGAAACGGCCTGTAGGTCGTGGGGAGAACAGTGAGAGTGACCAGGTCGCGCGTCACGGTCCCAGCAGCGCTGCGGGTACGACTCCGATGCCGTCCGGTCGGCGGTAGGCGTCGGAGCCCGTCGTGACGACGATGACGTCCAACACATCGTCACCGAGCTGGTCCCGCAGCCATCGGAGGTGTCGTACGTCGTCGTCTCGGATGGTGTGGGCGAGCTTCACTTCGATCGCGAGCACACGGTGATCCCCGCGTTCGACGATGAGATCGATCTCGTGCTCGCCGCCATGCGTTCGGAGGTGGCCGACTCGCGCCTCGGCAGCCTGCGCATACACCCGGACGTCGAGCGTGACCAATGATTCGAACAGCTGACCGACAAGCGTTCCGTCGCGCGGGGTGAGCGGTCCGCGCGTCCCGGCTTCGAGTAGCGCGCCGGCTTCCACTCCGAGCGACCGCGCCGCGAGAGCCGGATCGGCGAGGTGATGCCGCGGCGCGGAGCCGAGGCGGCGCAGGTGGCTCAACGTCGGCAGCCACGCGGGGAGGGGGTCGAGGATCCAGAGACGCTCAAGCGCGTCGGGATACGCGAGGGCCGTGGCTTTGGCGGGCTTGTCGCGCTCGCCCGGTGTCGCCGCATCCCGGATGGCGTCGTACGCCACGGTCGTCGCCGTCGCCGCGCCGTACGCCGTGAGCCACCGACGGAGCGCGCCAGCCGTCCGCACCGGCTGCCCGACCTCCTCTTCGAGGTCACGATCGATGACGCGGTCGAGGTAGCCGTCGAGCTGCGCACGCCGCGCCCGGTCAGGAAGAGTGCGCAAACCCGGGAACCCGGATCGGCAGATCTCCTCGGCATAGCGGTCGAGCGCGATCCCCGTGGAGCCCTGAAGCGCTGGCAGGCGCCCGGCGAGGAGCTCGCGGAGGCTGACCGTGGGCTCGGCCACGCCCCGCTCGGATAGCGTCAGCGGCCGCATCCGCAGCCGGACGATCCGGCCCGCGCCCGAGTGCGTCCCGCTAGCAGTAGCCGCTGAACCGGTCAGGATGAAACGACCCGGAGACGGGTCGTCGTCGACAGCGCGACGCACGAGATCCCAGCTCGCCGGGACACGCTGCCATTCATCGAGTAGCACCGGTGGGTCGCCGCTGACGAGCCGTCGGGGGTCGGCCTGGAACAGCTCGAGCGCGCCGGGAGCATCGAGTGCGTGGACGGTGCGGGCCCGCCGGCGGGCGGTGACGGTCTTGCCGACCCCCTTCGCGCCTCGAGTGCGAGCGCCGGCAACGACGGCAGGAGCTCGTCCAGCTCATCGTCCACCACTCGCCCGAGGTACTCGTCCGGCACGTCGCCACCTTACCGTTTCGACGGCTTCTACTAGTCGATTTCGACGGCATCTCCTGAACGATCTCGACGGCCCCTCTCAGCCCGTGGGAGACTGGGGCATTCGGCGACGACGGTTGCCCACCGGCGGCCTCCCGCGGCCCACCGGCCCTCTTTCCTCCCGCGCGATGTCGCTGTCACGCGGTGGCCGATGCCGCTCTCCCTGGGCCTCCGGTGTCCGGCGACGGTCGGTCGTCGTGTGCCCGCTACGGGTATACGTTGCCGACTTCGAGGATCCGCCACTCGCCATCGAAGCTCGTCGCCGGCCTCCGCGCCGCGGTCGACCATGTCGTCGGCGTCGCCGGGGTCGACGTAGCCGTTGGTGGCGAGCCACTTGCCCAGCTTCTTGGTGACCGTGACGCACTTGAGGAACTCCGCTGGTCGGAGCTAGCGCCCCCGGGAGGATTCGAACCTCCGACGCACGGTTTAGGAATCTCGCTGGACGTGTCGCGTCGAGCGCATCTGGCGCAAAGAGGCTGGTCAGGGCGTTGGGCTCGCGCACGGAGTTGCGTCCTGCACACCCGATTTCGGTGCCGAGACGGGCAATCGGATGGGCAACTCTTGGGCCGGCCACATGCCCGCTCGAAGGCCGGTTCGTCGTCCGAGACTCGCGCGCGGACGTGCAGGTCAGTGCATCGAGCCCCACCCTGCCGCCGATTCCACGACTGAGTGGTCGGTCTCGAAACCGTGCGTCGCACGGACCGCCGGCGCAACCCGCGCGCGCCGGACGATCTGCTTCACCAGGCGCGACGCGAAGTTGCCCATCCACTGGATGGGCAACTCGAGATCGGCTCGCTGCTCACACCCACAGCGTGCTGATCGGCGCGGCGACGATGCGATCGCCGAGGAGGAAGGTCGCAGGGCCGGTGTGGAGGACGATCCCGGCGACGAATCGGTCAGCGAGCCGATCGCGTAGCCAGGCCAAGTGCGCAGCCGACGACGAATCAGGGGCACTGGTCGCCTTGACCTCGATCCCGATCACGCGCTCGGCGCCGATTTCGGCGAGGAGATCGATCTCGTGGCGTCCTTGCTCCTGGCGTAGGTGATAAAGGCGAACGCGGTGCTGCGCGACGTCGGCCTCGGCGCGGAGTTGGGCGGCGACGAAGGTGTCGAGCACGCGACCGAGGAGGTCGCCGTCTCGAAGTACTGCGGTCTCCGTCACCCCGATGATCCCGACCAGCAGCGCCGGGTCGACGAGGTACCGCTTGGGTGAGAGCGTGAGTCGCTTGAGCCGGTTCGATGTCCACGCTGGGAGCGCCTCGACGACCTGAAGGTTCACGAGCAGCGCCTCGTAGGCGAGCGCCGTGCGCCGATCGATGCCGGCGGCGTCGTACAGCGTCTTGTCCTCGACGAGCCCCGCCGAGTTGAGGGCGTACGCCTCGAGGTAGCGCCGCAGCCGTGCCGGGTCACGGCCGCGGTCGACGAGCGCAGCATCCCGCGTGAGGAGTTGATCGACGTAGCCGTCGATCCATCGCCGTCGGCCGCGTTCGGACAGGCCCAGCATCTCGGGGAAGCCTCCCTGCAACGCGAGGTCGATGTAGCCGCGTAGGTCCGTCGTCGGTGCCGGCTCGAGCGGCTCGCCGTCCATCACGCGATCGACGAGTGGCCGTGTGGCGCGCTCGAGGCGCTCGCCCACAGTCATAGGCCACATGCCGACGCGGACAACCCGGCCGGTGCCCGGCCAGGTCTCGGCCTCGATGTCGGCCCGGACCGATCCCGTCAGCAGGAAGCGGCCCGGCCTGGGATCCGCGTCGACAGCTCGCTTCACCGCGCCGAGGACGGTCGGCACCTCCTGCCACTCGTCGAGCGCGACCGGCTCGTCGAAGCTCGACAGCGCCGCGTCGGGATCAGCCTGGAACGCGGCCGCTTCTGCGGGTCGGTCGAGGCGAACGAGGCTCGCGGCGTGCCGAGCGGCCGTCGTCGTCTTTCCCGCGGCGCGCGGTCCGACGACGAGGACCGCCGGCAACTCCGAGAGGAGCTCGCTCAGTAGGCCGTCGACGAGCCTGGGGAGGTACCGGGCCACAGGCACCACAGTAGCCGGCGCTACCGGTTTCCCGCGGCTTCTAATGCTGTTCTCCCGCATTATCTGATGTCGCTCTCCCGCAGGGTGGTCCGTGGCGATGCTCCTAGCTCGCCTTCGGTGTCCCACCCCATGCGTAGGTTCGTCGCATGGGCACCGGCCGGTTCGCCGAGGAAGAGATCCAGCCTCTCGGCGTGCTCCGCATCGAGACCGAGAGTTCCATCTGGTTCGTCACGGACGAGCGCTATCAACGGCTGCCGCGTCAGGAGCAGCCCCGTCCTGCCACTCGCTCGGTCGATGGCCGGCTCGCCGACGGCGATTGGCATGGCCTCCAACGCTGCTGGTGGCGCATCCACGCTGACGGCGAACGCCAGCTGCGGCTGCTCCCCAAGGTCGGACCGGCGGACGGAGTCGGAGTGGTCACCGGCGTTGTCCTGGGCGTCACGGGCGAGTGGGTGCCTGTCGCTGATGCCGACAGCCGCGGCACAGGTGCGCCGTAGCGCGATGGCTCAGAGATGACTGTTCGGCCGATGAGCGATGACGGTGCGTCGACGCAAGACCATGGAGATTTTCCATACTTCTGGCGTGCCGTCCCCTGGTGACACCAGGCGATCGACGCACCTCGACACACCACTTCACATCGAGGGGTGGGATGGCGCTGTCACCGGACGGCGCGGAAACATCCGCGGACTGCTCGGTCCTGTTCAGTTCGATGTTCCGGAGCGGCGTGAGGTGTGGACGTGCCAGCCGTTCGCCGAGCAGCCCTCGGGTGCTGGCCCGACTCTGCTCGCGTCAGAGTTCTGAGAGCACCACCTCGTAGCCGAGCGGACCCACCCACTCCCGCCGGTAGTAGATCTCGCTGATCTGGCCATCGTCCAGGAAGCAGGCGACGTTTGCGAGGTCGCCGAGGTGGGTCACGTCCGCGCCGGTTCTGCGGGCCTGGAGGACGTCGCCGATGCCACCGAGCAGGTTGGTCGCGTCGTTGAGGTGTATGCCTTCGGGTGCCCGAACCACGACGGATAGACGAAGCGGCTTGACCAGCAGCTCCCGGCCGGCCATTGCCGCCCGCGCGGCCTCAAGGAGGCTTCTTACCCGCTGGCCGTGAACATGGCCGGCCGCGAGCATCGATTTCGCTTCTCCCTTGGCAGGCGGCAGCACACCGTCGACAGCGATCCGAATCTCGATGGCCAAGGCGTCGGGGCCTGAGGGCCGACGTTCACGCGCGCCCGTCATGGCGTGAGGTCGGCGAGCAATTCGTCGAGCACGTGTTCCTCCTCGACCTCGACGCCTGACGACGGCCATGAGATCCTCCCCGTAGACGGACACGAACCTCCCCGCTGGCGGTCACGAAACCTCCCCACGGACGGCCAGCACATCTCCCCATCGCCTGTCCGCTGATCCGCCGGTATCCACTGGCGGGCGGCCCCTCCCCGGTGAACTCGGAGTGCTTATCCACCGAGCCCGAGGAGGGACCACGTGAAGCATGCCGAGGAGATCATGGAAATACTCGAAGCGTTCGACCTGACCCGTAGTTACCGCAGCGCCGCCGAGTTGGCGGGCTGTGACCACCACACCGTCGCCCACTGGGTGGCCCGCCGTGACGCCGGCGAACTGACGGCTACCGCCGTGCGCCGGGACCAGCTCATCGACCCGTTCCTGGCCAAGCTCGAGGAGTGGATGGAGGCCAGCAAGGGCAAGGTCCGCGCCGACGTGGCCCACAAGAAGTTGCTGGCCCTGGGCTATGGCGGCTCCGAGCGCACCACACGGCGAGCGGTGGCCGCGGCCCGCAAGTCCTGGCTGGCGGGCAACCGCCGGGTGCACCGGCCCTGGGTGCCCGAGCCCGGCCTGTGGTTCCAGTGGGACTTCGGCACCGGCCCCGTCGTCGACGGCGTGGGCACGCTGTTGTTCTGCGCCTGGCTGGCCTGGAGCCGATTCCGGGTGATCATCCCCATCCGCGACCGGTCCCTGCCCACCGTGGTGGCCGCCATCGACGCCGCCTTGCGCCGCTTCGGGGGTTGTCCGACCTATGGGCTGACCGACAACGAGAAGACCGTCACCATCGAACACGTCGCCCGCATCGCCATCCGCAACCCCGAAATGGTGGCCGCGGCGGCCCATTACGGACTGACGGTGGCGACCTGCCTGCCCGCCGACGCTGCGACCAAGGGCGGCTCGGAGGCCACCGTGCGGGTGGCCAAAGCCGACCTGGTGCCGACGGAGGCCAACCTAGGTGGCGCCTACGGGAGCTGGGCCGAGCTCGAAGCCGCCGCCGAGGCCCTGTGCGCCGAGCTCAACGCCCGCGCGCACCGCGTCACCCGGCGCCCGCCGGCGGAGATGCTCGTCGAGGAGCGCTCCCGCCTGCACCGCCTGCCCACCCATCCCTACACCGCCGCCTTCGGGGTCACCCGCACCGTCGGCTGCCCCCAGCCGATGGTCCAGCAGGACTGGTGCCTGTACTCGGTGCCCTCGGTCCTCGCCGGCGAGACCGTGTGGGTGCGCGTCCACGGCTCCGAGGTGGTCATCACCCACGTCGGCGCCGACGGGCCCGTCGAGGTGGCCCGGCACCTGGTGACCACCCCGGGCAATCCCCGGGTGGACCCGGCGCACTTCCCGGCCCAGCCCGAAGGCGCCCTCAACCGCACCCCGGTGGCGGCCAATGCGGCGGAGGCCGAGTTCCTGGCCATCGGCGACGGGGCGGTGCTGTGGTTGAAGGAGGCCGGGGCGGTGGGGGCGAGCAGGGTACGGGCCAAGATGGCCGACGCCGTGGCCCGGGCCAAGCTCAGCGGCGTCGAGGCCGTCAACTGGGCCCTCGGCCATGCCGCGGTCTACGGCCGTTTCGCCGAGGCCGACCTGGCCTCCATCCTGGCCCATCGCGGCGGCGCCGGTGAGCGCAGCCGGGCCGGCGAGGACCACACGCTGCAGCCCGGCACCTCCGCTTGGGAGGGATTCGGCCGATGAAGCTCCGCCACGACGTCATGGCCGACGACGCCGTTCTCGACGACGCGGTCGGCGACACCACCATCCTCGACGACGAGCGCCTCGCCGACGATCTGGCCGGGCTCGTCGAGTTCACCGCCGCCTTCCTGGCCCGGGCCGAGGGCCCGCTACTGCGGTCGGACTTCGCCCGCTTCACCTATGGCGCCTACACCCTCGAGGAGCTGCGGGCCGACCTGGGCCGCCTCGGCGCGTGGATCAGGGACCACGCATGAGGGCCCCCGAACCGCCGCCCCTCGACGCCGAGCTGGAGGGGCTCCTGCGCCGCATGCGCCTGCCCCACATCCGCCGCACCGCCCCCGAGGTCCTGGCCACCGCCCGGGCCCAGCGATGGGAACCCGCGGAGGTGCTGCGGGTGCTGCTGGTCGAGGAGGTGGCCGGCCGGGAACGTTCCTCGAAGGCCACCCGCCGGGCCGCCGCCGCCTTCCCCACCGGCAAGACCTTCGAGGCCTGGGACCCCGCCCTCAGCTCCATCCCGGCGCCGACCCAGTCCGCCCTTCGCACCCTGGAGTGGATCGGCCGGCGGGAGAACCTCGTGGTGTGCGGGCCCTCGGGCACGGGCAAGACCATGTTCCTGGAGGCCCTGGGCCAGGCCGCCGTCGACGCCGGTCGGCGGGTGGCGTGGTTCAGCCTGGAGTCCCTGGGGGTGCTGGTCCGCCGGCACCGGGCCGACGATTCGGTGACCAAGGCCATCGCCCGCACCCTGCGGGCCGACCTCGTCCTGATCGACGACATCGGGCTCCTGGCCGTGGGTGCCGACGCCGCCGAGGGGCTCTACCGACTCATCGACGCCGCCTACGAACGGAGGTCGGTGGCGGTCAGCTCGAACCTGCACCCCTCCGGCTTCGACGAGATCATGCCCAAGACCATTGCGACGGCGACCGTCGACCGGCTCATGCACCACGCCCATCTCTGCCAGACATCCGGCGACAGCGTGCGCCTCGCTCAGGCTCTCTCCGGCAAGGGGGTGGAGCCCCTCGCATGACATGACCCCGGGGGGATCTGGTGGCCACGGGTGGAGAACTCTCGTGGCCACCAGATCCCCCCGGGGTCATGTCATGCG
>Ga0247713_1001658_pt1 | contig 10816 bp, 8 predicted proteins | sample 21E_NmetaG_FD_189936 | JGI IMG/M metagenome (GOLD analysis project Ga0247713, IMG submission 189936) | Soil microbial communities from hillslope of Landscape Evolution Observatory, University of Arizona, Oracle, AZ, United States - 2-1-E_N | ecosystem: Engineered > Artificial ecosystem > Mesocosm... | reverse complement strand
TCTCGGATGTCCGTCAAATCGGGGGAAGACCACTCGTCTCCGAAACGGATGGCAAAGCGACCGCGGAGTCGATGACGGTCGCGAAGGAGCTCTCCATCTTGTGGAGCGATCTCGTCCACCGAATAAGACGCCGCGCGGAGCGAGACCGCCTGCTGCATGGTTTCTGCCACCTGTGCCGCAACCTCGTGTGGCTCTTGATCGATCAGGCCGAGCCATTCCGGCAGGACGTGGGCGTATTCGTCGAGCACCGCCTGGAGGTTTCCATTGGTGCAGTAGTCCAGGGTGGCGCGCCAATAGGGTTCGTCGGGTTCGCTGGCGCGCAGCAGGGCGCTCACGTCGGGGAGATTGAAAAGATTACGGAGCGACCACGCCACGGCTGCGGCGGCGTTCCGCACAGTGGGATCTGCAAGTCCGTCGCTTCCTCCTGCTATGCGCGACATGGCCCGGAGCGCGCAGACGCCCGGAGCAGCTAGAGCGACGTGAGCCAGCACCTCGATCAGGTCGTCGGGCACGCGTCCCGACGGACTCTGGCCACCGGATGCCGCTTGCGCCGTCGATAGGACTTGGCCCAGAACGCCGGGAACACGCACCTGGCGCCCCGCCCAGCGCTCGGTCTCGTCCTCTATTAGGAGATCGATCTCTTCGATGGGTACCCTGCGCGTCTTGGCGAGTTCCAATTCACCGGTGTCCTTGTCCCTGCGGACGCGTCGCAAAGCGTGGGCATCTCCATCGGTACCCTCAACCAGGAAGGAGCCATGTCGTTCGAGCGTCCCAAACCGGAGGGCGTAGAACCGGCCGGGACGTAGGGTTTCCGGAGCCGGGACGTCGCGCCAGATGGGATCCGTCGACCAGACTTCGTGGAACTCCGTGTTGTCCCTGAGTCGCGTCTGCAACCTGCCCACCCAGCGCCGCCGCTCTTCGTCGAACCAGATAGGCCGTAGGTCGATCTCGTTGTTGCTTTTGCCCACGACGACGTATGCGTTCCAGTAACCGCCCGGTTTGCGGAAGTTGTATGTACTCCCGACCTCAAGTTGGTGCCAGGAGAGAGGCTTTTCTTCAGACTTCGTCTCGGGGGAGTCTTCATGGTCGCCAGACTCGGTTCCCCAGTGGGCGGCGAGGCCGGGGTCGGCCAGCCAATCGGAAGCCTCCCGGCGCAACGCGATGCTGTCGAGCAGCAAGGGCGCGGCCCAATACCAAGACTCATCGACAGGACCCGTGCTGGGAGCATCCTTCAGGAACGGGTTCAGCTGCTCCTCGATGCGAGACTTGATCGTGTCCAACATCTGCCCACGGTCGGAAAGCTCCTGGCTGGCGAGCTGGAGTGGGTCGCCGAGCCGCGCCAGCACAACACTCGGATAGACGAGCGCGAGCAGCGCCATACCCTGGAGCCGTCCCTCGGTGCGGTGCCATCGGAGAAGCGGTCGAATCCGGGCCCGATCCTCAGCAGTGTTGGCGTAAAGGTGCTCTCCCCCCGCGGTCGCCATGCGTCTTTCCGCTTCGTAGCTGACCAGCGTGGCGATGGTCTTCGGAACGACTGTCCACGCGGAGAAGACCAGCCGTTTGGTCAGCGACTGAAGATCGGGATCGTCGTAAGGGGGGCCGGGCCGGTAATACGGGAGCGACGGGGGCAGCCACAACAGGCGCCACGCGCCCCGTTCCACGGTGTCGGCCACGAGCGCGCGCAGACGGGCATTAGCCGGATCGATCTCATCCCATCGCGCCAACTCATCCCTCGACGGTAGGAGTCCATTGCCCTTAGCAAGGATTGCCGCCATCTCCGACCCGAGGTCTTGTTCTTCTGCCTCTTCAAGGAGCCGGACCAGCTCGTAGTGCTCCATGAAGTTCAAGAGATAGGGAGCGGATTTCCAATACTCAAGTACGTCGCCGGCTCCGAGGCGAGTCGCGAGGCGAGCCAGCGTCAGGTATGCGCGTATGTCGTCAGCCTCGAGTCTCAATCCAGTTACAGGTTTCTCTGTCAGCATTCCAGCCCTGTCGGGTGTGACGGCCAGCCTCTCGGTACGCGCCATCACCTTCCTGAGCCTGGTCTCGACTCGTGTTCGGGCGGCCCGCGACCTATCGGCCACGTCTGTAGAGAAATGAAGCAGCGAGCGCCGAAAATCCGTGAGCTCTGCTGCAAACTCTTCGACCTCTTTGGGCATCAGGAAGGCGACGGTTCTCAGGAAGTCTTGGTAGTGATCGTCCTGATCGGACTCATCCGACAGCGTGTACATCTTGTAGGGAGTAGCCGACAAGAGCAGCACGCGCGCAGACTCGTATCGGAAGAGGTCGTGTGCGAGTTCGGCGGCCGGGTCTGTACCATCCAGGAGATGCCTAAAGCGCTGGAACTCGTCGAGGATGATGAGATCGGGTTGGAGCGCGTCGATACATGAACGCGCCAAGACGGAACGGAGGTCTTCGATAAAGGCATTCCGCAAAGCTCTTTGCCGACGCGTGTAGGCCTTGTCCGCGCGCGTGAAGACCTCCAGGAGTTCCTTGAAACGGCGCTTGAATGTCTGATTTCCGGTTTCTCGAGCAAGGCGGTCCGCATCGCGGACGGCCTGTTTGAACTTTCGGGATAGCTCGCGACTAACGCTCTCGTTCTCGAAGTCCCGTAGATATTCTCGCCATCGCTTTGTCCTGGTGATCGTGCCCTGGAATACGTTCATGGCGCGAACGCCCTCGAAGAGACCTTCGCCCCAGGCCCGCCGCAGCATCCAGTAAAGCAGTGCGCGTTCCCTTCGCGTTCCCGACTGATGCTTAAGGTCGAGAGCCGTTCCCGGGGTGAACGAGATGAAGTTCAGTGGATTCTTGCTCACTTGGTCGAGGTGCAACGGCAGCAAGGTGATGCGGTCCGGTAGGGAGAAATCCTGACGTCTCGTCACGTTGAGACGCTGCACGTTCTGTCTAGCGATGCTCGCGTTGGAGCATATGTAGACGATGTCTATGCGCGGCACCTCATGCTGTAAGTGCTCAATAGCCCGGGCGATAAGACCGCGCGCCACGAGTGTCTTACCCAGGCCTACTTCGTCGGCGACCAGGAACCGTCTCGTCGGCTCCTCGTCGAGATACATCCTCTGGAACACATAGTCGACGGTGGCCCGCTGGAAATCTTTGAGGCCTGCGTAGACGGGACTGAAGTCGTAGACACTCACCTCGTCAGCTCCCTGCGTGCCTCCCAAATCGGTTCCCATACCGCCAGAAAGTCGGGTGGTAGTCGATCGAGCCCATCGGGCGTCTTACGTAGGTCGTCAATCAATCGCTCAATGTGATCGAGGCGCTCAGGGTCGCGAGCTAGGGCTCGGATGATCGGTTCGAGCACCGCCGGATGCGTAGCGCGTGTGGCCCACAGCTGCGCTCCGCCGTCGGCAACGCCCAGAGATTCAAGGACGGCCTGGGCCTCTTCGAGGTCAGCAAGCAGAAAACGGAGGTAAGCGAGGAAGTCGTTCGCGTTGTTAAGGAGGCTGGCCAGCATTCGCTCTTTCCTGTCGGCCGGCGCGCCAACCAGACGTGCGTTGATGACAAACCTGCGTGGCCATGCTGCGGCCGCGGTCGCGAGTTCGAAGGCAAAGAACGATGTGATGGCATCGAAGCTGCGCTCACCGAAATCGAGGCGGACCGTCCCCTGTTCGGGAAGCGACTCAGCCGCGGCTTCGCGCGGGAGCGTGATCGGCCAGCATCTCGCCCGTATGCCCTCCAGTATCCCTTGGGGCAATGGCTCGTCTGCTTCCAGAAGCAACGAGTAGCGATCGTCGTCGGTGGTCGCCACGTGTGTGGTGAACTGCAGCGAAGCGATCGTCCGAGCCGCCTCATCCAGGGCGAGCTGTGCTTCCTCTTCGGCCGAAGGCACTAGAGGTTCGTCCGCAGGCGAATAGGGGGTCAGTATGTCGATGAGACCCACTTCCTTGTGCCCCGAACCCATGAAGGAATCCACACCGCAGTGTTCCGACGATCCGCGAAGCTCGATGAGGAACTCGATGTTCGTGTTGTATGCGGCGTCGCTCGCGTTGGCGGATCCGGTCCAGACCCAGGCGGTATCAGCGCGCTCGGCCACGTAGAGCTTCGCGTGTAGCCCGGTCAGCTCAATCCCAGCGCGCTCACCGATCACCTCGTTGGTGGATTCCGCGAAGGATGAATCTTCGTCCTGCTGCTCTATTACGGGACTGCTGTCGGAACTCAGCACGAAGGTCTGCTCGAACGCGCTCAGGCCCGCATCACCCAACGCATCTAGTGACTCCGGCCGCGAAACCAAAACGCCTCTGGAGGAGGTGCGGGAGAGCCGGGTAACGGTCCCCTGGGTTAGGAACGGAGAGATAATCAGCATCCGGTCATAGTTGTCCTCGAAGGGCCAGCTGCGAAAGCCCGCCACGCCAAGCGGTCGGAAAGCCAACGAGTCGAATCCGATGGGGGGGTGGAACCTCAACGCATGCAACTCATCGGCAAGGGTTTCGATATTTTCCCTGAGGGCGGCGGGTGCCGGCCACAGCATCATCTCTGGTAAAGCCATCAGAAAATCGACGAGCGGCCCATTCTCAGGGACCGAACCTTGGACAGGGGTGCCTTCAAGCGCCAGAACCGTGTCCCACGCGCGGTCGAAGGTCAGATTGCGACTGAGACACAGCACCCGATAGGAGAGATCGCCATCCGCAGGGCGACGGAACCGAAGCACCCACAGCTTGGGATGGAAGATACCGCCGGGTGGCGTGCGGATCTCGTGCACGCTCTCCTCGATGTGACCAACTAGCGGCCGGTATTTTGACGGGACCGCGATCTCTCCAGCTTGGCAAAAAAGATGAATGCGTTCGGCGTGGCGTCTCACGGCCTCCAGGGAGGCGATCACGTTGCCATCACCATGCTCGTCACCTGTCTCCCAATCAAACATCGCGAAGGCGAGCGGCGCGGTGAGTAGAGCGTGGAGGTCGAGAGAGAAAGTCGTTCCAATCGCGAGATCAAGCCCGAAGCCAAAAGGTGGTCTGAGGGCCTCAAGAAGCAGTCGGCGCTGAGACGGCTCAAGCATCGGTAATCGCCAACTGCTCGACCCCGGAAGATCTTCGGAGTCCGTCCAGGATGTCGGAGATGATTTGTCTCGCGTTGGGCCAACGGTAGAGAAGCGGGGTCACGGATGATGTCCCGCTCCAGATCTCGAGAGCTTTCGGATTGCTGAGACGCGCGAGTCCGCGCTTGCGCCGACGCTCGCGTTCCACGATGAGACGCCGGGCCGCGTCGTTTTCGAAGAGTGAGTCGGAAGCATCCAGAGCAAGGCCAATCCAAGTCTCGATGAAAGCTTCGGTGATGAAAGAGATGCGCGGGTTGACGTGTCTCACAACACTCCAGAACTCGCGGCGATTCCACCTCGCGAGGTGCTGCCGGTTGGACGCGATCTCCCCAGACCAGTCCGAAAGCGCTTCGAGATGCGCGTGCAGCAAGTCTTCCCGTCCAGCAGCCTCCGCCAGCATTGCGTTGTAAAGGGTCACGGCACCTAGCATGAGCTGCGAGAAGTTGCGCGCGTGCAGGAGCTGGTTCTGAACCTGAGTCGGCAGTGTGGAGAGGTCGGGATCGGTCCACGGGGCATTGATCTCGCCAACGTCCGTGGCCCTCTGCAGGAGATGGGCAAGGAGCGAGTCGGGAGCCTCCGACACGATTCTGTCTGTGAGGTAGTTCGCTTCCTCATAGGTGAGGGCGAAGTCGCTCGCCTTTAGCCACTTCCTTTCGGGAGAGGGGATGGCGGGATCCCAATTGGCCCTAAGGCCGAGGTCCGACCGCTCGCCCTCCTCGATGCGCGGGGCCTCTTTAAGTCGCACGTAGTGGGCGTCCAATGACCGGTGGTACTGCTCTATCCCGCCCGGGAAGCGCCTGATGCGGAATAACGCCAGGCCGTTCCAGTAGATGCTGCTGGGAAGGCGCTGGAGGTGTTCGCGGGCATCAATGCCGATCACCCCGCCGTACTCGCTGCCTCTTTCCAACGCATAGATGAGCCTGATTTGGTCGGCACGGGCGCGCTCCGCAGCCTGGACGGAAGGGATGCGCTCCCTCTCAATGCCGAGGTAGATCCACGGCACAAATAGGAAGTAGCGAGCCCGGGTCTGGATGGTGCTCGTTCCCGGGTAGAGGAGGTCGGCGAAGGCATCGCGGACCGAGCCGACGCCGAGCTCGTCGAGGATGCCCTGGTCCCGGAAGAGGCCGATCACCTCATTCATCCGTCGCCGCTCGGCCTCCGAGTAGTCGAGCCAGGCGAAAGACGACGACAGCTCCGCCATGTTGGTGCTTTCCTCCTCTTGCCGGCTCTGTCCATCGTGGCCGGCCCCAACCACGATACGGAAGGGGTATGACGAAGTCTTGTCGGGGGAGGGGTCCCGGATTGACAGCAAGCCGACCAATACCTGGATGGACAGTGTGCGAGCCAACCCGTTTCTGACCGCCGTGTGGGGCCCAGTACGCTCGTACGGATGTCGGCCCAGGTGCAGCCTGTCACCTTCGACGTTCCGTCCTCTTCGGCCGAGCCAATAGAGGTCCGCGTCGCCCACTCGGGTCTGCGCATGGTGCTCGTCAACCGCGAGTCCGTGGGACTGCTCGACGACAGCTGGGCCGTGTTGGGCCTGTACTTCCTGCTCGGCCCCTCAGAAGACAACGCGGATCGCTACCGCGCGTACGTCGGTGAAGTGGGCAAGCGCACGCTGCTGTTGCGCGTCAAGGAGCACGTCACGAAGGAGTGGTGGAGCCGAGCGTTACTCATAGCTAGTGCCTCGGGCGAATTCAACTCCGCGGAGATTGGTTGGCTGGAGGGGCGGCTCTACGACGTGCTCAATAATGCCGTCGCTGCCGAAGTGATGAACAAAGGTCGCCCGGGCGACGATAGTCTCGCAGCTCCCGAACGCCAGGTGCTTGAGCGGTACGTCGAGCCGATCATGGCCGCTTTGCGTGCGTGCGGCGCGTCACCGGATACGGCGGACCAGAAGCCGCCCGCGCCGAAGGCGCAAAAGAAGAAGGTTTACAAGGAAAGCGTGAAGGACCTCCTGGACGCGGGACTGCTTAAGCCTGGCACTGTCCTCCAGCCACTGCGCAAGGGTTTGACGCAGACGGCTGTCGTGCTTCCCGATGGCAACCTGAAGGTGGGCGAGCAGGTCTTCACGGCCGTATCGCCGGCCGCGTCGGCGATCAGCGGCAACAAGGCCGAAGCTGGGTGGGACTTCTGGGGAGCCCCGTCGGGGGAGGGCGGCTACGTGCCACTATTCGCGCTTCGCGAGCGCCTACGCGAGGGCGCTCTCAAGGTACAGCCCGGCGTGAGCGGCACGGGTGCGCCACGCTCAGTGGCTCCTGCGGTGCCAGCAACTCCGGTTGAGTCGGAAATCGAGCTGTCGGCGGAGGAGACGGCTGCCTCCCCCAGGCATAAGCAGCCACGCCGTTTCCCGGAGAGGGTCGCCGACTTGCTTGGTGCGGGGCTGCTGCACCCCGGCGATCAACTGCGACCCGTACGGAAGGCGCTTACGGAGGTCCGAGCCAGCGTTCGCCCCGACGGACGTCTTGAGCTGGACGAGCAGGTGTATGGCTCCCTCTCGGCGGCTGCAATTGCGGTCAGCGGCAATAAAGCCGAAGCTGGCTGGGACTTCTGGGGGATAGAGCGCGATGGCAAGTTCGTCACGCTCTACGAGCTCCGCGAGCAGTTACGCCTCTCGCGGGAGCGCGACGACGTGCAAGGGCTGTAGATACGCCTTCGTGGGATTCAGTTTTCCAGGGCGGCTACTAGGGACGCAAGATCCTCTGAGAGCTCAGTCAGTTGCTCCGCGGTGGCTTCGTATGCTTCCTCTGTTCCTTCGGGCAGTGGATCTCGAATGCCAGCAGCTTTGGGCGCCGGCACGGCCCGCACTGCGGCAACCCATTCTGAAAGCGATTGACCTTCCCTAGGCGATGCCTGCTTCGCGCGCTCCAGAAAATCGCAGAAGCTGAAGATCTTGCCTTCGCCCCGTGGAGCCTTCCTCAGCAGGGTCGAGCAGTGATGATCTTCCATGGTGATCTTCCATGGAGAGGATCAGATCGAATCTATCGATCACCTCGGGCTGAAAGGGCTGTGCCTGGTGTCGGGAGATGTCCAGCCCGCGCCGGGCCATGGCGTCGACCGAGAGTTGGGAGACTCCCGTCTCGGCTTGGGTACCGGCGGACTCGACGTGCGCTTCAATCCCTCTGTCCGTAAAGGCCTTCTGTGCCAGCGCTTGAGCCATCGGCGACCGACACGTGTTCCCTGAACATACGAACAAGAGGTGCATGGTCGTGAGGGTAGATGAGTTGCCCTCCGTTGGCGATGGCTGTCACTCTTTCCCACATGGGGTACGGAGTTATCCAGCGGGCTGTTCGTGGGACGCTGACCGCGGGGCAACGGATGGCGACTCCTGTTAAGGGGGAGCCGTTCATCCTTGAGTCGATCGACGATCGTGGAGTTGTCCTCTTGCTGGGCGCAGGAGGCTGGCATACCCGGCTGTCATGGGAGTGCCTTGAAGGAATCGTTCCCTTCCTGCGAGGTCGTGGGTGGACGCGGATAACCGGCTCCGGCTACTCCACCAATATTCAAGAGGACACCCTTGACGGCTATCTCAAACGACACGTACTGAGGGCCACTGCTGGCTGGGTGGCCGTCTTGCTCGAGAAAGCCGGAGTCGTGGAGATAGACAGAAGCCGTCCGGCAAAGGTGAGATTAAGGGAGTAGAGCGATGCCGAGATTCGAAGGGAACGACGATGGCTACCTCGGGTGGCTTGGCGACGACTCCGACGGCTACGTCCTCAACGTCTTGCGCAGCCACGCCCGCCACGGCATCATGCCCCACCGGGCCGACTGCTTCACGATCCAGTCCGCGTCGTTCAGGGGCCGCGGCTGGACCCGAGCTGGTGGATTGATCATCGGCGCGCGCACTATCGCCATTCGTCCAGGACCGCGAGGGGACCGCGGGCCGGGCCCCACCATGGCGCCGACCTACGACTTTCCCCAGGGAAATCCGCGCCTGTGGACTAATCCGTTGATAGTTTGCGGGTGTCGGTTGGCCACGCCATTCTGGCCAGAAGGCGATGTTTTACATGCCTGAAACAGGTATGTAACATAGTTGTAATTACCCGTCTGTCATTATGCTCCTAGAGAGCCTCTGCCCAGGGGTTGACGTCGCGTAGTTAGGAGCACTGGATGGGTACTATAGGAAAGATTCTCGCTCAGGTCCGCAGCGATCTCGCTCCGACCGACAAGTACCTCGGGGAGGCGCGCAAGCGCCGCAAGGCCGTCAACAACGCAGCCCTCAGCTTCGAAGGCACGAACCGCAAGTACGCATCCGGTTCCATCGCCCACGGCACGGCCAATAGGGACGCGGACGCGGATGGCGGGGCCGTTCTCGACCGGCGTACGTACGGAGATCTCGGTCCGGATGGAAACGACGAAGGGCCGGAAGACATCGTTGACCAGGTCCGTGATCACATACGGCCCCTCGTGAAGGAGACATACCCGGACGCACGTTTCAGGCTGCTGAAGCGGGCGATCAAGGTCACGCCCAACTCGCCGGTCGACGGCGAGGATCCGACCGTCGATTTGATCGTCGCGTTGGAGCGCAAGGATGAGCCGGGTCTCTGGATCCCCAACCTCGACCGGAACGACTGGGATGCGTCGCACCCCGAGAAGCACACGGAGCTTTTCACGACCGGGTCCAGGGCCCTCCGGCGGGTGCGCGCTCGAGTGACCCGACTGGCCAAGGGATGGAACCATCAGTATGGCGAAGGGCGCGAGGCGCTCAGCAGCTTCCACATCGAGACGCTTGCGTGGGAATGCATCGAGGACGATATGACGGTCGCCGAGGGTCTGGAGGAATTCTTCGACTACAGCGCCCGCGAACTCGAGAAAGGCGACACCGACGATCCTGCGGACGTCTCGGGTCCGATCAAGCTCCTGCTTGACCGCGCGACCGCGGTCGACCGCTTGAAGAAGGCAGCGGGTCTGATGCACGCAGCTTTTGAAGCAGAGGAAAACGACGACGACGATGCTGTTCGCGAGGCACTTGCTGAGCTCTACTGGAAGTACGTCGATCCCCCGATGGGGAGCACGTCCAAGGCTGCATGGGCGGCCGGATTACGGACCGACAACAGCGGAGTTGGACTCACCAAGACCGGCCTCACGCTCGGCACCGGGACCGCCGTCAAGAACACGCGGTCGTCCGGGGATGCCGAGGGGTAGAGGGGGCAAGCGCAGCGGCGGTCCCTGGTATGGGGAGTTTCGTGAGCGCTTGCTCTTCGAAGCCGATGCCCGGTCGATGATCCCCGACCTAAGGAACGGCTTCGCCAAGCAGGTCCAGGGTGCCGGTTACAGGTTGTACTTCACCGTCGAAGTTCCGCACTACGGCCGTCGAAAGGTCGAGGTTCACTTCCCGAAGATCGCCCCGAGATGGGCACGGGTGTTCGTCGACGGCCGGAAGGATTCACCTCACAGGTACAGGGGCGGGTCTCTCTGCATGTGGGAGCCGGAGGACCCACCCCAGCAAAGGTGGGTGTTCGAGGATGGTCTTGCGGCTTTGGTTGCACACATCACGATTCACCTGTTCAAAGAAGGTTGGTGGCGGGAGACCGGTGAGTGGCTCGGCGCCGAGGTGCTGCACGCACCCGGTGTAAAACAGGAATCCGTCGAGTGATTCTCGCCCACATGGCACCGGGTCCGTCGTTGTGGCAGTCGGCGGTCGTGGCGGCCCTTGTTGCAGGCGGGATTTCCTTGCTGACGATCTGGGTGAGCGGCCGGCGCGCGCGCCAGGATCGCCAACGCCAACTGTTTGCCGACGCGTTCGGAGCTTGCATCGACTAC
>Ga0247713_1001655_pt1 | contig 10822 bp, 9 predicted proteins | sample 21E_NmetaG_FD_189936 | JGI IMG/M metagenome (GOLD analysis project Ga0247713, IMG submission 189936) | Soil microbial communities from hillslope of Landscape Evolution Observatory, University of Arizona, Oracle, AZ, United States - 2-1-E_N | ecosystem: Engineered > Artificial ecosystem > Mesocosm... | reverse complement strand
GCGCACCTTCTTCGACACCTTCACGCGCGTCAGCGGGTCGCCCACGCGCACCGGCACCCCGACGAGCCGCTCGAGCTCCGCGCCGAGCCCCGGCAGGTGCGCCGTGCCGCCCGTGACGACGACCTCTGCGATCCCGAGGGAGCCGGGCTGGTTCTGGTAGAACTGGAGCGAGGAGACGAGCTCGCGCGCGAAGACGCCCAGCTGCCGCCGCGCCGCCTCCCGCGCCACCTCCAGCTGCTCCGGCGTCACGCCCTCCGGCAGCTCCTGCGTGCCGGCGAACGAGAGCGAGCGCTTGATCTCCTCCGCCTCGCTCGGGGCCAGGTCGAGCTCGCGCGCGATTGCGACGTTGAGGGCCCAGCCGCCCCACTCGAGCACGCGCGTGAACTCGCAGACGCGTCCGTCGGAGACGGCGAAGGTCGAGCGCTCGTGGCCGACGGAGACGGCGACGAGGGCGCCGCGGTCGACGCCGCCCTCGGCGACCGGCTCGCGCGGCTCCGCGAGCGCGCGCAGCAGCGCGAACGCCTCGAGGTCGATGCCGACGATCTGCAGCCCCGCCTTGCGGCACGCCGAGACGTAGCGGTCGACGAGCTCGCGGTACGCGACGACGAGGAGGACGCGGCGGGTCACCACGCCCTCCTCGTCCCGCGACTCCGAGAGCACCTGGTAGTCGAGCACGGCCTCCTCGATCGGGATCGGGAGCACCTCCTGCGCTCGGAACTTGATCGCGTTGTCGAGCTGCTTCGCGTCGCTGATGCCGCTCACCTCGAACGTCCGGACGCCGATGCGGTTGTTGGCGATGCCGAGGCGGATCCCGCGCCGCGGCAGCCTGTGCTTGCGGAAGAACGCGCGCAGCGCGACGGCGAGCGCCTCCGGGTCGCGCAGCTCGCCTCCGACGACGATGCCGGGCTCGAGCGGCGCGCGCACCGCCTGGAGGAGCTCGCGGTCGCCGCCGTTCGCGACGCGGGCGGCCGCGAGCTGCGACGCGCCGATCTTGAGGCCGACGACGCTCTTCTTCCCGCCGCCGAGCTGGATCGGCGCGGGCCGCGGGAGGCCGCGCAGCTTCGGGCGGGCGCTCGTGGCCTTGGCGGGCGCGGCCGCGGCGACGGGGACCACGGCGGTCGGCGCCTCCGCGACGGCCGTCTCCGGCTGCGCCTTCGGCTTCCGCCCGAACGAGAGCTCGCGCTTGTAGAACGGGACGTGCTCGCCGGTCGGGTTCGGCTTCGGCTCCTTGCGCGCCTTCGGCTCCTTCGGCTCCTTCGGCTCCTTCGGCGGCTTCTCGGCCTTCGGCCGGCGCGCCTTGGGCTCCTTCTCGGTCTTCTCCTTGCGGCCGAACGAGAGCTCGCGCTTGTAGAACGGGAGCCTCGGCGCGGGGAGCTCGGGAAGCGGCGCCGCCGCGAGCTCCGCCGCGACCTGCGCGGCCTCCGTCTCCGCCGGCTCGACGAGCTCGGCGAAGGCGGCGACGATCTCGGGGTCGACGAGCGACGTCGCGGCGCCGGTCACCGGCGCAGGTTCCGGCGCGGCCGGCTCGAGCGCGGCGGGCGGCTCGGGCTCGGCGGCCGGCTCCGGCGGGAGCTCGGGCAGCGCCTGCAGCGGCGCGCGCGGCGCCTCCGCGACCGCTTCCGCGACCGGGACGAGCGGCTCGGCGGGCGGCTCGGAGACCTGCTCGAGCGGCGCCGTCAGCCAGTCGTGAGCGACCGGCTCCTGCGCGGCAGGCGCCTGCGCGGGCTGCTCCGGAACGACGACCGGGATCGGGAGCACGAGCGTGTCGAGGTCGAGGTCGACGGGGTCCGGGGCGGGCTCCTCGGGCAGCACCGCGGCGATCGGATCCTCCTCGTGCGGCTTCTTGCGGAACGAGATCTCCTTCTTCCAGATCGACTCGCCGGCGGCCGACGACGCGCCGTCGCCGTCGCCGTCGCCGTCGGACTCGACGTCGCGCTCGGCCCGCGGCTTGCGCCGGAACGAGAGCTCCTTCTTCCAGACGGAGGTGGGCCGCTCGTCCTCGGCCATCTCAGGCCCCCGCGACGCGGAGCCCGCCGTGCAACGGCTCCGGCTGGGTCTCGTCGACGAACCCGGCGCGCTCGAGGAGCCCGTCCAGCTGCTCCGGGCGGCTCGTGCACTCGAGCGCCACGTCCTTCGAGATCACGCGCCGGAGCACGAGCGCGGCGAGCGACTGCTCCATCGTCATCATCCCGCGCGCGGTGCTCGTCTGCATGATCGAGTAGATCTGCTCGACCTTGCCCTGGCGGATCAGGTTCCGCGTGGCGTCGTCCGGGAGCAGGATCTCGAGCGCGGCGACGCGGCCGCGGCCGTCTGCCGTCTTGAGGAGCGCCTGGGTGATCACGCCCTGGAGCGACCCGGCGAGCATGATCCGCACCTGCTCCTGCTGCTCCGCGGGGAAGACGTCGATGATGCGGTCAATCGTCCCGGGCGCGCTCTGCGTGTGCAGCGTGCCGAGCACGAGGTGGCCGGTCTCGGCCGCCGTGAGCGCGGTGCCGATCGTCTCGAGGTCGCGCATCTCGCCCACGAGGATCACGTCGGGGTCCTGGCGGAGCGCGGCGCGCAGCCCCTCGGCGAAGCTGATCGCGTCGACGCCGATCTCGCGCTGGTTCACGATGCACCGCTTGTGCCGGTGCACGAACTCGATCGGGTCCTCGATCGTGAGGATGTGGTCGGAGCGCTTGCGGTTGACCTCGTCGATCATCGCCGCGAGCGTCGTCGACTTACCGGACCCGGTGGGGCCCGTGACGAGGACGAGGCCGCGCGGGAGCATGGCGAGGTCCGCCAGCGACGGCGGCAGGCCGAGCTCCTCGAGCGTCTTCAGCTCCTCGGGGATGACGCGGAAGGCCGCCGAGAGCGCCTCGCGCTGGAAGTAGACGTTGACGCGGAACCGGGCGAGCCCGGGGACCGCGTGGGACGTGTCGATCTGCCGCTTGATCTCGAGCTGCTTCTGCTGCTCGGTCGAGAGCACCCGATAGAGGAGCTGCTGCGTGTCGTCGGGCGAGAGCGCGGGGATCTCGAGGCGCTCGAGCTCGCCGCGCACGCGGATCGCCGGCGGGGTGCCGACGGTGATGTGGAGGTCGGACGCTCCCCGCTCCACCATGGTGGTGAGGAGGTCGTCGATCGAGCGCACGTGTGGGGCGGCAGCGGTGTCCACGCCCGGCGTATCGGCAGCCCTCCGGGGTAACTTGAGCGAGGGATTCCGCGGCCTCGCGCGCGCGTGCGCGTTCCTCTTCCGTCACCCGCCGGAGCCCCGTATCCCCCGCGGCGGGGGATGCCGTGGGGGATGCGTTCCCTCGTTCGAGGGGTTCAGCCGGGTGAGTCCCGACGCCGATGCGGGCGGAGCCACCGTAGTTCCACCGTCCCCTCGGAGGAGACAACATGCTCACAGCGATTCAGAAGCGCCTCGACGCCCGGAGCGAGAAGGGTTTCACCCTGATCGAGCTCCTCGTCGTGATCATCATCATCGGCATCCTGCTCGCGATCGCCGTGCCGAGCTACCTCGGCTTCCGCGATCGTGCCGCCCGTGCGGCCGCGCAGGCGAACGTCCGCTCGGCGATCCCGTCGATCGAGACGTTCTTCGCCGACAACAACACCTACGCGGGCGTCGAGAACACGGCTGCCGGCACGCCGCCCGGCGCCGTCTCGTACGACGCCGGTCTCGTGGCGCAGTTCGACGGCTCGCAGAACACCGCGACGAGCTACTGCGTCTACTCGAACGTCGGCGGCTTCGAGTACTACAAGCTCGGCCCGTCGGGCACGATCACGCAGGACACCACGCCGGGAGCCACGCCCTGCGCGTAGCGATCGCCGTGCGATCCGTTCGACCGGAGAGGGCGCGGGAGACCGCGCCCTCTCTCTTTGCTCGTTTCCCTTCAGCCGCCGCCGCCCCCTGCCGATAGACCCGGTGATGGAGAAGATCAGCCCACCGGTCCGCATCCTGCTCGTCGTCCTCGTGCTCGTCGGCCTCGGCGGGATGCTCGCCCTGCGCACGCTGGGCCCGTCGCCCGACGACGGGAGCGTTGCGGCCCCGGTGCTCGCGAAGTCGTCGACGGCGACGTCGGCGAAGCCGGGCGCGACGGCCGCCAAGCCCGCTGCGAAAGCAGCGCCGAAGCCCGCAGCGTCGAAGGCGGCGGCGGCGAAGCCCAAGTCGGCGAAGCCGGCGAAGCCCGTGGCCACGCCTGCAGCTGCCAAGCCGGCGGCTGCGCCGGAGGCGCCGAAGAGCGGCTTCCCGGCCGCCGTGGACGCGGCGCTCGCGAAGCACGAGGTCGTCGTCGTCTCGCTCGTCGTTCCCGGTGCTCGGGTGGACGAGCTCGCGGCCGCGGAGGCCAAGGCGGGCGCGGAGGCGGGCGGCGTCGGGTTCCTCGCGCTGAACGTCCTCAACGAGGAAGTTGCGCACGCGCTTCTGACGAAGCTCGGCGAGGTGCACGACCCCACGCTGCTCGTGTTGAAGCGGCCCGGCGTGGTCGCGCTCAAGGTCCCGGGGTTCGTCGACCGCGACACGGTCGCGCAGGCGGCCGCGAACGCCTCCTCGTGACCGCCGTCGGCACCGGCGCGCGCGAGCTCTTCGTCCGGCACGCGCGGAAGGACGGCCGCTCCGTCGCGATCCTGCGCGCGATCGACTACGGCGACTCCTGCGTCGTCGAGGCGGAGGTGACGCCCGCCGGCACGGTCGGCGCCGCCGCAGCGACCGTTCGCCCGGGTCCCTACACCTTCGCGACGGCCGCGCAGGCGACGCGGTTCGTGACCGAGGCGGTCGAGGCGCTCATGGTGCTCGGCTGCGACGTGCAGGCCCAGTAGCGCCCGACCCGCGCACCGCGCCGTCACCCTCCTCCGCACGTCCGCGCCCACGCTCGCGCCCGCCGAACGCCTTGTGTTGCTGCAACACAAGCCGCGCCTGCCCGCCGAGCTCGCCCGCCCGCACGTACGCCTCGACGAGCGAAGTAACTCGCCCCGCCGCGGCCATGGCGGCTGCTTCGCCGAGCACCGCCGTCCCCTGCCGCTCGAGCTCGGCGGCGCGCCGCCGCAGCATCACGAGCCGGCGCACGAGCGAGTAGCTCGGACGCGCGCAGCCGAGCCGTTCCGCCGCCGCTCCCACGCGACGGCAGATCTCGGCGTACGGCTCCTGGTCGTCGTCGAGCAGGAGGACGAGGTCGCCGATCCGGGCGTCGTTCGGAGAGAGCGCGAAGCGCACGCCTGCAGCGTGCCTCGGCGCGCGTCACGTGTCTGTGCCGACTCCGTCGCGAGAGACGAGCTTGTGTTGCAGCAACACAAGCGAGGCCGCGCGGCGCGCGGCCGGCTCAGACGAGGACGCGGGCGAGCTCTTCGACCGACGTGAGGCCGGCCGCGACCTTGGCGAGGCCGTCGTCCCACATCGACTTCATGCCGTGCTCGAGAGCGACGCGCTCGATCTCCTCGCGGCTCGCACGCGCCACGGCGAGCGCCGCGATCTCCTCGGTCATCGTCAGCAGCTGGTAGACGCCGATCCGGCCCTTGTAGCCCGTCTGATTGCACCTCGGGCAGCCGCGCTTGCGGTAGAAGGCCATGCCGTCGGACGCGAGCGCCACCTCGGGCGAGACGCGCGACTGGAGCAGCTCCTCCACCGACGGCTGGTACATCTCGCAGCAGTGCGTGCAGAGCTTGCGCGCGAGGCGCTGCGCGAGCACGCCGGTCACGGCGGCGCCCGTGAGGAACGGCTCGACGCCCATCTCGGTGAGGCGCGTGACGGCGCCCGGCGCGTCGTTCGTGTGCAGCGTCGAGAGCACGAAGTGACCGGTGAGCGCCGCCTCGATCGCCATCTTCGCCGTCTCGCCGTCCCGGATCTCGCCGACCATCACCACGTCCGGGTCGGAGCGCAGGATCGAGCGCAGCGCGGCCGCGAACGTCAGGCCGGCGCGCTGGTTGATCTGCACCTGATTCACGCCAGCGAGCCGGTACTCGACCGGGTCCTCGACGGTGATGATGTTGATCTCGGGCCGGTTGATCGTCGTGAGGCCGGCGTAGAGCGTCGTCGACTTACCTGACCCCGTCGGCCCCGTCACGAGGAGCGCGCCCGTCGGCCGTTTGATGATCGTGGCCAGCTGGTCGCGCATCGCGTCCGAGAGGCCGAGCTCCTCGAGCGTCGGCGCCCGCCTCGACTTGTCGAGGAGGCGCATGACGACCTTCTCGCCCTCGACCGTCGGCAGCGTCGCGACGCGGACGTCGAGCATCCGGCCCGCCGCGGCCGCGTTGAGCGAGATGCGACCGTCCTGCGGCTTCCGCCGCTCGGCGATGTCGAGCTTCGCGAGCACCTTCAGGCGCGTCGTGACGCCGGGCGTCATCCGCTTCGGGATCCGCTGCACCTCCTGGAGCACGCCGTCGATGCGGAAGCGCACGACGAGCGCGTCCTCCTGCGGCTCGAAATGGACGTCCGAGGCCCCGTCCTCGGCCGCCTGGAAGATCACGGAGTTGACGAGCCGGACGAGCGGCGCGTCGGAGAAGCCGTCGTCCGCCTCGAGGTCGTCGGCCTCTTCCTCCTCCTCGCCGAGCTGCTCGTCGACCTCGTCGAGCACCGCCCGCTGGCCGAACGCCTCCGAGGCGCGCGCCATGCGGCGCAGCTCGTGGAGGATGTCGTCGCGGGAGGCGACGCCGAGTTCGAGGGTGAAGCGGGTCGCGAGCCGGAGCTCGTCGAGCCCGTGCAGGTTCCCGGGGTCGGCGATCGCGACGCGCAGCGTGTCGCCCTCGAGCGCGTACGGGAGCGCGACGACGCGCTCGAGCACGTGCAGCGGGATCTGCTGCGCCGCCTCCTTGTCGACCTCCGCGAGCGCGAGGTCGACGAGCGGGATCTGGTAGCGGACGGCGAGCGTCCGCGCGATCCCCTCCGGCGCCGCGACGCCCTCGTCGATGATCGCCTGCGCGAGCGAGCCCTGGCCTGCACGACCGCGCACGACCGCGAGCTGGTCGGGCGGGAGGAGCGCGGTCGCGGAGAGGAGATCGACGACGAGCTCGACGGATTCATTGACGCCGAGCGCCGGAGCGAGCGGCTGCCCGGCCGCGGGAGCGGTCGTCTGGTCGGCAGGAGTGCCGACGGTTCGCAGGCTGGGCGGACGGTCGTTGTCCATATCCCTCGTTCGAGGTATCGGCAGCTGGCGGGGTTCCCTTGACCCCTTGCGACTGGGGTCTCAGGCGTTCGCCGCCGCCGCGGGGCCTCCTCGCGCGTTCCCTCGAACGAGGGACGGGAGCTCGTGATGCTGCAACACAAGCTCGTCGCAAGCGGCGGCAGAAGCCGCGAGCAGGCCGCGCGACGGAAGTTCGTGTTGCAGAAACACAAGCGCTGCACTGCGGCGGTGCGCAGGACCGCGGCCGGCCGGTGCCGCTAGAAGAGCGTCAGGTACGCGTCGAGCAGGCGCTCGCCCCAGAAGAGCGCGACGAGGCCGCCCAGCGCGAGGAACGGCGCGAACGGGATCGCCATCTTGCGCGCCGCGGCGCCGTGGCGCGCGAAGAGGACGAGCGACGGCACGAGCGCGGCGATCATCCCCACCATCAGCGCGACCGGGACGGCACGTCCCGTCATCGCGCCGAGCAGAAGCGCGAGCTTCACGTCGCCCATGCCCATCCCCTTCGGGTAGGCGAGCGCCGCGAGGAAGAGGAAGAGCGACGCCCCGAAGGCGGCGAGCGCCCACTCCGCGCTCGGCTCGAGCACCGTCCGCGCGACGAGCACGAGGGCGGCCGCCGGCAAGACGACGACGTTCGGCACGATCCGGTGCGACAGGTCGGTGGCGGAGACCGTGACGAGGACGGCGCAGAAGAACGCCGCCACGAACGCCTCACCGCTCCAGCCGAACGCGTAGAAGCTCGCCGCCACGAGCAGCGCCGTCACGAGCTCCACCGCGGGATACACCCAGCCGATCGGCGTGCCGCAGCCGCGGCAGCGGCCGCGCAGCAGCAGGTACGAGACGACGGGGACGTTGTCGTACCACGCCACCTCGCGCCCGCAGCTCATGCAGGCCGAGCCGGGGCTGACGATCGACCGCTTGAGCGGCACACGCGCGGCGACGACGTTCAGGAAGCTTCCGAGCGCGAGACCGGGGACGAACGCGACGGCGGCGAGAGCTGCGCTGCCTGCCATCAGTCCCGCCCCGTTGCGGAGACGGCCACCGGGCGACTCGACTGTGCGATCGTGCTCATCGGGGCTGGTATCGGCAGCGCGGCGCGGCGGGTTGAGGCAGACGGCGCCGCGTTACTCGTACACGGGCGGCTGCGGCTCCGCGTACGCGACCGGGTTGCCCGGCATCCCCGACGGGACGATGGTGAAGGCCGGCCACGTCGAGTTCGTGCTCTGACCGAGCTTCACGGGCGCGCCGTCGAGCGGGCCGTCGGCGCTGGACGTCGTCGCGATCTCGATCCCGTGCGTCGCGTAGAGCGCGCCCTGGAAACGGGCGCTGTTGATGAGGATGCCGTTGCCGGCTCCGGCCTGGGACTGGTGCCCCGGGTTCGAGCCGTTGCCGCCGGCGACGAAGACGAGCATGCGCGAGTTCGACGTCCAGTTCTGGGTGCTGCACTGGCCGTTCGCGATCTCGGCGCACATGCTCGAGTTCTTGATCAGCAGCGTTCCGGAGAGGTAGATGGTCGCGAAGCCGGTGTAGGAGTTGACGGCGCCGTTCTCGATCTTCGCGCTGCCGTCGATGTACATCGTCCCGTTCACGGTCAGCACCTTCGTCGTCGCGTTCCAGGTCAGCTCGCCTCCGACCGTCCGGCAGCTGTACGAGGTCGCCGGCGTCAGGTCGACGACGGACGAGATGCTGTTGTTGCGCTTCGTGTAGTCGATGTTCGGGAGCACGCCCTGATCGCCGCTCTCGAAGGCCGGCGGTGTTCCGCTCACCCACGTGCACGGGTAGTACGGGCCGGGGTTCGCGTTCGCGTACCAGGCGTTCCACTCGACGGTCGGCGGCGGGATGTCGGGCGGGTTGCTCGTCACGACGTCGGCGTAGATGTTGACCGCTGCACCGCCCGTGCACGGGTTCTGCGAGGCGGCGTTCGGCGAAGACTTCGAGCAGCCGTTCTTGATCGCGACCGAACTCACCTTGTCACTCGAGAGCCCGACGGTGTTGTTGTTCGTCATCGTCAGGCTGCCGCCGATGTAGATCGGGCCCTTGCGGAGCGACGCCGAGTTCTGCAGGCAGAGGTTGCCCGTGACGAGCAGCGGCGAGGTGACCATCACGCTCTGGCCGATCGTCATGTCGCAGCCTCCCGGCGTGTTCACGCTCCGCGAGTAGATGTAGTTCCACGCCGAGGAGTTGAGCGGCTGTGACAGCGTCGGGATGACGTCGACCTGCGCACGAATGCGCCGCCGTACGGGCGTCGCCGTCGGCCCGGTCGGGTTCCGCACCTCGCCGATCGAGGTGATCGACCAGCGGGCGGTCTGGCTGTTGAAGGTGCCCGACCACGTGGTCGTCCCCGAGCCGTACGTGGTGACCCTGACCGGCAACAGCGTGTGGTCGAGGGCATTGTTGTTCGGGTTCGCGAGCACGGCCATCGCGTTGTTGACGCCGGCCTCGGCGAGTCCGTAGGCCGCCTGCTGCGCCTTCGAGCGGTTCGAGCCGCGGTTGCTGCTCGACGAGTACTCGACGACCGCGATCAGCATCGCGGAGCACACGAACATGGTTCCGAGCGAGAGCACGAGCGCGATCCCCCGCTCCTCCGCGAGCCGCTTCCGGAGACGCGACGTCACGTCGACCTCGTGGCGTTCCGTAGGACGACGTCGCCGACCAGCCGGTACGTCCTCGCCGGCTTGAGGGGGTTCGGGTTGATTGCGAGCGTGACGACGACCTTCGGCCGGCGCCCCGTCGCCGTCTGGTGGTCGAATGCAGTCGCGACCGTGAGGTGATCCGCAACGCGGACGCCGCTTGCGCCGCAGGTCGCGCCGGCCTGGCGATGGAGGCCCCAGCGGCTCGTCCCGTTCGCCACAGTGCACCAGCTGACCTGGTTGCCGCCCGAGCAGCTACCGGCCGTGACGTACTGGAACGTGATCGTGCTCGAGGCTCCCGCAGGGGTGACGCTGCATGCCGCGCGGGCCTCGCGGCGCAGCCGGTCGAGGGCCATCCGCGCGTCCGTCTGCGCCTGGAACTCGAGGCTCATCCGCTGCTGGGCCGCGCTCGCCGACGTCAGCATCACCGTGAGCGAGCCGATCACGACACCGAGGATCGCCATCACGCACAGGAGCTCGGTGACCGTGTATCCGCCCTCGTCGTGGCGCGAGGCACGGAGACTCGCGACCACCGCCCTCACCGCGAGCGTTCCTCGACGTCCCTGAGCGTGCGGCGCGCGAGCTGCTCGCTGCGCTCACCGATGCCCCAGAGCCTGAACACCTCACGGTCGACCTCGACGAGGATGCGCAGCGCCTCGGCGCCGTTCGACCAGCCGTAGGAGGCGCCGGTCACGATCCAGTTGTGCTGGAAGAGCCAGTGCTCGACGTTCTCGTTCGTCGGCTTCGGCCCCTTCGCGAGCCACGCCGCTAGCTGCCGCGCGCGCTCGTCGAGCGCGATCTCGTCCTGCGGCTCCGCCGGCGCGCCGGGAACGACGAACGCGGGCGCACGCTTCGGCGCAGCCTTCGGCTTCGCCGCCGCCTTCGCCGGCTTCGGCGCGTTCAGCGGCTTCGGCGCGGCGGCAGCCGGGCGTGCGACGGCCTTCGGCTTCGCCGGCGCCGGCTTCTCGCCGACGAGGCGCGCCGGTGTGCCCGCGTACGGCGACTCGTTCTCCGGTGTGCCCTCCTCGGCGTACGTCGTGTTCCGCGTCAGCGTGAGGACGACGGTCGGCGCGCCCTTCGCGACGACCTTCGAGCCGGGAG
>Ga0247713_1001654_pt1 | contig 10823 bp, 7 predicted proteins | sample 21E_NmetaG_FD_189936 | JGI IMG/M metagenome (GOLD analysis project Ga0247713, IMG submission 189936) | Soil microbial communities from hillslope of Landscape Evolution Observatory, University of Arizona, Oracle, AZ, United States - 2-1-E_N | ecosystem: Engineered > Artificial ecosystem > Mesocosm... | reverse complement strand
CGGCAGGCCGGTCGCCTCGGGCAGGCCCAGGGCCAGGTTGGCGCACTGCACGGCCTGGCCCGACGCCCCCTTGACCAGGTTGTCGAGGGCGCACAGCACCACCACCCAGCCGGTGCGGGGGTCGCGGCGGGCGGTGAGCAGGGCCCGGTTGGACCCCGCCGTCGCCTTGGTCGACGGCGACTCGGGGCCGACGGTGACGAACGGCTCGCCGGCGTAGAAGTCGGCCAGGACGGCCAGGGGGTCGACGTCCGACGCCGGCCGGGCGTAGCAGGTGGCCAGGATGCCCCGGGTCATGGGGGCCAGGTGGGGGGTGAACAGGACGCTGGCGCCGGTGGCCTGCTCGATCTCCGGGGTGTGGCGGTGGTCCAGCAGCCCGTAGGCCACGAAGTCCCCGTCCACGGCGGCGAAGTGGCTGGTGGCCCGGGGCACCCGGCCGGCGCCCGACACCCCGCTGGCGGCGTCGACGATCACGCCGTGGGGCTCGACGGCCCCGGCCCGCACCAGGGGGGCCAGGGCCAGGGCGGCGGCGGTCACGTAGCAGCCGGCGGCGGCGACCAGGTCGGCCCCGGCCAGCTCGTCCCGGAACAGCTCGGGGACGCCGAAGGCGAACTCGCCCAGCAGGTCGGGCGCGGTGTGGGGGCTACCGTACCAGGCCGGGTACAGGGCCGGGTCCCGCAGCCGGAAGTCGGCGGCCAGGTCGACCACCTTGCCCACCCGCTTGCGCAGGTCGGGCACCAGCGCCTGGGAGGCCCCGTGGGGCAGGGCCAGGAACACCAGGTCGAGGCCGTCGGCGCCCGCCGGGTCCGGCTCGGCCAGCACCAGGCCCGGGTAGGCGGCGCCCAGGCCGGGGTAGAGGTCGCCGACCCGGGTGCCGGCCGTGGTGTCGCCGGTGGCCAGGGCCACGTGGAGGTCAGGGTGGCCGGCGCACAGGCGCAGCAGCTCGGCGCCGGTGTAGCCCGAGGCGCCGAAGATCCCCACCGAGGCCATCGCGTGACCATACAGCATCCCGCATGATAATGCAATGCGGCGGCTCGGTGCGGCCGCCGCGTGAGCGGTTCTGTGGACGCCAGCCGCCGCCCGGCGGCGCCTCCCGTCCAGAGAACGCCGGACGAGCCCGCCAACGGCGGTCGGGAAGTCTGGTCCTCATCCTCGTCAGCGGCGCCGGTAGGCGGCGCGGCGGTGCTGGACCCGGTGGACGAGCACCACCTTGGCGTCGTCGTCGATCTCGTAGACGATGCGATAGTCGCCGCGACGCGCCGAGTAGAGCCCGGCCAACTCACCCACGAGCGGCCTGCCAACTCGGTGCGGGTTGGCGGCGAGCCCGCCGAAGACGAGCGAGATGGCAGCGTCGCGGACCTTCGGCGGGAGTCGATCGAGGTGCCGCACGCCCTCCGGCGTGATCTCGACCTCGTGCAACCTCAGCGGCCCAGGTGGTCGCGCAGACGAGCCCGCTCGCCTCGGGCGGCCTGGGCGCGAGAACGCGCGATGGAGGCCATGAGCTCGGTGTCGCGGGCGATGTCCAGCGTCTCCTCGAGCGACTCGAGGTCGTCGGGGCTGATGAGCACGAAGGATGGGCGTCCGTTCCGGGTGACCAGGATGCGGTCGTGGTCGAGCTCGACGCGGTCGGCCAGCTCGGAGAGGTGGCTCTTGGCGTCGGAGAACGGAATGGTCTCGCTCACTGGTCATGATCCTGACCTATCGACGCCGCCACGACAACCCGGTCCGACGACAACGGTGCCCGAAGGCGTCGTAGGCGTAGGTGGTGGTTCCACCGGCCGTTGCCTTGGAGGTCCGGTTGCCGACCTCGTCGTACGCGTAGGCGGTGGTCGCGCTGGCCAGATCGACGGCCTCGTCACGAAGAGCCGCGTCCGCACCCTCGCCGGCGGCGTCAGCTAGAAGCGTCGCCCTCGTCCTCGGGTCGCCAGACAGCGATGTCGCCGCCGGGCAAGGACACCGTGCGAAGGCCGCCCGGCCCGACGAGCTCCCAGGCTTCGTAGCCCTCGTCGGCAGGCACTCCAAGCTTGCTGCCATCGGAGAACGCGATCTCGAGGTGGCCGTCCTTGAATCCCTCCGCGCGAAGGACCTCACTTCGAGCAAGACCAACGGCCGTGGCCAACCGGTCGGGATCACCCTCGGGGATTAGCAGCGACTCGCTGCCATCGGCACGCGAGATCACGAAGGGCTGCTCGATTCTCAACTCCAAGCCGCCGCCGAAGACCAGCGTCACGGCGAAGTCAAAGCACAGCCGCTCGACCGTGCGGCCGGCCAACGGCAGCACCCAGCGATCCGCGGACTCGACCAAGGCGTCCGTGCTCATCCTGGCCACCCAGGCCACGGGCCTTGGTAGTCCTGCGGAATGTGGGTCGCCGACGCCGGCCCTGGCTTCCCGAAGACATCGAGCGGCTGGCCGTACTCGTTGTAGTAGCGGACGTAGCCGTTCGGGTACTTCGACGTCGGGTCCATGATGCGGATCATGTCGGCGTTCCCAGTTGCGCCGGGCCGCTGGTACACGATGCCTCGGCCGTTATCGGCCACCCTCGGCGCCCAGCCCTGAGGAACGTCGTAGACCATGCCCCTCGGCGTACCAACGAACGTTCGACCCGACGACGGGATGACGTTCACGCCGTCGTCGACAAGTCCTCCAGCGCGTCCTGCCGTGTTTGGGGCGGATCGATAGCCGGCGCGACGCGCGGAAGCTCGCGTGACCTTGCGGTGGTCATCGTAGACGTTGCCGACGGCCGCAAGTCGGTCGTCGCGAGAACCGTCGGCCGCCAGAACGGCGTCCGCTGACATCGCCGACTGCACGGTCGCCGCCTGTCCGTCGTACACGTAACCGGGCGTCGTAGCCGCCTGAGGTGCCTGCGCGGCCCCGGTGGCAAGTACCGCCAGCATGGTGAGGACCGCGGTGATGGCTTGCACGGTCGTTCGGATGAACATGGCTCTTCGCTGCTCGGGGTTGTTTTCATTCATTGGCGTGTGCGAGGAGGTCGATCGCATCTGCACCCTCGGCGCTACGCGCCAGACCGCCCTCTATGTACTTCGCGACGACTGGTGTCCGGACCGGGGGCTTCACTCCGGGAAGCACGCGGGCGATGTCCTCGGCATTCTCGCAATCGTCGATGTCGAAAACCCAGATACGAACGGGAGCGCCGGCGGAAGCCGCAAACAATCCGTCCAGTGCTCTTAGCTCGGGCTCATTCCATGGTGCAACTCCGATCACCAATGCCGCTGATTGTCCGGCCGGGTCGAACTCATCTCCTCGGTAGAGGAAACGCCAGCCAGCGGCTCTAACGGCTTCCGGAAGCCGCTGCTGCGAGACGGTCGTTCTGACGCTCGCTCGGTCGCTATCGGTAAGCGCAGCTGCACGCTCCTGCTCAATCTCCTCGTCGAAGTCAAAGAGGCTCATGGAGCGGAGTTGCCTAGCCAGGATCCTCGAGACCGAAGGATGCGGAAGATCTCGTCGGGATCGAAGTTCGGTCCGAAGTAGCCGCCGCCCTTTCCGACTGGGACGTTGTTTGTCCAGACCTGATCCACCGACCCAGTTCTAAATGGCAGGCGGTTGCCTTCCGCCATGACGACGGGTTGCCCACTTTGCGTCGCTACACGTTGGGCGTTCCCAAACGCCGCGTCTACGTTGCCGCCAATCCTCGCTGGCTGAACATTGATCGCTCTAGCAACCTCCCCTTCGCCACCCAGGTTGACGCGGATCGGGGCTCGTGCCGCTTGTGGGGCTGCGGGTCGGGCCATCCGAGCCGCCAGAACAAGAAAGGCCAACTGTGCTTCGATGACCAGCGTCGCCTCTCCGAGCGCACACGAGAACATAGTGGAACTCGACAACGTCGAGCAGTCACCGGCCCGGAAGCCGTACCCGAAAGCCTGAAAGCCCTCAACGGCGTCGCCGAGGCTCAGGTTCGACCAGATGGAGGTTGATCGTCTCGCATTCCTGGCCGCCTCCTGCCACTGGATGAGGCGTTCCGTCGATCGCATCCTCTCAAGCCGGCTGGCCTGCTCGTGCTGGGAGTATGCGAGCACTTGGCGTTGGAGCGCGGTAGCCAGCCACTGCCGCGCCTCTCGACTGCGCAGGGCCGCACTCAGTCGAAGTTCGGCATCGGAGATGGGTGACAGCCCCAGGGGATCAATCTGGTTCAGTGGATCGTTCGAAGCGTACGGATAGGGATCAGCGGCGGTGACCTGGCCTGGTTGTCCGTCGAGTGGGTCCTGGGTCGTGAACCGCCCGAGGCTCGGCGCGTACTCACGCGCCCGCAGATGCACGAGGCCGTCCGCGCTCAATTCGCCCCGGTACCCGAAGCTGGCTGGGCCCTCGACAGTGCCGTCGAGCGCCCCGAGCAGTTCGTCGAGGAGATCGGTCGCCGAGGTCATCGGAGCGCCGAACTCGTCGTAGGAGGCGGCCTGGGCGAGGTCAGCGGCTTCACCCTTGGCCAGCGTCGAGCCGTGGACGTCGGCGGCGAAGGCATCGCCCTGGCCGCCGCGAATGCCAATGGCCATGCCGGCTGCTCCCGAGAGAAACGACGTCGCGGTGGCTCCGTCGAAGCTGGTGGCGATCTGGGGAACGGCCCGGGACAGGTCCCAGCTGAGCGCCCGCTGACTGGTCTGGCCGTCCGAGTCGGTCCTGCTCAGCCCGATGAGCCGCCCGTCGGCGTCGGTGCCGCGCATGGTGGTGTCGACGAGGGACCCGCCCAGGAGCCCCGGTCGTACCGCCTTCACCTGGGCCAGATGGCCCTTGGCGTCGTAGAACAGGCTCCGCGACGACACGAGTCCCCCCACCGTGGTGGTCGCTCCGCTCAGGCGGCCGGCACCGTCGTGGCTGAACGAGACGCCCTGCGGCGACAGTCCCGCCCGGGTGGCGCCGCTGAGCTGGTTGGCCGCGTCGTAGGCGTAGGTGGTCGTTCCACCGGCCGTTGCCTTGGAGGTCCGGTTGCCGACCTCGTCGTACGCGTAGGCGGTGGTCGCGCTGGCCAGCCCCGACCCCCGGGTCACCGTCGTCAGCTGGCCGGCGGCGTCGTAGCCGTAGGTTGTCGGCGCCCCACCGCTGACCTCGGAGGTGATCCGGTCGGCCGGGTCGTGCGTCAAGGTGGTGGTGGCGGACTCCCCGGCCACCGTCTCGGCGTAGGTGTCGAGGCGCCCGGCGGCGTCGTAGGACCAGCTTCGGCCATCGGGGCCGGGGAGGTCCTCGGCCAGCAGGCGCCCGTCGTCGTCCCAGGCGTAGGCGATGGTGCCCGTGCTCGGGTGCGACAGCGTGGCCAGGCGGCCGGCGGCGTCGTAGGTGGAGGTGGCGGTCGTGGCGTCAGGGTAGGCCAGCGACGTCCGCTGGCCCGCCGCGTCGTAGCCGTAGGCGACGGTCCTGCCCCCGGCGCTGGTGGAGCTGAGCCGCCCAAGGGCGTCGTAGGCCCACGTGGTCGTGCCGTCGGGGCCGCTCATGGAGGTGCGCCGCCCCGCCGCGTCGTAGCCGTAGGTGACGCCCACGGCGTCGCCGAAGGTCCCCGCCGCCCAGGTGCGCGACACCACCCGGGAGGCGGCGTCGTAGCCGATGGTCACCGCCCGCCCCGAGGGGTCGGCGACGCTCGCCTGGCGCCCGGGATCGTCGTAGGCGAGCGTGGTGGTGCGGCCGAGGGCGTCGGTGCGCCCCGTGGGGCGGTCGGCCGCGTCGTAGGTGTAGGTCTCGACCGCTCCCCTGGCGTCGCTGAGCGCCACCCGGTTGCCCCGGGCGTCGTAGGCGAAGGTGGTGGCATGGCCGAGGGCGTCGGTGGCCCGCTCGAGGCGTCCGAGGCCGTCGTAGGCGAACAACGACGGGGCGGTGGCCGGCGGATCGAGGACGGCCAGCTGGCCCCGGGCGGTGTAGGTCCGCACGGTGGCGCCGCCGCCTGGCGAGGTGACGCTCACTGTGCGCTGGACGTGGTCGTAGGCGTAGGTGGTGGCCAGGCCCTGGGGCGAGGTCTGCGAGGTGATGCGGCCGTCGTGGTCGTAGCCGAAGGTGGTCACCGAGCCTTGGGGATCGGTCGTCGACGCCAGCCGCCCGAGCGCGTTGTAGGCATGGGCGATGGCATGTCCGAGCGGGTCGGTCTCGGTGGCCGGCCGCCCGGCTGCGGTGTAGCCCCGGGACCACACGGCGTTGGCGGCGTCGGTGACGGCCACCAGCCGGCCCACCGCGTCGTAGGTGTAGGCGGTGGCGGCGCCGGCGGGATCGGTGACGGACACGAGCCGGTCGGCCTCGTCCCAGGTGAACGTGGTCTCGTGGTCCAATGCGTCGCTCACCGTCCGCAGCCGGCCCCGCAGGTCGAACGTCCGGGTGACGGTACCGCCGTTCTCGTCGGTCGTCGTCGTCGGATTGCCGTCGGCGTCGTGGCCGTAGGTCATGGTCACCCCGGTGGGATCCGTCTCGGACATGCGCCGGCCGAGAGCGTCGTAGCTGGCCTGCCAGGTCGAAGGCGACGGGCCGGCCGCGGCGGGGCGGGTGATCGAGGTCAGGTTGCCGTCGACGTCGTAGCCGTAGCTCGTCTGGTGGCCGAGGGCGTCGGTCACCTTCTGCAGCCGACCGGCCGCATCGTGGTCGAACGCCGTCGTGTTGCCCTCGCCATCGGTGGTCGTGGCCGGCCTTCCCGCCGGCGTCCACCTCTGCGCGACCGTGGCCCCCGAGGGGTCGGTGGTGGTGATGGGCCGGCGCATGGGGTCCCACGTGAAGGTGGTGCGAAGGCCGAGCGGGGTGGTCTGCGACGTCTGGTTCCCGGCCGCATCGTAGCCGAAGGTGGCCACCTGGCCGGCCGCATCGGTGATCGTGGTCAGGCTGCGCCGGTCGTCGTAGCCGAAGTGGCGACGACGCCGTCGGCGTCGGTGGCGGAGGTGACGAGGCCGTCGGCATCGACGGTATACGCCGTGGCCTGGCCGCCGGCGTCGACCACGGTGCTGGGGATCCGCTGGGCGCCCTCGTAGGTGAACGTCGTCGTGGACGACTGGCCGGCGGTGCCGGAGCTGAGGCGGTTGGAGGCGTCATAGGTGAACGACTCGCTGACCCCCTCAGGGCTCGACCGGGTCAAGACGTTGCCGCGGTCGTCGAAGGTCTGCGTGAGCGCAGCCCCCCGCCGGTCGGTGAGGGCGATCAGGTTGCCCGCCGAGTCGTAGCTCTTGGTGAGGGTCTGGCCGTGGGCGTCGGTGATGGACGTGAGGCGGCCCTGGTGATCGTGGGCGTACCTCGACACCGAGCCGGTTGCCGCGTAGGCCACGGTGGTGATCCCGGTAGCGTCGTCATAGGTGAAGGTGAGGGCGTCGCCCGACGGAGTCGTCTGGCCCACCACCCGACCCAGCGCGTCGTAGGTGCTCTCGACTACGACGACGCCGTCTGCGTCGGTGATCCGATCCAACCGGTCTCCGGCGTCGTAGCCATAGGTGGTGACCCCGCCGGCGGCGTCGGTGACCGAGGTCAGGTTGCCGTCGGTGTAGCCGAAGCTGACCTGGCGGCCATCGGACGCCACCAGGCCGGTCAGCCTGAGGCCGGTGTAGATGAACGTCAGCGACACTCCCGCGTTGTGGCTCGCCGTCGCCAGCCGGCCGTCGGAGTAGGCCAGGGTCACGCCTTGCCCATCCCAGTGGCGTCGCCAGACCAGCCTGCCGGCCTGGTCGAAGTGCTCCTCCCGGCCGTCGTCGTGGTGAAGGGCCAGCGTGCCGTCGGGGTTCTTGGTCAAGTCCGCGAAGAACTCCTCGGGCCGCACGTAGGTGGACCCGTCCCGAACGAAGCTGACCCGCCGGCCGTCCCAGTCGGTCACGGCGACGTCCCCGGTCGGCAGTTCCAGGGCGGTGGCGTCGAAGCCGGCCGACCACCCGGGACCGAGGGCACCGGCGTCGGGGTTGCGGGAGTTGTAGGTACGCGACCAGTCGAGACCGTCCACGGTGAAGTCCAAGTCGACGTGGGCGGTGGTGAAGTTGCCGGTGGCGGTGTTCACCGGATCGGCCACGTAGCCCGAAGAGCGGCGGAACCCGAACAGGGTGGACGGCGCGACCCGGATCCAGGCGTTGCGCAGCACGTAGCGGACGGCGTTGTTGGCACTGTCGACGACGAACAGGTTCCCGCCCGGGTCGACGCCGACCCCGAGCGGTTCGTTCAACTGCGCCTCGGCCGCCGGACCGTCGTCGCCGGTGTACCCTGCCGTGCCGTTCCCCGCCACCGTGGCGATGAGACCGGTGGCGGCGTCGACCTCCCGCACGGTGCTGTTGGAGGCCTCGGTGATGTAGAGGTTCCCGCCGTCGTCGAAGGCCACGGCGGCCGGACGGCTGAGCTGGGCGGCCGTGGCCGTTCCGCCGTCGCCGCCGTAGCCGGCCGTGCCCGTGCCCGCGATCGTGTCGATAATGCCGTCCGAGCGCCGGACCCCCCGGACCACGTTGCTGGCGCTGTCGGCGATGGCCACGTTGCCGCCCGGGTCGACGGCGACGCCTGCCGGCCCCCGCAGGGTCGCGGCGGTAGCCGCACCATCGTCGCCCGAGTACCCCCAGGCCCCCGTTCCGGCGAAGGTGGTGATGATCCCCGTCGGATCGACCATGCGCACCCGGTTGTTGCCGTTGTCGGCGATGAACAAGGCGCCGTCGCCGTCGACGGCGAGGCCCTCGACGTCGTCGAGCATGGCATCGGTGGCAGGGCCCCCGTCGCCCGCGTAGCCACGGTCGCCGGTGCCTGCGACCGTGGTGATCACCCCGGTCGCCAGGTCGACGCGTCGGATGCGGTAGTTGGCCCGGTCGGCGATGTACAGGTGCCCTTGGTCGTCGAGCGCCAGGGCGGTCGGGAAGTGGAGTCCTGCCTCCGTCGCCGGTCCTCCGTCACCCGAGAACGTCCCGGCGCGCGTGCGGCCGTCGGTGATCCCGTTCCCCGCAACGGTGGTGACGATCCCGGTCGCGGCGCTGATTCTGCGCACCGTGTTGTCGTAGGTGTCGGCGACGTAGGCGTTGCCCGCCGCGTCGACAACGACGCTGTGCGGGTAGTTGAAGGCGGCCAGGCGGGCGGTGAGCCCCTCCGCCGACCAGCCGGTGTGCCCGGCCGAGGTGGTGATGGTCCCGCTGGCCAGGCCGACCCGGCGGATCACGTCGTTGTAGCTGTCGGCGATGTACAGCCACTCGCCATCGACGAGGATGCCGAGCGGGTTCTTCAACGTGGCCTGCGTCGCCGGGCCGCCGTCGCCCGAGTAGCCGCGGCCCCCGGTGCCCGCGATCGTGGTGATAATCCCCGCCGAGTCGACCCGGCGCACGGTGTTCGCACGGTGGCTCGAGATGTACAGCTGGTCCGCCTCGTCGAACGCCACCCAGAACGGTCCGAACAGAACCGCCTCGGTCGCCGGCCCACCGTCGCCGGCGGCGAGGCCCGTCGATTGCGGCGTTCCCGCGACGGTGGTGATCACTCCGGTCAAGGCGTCCACCCGCCGGATGACGCTGTTGTAGTAATCGGCGATGTGGAGGTTCCCGGCGCCGTCGAAGGCGATTCCCTCCGGTGACGCCAGCTCCGCCGCCGTCGCCGGCCCGCCGTCGCCGGCGAAGCCGGAGACGCCGGAACCGGCCACGACGCTGATCACTCCCGTCGCGGTGTCCACCTTCCGGACGACATGGTTGTTGAACTCGGAGAAGTAGACGTTGTCGTTGCCGTCGATGGCAACGCTGACGGGGCTGCCCAGCGTCGCCTCGGTGGCCGGACCGCCGTTTCCGGTGTAGCCGTACGTCCCCGTCCCGGCGATGGTCGCGATGACGCCGGTGCCGGCGTCCACCCGGCGGATGGCGTTGTTGCCGTTGTCGGCGATGTAGAGGTTGCCCTGGGAATCGAGGGCGACGCCGAAGGGATCCCGCAGCTTCGCCTCGGTCGCCGGGCCGCCGTCACCAGAGTACCCGGGTGGTGCCCAGGAGTCGCCGAAGCTGTCATACCCGGCGCCGTCACCGGCCACGGTCGACGTGACTCCCGGGGCGGAGATCTTCCTCACGACGTGGCTCTCGACGTCGGCGAAGTAGGTGTCGCCCTGGGCGCTTCGGGCGATTGAGAACGGGTAGTTCAGCTGCGGCGCCCTCGGACCTCCTCCGTTGCCGGAATAGCCCCAGCGGATGCCACCTACCGTGGTGATGTCTCCGACCTCGGCCGCAGCGGCAACCGGCGACTTGGGGACGGCGACGACGAGGCCAGACACGGCGGAGATCACCATTGCTACCGCCAGCGAACGGAGCGCCCTCCGACCAGGTGAGTGGGCTCGTGTCTGAGCCGCCGAACGCCGGGCTTGCTGGTCTTGCACGTGGCCTCTCCTTGGGTGGACCTATCGAGGCCACACATCGGGGCCGCGCTGCGACACAACTGGTCGAGGGAGATCTTCTGTTTCGACGTTTCTCGACCGCTGTCCTGCCCATCTTCAGTGGCAGATTGTCGCCGCACGTACCGATTGCCGGCAGTGTCGGGGTGAAGATCACAGACGCTCCGCCCTTGGCAGGGCGACCGACGAACGACGAGAATCTCGCCGGCGGCCGCCGGTCGCCGCCGGAGGCGGCCCCACCGGCTGCCGGCCAACAAGGCAGAGCGGAGGCCGGCCACAACGCCCTTATCCTCGGCCCGGTCGGCGACGGCGCGGAGACCACCGCCAGACCGATCGGCGCCTCGCTACCCCCGCAGCTCGCCGGCGTGGGCGGCGGCCACCGCCTCGATGCAGCGGCCCCGGACCTCGGCCACGTCGGCGTCGGTGAGGGTGCGGTCGGGCGCCTGGAGGCGCAGGCGGTAGGCCAGGCTGCGCCGGCCGGGGCCGAGGCGGTCGGAGCGGTAGACGTCGAACAGGCGCAGGTCGACCAGCAGGGGC
>Ga0247713_1001652_pt1 | contig 10828 bp, 16 predicted proteins | sample 21E_NmetaG_FD_189936 | JGI IMG/M metagenome (GOLD analysis project Ga0247713, IMG submission 189936) | Soil microbial communities from hillslope of Landscape Evolution Observatory, University of Arizona, Oracle, AZ, United States - 2-1-E_N | ecosystem: Engineered > Artificial ecosystem >... | reverse complement strand
GTCGGCATCGTCGACCGGCCGCAGCTCGTCGGGCTAGCGAAGGCGGCCGCACGCGACGGCGTCACGACGACGACGATCGGCTACGGCGACGACTTCGACGAGGAGCTGCTGACCGCGATGGCCGACTCCGGCGGCGGCAACGCGCACTACGCGGCCACGGCAGACGCGGCGCCCGCGATCTTCGCGCAGGAGGTCGAGGGATTGACGAGCCTCGTCGCGCAGAACGTCTCCGTCGAGGTGCGCCCGGCGCCCGAGGTGGAGGTGCTGTCGATCCTCAACGAGTACCCGCAGACCCCGGTCGCCGGGGGCGTGCAGATCGGGCTCGGCGACGCCTACGCCGGCGAGCGGCGACGGGTCGTGCTCGCCCTCCACGTCCCGGAGGTGACCGACCTCGGTGTCGCGACGGTCGCGGAGCTCGTCGTCCGGTACGTCTCGGTCGGCGAGGAGGTCGCGGAGCACACGCTGACGGTGCCGATCGCCGTCAACCTCGTCTCGGCGGGCGAGGCCGCCGCCGCCGGGCCCGACCTCGAGGTGCAGGAGGAGGTGCTCGTCCTCCGCGCGGCCAAGGCGCGGGACGAGGCGATCCGCCTCGCCGACGCCGGCGAGTTCGAGCAGGCGCAGCGGCTGTTCGCTACCGCCGACGCGGACCTCCGCTCCGCCGGGCTCCACAAGGAGGCCGACGCGCTCGACGGAACGATCCTCTCGCCGGTCGCGTACAGCCCGGCCGCGCGGAAGCGCCTCCACTACGAGGCGAACGCGCGCAAGCGAAGGCGACGGCCTTGAACCGCGGGTGGGAGCGCGCTAAGAGTCCGCGGATGAGCTCCGGCTTGACCCGCCGCGAACGCTTCCGCGGCTCCCTGCTCGGGCTCGCTGCCGGAGACGCGCTCGGGACGACGCTGGAGTTCAAGCCCCCCGGGACCTTCGCGCCCATCGACGACATCGTCGGCGGCGGACCGTTCGGCCTCGAGCCCGGACAGTGGACCGACGACACGTCGATGGCCCTCTGCCTCGCCGAGAGCCTCGTCGAGACGCAGGACTTCGACCTCGTGGACCAGCTCCGGCGCTACGTGCGCTGGTACCGACACGGGCACCTCTCGGCGACCGGCCGCTGCTTCGACATCGGCAATGCGACGCGCGCAGCGCTCGAGCGGTTCGAGCGGGAGGGCGGCCCGCACGCCGGTTCGACCGACCCTCACTCTGCTGGGAACGGCTCGGTGATGCGCCTGGCGCCCGTGCCGCTGCGCTACTCGTCGGAAGGCCTGGCGCGAGCCGCTGAACTGGCGGCCGAGAGCTCGAAGACGACGCACGGGGCCGCGACGTGCGTGGACGCCTGTGCCTACCTCGGCTCGCTCATCGCCGCCGCCGTGGAGGGACGGCCGAAGGACGAGCTGCTCCACTCGCAGTTCTTCTCCGATGCGGAGACTCCCGAGATTGCGACGGTCGCCGGCGGCTCCTTCCGCGAGAAGGAGCCCCCGGCGATCCGCGGCAGCGGGTACGTCGTCGAGTCGGTCGAAGCGGCGCTCTGGGCCTTCGCCCGCAGCGAGTCCTTCCGCGAGGGGGCGCTGCTCGCGGTGAACCTCGGCGACGACGCCGACACCACAGGCGCCGTGTACGGTCAGCTCGCGGGCGCCTTCTACGGCGAGGAGGGGATTCCGTCGGAGTGGCGCGAGCGGATCGCGCTTCGAGGGACGATCGAGTCGCTCGCCGACCACCTGCACGATCTCGCGGAGGCGGGATGAAGCCGCCGATCCCGCAGTCGTACTGGGTCGCGGAGCGCTTCGCCGCCGGCGAGTACCCGGGCGCGCCGCTGCTCGACGACGCGCGCGCGAAGCTCGAGGCCCTCGCCGGGATCGACACGTTCGTGGACCTCACGGATGCCAACGACCTGCTCGAACCGTACGAGCACCTCCTGCCGACCGGGTCGCGCCGGATTGCGATCCCCCTCCAGGACCTGAGCGTTCCGCCACCCGAGGTGATGGTCGAGGTGCTCGACACGATCGACGAGGAACTTGCCGCCGGACGGACGGTCTACTTGCACTGCTGGGGCGGCATCGGGCGCACTGGCACGGTCGTCGGCTGCTGGCTCGTGCGGCACGGGATGGACGGGCCGGACGCGCTGATCCGCGTCAGCGACCTGATCCGCACGACCCCGAAGCACTGGCGCGCCGCACCCGAGACCTCCGAGCAGCGGGACGCGATCCGCACCTGGCCCCCGGGTCGGTGACTGTCACGGCCCGCATCCGCATGCGAGGAGGAGGGGAGCCATGCCGCAGTACTGGCTGAAGCCGTTCGGAACGAGCGACCCGCCTCGATACGTCGAGGCTGAGTGGATCGGGGAGAGCGACCTCTCGAGCTACGAGATCATCTCGGGCCCAGCGACGCCGCGGAAGCCGCCGCAGATGGGCCGCGGGGATCTCGTCCTCTTCCACGCCGTCGGACACGTGCGTCTGTACGCGGCCGGCGAGATCCTCGAAACCGCACACTGGAAGCCACATCCATACTGGGGCAGCCGCTTCCCGTGGGCGTACCCCGTCCGAGTCGACGTGTGGGTCCCGAACGTCTTCGACGGCCCGCGGACTACCGAGGTCGCCCCAAAGAAGATCGTCGGCCGCCTACAGGCCGGCGCGCCGTACGCCCGCCTCACGAAAGAGGAGTACGAAACGCTGCTGCAAGAGCTCGCCCGCTCCCCTAAGGCTCAGACGCGTATCTAGCCGTCCGACCGTTGTCGGCGACGCGCCGATCAGCACGGGAGGGCTCGGGCTCGACGCTGAACTGGTGCAGCTAGGCGCCTTCTCTAGCGAGGGAACGGCGGGCACTTCGGATCACCCGCCCGACCCGCAGGCGCTGGCCGGCTGTGCCCCGCTTCGTAGTAACTTGGCCAAGCGAGATGGCAGGAGGTGCGGCGTGAGCCATGGGTGGAGGGATCTCGAGCAGGGCGCGGTCGCCCCGATCGGGCTCGTGGACGCCACCTGATGGACGAGGTCTTTCGCCACGCGCTCTATGGGATCGCAGCAGAGTTACAGTTGCTCGCGTTCGAGGCGGACGCCGACTCCCTGTACGAAGCCGATCTCCGCTCGGCGACCAGGCGCGCGCTGCAGATCCATCTTGGGCAGAAGGTCGTAATTGAGGCGAAGGCGTCGCTGCCGAACTGGAAGGCGAAGACGGGACGCTTCGATATCGGCGTGCGCAAGCAGAGCGGGAATGGGTACGACGCGCTGGCCGAGCTCAAGCTGTGGCGAGACAAGGGTAAGAGCGCGGAGGCTGCCTGGGACGCCTGGAAGCTCGCGAGCGCGTACCGGCACGAGCTTGCCTGGAACGTCTACCTCATTGCTGCCGGGAAGGAGTCACTGTGGGGGGAGTACCCGGGAACGGAACTCTTCAGCGACGGCGTGGCGAAGGCGGCGGAGTCCTGGAGCCGCTACCAGGCGTGGTTCGACCAGTGGACGACTCCGACGTCGGGGCCGATCAACCTGCCGGCCGGGCTGAAGACCCACGCTCTCGAGCGGATCCCAATCCACGTCGCCGACGGTGAACCGTGGCTCGTGGCTTGCGCGCGGGTGACGACGACGCCTGGCCCTCCGTGGGCGGTGCCGGGGTGAAGCGGCATCCCCGCCACTCCGCGACAGTCGCCCGCGCGGGCCTCGTCGCGTCTACGTCGCGAATCTCTCCAGTGTCGGAGTACGGTTAACGCGGTGGCGCGAACTCGCACTCCTCCAAAGATCCACGTGAATCGGCTCTTCTACCACTACCTCCACAAGGAGCTCCCTCCCGTCTGAAGTAGCGGCACTTACAGATCGCGAGGGGGTCATTTTTGTCCAGCTCTACACGCAGGTGCTGTCGCGGAAGATCTATCGAGACGTCGCCGTCCTTCCGGCGCAGCAACCGGTCGTCGAAGAAGCGTGGCGGCTGCTCCCGGACCCGCCCGGTATCCCTCCGCAGGGCCTTCCCGAGGTGGAGTCGCTGAACTTCTTCCTGCCGACCGAGGAGTGGATGGACGCACGCATGCAACGGATTGCAGACGTTGCGCGAGCGGCACGCACCGCCGCCGAAGGCGGAGCGCTTCCCCCCAAGGTCATCACCACCCGCTACGCACAAGGTCTGCCTCACGTTAGCTCGGCGACGCTCCACGAACTGGCTGAACGGCCCGCCCGTTACGGAGCAGCAGCCTCTTCCCTTCCAAGTGAGATAGTTCGTTAGATCACTCGGGGAGCTAAGTCGCGCGGCCGACATCGGCCACGAGAAGCGCCCCTCTAATCCACGGGGAGTATCGAATGAAAAAGGAGTCGGTGCGGAAACTCGCGAGGCTGGAGCGCACGCCGCGCGACAAAGGCGTCGCCGTGACCATTCGCATCAGAAAGTACGACAACGGACTGTGGGACGTCCACGCCGGCGGGCCTGGGAACGTCTGTCCCTGCCGTACTGCGCTGGAAGCCGCGAACATCGCCGGTTCGATCATTTCGCTTCTCGACGAGGCGGATGTTCCGCAGCATCGCGACCGCGCCACGGCATAGCCGGGTCCGGCAGTCTCCACCCACTAGGACCGACTTCCAGGACGGAGCCAGGTGCGCTCGAACCGCTGACCTTCTGACCGGGATCCGCGGCTCAGGCGCCACGAACTCGCGCCCGCGTTCAGACAGAGCTTCGCGGGGTCGGCCGCGGCTTTCAGCCGTTAGGGTCGGCTCGTGCCAGGGCGTAGCAACTGGATCCGCGTGACCTCGGAGGAAGCGTTGGTCTGGCTCTGCGACACCTACGGGCTCAGCGCCTACATCGATGACCACAACGGCGTGCGGCGCTACAGCTTCTTCTTTCAGGGCGGGATACCTGACTTCCCGCTCGACGACCCGGGCGGGGAGGAGCTACTGTCGGCGCTCTCGAAGCTCCTCGTGGAGAACGAAGTGGCGGTCGTCTATGAGCTAGGGGCGACGACATTGGGCCGCTCCTACTTTGGCGTTGGTTGGGCAGTTGACTCCAGCGGTCGGCGGATCAACGTCTCCCTTGACGATGTCATCCGTCGAGCCGAGGAAGAGTTCGAGGCCAAGGATTTGACGCATCCAGACGATCCGCCCCGGCAGGTGCAGCTTCTCGTCGAGTGAAGTGTGCGGCGGGCAGCTCGCCCCTGCGCGGCACCGAGCCCGTCCGGCGCCATCGCTAACGTGTGAGGGCTTTGCCTCGTGACTGGGAATCCACCTTCTCCGGCTGGACGGGAGCGGCCGGATCCGTCGAGGACGATAAGGCGCAGCGCGTCCTTCAGCGCGTGCGCAACGCGATTGCAAACAGCCGCGAGCTGCAAGCTGTCGACGTCTCTGTCTATCCGAAGGGCAGCTACCCGAACAGGACGAACGTGGTTCAGGACTCCGACATGGACGTTGCCGTTGAGCTGACGAGCATCATCCACCACGAGTTCTGGAACGAGGCGGAGGGGCTGACGATTCAGGATCTCGGGCTCCGTCCCTACACCGGCACCTACCGAGTGAGCCAGTTCAAGGATCACGTCGAAGCGGCGCTCGTGGCCGAGTTCGATCGAAGCCTGGTCGAGAGGGGGAACAAAGCGCTTCGGGTGAAGGCGACGAGCAGCACGCTCGCGGCCGATGTTGTCGCCTGCCAGACCGTCGAGGTGCACTTCAGTCGCTACTCCTCGGCGACCGGGATCAAGATCTGGCCGGACAGAGGCCTCCCGATCATCAACTTCCCGAACCAGCATCTCCAGCAGGGCCTTAGAAAGAACCAGCTGACCTACAGGCGATACAAGCGGACGGTTCGCATCCTCAAGCGCCTTGAGAACCAGATGGTTCGCGAGAGGGTGATCGAAGTCGTGCCGAGCTTCCTGATCGAGTCGCTTGTCTGGAACGTGCCAGAGCAAGTCTTCACCGTCCGCTCCAGTTGGACGGACATTGTTCGTGGCGTCCTGGTCTTGAACTACGAGGCGACGAAGGACGACGAGAGCGCGAAATCGCAGCTTGAGGCGAACGCGATCAAGTTTCTCTTCCACCTGACTCGCGCCTGGACGCGGCCGCAGGCCCACAACTGGACACTCGCAGCCTGGCGCTACCTCGGGTTCTGAGATGCCTTCGAGCGGGTGGGCCCGCGTCACGATCGCCCTCTTCGCTGCGTTTGCCGCGCTCTTCTCGTTCCTCTCCGCTCAGGTAGAGCTGGGGCAGCAGGGGCGGTTCGCCTATCTAGGTGTGGCGGCGAGCGCAGCCGTGCTCGTTCTCCTGGCGATCGATCGCTGGGCCTGGCGCTGGCCGGTGTTCCGCTCGGTGCTGAGACGCCCTGATCTGAACGGAACCTGGGAGATTGAGCTGGCGTCGAGCCACGAGGCCGCTCCTCCGAAGACGGCCTATCTCGTGATTCACCAGACCTTCTCCACGATCACCGTCGAGGCGCTCACGGATCTTGGACGCTCATGCTCTGACGCCGCGAGCCTCGCTAAGCGCGGCCCGCGCTGGTTCCTGGCCTACGCCTACCGTGCTGAGCCAGAAGTGCTCGGGCGCAAGGGGAACGAGCCCCACCGTGGAGCGGCGGAGCTGCTCGTTGAGAGCCAACCGCTGCTCCGCTTCGACGGCGGCTACTGGACAGATCGCGAAACGACAGGGCAGATCCGTGCTGTCGGGTGGACGCGGCAGCACTGCGGCTCCTTCGCCTCGGCTGAGCGTGCCTCCTTCGAGGAGCGGCGGTGAACGCGAACCACAGACTCATCGAGCCACTCAAGGCCGTTCGCATCGGCAGTCTTGATCGCTAGGGAGTTCTTCTTCGTCGCCCAGGGCCTGATAGTGCTTCAGCGAGAGGGCGGGGCTGAAGGCGCCCGCGCGCAGACGTAGGAGGCAGTTGCCGAGAAACCTTCTGTCCCGCCGATCTCTCCCCTATCGTCGTGACCGTGACGTTCAGTGATCAGGTTCGGAGTCTCGTTCAGCGGCAAGGTTCTACCGCGGAAGACGATCTTCTCTTCCAGCCGCTCACGAGTTATTCCCAGCATCAGACGGCGAATCCTGGGGCGCGGCCAGCAGCAACGTTCCATGTCGTTCTCGCGGGGACGATCGAGGCCTTCCACAAGCCGTTCTCGCGCGTCGATGTTGCGTTGGCGCACGCCTATCGCCAGCACCGCCGCGAGCCCCCGATCCACGAGTGCGCGGCATGGAGACTCGCGCGCTCTCTCGGCGGGGAAGTCGAAGAGATTGTCGCCCCAACCGTGATGCGCCACCTGCACGGGGAGTGGGGCTCGCTTGCAAGCCGATGGTATGGCGATGCGGCGACGATTAAGCCGATGCTCCAGCGGCCCGACCAATGCCTAGCAGCCGCGTTCTTCGACTCGTTAATCGCTCAGCAGGACAGACATCTGGGGAACATCCGCTGGGACGACGGTAAGCAACACCTCGGCCTCTTCGACCATGGTTACGCATTCGCCGATCCAGGCGCGACCTTGAATGAGTCTGCATTCGTTGCCTGGCGATGGCAGCAAGGCAAGGAGGCGCTTGGACAGTGGGAGCACGATGCGCTCATCGATCTCCTCGGATCTCACGACCTACATGGCATGACGGAGTTCCTTCAGTCGCGACGGGCGAACGCACTGGAGGATCGGGCGCGACGGATGTTGCAGAGCGGAAGGATCCTCGTGCTTGGCGACTTCTAGAAGAGCGAAAACCGGGTGCGGGCTTGACACACCTGTTAGGGTTCTACACTCAAGGGGTATAGGTCACTTGCCGACAACGCGCAGGTGGCGTAGGACCCAGGAGGTTCCAGCATGATTCGGATCGAGCTGCTAAGTCCCAACTACGACGGTCAGTCTGTCGTCTGGCAGCGCCTGGCTCTTCTACAGGCGGAGGGGCGCGAACTGAAGTGGTATGAGGGGAACGAGTCGTTGCTTGATCGCAGCGTGCCCGTCATGGATCTCCGGCGCGGTCGCAGCCTCTACTACGAACAGGATCCTGAGGAGTGGGTGCGTGGGCTGCCGACGCTCTTTAGAGGCGGCGACATCGTGGTGAACGTCATCGAGGACACGAATCCACTGCCATCCCAGATCTACGAGGCTCCTAGTGACGGAGACGCTCCGATCACGGTAGAGCCGACCGAGGCGCACGCCAACGCGCATGCCTAGAACGGCGTCGTCGGCGATCGCTGCGAAGCTCGTCGGTGGCGAGATCAAGGCTGCGCGCACGAAAGTCGGAATCTCGCAGGTCGAGTTGGGCAAACGCCTTGGTGTCACCGGCGGCTACATCGCCTCGGTCGAGGCTGGTCGCCACAACCTCACAATCGGGCAGCTCATGAACATCGCCTCGGCGCTGCGCGCGACTCTCGACGTTCGGTTGACGGTTGCCGCGGATGAGCCGATCCTCGTTGCTGTGCCACCCGAAGGTGGGCTCAGGCACACGAAGTCGCAGCCGGAACCGGCGTCACGCTGAAGATCCCAATCTGGCCGCAGACAGCATCGTGACCTCTAGCCGTCGAGTGGCTACGTTCTGCAGAGACGCGATGAGAGACGAGCCCCGATCACTGGAACCACTCTTGACGGTCGCAGAGGTCGCCGACCTGCTTCGCGTCTCCACCCGCACGGTCTATCGCCTGAATACGCTCTACCTTCTGCTGTGCCGGACTGACAACTGGGTTGGAAGGGGCAGTGCGCTTGAGTAATCGTCTGCTCCGCCTTATCATCGGCGGCGATGAACCTCGTGCCGGAGGGCGCGAGCTGAAGAAGGACCTCCGGGGGCTCGTGAAGGAGATCCAGGCGAACGGACACACGGTCAATCAGGGACGCGGGCGCCACCCCTATTGGGTGCGCGGCCGCAGTGGCAGGCGGATCACTCTGCCTTGCACCCCGAGCGACCACCGCTCGATCAGGAATCTTCGGACTCAGCTCATCCGCGAGGGAGTTCTTCCTCGTCGCCCCTGATGGCCTCTGTAAGTGGTTCAACGACTGGGGCGGGACGTGAGAGCGTCCCGCCCCACATACCGCGCGGGGGAAGGCTGGCTCGCTGAAGGCGCCGATCGGCCGCTACGCCGCCCTACCGATTGGTGTCCTTGTCGTCCGGCCCTAGCGACTCGCGCGCCAAAAGTACAGTTAGCCGCCAGGCCAGCCGTTCGGGCCCGCGTGGTGAGACTTGCGGTTCGACTCACTCGCGTCGTTCACCTGCCTCTCGGATCAATCGCTCCACCGCAGACGCTGCGATCTGTTCGGCCTCCCTCATGCGGCGCGCGACCTTCTGCGGCGACCACTCGGGGGCGGCCGAGACCAGACCGCCTTCTCGAGCGTTCGCTTGGCAGCCGCCGTTCAACTTCTCTGCGATCTCGCCGTTCTTGAGGCCCGCACTCTTGGCCCGTAGGAAGAGGACGTCGAGTTCTTGATCTTCCTGCTGACGACGCGACAGCCAGTCGCGAAATGTCGCATCGCGCTCGCTCGCATGCTCCGACAGTGCCCGTTCAACTTCCGCGCGCTCCGACATATGTCCTCCGATCTTCATTTCGGCAGTTCATTCGACCCCACCATCACGGCAGACGCCGCTTCCGCTAGTGATGCTGCCCGTCGATACGCTCTTGCGCGAGAGAGACAGGCGTAGATTGTTGAGACGCGACGCCGCGGATCTGCGATCGAGTGAGCGGGCCGAGAGTCGCCTTCGCCGGATTGGTGCGAAAGCCCCAGTGGCGACCTCCATCGGCGCGCGAGTGCCGCGGCAGGCACCGCAGCCGAGACCGTAGCTCCGCGCAGCAGGCGCCTCGGTCTGCTCGACGCCTCCTGGTGACGGACTAGGAGGTCTCCGCGGGCCAGCCATCGCCGGCAGGGCGCTCCGCTCCACTGTCATGCCGACTCCTTGCTAGGCCGCCGGCGACAGGACGCGAAGTCCTTCGGCGGCGGCCGCAGAGGCCAGTCGCACGTCGTACGTGACGAACGCCGTCAGGTCACTGCTCGCCTCGAGCGCCGTCGCGAGGTGGATCGCGTCGAGCGAGCGAAGGCCAGGCGGGTCGAGCGCTGCCGCTCGGTCGCGGATGGCCTCGCCAAGCTCGACGACCGTGACCTGTGCAAGGACACGCGCGGCCGCGGCGGCCAGCGCGGGCGCCGCGCGACGGATCGCCCGCATGACTTCGACCTCCACGACCGCACTCGCGAACTGCGACGGCGTGCGCTGAAGCGCGGCGCGCAGCGCATCCGACTCCGGCTCCTCGACGACGAGCTTCACGAGCGCCGAGGAGTGGACGTAGATCAGAGTCGTTCCTCGCGAAGCTCGTCGAGGATCTCGCCCAACGGATGCTCGAGATCGCCTCTGACCGGCGGCGGAAGGTCGGCGAGGTTGCCGCCCCCGCGGCGGATCACGAGACCCTTCGCCTCGAGACGGGCCAGCGGGTCGTCGTCGTCGTAGCCGACGGGCTGGAGGCGCGCAACCGGCTCGCCCCGCTCTGTCACTTCGAGCGGCTCCCCACGCTTCACGCGGCGGAGGTACACGCTGAGGTTCTGACGCAGCTCCCGGACACGGACGCAGTCCATGACGCACAAGACGTAGCACATCGCTGCGCGACTGGCGGCCTACCGGCTCCACGGCGTAGCAGAACTGCTACCGTGCGGCGGCGATGGCGATCATTCCGCAGAAGGAGCTCCGTAACAACGTCGGAGAGGTGCTGCGACGAGCCGAGGCCGGCGAGGAGTTCACCGTCACCGTGGCGGGCCGGCCGGTGGCGCAGCTCGGACCGGTTCGGCCGCGCCAGTGGGTGCGGGGCGCGGACCTGCAGCGCCTCTGGCAGACGCCGGCCCCGGAGACGCTCGACGAAGATCTCGCGGCCTTTCCCGCCGAGCTCGGCGACGCCTTCGACGAGTAGGTGCGCGCGCTCCTCGACACGTCGGTGC
>Ga0247713_1001651_pt1 | contig 10828 bp, 7 predicted proteins | sample 21E_NmetaG_FD_189936 | JGI IMG/M metagenome (GOLD analysis project Ga0247713, IMG submission 189936) | Soil microbial communities from hillslope of Landscape Evolution Observatory, University of Arizona, Oracle, AZ, United States - 2-1-E_N | ecosystem: Engineered > Artificial ecosystem > Mesocosm... | reverse complement strand
GAGGTAGCCGAGGACGTCCTCCCGCGGCCCGGGAGCCGCGCCGAACGGGGAGCCGGCGAGCCGGCCGCGGACGCGCCAGCCCCCGGCGCGGACGGCGTCGACCGCCTCCGCACCGACGTCCCCGGCGAGGGCGGCGGTCGGCACGGCGGTCAGCGGGCGGGCCAGGCGCGCGCGACGGGCCGCGGCGCTCAGGGCGAGTCGGCCAGCATCTCGGGCGTCACCGCGGCCTCGGTGTCGGGGATGCCGAGGTCGGCCGCCCGCTTGTCGGCCAGCGCCAGCAGCCGGCGGATGCGGCCGGCGACGGCGTCCTTGGTCATCGGCGGGTCGGCCAGGGCGCCGAGCTCCTCGAGCGAGGCGTTGGCGTGCTCGCGGCGCAGCCGGCCGGCTTGCAGCAGGTGGTCGGGCGCGTCCTCGCCGAGGATCTCGAGCGCCCGCTCGACGCGTGCCCCCGCCGCCACCGCGGCCCGGGCCGAGCGCCGCAGGTTGGCGTCGTCGAAGTTGGCCAGCCGGTTGGCGGTGGCGCGCACCTCGCGGCGCATCCGGCGGTCCTCCCAGGCGAGCACGGCCTCGTGGGCGCCCAGGCGGGTGAGCAGCGCGCCGATGGCGTCTCCGTCCCGCACCACCACGCGGTCGACCCCCCGCACCTCGCGGGCCTTCGCCGCGATGCCCAGGCGCCGGGCCGCCCCGACGAGGGCGAGCGCGGCCTCCGGGCCGGGGCAGGTGATCTCGAGGGACGACGACCGGCCGGGCTCAGTGAGCGAGCCGTGGGCGAGGAAGGCGCCGCGCCAGGCCGCCGCGGCGTCGCAGGTCGCCCCGCTCACCACCGACGGCGGCAGCCCGCGGACCGGGCGGCCGTGCCCGTCGACCAGCCCGACCTGACGGGCCAGGCCGCCGCCGTCCTTGCTGATCCGGACGACGTAGCGGTTGCCCTTGCGCAGGCCGCCGGCGGCGACCACGTGCACGTCGCTGGCGTGGCCGTACACCTCGGCCACCTCCTTGCGCAGCCGCCGGGCCGCCGCGCCCGTGTCGAGCTCGGCCTCCACGACGATGCGCCCGGCGACCAGGTGCAGCCCGCCGGCGAAGCGCAGGATCGCCGCCATCTCGGCTTTGCGGTCGCACGGCTTGGTGACCGTCAGCCGGGCCAGCTCGTCCTTGACCGCCGCCGTCATCGCCACGCTGTGCCCCTCGTCGTCGTCTGCTGCTGTGCGTGGTTCAGGGTGCACCCATCACCGCGGCGAGGGCCTGGGCCAGCCGCTGCGGGTCGTGCCGGGGCGTGCCGTCGCCGAGCGCCACCTGCGCGAGCTCGAGCCGCCCGCCGGCCGCCTCTGCCGCCGCCATGAGACCACGCTGGTCCAGCACCGCGCCCCGATCGGCCAGCACGACGTCCAGGACGAGGTCCGGTGCGTGCGCGGCGAGCACCTCGAGGTGCGCCTCGGGCGAGAAGCCGGCCGTCTCGCCGGCCTGCGGCTCCAGGTTCAGCGCGACCAGGCGGCGCGCATCCGTCTCGACGAGCGCCTGCCGGAGCCCCGGCACGAGCAGGTGCGGCAGGACGCTGGTGAACCACGACCCCGGCCCCAGCACGACCCACTCCGCCGCGCGCACGGCGGCGACCGCTTCGGCGCAGGCCGCAGGCTCGGCCGGGCGCAGGTGCACCGCGGCCACCGCCCCCGACGTCGTGGCGACCGCCACCTGGCCCACGACCTCGCGGACCGCCGACGGGTCCTGCTCGTCCAGCCCGACGACCTCGGCCACGATCTCGAGCGGTGTGCAGCACATCGGGAGCACGCGACCGACGGCGCCGACCAGCCGGCCGACGAGGTCGAGCGCCACCACGGGGCCGTCCGTGGTCTGGGCGAGGCCGGCCAGGAGCAGGTTGCCCACCGCGTGCCCGGCCAGCGGTCCCTCGCCGGTGAAGCGGTGCTGCAGCAGCTGCTCCCAGGTGCGTCCCCAGTCGTCGTCCCCGGACAGGGCGCACAGCGCCATCCGCAGGTCGCCGGGCGGAAGCGCCCCGAGCTCCGCCCGCAGCCGGCCGCTCGAGCCCCCGTCGTCGGCGACGGTGACGACGGCGGTGACGTGCGGCGTCACCCGGCGCAGCGCCTGCAGGGAGGCCGCCAGGCCGTGCCCGCCGCCCATCGCGACGACCCGCGGGCCGTCCTCGGGCAGGCGGTCCGGACGGCGGCTCACTCGCGCCCCAGGTCGCGGTGCATCACGCTGACCTCGGTGCCCGGGCCTGCCAGGCGCCCGGCCAGCTGCTCGCTCATGGCCACGCTGCGGTGCTTGCCCCCGGTGCAGCCGACGGCGAGCGACACGTAGCGCTTGCCCTCGCGCTTGTAGCCGTCGAACAGCAGCTGCACCACCGCCTCGTAGCGGTCGAGGAAGTCGACGGCCCCGGCCTGGGCGAGCACGTAGTCGCGGACCTCGGCGTCCTGCCCGGTACGCGGCCGCAGCTCGGGCACCCAGTGCGGATTCGGCAGGAAGCGGCAGTCGACGACGAGGTCGGCGTCCACGGGCAGCCCGTACTTGTAGCCGAAGGACACCACCGTCAGGTGGAGCCGCTCGGAGGCGTCCTCGTCGCCGAACGCGGCGATGACCTTGCCGCGCAGCTCGTGGACGTTCAGCAGGCTGGTGTCGAGCACCAGGTCGGCCTCCCCGCGCACCTCGCGCAGGAGCGCGCGCTCGCGGGTGATGCCGTCCACCAGCCGCCCCTCCCCCTGCAGCGGATGGGGCCGGCGCTCGCTCTCGAACCGCCGCACCAGGGCGTCGTCGGAGGCCTCGAGGAACAGGACGCGGGCATGCACGTCCTGCCGCTCGAGCTCCGACAGCGCGCTCTGCAGGTCGGTCGTGAAGGCCCGCGACCGCACGTCGGCGACGACGGCGATCCTGTCGACCTCGCCCTTGGACCGGGAGCCGAGGTCGACCATGGTGCCGAGCAGCGACGGCGGCAGGTTGTCGACGACGAACCAGCCGAGGTCCTCCAGGCACTTGGCCGCCGTCGACCGGCCGGCCCCGGACAGGCCGGTGACGACGACGAGCTCGAGGCCCTTCGGCGGGTCCGCGGTCACGGGACCACCTCGCCGGTCACGGGGTCGAACGCGGGGACCGGCTGGTCCTCGGCGGGAGCCGGTCCGGGGCCGACCGCCGCGAGCACCGCCTCCGCGGTCGTGCGTCCGATGCCGGGCACCTCCATGACCTCCTCGACCGTGGCTGCCTTGAGCCGCTTGAGCGAGCCGAAGTGTCGCAGCAGGGACTTGCGCCGCGTCTGCCCCAGCCCCGGGATGCCGTCCAGCGCCGACTCCACCATGCTCTTGCTGCGCTTGCTCCGGTGGTAGGCGATCGCGAACCGGTGGGCCTCGTCGCGCACCCGCTGCAGCAGGTAGAGGCCCTCGCTGGTGCGCGGCAGGATGACCGGGTCCTCCTCCCCCGGCAGCCAGACCTCCTCGAGCCGCTTCGCGAGCCCGACGACGGCGACGTCGTCGATGCCCAGCTCGTCGAGCGCGCGCTGTGCCGCGGCCACCTGCGGCGCGCCGCCGTCGACGACGACCAGCTGCGGCGGGTAGGCGAAGCGCTTGGGCCGTCCGGTCTCCTCGTCGAGGACCGGGTGACCGCCCTCGGCGGCAGGCTCGCTCTCGTCGAGCTGCGAGGTGGCGCTGCGCTCCTCGAGGTACCGGCGGAACCGCCGGCGCACCACCTCGTGCATGGAGGCGGTGTCGTCGGCGCGGGCACCCGCGTCCGCCGGCCCGCGCACGGCGAAGCGCCGGTACTCCCCCTTGCGCGCCAGCCCGTCCTCGAACACGACCATGCTGGCGACCACGGAGGTGCCCTGCAGGTTGCTGACGTCGAAGCACTCGATCCGCAGCGGCGCCTCGTCGAGCCCGAGCGCGTCCTGCAGCTCCTGCAGCGCCATCGAGCGGGCCGTGAGGTCGCTGGCCCGCCTGGTCTTGTGCAGCGCGAACGCGTGCCCGGCGTTGCGGGTCACGGTCTCGAGCAGCGCCTTCTTGTCGCCGCGCTGCGGCACGCGCAGCGAGACGTTGGCCCCGCGCAGGCGGCAGAGCCAGTCGGTGAGGGCCTCGGCGTCGGGCGGCAGGGAGGGGACGAGCACCTCTCTCGGCACGGACTCGTCGCGGCCCTCGCGCTCGAGCCGGTAGACCGCCCCGGGCTGCATGCGCCGGTCGGCCGGACCGGCGGCGCGATCGTCGACGTCGCCCCACGTCGGCTCGGGGTCGTCGCCGTAGCTCTGCGCCAGGAACTGGCCCACCAGCTCGCCGGTGGTCAGGTCCTCGACCTTGTCGACGACGTAGCCGCGCTGGCCGCGCACCCGGCCTCCGCGGACGTGGAACACCTGCACGGCCGCCTCGAGGGCGTCCTCGGCGATGCCGATGACGTCAGCATCGGTGCCGTCGGCCAGCACGACGGCCTGCTTCTCGAGGGCCCGCTCGAGCGCGCCGATGTCGTCGCGGAGCCGTGCCGCCCGCTCGTACTCCTGCGCGTCGGCGGCCTCGGTCATCTGCCGCTCCAGTCGCTTGACGTGCCGCTGGGCGCCGCCGGCCATGAAGTCGCAGAAGTCCTCGACGATCGCCCGGTGCTCCTGCTCGGTGACCTTGCCGACGCACGGGGCGGAGCACTTGTCGATGTAGCCGAGCAGGCAGGGACGGCCGACCTGGCCGGCCCGCCGGAAGACCCCGTTGCTGCAGGTGCGCGCCGGGAAGACCCGCAGGAGCAGGTCGAGGGTCTCGCGGATCGCCCAGGCGTGCGCGTACGGCCCGAAGTAGCGCACGCCGCGCTTCTTCGGCCCGCGCATCACCTGCAGCCGGGGGTAGTCCTCGCCGACCGTGACGGCGAGCGAGGGGTAGCTCTTGTCGTCGCGGTACTTGACGTTGAAGCGCGGGTCGTACTCCTTGATCCACGAGTACTCGAGCTGCAGCGCCTCGACCTCGGTGCCGACGACCGTCCAGTCCACACCGGCCGCGCTGGTGACCATCTGCCGGGTGCGCGGGTGCAGCCCGGAGGGGTCGGCGAAGTAGCTGTTCAGCCTGCCGCGCAGGCTCTTCGCCTTGCCGACGTAGATCACCCGGCCGCGCTCGTCGCGCCAGCGGTAGACCCCGGGCGCGTCCGGGATGCTGCCCGGCGCCGGACGGAAGGAGGCCGGGTCTGCCACGCCGTCGAGCCTACGTGCCGGGGGCTGCCGGAAGGCCGCTCCGGCCGGGTGCGAGGCTTCGCCGGGTGGAGCGGGCAGTGGTCGCCGACGTCGTCATCGACGACGGCGCGCACTCCGGCCGCGGCCGGCTCACCGTGCTGCGCCTGGGCTGGGACCCGGCCGACCCCCTGGCCGTCGGGCTGACCCTGACGGCCCAGCCGGACCACCCGGCGCTGCCTCGCGGTCAGTGGGTGGTGCTGCGCGACTTCCTGCGGTACGGCCTCGAGGAGCCGACGGGCGACGGAACCGTGCGGATCCGCCCGGACGAGAGCCGGGACCGGGTCTGGCTCGAGCTGGCCCGGCCGGGCCGGGCGGCGTGCGTGTCCGTGCCGCGCGACGTCGTGCGGGAGTTCCTCGACCGCAGCGAGCGGGTCGTCCCGACCGGCGCCGAGCGCAGCGACGACGCGATCGACGCGCTGCTGACCCGGCTGCTCGGGACCGAGCCCCCACCGGTCTGACGCGGGAGGTCCGTCCCCCGCTGGGCGCCCGTGTCCTGCGGTGTCCCGTGTCGTTGGACCGACCGCCAGCACCGGACCGCCTGGACGGCGGCGTCAGAGGGGGTCGTCGTGCGCGGACGCGTCGTCACCGCAGTGGGCCTGCTGGGACTGCTCACCCTGGTCGGGGACGCCGGTGCCGTCCTGCACCTGCGCGCCGAGGAGCGGGCGGAGCGCAGGGCCGCGGCCGAGGAGGCGGAGGCCGCCTACCGGGCGGGCGTCACGTCGGTCGCGGCCCGGGTGAGCGCGGCCCGGACGCCGGTGCTCCAGGCGGCCGACACCTACTACGGCGACGCCGACGGAGGGGTCCTCTACGACGTGACGGTGCACGGCGCCGTCGCCGGCGACCTCCGGGCGGCCGGCGAGGCGCTGGCCGCCCTGCCCCCGCCCGCCGCGATGGTCGGCACGCACGACGCGCTGCTCGGCTCGCTCGAGCAGATGCGGACGGTCGCCGAGCAGACCGCAGCTCCTGTCGACGAGGACATCGCGACGGAGCTGGAGGCGTTCCGGGCCGCCGCCCTCGCCTTCGACGGCGCCGTGCGCGACGGCCTGGGGTTCGAGGTGCCACTGGTGCCGGCCGCCGAGCTGCCCGCCGAGCTCGTCACCCGCGGCGCCGTTCTGTACGTCTGGGGCAGCGCCTGCGGTCGCGCTCTGGACGCGCTCGACGACGACCCCGAGCTCGAGATCGAGAGCGACGCCGACCTCGTGCGGCTCGCCGGCCTGTACGAGGACCAGGCCGACCACCTCCAGTGGGCGATCGAGGCCCTGCTGGCGCAGGCGCTGCCGGAGGCGGACCGGACCGTCCTCGAGCGGGACGTCCACTCCCCGCTGCGGGGCGCCCAGCCCGGTGCCGACCACCTGCGGGCGGCCGCGGCCGCGCTGCGCGAGCGCGACGTCGACCGGTTCCTGGCGGCGCTCACGGACGTCGACCGGGTCCTCGGCAGCCTCGAGAAGGCCTCACAGGGGCTGCAGGCCTACGGCTCGGAGGTGTGCTCGGTGTACTTCGACGCCGGCTTGTTGCTCGGCGACGACACCGGCCAGGCGCAGGAGGACCTCGCCGAGACGTGAGCGGCTCAGCGACCGCCACGGGTGCGGCGGCGGAGCGCGGCCGCACCCACCAGGGCCGCGGCCGCCGGCACCGCGAGCGGCCACCCGGTGGCGGGCAGCGACCGGCCGGTCGTGCCCGGCGCCGCTCCGGCGAACGCCGTCGGGGCCGCGCTCGGGGCGGGCTCCTTGTCGAGCAGACCCGCCTGGACGACCCCGAGGCGCATTCGCTGCGGGTGGTTCCCGACCGGGATGCGGGCGATCTCCTCGCCGGTGGCGTACTCGACCACGACGACCTCGTCGGCGCCGCTGGCCGAGATGAAGCAGCGCTTCCCGTCGCCGCTGTTGGTCGACCAGTACGGCTTGACGATGTCGTTCACGAGGACGAGCTCGTCCGGCTCGTCGACGGGGACGACGGCGGCGTAGTCGCTCATCGTCCCGGCCACGCACAGCCGCCCGCCGTCCGGGCTGATCGCCAGCCCGTGGTGGGCCGAGTCGAGCAGGTACTGCTCCCGCGTCGTCGTGGCCGGCAGCAGGTCCGGCAGGTTCACGACCCGGGTGATGAGGTCCTGCTCGACGTCGTAGACGACGTAGCCGTGGAAGAACGACAGCTGCAGGTACAGGGTGGTCTCGTCAGGGCTGACGGCCATCGGCCGGATCGCCGGGCTGTCGGGGTAGCGCTCCTCGGCGCCGTCGACCACGACGGTGTCGTCCTTGCCCTCCTCGGCTCTCAGGTTCTCCCCGAGGTCGCGGCGGTCGACGCTCCAGTCGGACGTGTCGACGACCTGCAGGAACCGCTCCCCCTTCGTGGTGTCGAAGGCGGGGCGGTCAAGCGGCGTGTAGACCAGGCCGATGCTGGCGTGGAAGACCCGGGAGCCGTCCCGGCTGAAGTTGCTCTCGTGCGGCGAGTCGCCGGAGGCGAACTCGGCGACCTTCTGCCCGGTGCGCGGGTCGAGGACGTGCACGACGTTCGCCGTGGAGTCCGAGACGAGCAGGCGGCTGCCGTCCGGGGAGATGCCCATGTGGTCCGAGCGCTGACCGTCCATCGGGAAGCGCCAGACGACCCGGCCCGAGGCGAGGTCGATGCCCACGACGTCGGCCAGGCTCGGGCGCGACACGTACACCGTCGTCCCGTCGAGCGAGGTGAACATGTCGTCGGCGTACTGGTCGTTGCCCTCGCCGATGAACTGCCGGATGGCCAGGAAGAAGGCCAGCCGCTCCGGGTCGCTGCGGATCTCGGCCATCCGCTCGTCGATGTCCGGGATCACGTCCAGCCGCTTCACCACCGTGAGGCTGTCCTGGTCGACGAGGTCGGCGGTGCCGTCCCAGTTGTTGGCGACGAACAGCACCTGGTCCAGGCCTGGGCCGGCGGCAGGGCCCTCCGCGCCGGAGGCCGGGACGGCGCCGGCGGCCAGCACGGCAGCCAGGGCGCCGGTCAGCAGCAGGACTGCCGTCCGCCCCCGTCTGGTGGTGCTTGCGCGCATCCGGGACTCCTCGGCGTGGTTCGGGCGGGCGCTCGCGCCGGAACCTACGCCTCGGAGCGTCAGCGAGCGGCGCTGGCCTTGGCGCGCACGGTCCGGCCCGCGGCCTTCTTCGTCGCGGCCTTGCTCTCCGCCCGCACCCGCGGGCCTGTCGGCGCCGGCTCGCCCGCCGGGCGGGCGGTGCCGGCCGTGCGCCCGGCCAGCACCTCCTTCAGGAACCGTCCGGTGTGCGAGGCCTCGACCTCGGCCACCTGCTCGGGCGTTCCCTGGGCCACGACCGTGCCGCCACCCGAGCCCCCCTCGGGGCCCATGTCGACGACCCAGTCGGCGGTCTTGATGACGTCGAGGTTGTGCTCGATGACGATGACGCTGTTGCCCTGGTCGACCAGCTTGCCGAGCACGCCCAGCAGCTTGCGGATGTCCTCGAAGTGCAGCCCGGTGGTGGGCTCGTCGAGCACGTACACCGTGCGCCCGGTCTGCCGCTTCTGCAGCTCCGCGGCCAGCTTGACGCGCTGCGCCTCACCGCCGGACAGGGTCGGGGCGGGCTGACCGAGCCGCACGTAGCCGAGCCCGACCTCGACCAGGGTGGTCAGGTGCCGGCGGATCGCCGGGACCGCCTCGAAGAACTCGGCGGCCTCCTCGATCGGCATGTCGAGCACCTCCGAGATGGACCTGCCCTTGTAGTGCACCTCGAGCGTCTCGCGGTTGTAGCGGGCGCCGGCGCAGACCTCGCACGGCACGTAGACGTCCGGCAGGAAGTTCATCTCGATCTTGATCGTGCCGTCGCCGGCGCACGCCTCGCAGCGGCCACCCTTGACGTTGAAGGAGAACCGGCCCGGCAGGTAGCCGCGGACCTTCGCCTCGGTCGTCTCGGCGAACAGCTTGCGCATGTGGTCGAAGACGCCGGTGTACGTGGCCGGGTTCGACCGCGGCGTCCGCCCGATCGGCGACTGGTCGACGCGCACGACCTTGTCGAGGTGGTCGAGCCCCTCCACCCGGGTGTGCCGGCCCGGCACCTCCCGGGAGCCGTTGAGCGACTTGACCAGCACGGTGGCGAGGATGTCGTTGACGAGCGTGGACTTGCCGGAGCCCGAGACGCCGGTGACCGCGACCAGCTGCCCGAGCGGGAACGACACGGTGACGTCGCGCAGGTTGTGCTCGCGCGCGCCCACCACTGTGAGCTCGCGGCCCTTCGTGCGGGGCCGGCGGGTGCCGGGAACGGCGATCGACCGGCGGCCGGACAGGTAGGCGCCGGTGATCGAGTCGGGGCTGTCGAGCAGCTCCTGCACCGGGCCGCTGACGACGACCTGGCCCCCGTGCTCGCCGGCGCCGGGGCCGATGTCGACCACCCAGTCGGCCACCCCGATGGTGTCCTCGTCGTGCTCGACGACGATGAGGGTGTTGCCGAGCTCCTTGAGCCGCAGCAGCGTCTCGATGAGCCGGCGGTTGTCGCGCTGGTGCAGGCCGATGCTCGGCTCGTCGAGCACGTAGAGCACGCCGACCAGCCCGGAGCCGATCTGGGTGGCCAGCCGGATGCGCTGCGCCTCGCCGCCGGCCAGCGTGGCGGCCGCGCGGTCGAGCGAGAGGTAGTCCAGGCCGACGTCGAGGAGGAACCCCAGGCGGGCGTTGACCTCCTTGAGCACCCGCTCGGCGATGACCCGCTGGCGGGCGTCGAGCTCGAGCCCTCGCAGGAACTCCGCGCACTCGCGGATCGACATGGCCGCGACGTCGGCGATGGAGATGCCGCCGAGCGTGACGGCGAGGACCTCGGGCTTGAGCCGGGCGCCCTGGCAGGCCGGGCACGGCACCTCGCGCATGTAGCCCTCGAACCGGTCCCGCGAGGCCTCGCTCTCGGCCTCATTGTGCCGCCGCTCGAGGAACGGGACCACGCCCTCGTACGCGGTGTAGTAGCTGCGCTCGCGGCCGTACCGGTTGCGGTAGCGGACGTGCACCTCGGTCTCGTGTCCGTACAGGACCGCCTTCTGCTGCGCGGCGGTGAGCTTGTTCCACGGCGTCTTCAGCGTGAAGCCGAGCGCGTCGCCGAGGGCCTGCACGAGGCGGCCGAAGTACTCCTGGTTGTGGCCGCTGCTCCACGGGGCGAGGACGCCGCCGGCGAAGCTCGCGTCGGGGTCGGTGACGACCAGCTCGGGGTCGACCTCCTTGCGGGTGCCGAGGCCGTGGCACTCGACACAGGCGCCGAACGGGGAGTTGAAGGAGAACGAGCGGGGCTCGAGCTCCTCGAAGGACAGGTCGTCGTAGAGGCACGCGAGGTGCTCCGAGAAGGTGCGCTCGCGCTCGGGGTCGTCCTCGTCCCTGTCGACGAACTCGAGCACCACGAGGCCGCCGCCGAGCTGCAACGCCGTCTCGACCGAGTCGGTGAGGCGGCGCTGAGCCGACTCCTTGACGGTCAGGCGGTCGACGACCACCTCGATCGTGTGCTTCTCCTGCTTCTTGAGCCTGGGGGGCTCGGCCAGCGGGTGGACGACGCCGTCGACCCGGGCCCGGCTGTAGCCCTTGGTCTGCAGCTCGGCGAACAGGTCGACGTACTCGCCCTTGCGCCCCCGGATGACCGGTGCGAGCACCTGGAAGCGGGTGCCCTCCTCCAGCTCCATGAT
>Ga0247713_1001650_pt1 | contig 10828 bp, 8 predicted proteins | sample 21E_NmetaG_FD_189936 | JGI IMG/M metagenome (GOLD analysis project Ga0247713, IMG submission 189936) | Soil microbial communities from hillslope of Landscape Evolution Observatory, University of Arizona, Oracle, AZ, United States - 2-1-E_N | ecosystem: Engineered > Artificial ecosystem > Mesocosm... | reverse complement strand
GTATCTTCACCGGCGGCCCGCGCTGGCGGGGGCGATCATCGGTGTCGGCGCGTGCATAAAACTCGTTTGTCTGTTCGTTCTACCGTGCTTTTTGGCGCTGGAGGTGTTTCGAGCGGTGTCGGGGCGGACGAACGGGCGGGGGTCCCGCCCTGCCGGTGCGGTGCGAAAGAGTCTCGGCCGCTTCTTGGGCGCTTCGGCGATGGCGGTGGTGTGCTACCTGGCGTTTCTTCAGGCACTCGATTTGAGGTATACGGTCTTCGACTCTTCGCTGGTCCATACGCATGCCATGGTCACTGCGGTCTCGGTAGGAAGGCTCGACGACTCGGTGGTCAACCAGATTGCACCTCAGTCGCAAGGCCCGACTCACCGGATAGCGACGGCGGGCGCCGCAGAAAAGGTGCCGCCCACCGGGCCGGTGCTGGACCAGGACGGGCAGCGACTGGGGTTCGCCGCCACCGCGTCCCCGGTGGAGTGGCTGTTCAACCGGCACCCGCACACGTTCTACCGGTCTCCGACCTTCCGGGGAGAAGTCCGCTCCTGGTCCCAATTTGGCCGGATGACCTCCGATGCCGCGGTGTTTCGTGCGCTGATCAACCCGGCGATCATCGCCTTAGGTATCCCTTCTCTGATCTGGTGCTTAGTGCGCCTGTGGCGCAGGCGTGACCCGCAGGCCCTGCTTCCGGCGGCCTGGTTCACCGGGGTCTGGGGCTCCTTCGTGCTGGCCCATATATTCCGAGGCGGCACCGCCGGCCATCTCTATTACATGGTGATCGTCCTGCCGGCGATCTATCTGGCGGTGGCCCAGATGTTCCGGATTCCGGTACTCAGGCGGGTGCTTCCGCTCTACGGCGTGCTGGTGGCGTTGTTCTTCGTCTGGTACTTCCCGTTCAGGACCTGGGGCGGCATCTAGCGAGCCCGGCGTCAGGCCGTGGGGGTAAGCTCCAGGCTCTCAGCCGGGTCGAACGGGCCGGGGATGGCCTGCTCGGCCCGCAACTCGGGTTCGCTTGCATCACCCGCTGGTGGGATCGCCAGGCCCCGGAGGAACCCGATCCCGTAATAGACGTGGACGGTCACGGCAAGGGTTGCCGCGGTGACCAGCGAGGTGAGGTACTTATGGGTCGAGAGGCGCAGGTCCCATACGACCTTGAGTGCGGTGGCCCCGGCCGCCGCCGCGTAAACCAGCAGGGGAATCGCCAGCATCGGTTGCAGCCAGGCCAGGGCCGGCAACCCCGCCAGGTAAAGCACAAACCCGGACGGGATGAGGTAGGGGAGCTTCAGGGTTGCCGGGCTGCGTCTGGTGAGCTGCCCCCTCCCCAGCCCGTACTTGAACATCTGGGCGGCGAAGCTGCGCAAGGTGGGACGCCTGGCGTGGAAAGCCGCCAGCGCCGGGTCGTAGTGCATCTTCAAACCGCGGCGGTGCAACTCGGCGAGAACCGCGTTTTCCTCAGCGCCGATCAGCGACGGCGGGAACGAGATCATGGCATCGCGGCGGACGGCCAGGTTGCAGAGGGTGAAGAACCGCTCGTCGGCGGGGCCCGCGGGGTGGGGACCGTAGCGGCGCCGCACAGGACCGGAAACTATCAACGATGCAAGCACGGCTCCCTGGATCACCTGGAACATCGGCTTGCCCTCGGGTGTGTCGTTGGGACCTCCGAGAACGCCGGCCTCGGGGTGGGCGGCGGCCAGCCGGTGCAGGTCGGCCAGGAAGGAAGGCCGGATGGTGACGTCGTCGTCGAGGAAGAGCAGCCACCGGCCGGTGGCCCGGCGGATCAGCGGGTTGCGGGCAGCTCCCAGCTTGGAGCGTTCGGCTCGCCCCACGACTGCGTCCGGTACCCGCGCCTTGACGAATGGCAGCACGTCGGCGCATCCGTTGGCGCAGACTATGACCTCGTACGGCGGAGCTTCCTGCTGGGACTGGATGCTGGAGAGACAGGCATCGAGGTGAGCAAGGTCGCCGCCGGTGATGATGCAGATGCTGACGAAGGGGTCGTCCATGGCGCCTCATACTAGGGAGTACTCGGTGAGTATTCAACACATTGAGCGGCGGGCGGCGTGGTCGACGCATGGATGAGGCGACGGGCCGGCCGGGCCGGCAGGAACTGCCTCCCAGCGCAGTTGACGTTTCGGTAGTCATTCCCTCATACGGCAGCGGGCCTGCCCTGCAGCAGTGCGTGGCGTCGGTGCTGAATCAAAGCTTCGCCGGCTCGTTCGAGGTTGTCGTGTTTGCCAGCGCGGATACCGACGAGCAGCTTCCCAAGCTTCCCGGCGATCCCCGGCTCAGGCGACTGACCGGAGTGCCGCGCGTTGCGGCGGCTGTGGCACGGAACCGGGCTGCAGCCGAGGCGCAGGGCAGTGCCATTGCCTTCACCGACGCCGACGTGGTGGTAGCGGAGGATTGGCTGCAGCGGCTTGCCGTGGCATCCGGGGGGGTCCGGTGTGTGGCAGGTTCGGTGGTCAACGGCACGCCCCACAGCACCGTCGGCACGGCTGAATATCTGCTGCAGTTCGTGGATCTGCACCCACGCCGCCGGCCCACGGCGGTGCATTTCGGGGCGACCTGCAACCTGTACCTGCCCCTCGGGCTGTGGGCGGCCGAAGGCCCTTTCCGGGAGGGCATGGACGGGGGAGAGGACACGCTGATGACCGCCGGCCTTCGAAGCAAGGGCCTGTTCGCCTTCGAACCCACTGCCCGGGTGGCCCATGTCAACCGCACCCGGTTGGTCGATTTCGTCCGCCACCAGTACGGGTTCGGCAAATTCAGCGCCCGTCTGGCTCGGCTCGGGCCGGGGGTCGCCGCTTCGCCACTGCGCCGGCGCCTGCAGTGCCACCCGGCTCTGGCCCCGCTTGCGGTAGCGGGCAAGCTGGGATGGGTTGTCTACCGGGCTGTGGAGTGCGACCGGGCCCTCGGCCGGACGGTGCTGCGTTGTTTGCCGGCGCTCGTCACCGGGGTGGCTGCCTGGGGAGCCGGCCTTATGGTCGAGGGCATCCGTGGCGGCCGGGCCGGCGGCGGCCCCAACGCAACCCGGACCCCACAGCGCCATGATTCCCCGCCACAATGACAGGGGTTAGGATGAGGTCGCCGGCTCGGCCAAGCCACAGAGGAGAACAATTGCTACGCAGGATTGCCTTCGGCCACCCTTGCCTCGCGGCATTCCTGGTACTGGGCTCCGCTCGCTTGCCAAACCGCAGGGCGCTGATCGCCGGAACGCCCGGACCCGGGCCCACCGCGTTGTGACCAGGCCGGTTGTTGAGGCCCAGGACCTGGTCAAGAGGTATCAGCCGCCGAGGCAGTGGCGAAATCTGCGGCAAGCAGGCCCGGAGAAGGTGGCGCTGGCCGGGTTGAGCCTGGCGGTTGAGCGGGGTGAGATATTCGGACTGCTCGGGCCCAACGGGGCGGGCAAGACCACGCTGCTGAGGGTGCTCGTGGGCCTTGTTACTCCGGATGAGGGGACCGCGTCGGTGAACGGCCATGACGTGGTGACCGCGGGAAGGCAGGTTCGCAGCACCATCGGGGTGGTCTACGGGGACGAGCGAAGCTTTTTCTGGCGATTGTCGGTTCGCGAGAACCTGCGGTTCTACGCCCGGCTGTTCGGCCTGAGCGGAGCGGCCGCGAACCGCCGCATCTCCGAGCTCATCGAACTGGTGGGACTGGCCGAGGCGGCCGATCTCCCGATGCATTCCTACTCCTCCGGCATGCGGCAGCGGGCGTCGATCGCCAGAGGGCTGGTGAATGATCCTCCGCTGCTCTTCATGGACGAACCGACCAGAAGCCTGGACCCGGTGGGCTCCCAGGAATTGCGAAGGTTGATCGCGGAGCGCGTGGCGGCGGGGCGGACAGTGCTGTTCGCCACAAACCTGATGCACGAGGCGGAGGCCTTGTGCGACCGGCTGATGCTGATCGATCACGGCCACGAGTTGATCACCGGCACGGTGAAGGAGTTTCGCCAGAAGGTCACCTCGGACGTCGTCTATCAGTTTGTCCTGCAAGGCAGCGGAAGCTGCTCCTCCCAGGACCTCGCCGCTATCTCCGGTGTTCGACGGGCAGAGGTGGATCAGACCATGGGTGGCCCTTATCTGGTGAAGCTGGTGCTGGACGGCGAGTCGTCGGCGCTGCCGGCAGCGATCCGCCACCTGATGGAGCATTCGCTGGAGATAGTGAGCTGCACCAGGGAGGAATTGTCGCTGGACGAGGTCTTCCGGGAGCTGGTGCACCGCCGGCGCGAGGAAGTGGCGCTTTGAGAACCGCGGCGGCCTTCCTCAGGCGGGATTGGCTGATCTGGACCAGCTACCGGACTGCGATGGTCCAGCAGTACCTCGGGCTGATGCTGATGATCGTTGTCATCTACGTCCTGGGGAGCAACTTCTCCGGCGACCTGTCGCCGGAAACCCTGCTCCTGCAGCCGCCCGAGGGCGTGGAGGTCCCGCGCCAGAGCGGGGACTACGTAGCGTTTGCGCTGGTGGGCCTGGCCCTGACCGACATGTTTATTTCCGGGATGAGCGGGATCCCCAAGGCAATCCGCAACGCCCAGTACTCCGGCACGCTCGAGACGATTCTGTTGAGCCCGATTCGCAATGGCACGTTTGTGTTGGGATCTGGGATGTTCGCGTTCCTGCAGAGCCTGGTAAGGGCGTTCGTTTTGCTGACGTTCGGCTATCTGGTGCTCGGCTACTGGCACGATGCCAACTTTAGGCTCCTGCCCTTGGTGTTCATCCCGGGCCTGCTGAGCTTTGTTGCCCTCGGACTCTTCTCGGCGGCTTTTATCCTGGTTCTCAAGCAGGGCGACCCTATCTCGATGGTGTATGCCGCAATCAGCACCGTTCTGGGGGGCACCCTGTTTCCCACCAACGCCCTGCCCGGGTGGCTCCAGCCGGTGGTGCTTCTCTTGCCGCTTTCCCACGCACTGGCCGGCATGAGGCTGGCGTTCGCCGGGGCCTCCCTGGAAGCGGTCATGCCCCAGATCCTGATCCTGTGGGCGTTCACCCTCGTCCTGCTGCCTTCGTCGTTGCTCTTCTTCCGAATGGCGATGAGGCGCGGTCGCAAGAAAGGCTCGCTTGGGTACTACTGAAGAAATACCCTCGGGGTCCCCGGAGGAGCCGCCCTCCGAGGCCGGACGGCCCCTGGTCTCGGTAATCGTCCCCACGTTCAACCGGGCCGACCTGCTCGGTCACCTGCTCGGCGCGCTGGCGGAGCAGGCTTACCCTTCGTCCCTGCTCGAGCTGATTGTTGTAGACAACTCCTCCACCGACGGCACGGCCGAGCTGGTAGAGCGCTGGAGCAAGGTGATGGGCTACCCGGTTCGATTCGTCCGAAAGCAGAACGAGGGGCCGGTTGCCTCCCGCAACCTGGGCGCATCCCAGGCTCGGGGGCGGGTGCTCGCGTTCACCGACAGCGACTGCGTTCCCGATCCCCGGTGGGTGCTGAACGCCGTGCACTACCTGACTGGCAACCCCGATGTCTCGATTGTCTGCGGACCGATGCGGGCGCTCGGGAGCGAGGGTGCCGGACTCCTCGACGCACAACACGAGGAAACCATTCGCGACACCGGGCTGTACCCAAGCGGGAACCTGATCTTCCGAAGGGAGTGTTTCGAGCGGGCGGGAGGGTTCGACGAGCAGTTCGGCATCTACCCCTGGGGAGCTCTGGTGCGGGGCGAGGACACCGACCTGGTGTGGCGCGCCAGGCGGCTGGGGTACCGGGCGGAGTTCGTCGACGATGTTGCTGTGGGCCACCTGCCGGCAGCCGCTCCGCCGCTGGGCAAATTTCTCCTCCAGCCGCTGGTCGTGCAGATAGTGCCCCGGCTCGTTCGCTCTATTCCCGAGCTACGCGAGACCTTTCTGTGGCACAGGTACTTTATGGCCCGCGACCACGCCCTGTTCTACCTTGCGTTCTGGGGCGCGATTCAGGGTGCCCGGAAGAAAAAGCCCGGTCACCTGTTGTGGGCCGCTCCGTGGCTGTGGGAGATCCGGGGGATGGTTCGCAACGAGTACCGCCGGGGTGGTCCGACCGCGGCTTTAAAGAGCGTTGTCCTTTTGGCGCAGCATCTGGTGGCCTGCGCCCTGGTGCTGGTCTATGCCAGCATCCGTTACCGCAGGCTCGTGTTGTGAACGCCCCCGGATGAGGATCGCGGTCTACCACAACCTGCCCTCGGGGGGAGCTCACCGGATCCTGCACGGACTCTGCAGCTACCTTCGGGATCGTCACACGGTGGATATCTTTACTCTCGAAACCTCCGACCAGGAACTGCTGCAGGACGAGCAGGCGGCAACAAGCGTCACGACTCTGCCCTACCGGCAGCGGCGCCAGAAGCCCCTGCATCTGTACCTGAACGACATCAGGCGCCGGAGGGACCTGGCCGACCTGGAACGGGTCAACCGGGAGGCGGCCGGCCTCATCGATGCCGGAAATTACGACCTGGCGTTTGTCGAGGCCTGCCGGTTCACCTTCGCCCCGGCGGTATTGCGCCACCTGCGGACCCCGTCGGTCTTCTACTACAACGGCTCGCCCGGCTGGCTGGAGGGACCGGAGTGGAAGCCCTCCCTGCCGCCGGTGGCCGTCCTGCGGCGCATTTTGGGATTACCGCTCGAGCTGCAGCTGGAGCGCAAGCTGCGTCTGGGAGACGCTAGGAACCTGCGCGCAGCGGGCGGCGTTTTGACCAACTCAGAGCACGCCCGGCGTAGGATCCAGGATTCCTACGGCGTCCCGGCGGTTGTTTGCCCCCCCGGCGTGAACCTGGTGCCCGTGGGCGCTTCCCCGGAACAGGACTACGTCCTTTCGGTTGGATCTCTGGAGAATCGCAAGGGGTTCGACTTTTTGGTCGATGCCATCGGTCTTCTTCCGGCGCACCGCCGTCCCCCCCTGGTGATCGCGGCCAACGGAGCCGACCCGATAGTCCGCCGGCGCCTGGAGAGCCGTGCCGGTCGGTTGGGTGTCCGGCTGGAGATCCAGCTGAACCTCACCGACGCTCCGCTGAGCGCCAGGTACTTCGGTGCGCTGGCTTTCGTTTTCGGATCGCACCACGAGCCGCTGGGGATGGCGCCGCTCGAGGCAATGGCGCATCGTCGCCCGGTGGTGGCGGTGGCCGAAGGTGGGGTTCCCGAAACCGTGGTCGACGGTAAGACCGGATACCTGGTGCCCCGAGCCCCGGCGGACTTCGCTCGGGCCCTCGGCAGGCTGCTGGAAGACGCGGACCTCCGCCGGCAGATGGGGGCGGCGGGCCGGGACGAGGTCGAGCGGCGATGGTTGTGGAGCGTCAGGGGTCCGGGATACGAAGAGGAATTCCGGCGCATCGTAGCCGGCGAGCCGGTGGGGTCATGACCCGCCGAGCTTGTAGATGATCTGGTTGACCAAAGGCCGAACGCTGTTCTGACCGTCACAAGTCAGCCAGTCGTTTGGCAGTGGCTCGGTGCCGCAGCCGTCGATCCGTTGGCGCAGTTCCGTGAGCTTCTCAATCGCTGAGCCTGGCTTGCCGTCCTTGAGCTCGCCGTCGGCCGCTTCGAGCGCTTGAATCAACTCGGATCTCGCCTCCGGCCCGGTCATCGCCTCCTCCGGGAGCCCATTTACGACCGCAATCGTCCAGTCGAAATCGGCGACCAGGAGCCGAATCAGGGCGAAGTCGTCCCCGCCCGTCGACGGGTTCTCGATGTCGCCGGCCGCGACCGCCTTCCCGTCCGGTTGAAGCACCAGACCGTGCAAGCCGTCGGGGCCGCCGAATCCGTCGTAGGTAAACCGGCCGTTCAATCCGAAGGAGTTGTCGAGCTCACCTTCGGCGGTGAACCGTACGAAGGCATACTCGAAATGCCGGACCGGGTGTTTTGCGTGTCCCGCTCCCATGATCTTCCCGTCCGGCTGTATCGCCAGAGCGAGGATCTGGTCGTAGTCCCCGAAGAAGTCGACGGTGACCAGTCCCGGTTCTCCGTCCACGGCGAAGGAGCGGTCAATGCTGCCGTCGGGGTTGTAGCGCGCCAAGGCCATGTCGCTGCTGGCGGTCGCCGGGTTGCCCGCCAGCCCGGCGACAAGAAGCTTTCCGCCGGGCAGCTCCGCGACCGAGAACGCATAGTCCGTCTGCCCGTAGAAGTCGGTGGTGACCAGCCCCGGCCTCAGCCCCGCGTCGAACGATTCGTCCAGCGACCCGTCCGGGTTGTAGCGCGCGATCGCGAAGTCACTCGTCTGGTCCTCGGGGTCTACCGCCGAGCCGACGCCGACGATCTTTCCATCAGTTTGGACCAACATCCGGAAGATGAAGTCGGGACCGCCCAGGAAGTCGGTGGTGACCTTGCCTTCCTCGCCGAAAGAAGCATCCAGCGAGCCGTCGGAGTTGTAGCGGGCGAGGCCAAAATCACTGTGGGCCGGATCGGGGGTTAAAGACACCAAACCACCGGCCACCAGTTTACCGTCCGGCTGCATCGCCAAGGCGAGCATCTCCCCGGTCCCGCCGTCGAAGTCGGTTGTCACCTTGCCGCCGGCGCCGAATGAGTCATCCAGGCTTCCATCGGGCTGAAAGCGCACCAGGGCGAACTGGGAGCTGCCGTCGGGCTTTCGTGCCAGACCGCCCACCACGAACTTGCCGTCGGGCTGTTGAACCACTCCTTGCGCCTCGTCGTAGTGACCAAAGTCCACCAAGGCGATCCCGTCCCCGGCGAACGAGCGGTCCAGGGTCCCGTCGGAGCGGAAGAGCAACAGGGCAAAGTCGAAGTCGCCGGTTGCATCGTTAAACGCTTTGCCGGGCGCTGCGTAGCCACCCCCGGCCGTCCTGATCAGGGTGAACGGCTCGTCCTCGTGGACGGGCCCGCCAACGTCCACGAGGACCAGCCCATCGGTTCCGAACGATGGGTCGAGCATGACCGGCACCTTCGTAAGCGGGGGAGCTGCCGGGGTCGGAGCCGATGCGCATCCGGCAAGAAGCAGGACAGCCATCACTGCCCAGATGGCCCGGCGACACCACTTCACGCCGGTGTGACTGGCAGGCGGCGCCGGATCGGAATCATGGCGCCAAGCATACTCAGGCCCAAGTTAGCGGCCGCCCAGAATGCGTCGGACGCTTGCTCTGCGGGGCCTTGAATGCATCCCGGCGAGCGCCGCCGGCCAGTCCAGGTCCACCAGGGCCGCGAAGAAGCGCATGCTCCCGACTCGCGCCAGGGAGTGCAGGTCGGTTTCCCCACCGGTTTGCTCCGACGTCGCCGGCTCACCTCCAACCGGCAGCATGGATTCCAGCACCAGGCCCAGGCCGAACTCGCAGATGAGGGCAAGCTGGTAATCGAGCCGGCACTCGTCCAGGCCGTAGTCCTCGACCCCGGCATCGCGGAGCCGGCGGTGGTAGTGCTCCAATAGCTCGGGCTCCCACCGCCTGCGGTCGTCGGGGCTCAGTGACCGCACCAAAAGGTGGGCGATATCGGCCGCTCCCCGGCCCCTCATCACCACCTGCCAGTCGATTACCCCCGCTACCGACTCCGGGAAGTAAAAGATGTTCCCTGCCTGGTAATCCCCGTGCACCAGAGTCCATGGAGGACTCGCCAGCCGGTCCATCACCTGGGGGAGGGAGGCTTTCAAATGGCGGCCGAGCTCGCGGACAGACCGGGGGAAGTTCGCGCCCGCCCTTTTTTCGAAGGCGGGCCAGAGTTTGCGGTACAGCGCCGGCAGCGGCACCTCCAGGTGTTGGGTTGTGGGCGTCGGCAGCCAGTCGAGGCTCGTCAGGGCCTGATCCAGCCACCAGTGGGCGTGCATTCGGGCCGCCGCGCCGACGGCCTGCTCCGCCTGGGGCAACGGCAGGCCTTCGATTCGATCGGCCGGTTGCACCGGACTCAGGTCCTCGAGCAGAAGCAGGAAGTCTCCGCTGTCGGGGTCGTACCAGCTTCCGTAGCAGGCCGGCGTGGGGATCGGCGTGGAGGCCTGCAGGTCCCGGTAAAAGCCGACCTCTCGCCGGTACAAGTCGAACTGTCCGAACAGCCGGCGATTAGCGGGGTCGCCGGCCGGCATTTTGACTATGAGGCTGGAGGGAGGCTCGGCTCCGCTGCCCATCCGCTGGTAGGTGATCGAGCACCGCAGGGTCTCCCCTACGAAACCCCGGCCTTCGACGATCGGCCGGCAGGAGGCATCTTGCACCCGTGCTCCTTCGAGGGCCGCCGCAGCCCGGAGGGCGCCTTCGAAAAAGCCGGGCGTCAGGTCGGAGATCCGGGACGGTATCCCGGTCACGCCGACCGGGAGCCAGCGGGTGCCGGCCCATGCGCCAGGAAGTCCTCGACCAGCCCGACCGCGGTTCCCGCTCCGTCCTCCAGCTCCAGTCGTTCTTTAAGGGCGCGCCCGCTGCTGCGGTAGGACTGGTCACCGATCGCGGCCGAGATTGCGGCGGCCAGGCTTGGAGCCGTCAGGCGGCTGAAGGGCACCGGGGGTGGAGCCACCCCAAGTTCCGCCGCCAGCCTGGCCCAGGTGAACTGGTCGAAGACGTGGGGAACCACCACCGAGGGGACTCCGCTGTGGAATGCCGCCGCCGAGGTGCCCACGCCGCCGTGGTGGACGATTGCTGCCACCCTCGGCAGCAGCCATGCGTGTCCGACATCCCTGCTAAGGATCACGCCGTCCGGAAGACTGCGGTCTCCCAGGTCCGCCATGCCGGGGTCGAGAACCGCGCGCACCCCGGCCAGCTCGATTGCCTCCAGCACCGTGGTGGTCACCTGATCGTTGTCCGCGGTCGTCATGCTGCCGAAGCCGACGGCAATCGGCGCCGGGCCGGTGCTCAGGAACTCGGCCACCTCAGCCGGCGGGGTCCAGGCTGCAGGCGGGTCGAGCAACCAAAAGCCGGTCATCCGGTGCCAGGGGGGCCAGTCGGGGGGG
>Ga0247713_1001649_pt1 | contig 10830 bp, 8 predicted proteins | sample 21E_NmetaG_FD_189936 | JGI IMG/M metagenome (GOLD analysis project Ga0247713, IMG submission 189936) | Soil microbial communities from hillslope of Landscape Evolution Observatory, University of Arizona, Oracle, AZ, United States - 2-1-E_N | ecosystem: Engineered > Artificial ecosystem > Mesocosm... | reverse complement strand
CCCGACCCCACCGGGCTCCCCCCGGGCGACACTGCGGACATCACCGCCACCCCGGAGTGGGCCGCGCTCGCGGCGCACCACGCCGAGATCCGCCACCGGCACCTGCGGGAACTGTTCGCCGAGGACCCCGGGCGGGCCGACGGGTTCACCGCCACCGGCGCCGACCTCGTCCTCGACTTCTCCAAGCACCGCATCACCCGCACCACCGTCGATCTGCTGGTCGCGCTCGCCCGCCGCGCCGGCGTGCCCGAGCGGACCGCCGCGATGTTCGCCGGAGAACGGATCAACACCAGCGAGGACCGCTCGGTGCTGCACACGGCGCTGCGCCTGCCCCGCGACGCGGTGCTGCACCTGGGCGACCAGGACGTCGTCGCCGACGTGCACGCCGTGCTGGACCGGATGGGCACCTTCACCGACGCCGTCCGGTCCGGGACGTGGACCGGCCACACCGGCGAGCGGATCCGGACGGTGGTGAACATCGGCATCGGCGGCTCCGACCTCGGACCCGTGATGGCCTACGAGGCGCTGCGGCCCTACGGGCGGCGCGACCTCGAGTGCCGGTTCGTCTCCAACATCGACCCCGCCGACGTCGTCGGGACCCTGCGCGGCCTCGACCCGGCGACCACGCTGTTCGTCGTCTCGTCGAAGACCTTCACCACGCTGGAGACCCTGACGAACGCGCGGGCGGCCCGGCGCTGGCTCGTCGACGGCCTCGGTGACGACGCCGCCGTCGCCCGCCACTTCGTCGCCGTGTCGACCAACGCCGCGGCCGTGCGCGCGTTCGGGATCGACGAGGCGAACATGTTCGGCTTCTGGGACTGGGTCGGCGGGCGCTACTCGCTCGACTCCGCGATCGGGCTCTCGCTGATGGTCGCGATCGGGCGCGCGCACTTCGCGGAGCTCCTGGCGGGGATGCACGCGATGGACGAGCACTTCCGCGGCGCGCCGCCGGAGCGGAACCTGCCGGTGCTCGCCGGGTTGCTGGGCGTCTGGTACGCGAACTTCTTCGGCGCCGAGACCCGCGCCGTGCTGCCCTACAGCCAGTACCTGCACCGGCTGCCGGCCTACCTGCAGCAGCTGACGATGGAGAGCAACGGCAAGTCCGTCCGCGGCGACGGCCGGCCGGTCACCACGACGACCGGGGAAATCGTCTGGGGGGAACCGGGCACCAACGGGCAGCACGCGTTCTACCAGCTGCTCCACCAGGGCACCCGGCTCGTCCCGTGCGACTTCATCGGATTCGCCGAGCCCTCGGACGTGGTACCCGTCGAGGGCGACGGGGACATGCACGACCTGTTCTGCGCCAACCTGTTCGCGCAGTCGGCCGCGCTGGCGTTCGGGCGCACCGCCGAGGAGATCGCCGCGGAGGGCGTGCCGGCGCACACCGTGCCGCACCGGGTCATGCCGGGCAACCGCCCGTCGTCGACGATCTTGGCGCGGCGCCTCACCCCGTCGGTGTTGGGGCAGCTGATCGCCTTCTACGAGCACGTCACGTTCGTCGAGGGCACGATCTGGGGCATCGACCCGTTCGACCAGTGGGGCGTCGAGCTCGGTAAGGTGATGGCGAAGCAGCTCACCCCCGCCCTGACGGCGGAGCAGCCGGACCTGGCGGGACTCGACGCCTCCAGCGCGGCGCTCGTGCGCCGCTACCGCGAGTGGCGCGGCCGGACGGTGTGAGGAGGACGACGTGCGCGACGACCGCGCGCCCGCGATCGGCGCCGCGCTCGCGGTGCTGCTCGCCGTTGCGGCCGCGGCGGCCCTGTACGGCGGGTTCACTGGCGCCGGCCCCGGGACGCTGGACGACCCGGTGCTCGGCGACGCGCTGGCCCTGCGCTCCCCCGACCTGACCGCCGCCGCGGTGGCGGTCACCGAGATCGGCCGGCCGCTGCTGATGGCACCGCTCGCGGTGGCCGTCGGGATCTGGTCGTGGTGGCGCGGCCGCCGGGCCGACGCGGTGTTCGTCGTGGCGACGATGGCCGGGGCGAGCGTCCTGTTCTCCGGGCTCAAGAACGTGCTCGACCGGCTGCGCCCGCCCGAGCTGATCCGGCTGGTCGAGGAGACCAGCGAGTCGCTCCCCTCCGGGCACGCCACCATGTCCATGACCGTGATCGGTTCGCTCGTGGTGCTCGCCTGGGCCGGGCTGGGGGTCGCGGGCCGGGTGGCGGCGGTGCTCGCGGCCGGGTCGTGGGTCGGCGCCGTCGGTGCCACCCGGATCTACCTGGGCGTGCACTGGTTCAGCGACGTCGTCGCCGGATGGCTGGTCGGCGCGGCGTGGCTCGCCGCGTGCGCGGCGGTGTGGACGTGGTGGCGCCGGCACAGGTCCCGCGAGCCGGGCGCGGTGCGGGACGGCGTCAGCGCCCCGTAGGCCCGAGGCCGCCACGGGCTAACGTCGGGGCGTCCTGCCGACGACGGAAGTGAGCCCACGTGGACCCCGCCGATCTCGCCGACGTGCTCGCCTCGGTCCGCGGCTTCATCCGCAACGAGGTCGTGCCGCTCGAGGAGCGCATCGACCGCGAGGACGAGGTGCCGGCAGCGATCATCCAGGCGTGCAAGGCGATGGGGCTCTACGGGTTCGCCATCCCCGAGGAGTACGGCGGGCTGGGCATGACGCTCACCGAGGAGGCGCGACTGGCCTTCGAGCTCGGCTGGACGACGCCGGCCCTTCGGTCGCTGTTCGGTACCAACAACGGTATCGCCGGCCAGGTGCTGCTCAAGGGCGGCACCGACACCCAGCGCGCGCAGTGGCTGCCGCGGCTGGCCAGCGGCGAGGTGACGGCCGCGTTCGGGCTCACCGAGGCCGATGCCGGCTCGGATCCCTCCGGGTTGACCACCACCGCCCGCCGCGACGGCTCCGACTGGGTCATCGACGGGGCCAAGCGTTACATCACCAACGCCCCCGTCGCCGACGTCCTCATGGTGTTCGCCCGGACCAACCGCGACGTGCCCGCGAACCGCGGGATCTCCGCCTTCCTCGTCCCGGCCGGCACCCCGGGCCTGTCGATCGGCCCGCGGGACCACAAGATGGGCCAGTTCGGCGCCTGGACCGCCGACGTCCACCTGGACGGCGTCCGGGTGCCCGCCGAGGCTCTGGTCGGCGGCGCGAACGGCGTCGACCAGGGGTTCCGGATCGCCGCGCGGTGCCTCGCGCACGGTCGCGCGCACATCGCCGCGCTGTGCGTGGGGATGGCCGGGCGGCTGGTGCACGAGTCGGTGGAGTTCGCCCGGACCCGCGAGCAGGGCGGGCGGCCCATCGCGGCATTCCAACTGGTGCAGGGGCTCGTCGCCGACTCGGTGACCGACCACCGGGCCGGCCACGCGCTCGTGCTCGACGTCGCCCGGGCCTACGACGACGGCACCGACACGGTGCAGGGGCCCGCCGTGGCCAAGTACTTCGCGAGCGAGATGGTCGGCCGCGTCGCGGACCGGGCCGTGCAGATCCACGGCGGCGCCGGTTACCTCCGCGGGGTGCCCGTCGAGCGGTTCTACCGGGACGCGCGGCTGTTCCGGATCTACGAGGGCACCAGCCAGATCCAGCAGGTGATCATCGCTCGGCAGGCGCTGGGCGAGGCCGCCCGGGGGTGAGCCGGGCGGGGCTCAGTGCTCCGACGGGCGGATGTGGTATTCGAAGACGAGCCCGCCCACCGCGATCAGCAGCGCCACGCCGGCGATCGCGAGCAGGTAGAAGTTCGCGTAGGCCAGCGCCACGCCGATCACCGCGGCGGCCGCGGCGAGTCCCGCGGGCCAGTAGCTGCCCGGCGAGAAGAACCCGACCTCGCCGGCACCGTCGGACACCTCCGCCTCCGGGTTGTCCTCCGGGCGCGCCTCGAGCCGCCGGGACACGAACCGGAAGTACGTCCCGATGATCAGGGAGAGCCCGCCGGTGAGGAACAGCCCGGCGATCCCGACGGGCTCGCGGGCGAGCACCGCGTAGACGATGCCGCAGAGGAAGAAGAAGACGGTGATGACCTCGAAGACCCGGGACTCGACCTTCATCGCTGTTCCTCAGCCCCCGGGCTGCTCGGACGCCGAACGCAGCGTGCGGTCGGTCGTGAACGGATACGTGGTGATCGCTGTCGGGGTGCAGAGCTCGCCGCAGTCCAGCTCGGCGAGGGCCTCCGCGCTGGTGTACGGCTGGCCGGTCCCGGGGCTCACCTGCTGGCGGAGCGTGATGTAGCGGTCGTACAGCTCGGGCGCCAGCGCCCGCACCTCGAAGTTCATGAAGGCGTGGTAGGTGCCGCACAACTCGGCGCACCGGCCGACGAAGGCGCCCTCGGTGTCGATCTGGCTGATCTGCCAGACCGGGTCCTGGTCGTTCTGGTCGGGCAGCGGGAAGACGTCGCGCTTGAACAGGAACTCCGGCACCCAGAAGCTGTGCACGACGTCCTCGGACTCCTGGTAGAACTGGATGCTCCGCTGGGTGGGCAACACGAGCAGCGGGATCCGGTCGCTGGTGCCGAGCTCGGTCACCACGCCGCCGCCGGGAAGCTGCGTGTCGGGGTAGGCGAACTGCCAGTTCCACTGGAAGCCGGTGATCGCGATGCGGACGTCGGGGTCCTCGGTGGTCTCGAAGACGAAGTTCTGCACGGCGACCGTGAAGCCGAAAAGGACCGACACGATGATCGTCGGGATGACCGTGAAGACCACTTCGAGCGGCAGGTTGTACTGCGTCTGACGGGGCAGCGTGCCGTCGTCGTCGCGGCGCTTGCGGTGCAGCAGGATCGCCCAGAACATCGCCCCCCAGGTGATCGCGCCGACGACGAGGGCCGCCACCGTGGACCACGTCCAGAACTCGCGCATCGCCTCGGCCTGCGGGGTGACGCCCACCGGCCAGCCGAAGCGCAGGACCTCCTCCATCGAACAGCCGGTGGTGAACGGGAGGACCACCATGGCCAGGACGGCCAGCTTCGCCGCTCGACGCCGACCCGCGCGCTGTGCAGCGCCGCCTGGTGCTGGGCCCACTTCCGGCCGCCTCCCTGCCGTCGTCCTCACGCTGTCCGGGGCGGATCGGATGCGGGAGTGCGCGCACCTTCGACCCGCGGTAGAGACTAACCGAGCAGGACCGTACGACGCCTCTCGGGTGCGCCCCGGACGGCCGCGCGCCGAGCGGCATACTGGCTCGCTGTGTGCGGACTCCTGGGACTGCTGACCGCCGGCGCCGATGCGGCCGACCGCGCCGACGCGGTGGCCGGCGCGCTGCGGTGCGCCCGCCACCGCGGCCCCGACGAGAGCGGCACCTGGTACGACGCCGACCTCGTGCTCGGCTTCAACCGCCTGTCGATCATCGACGTGGAAGGCTCGCACCAGCCGTTGCACTGGGGCCCGCCGGAGGACCCGCAGCGGTACACGATCGCGTTCAACGGCGAGATATACAACTACCTGGAGCTGAGGGCCGAGCTGGCCGCGCTGGGTGCGGAGTTCGCCACCGAGGGCGACACCGAGGCCATCGCGGCGGCGTACCACCACTGGGGCCCCGCGGCGGTGTCGCGCCTGCGCGGGATGTTCGCCTTCCTGCTCTGGGACGCCCGCGAGCGGGTGCTGTTCGCCGCCCGCGACCCCTTCGGGATCAAGCCCCTGTTCGTGGCCGTCGGCACCGCCGGGGTCGCGTTCGCCAGCGAGAAGAAGAGCATCCTGGCCCTGGTCGACGGGCTGGGCACGGGCGGCGGCGCGGCCCGGCAGCTCGATCCCACCGCCCTGCAGCACTACCTGCTGCTGCAGTACGTGCCCGAACCGGCGACGCTGCACCGGGCCGTCCGCCGGGTGGAGTCCGGGACCCACCTGACCGTGCGCCCCGGCGGCGAGGTCGAGTACGAGCGCTACTTCGCCCCGACCTTCCACACCCGCTCCGGCACCGGCGCGCACCTGCACGAGCGCATCGCCGGCGTCCTGCGGGACTCGGTGGCCAAGCACATGCGCGCCGACGTCACCGTCGGGGCGTTCCTGTCCGGCGGCATCGACTCCACCGCCATCGCCGCCCTGGCCAGGGAGCACAACCCCGACCTGATCACGTTCACCACCGGCTTCGAGCGCGAGGGCTACTCGGAGGTGGACGTGGCGGCCGAGTCGGCCGCGGCGATCGGGGTCCGGCACGTGATCCGCACCGTCAAGCCCTACGAGATGATGGACGCGCTGCCGCTCATCGTCTGGTACCTCGACGATCCCGTCGCCGATCCGGCTCTGGTGCCGCTGTGGTTCATCGCGCGCGAGGCGCGCCGGCACGTCAAGGTCGTGCTGTCCGGGGAGGGCGCCGACGAGCTGTTCGGCGGCTACACCATCTACCGCGAGCCGCTGTCGCTCGCGCCGTTCGAGCGTGTCCCGGGCGCGCTGCGCCGGCTGCTCGGCCGGGCGTCGGCCCGGCTTCCGGAGGGGCTGCGGGGCAAGGACCTGCTCCGTCGCGGCGCGTTGCCGCTGGAGCAGCGCTACTACGGCAACGCCCGCATCTTCCGCGACGATCAGCTGGCCCGGGTGCTGCGCGTGCACGACCCCCGCTGCTCGCACACCGACGTCACCGCGCCGCACTACCGCGACTCGGTGGGGTGGGACCCCGTGGCGCGGATGCAGCACGTGGACCTGTACACGTGGTTGCGTGGCGACATCCTCGTCAAGGCCGATAAGATGACGATGGCCAACTCGCTGGAGCTGCGGGTGCCGTTCCTCGACCCGGAGGTGTTCGCCGTCGCGTCGGGCCTGCCGTTGTCCGAACGGCTCGCCCAGGGCACCACGAAGTACGCCCTGCGCCGCGCGCTCGACGGGATCGTGCCGGCACACGTGCTGCACCGGCGCAAGCTCGGCTTCCCCGTGCCGATCCGGCACTGGCTGCGCGAGGAGATGTACCCCTGGGCCCGCGCGACCGTGCTCGAGTCGCAGGCCGACCACCTCGTCGACCTCGCCGCCGTGCAGCGCATGCTCGACGACCACCGCACCGGCCCGGTGGACCACAGCCGGCGGATCTGGACGCTGCTGGTCTTCCTGATCTGGCACGGGATCTTCGTCGAGCAGCGGATCACCCCCGAGATCCCCGAGCCCGCCTACCCGGTCCGGCTGTGACGGCGTAGTCCACCGACCTGCGCGGGGCGCGCAGCTACCCGGAGCAGGCGTTCGTCTCGCGGAGGCGCTCGGGCCGCGCCCGTGGTGAGGGCGCCGGAACTCGGTGGCGCAGCCGAGCCGTTCCGTGGCGCCATCTACCCGTGCCACTCCCTCCGCCGCTGACCCTCGTCGCCGTCGACCCGGATGACGAGGCCGCCCTGCGCGCCCGCTTCGCGCTCGCCGTCGCGGCGGGTGCCGCCGACCGGCCCGAGGGCCCACCTCCCAGCCTGCGCCAGCACCTCGCCGGATTGCGCCATCCGTATCCCGGCACCCGGACCTCCGTGTGGCTCGCACGGCACCGGGACGAGGTGGTCGGCGAGGCCGTGCTCGGGCTGCCCACCCTGGACAACCTCGACAACGCGTTCGCGGAGGTCGTCGTCGCCCCGGCGCGCCGGCGGGCGGGCATCGGCCGCGCCCTGCTCCACCACCTGGCCGTGCAGGCCCGGGACGCCGGCCGGATCCGCCTGATCGGGGAGGCGTGCGCCGCGGACCTCGACGGCCACCCCGGCCCGGGCGAGGAGTTCGTCGTCGCGGCGGGCGCGACGCCCGTGCTCGCGCAGACCTGCCGGCGCCTGCCATTGCCGCCCGACGAGGCGGCAGCGGCGCGCCTCGGGTCCGCGGCGCGGCCCGCGGGCGGCGACTACGAGCTCGTGCAGTGGACCGGGCGCACCCCGGACCGGTGGGTGGACGACATCGCCGAGCTCACCGCCCGGATGTCCACCGACGCACCGCTCGACGACCTGCACCTGGCGCCCGAGGTCTACGACACCGCCCGCATCCGCACCCGAGACGACGCCCGGCGCGCCTGCGGGCTGCACGGCGTCGTCACCGCCGCGCTGCACCGGCGGAGCGGTCGGCTCGTGGGGTTCACCGACATCCTCGTGCGCTGTGACGTCCCGTGGCACGGCGGGCAGAGCGACACGATCGTCGCCCGCGCGCACCGCGGGCACCGGCTCGGCATCCGGATGAAGGTGGCGAACCTGGAGCTGGCCCGGCGCGAACAGCCCTCGCTCACGGCCGTCGACACCTGGAACGCGGACTCCAACCCCTGGATGGTCGCGATCAACGAGGCGATGGGTTTCCGCCCGCTGCGGCGGTGGACGGAGTGGGAGCTGGAGCTGTAGCCGTCACCGCGTGGCGACGGCCGGGCGCCTCTGCTGGCCGGCCCACACCGTGTTCACCGTGAACGAGCGCAGGAACGCGGTGCCGTCGGCCTCGACGCCCTGCGCGTGCACCTGGTACACGCCGTTGCCGTCCTCGTCGTCGGCCCACACCAGATACACCCGGCCGGCGCGGTCGATCGCGACCCGCGGGCCGCCCTGATCGCCGCCGCCGCGCGGGTTCGCGGTGAACTCCGGACCCGCGGGGCCGCCACCGGCGTCGAACACCCGGGACCGGATCTGGCCCAGCCCGTTCCCGTCGCGGTCGTCGGTCCAGACGACGGCGAACCGGCCGCCGGGCATGGCGGCGACGTCGCAGAGCAGCGCCGGCCCGCCCGGCACGCCGTTCACCGTCAGCGGGCCGAACCCCGGTGTGCCGTCGGCGGCGTACCCGCGGGCGTGCACGTCCCCGCCGGCCGGCTCCCAGACGACGACGAACGCGCCGTCGCCGGCCACCGCGACCCGTGCCACAACGTCCTGGTCGCCGAGCCCGTCGGCCACGGTGAACGGGGCGAACCGCGCGACGCCGTCGCCGCGGAACCCCTGCGCCCGCACGGCGAGGACGTCGCCGGCCAGCTCGGACCAGGCGACGACGAAGCCACCACCGGTGTCGACGGCGACGGCGGGCCCGGCCGGGATGGCACTCGCGCCGTCGGCGACGACGACCTCCGGCCAGCGCTCCCGCCCGCGGCGATCCAACCCGCGGGCCCGGATCTGTCGGCCGCCGCCGGGCGGGGCGCTCTGCCACACCGCGACCAGGTCCCCGCCCGGCACCATGCCCACGTCGGGCTCGCGGTGGCTGCCGGGGGCGTCGGTCAGCGGGAGCAGGTCGAACCGGGGCGCGCCGTCGACGGTGCGGCAGCGGGCCATCGCCCGGAACCGGCCGTCGTCGTCCGGGTCGTCCTCCCAGACCACGACGGCGGTGCGGTCGTCGTCGACCGCGACGTTCGGCGCGGAGCGCGGCCCGTCGACCCGCTCCCCCACCGCGTCCGGGCCCCAGCAGCGGCGGCCCCAGCGGGTCAGGCCGGTCCAGCGAACGGTCCGTCGCCCCGGTGAGCGGCTGTCCTCGAACGCCACGACCACGTGCGGGGCCTGGTAGAGCAGGCAGACCCCGGCGACGTCGCGGTCGCTGAGGCCCTCGCGCTGCCCGATCGAGACGTCTTGCAGCGGCACGATCGTGTCGCCGCCGTCGGCGAAGGCGTCGCGCGGATAGTGCATGATCGACCCGTAGTCGTAGGGGCCGAGGGTCAGGCCGGTGCGGACCTCGAAGTTGCCCTCCTTGCCGGCCTCGATGTTCTCCTCGACGATGTCGACGAACTGGTCGCGGTCGGGACGCTGCTGCTCGTGGAAGTAGCCGACGGCGTGCCCGATCTCGTGGATGACGCTGCCGAGGGAAAACCCGGCGGCGACGTCGCAGCCGATGGCCTGTGGCCCGGTGACCCGCCCGACGGCCGACCGGCAGAACCCGTCGGCCGGTTCGAACCGGACGAAGTCGGCCTGCCCCGCGCGCGGCATGAGCCGCATGATCGTCCGGCCGTTCCAGTGCGCGACGGCCCGGCGCACGGTGCGGCGCTGGCCGTCGTCGAAGTCGGGGCTGATCTCGAAGGGCACGAGACCCTCGGGCCACCGCGCGTCGTCACCGATCCGGGCGAACGCCATCAGTGCCTCCGGCACGACGAAGGGCCCCGACCCGGGACGATCGTCCCAGACCGGGGCCCCTCGAGGAACACCACCAGGCCCGCCACGACCCGTACGACGACGTCGTTCACCGACGGTCACGAAAGAACTCGGATCCGTCGGACAGTCGACGGGCCGCGACACAGCCGTGTCGACGCCGCGGCAGCGCCGAACGCGAAGCGGTCTAGTTGAAGGAGTCGCCGCAGGCGCAGGAGCCTCCGGCGTTCGGGTTGTCGATCGTGAAGCCCTGCTTCTCGATGGTGTCGACGAAGTCGATCACCGCGCCCTGCAGGTACGGCGCGCTCATCCGGTCCACCCCGACCTTGAGGCCGTGGAAGTCCCGGAACAGGTCGCCGTCCAGCGAGCGGTCGTCGAAGAAGAGCTGGTAGCGCAGGCCTGCACAGCCGCCCGGCTGCACCGCGATCCGGAGGTGCATGTCGTCGCGGCCCTCCTGCTCGAGCAGCGCCCGGGCCTTGAGCGCGGCGGCCTCGGTCAGCTCGACGGCGTGGGTCTCGGTGGCGCTGTCGACGGTGGTGTTCTCGACGGTCATGTGTCTCCCAACCAGGGGCGGGTGGAACGTGTTCCCGTTCTGCCGCCCAGTGTAGGCGGCCCCGGGCCGGCGGCGCCCCGCACGCCGGTCGCGTCCGTCACCCCTGCCAGCGGGCGGCGACCCGGGCAGCCAGTGCGGCCAGCGTCCCGGCCGGGTCGGCCAGCGCGGAGCCCACCCCGCCGGCGTCGTCGGCCACCGAGTAGGCGGCCTCGACGCCCGCCGCGGCGGCCTCGCGCCGGCCCACGGACACCTGGCCGGCCAACACCAGGCACGGAACGCCCCGGCCCGCGGCCGCGCGGGCGACCGCGGTGACGAGCTTGCCGCGCAACGACTGCCAGTCGAAGCTGCCCTCACCCGTGA
>Ga0247713_1001648_pt1 | contig 10831 bp, 11 predicted proteins | sample 21E_NmetaG_FD_189936 | JGI IMG/M metagenome (GOLD analysis project Ga0247713, IMG submission 189936) | Soil microbial communities from hillslope of Landscape Evolution Observatory, University of Arizona, Oracle, AZ, United States - 2-1-E_N | ecosystem: Engineered > Artificial ecosystem >... | reverse complement strand
CGGCCTCGTCTCGCGCGAGGGCGTGCGCGTCGAGGGCGCCGAGGCCGTCGCTATAAGCTTCCCCGGATTCTTCGAGCTCCTCGACTCCGTGACGACGCGATGATCGTTGCCATCGACGGGCCGGCGGGGGCGGGCAAGAGCACGGTCGCGCGCCTCCTCGCCGAGCGCCTCGGCTTCCGCTACCTCGACACCGGCGCGATGTACCGCGCCCTCACGTGGCTCGCGCTCGAGCGCGGCGTCGACCTCGAGGCGACGCAGGAGCTCGTGGCGCTCGCCGAGGCCGAGGAGGTCGCGTTCGCCGGCACGCGCGTGTCGATCGCCGGCGCGGACGTGACCGACGCGATCCGGGAGCCGCGCATCGACCGCTGCGTCCCCGTCGTCGCCCGCCAGCAGCCGGTGCGCGGCGTGATGCGCCGGCGCCAGCGCGTGCTCGCCGACGAGGGCGACGCCGTCATCGAGGGACGCGACATCGGCACCGTCGTCGCGCCGGAGGCGGCGGTGAAGGTGTACCTCGTCGCCGACGAGGCCGAGCGCGCGCGCCGCCGGATGGCGGACCGGCCCGGTCTCGGCGCGGACGCGCTCCAGACGGACCTGCGGCTCCGCGACCAGAGCGACGCGGCGCAGATGCAGCCGGCGCCCGACGCGGAGCGGATCGACACGACCGACCTCTCCATCGACGACGTCGTCGCGCGGATCGAGGAGCTCGTCCGCGCCGCGAGGGCGCCGGCGTGAACCGCGTCGACGTCACGTGGGCGCTCGGGCGGCTGACGATCGGGAGCGCCGTCCGGCTCCTCGCGCCGCTGCGCGTCTACGGCGCGGAGCGCGTGCCGCAGACCGGCGGCGTCGTGATCGCGATGAACCACTTCCACTGGCTCGACCCGCCGGCGTTCGGCGCCGCGTCGCCGCGGACGATGTACTTCATGGCGAAGGTCGAGGCGCACCGCGTGCCGGGGCTCGGGCAGCTGATCCGCACCTTCGGCGCGTTCGCCGTCCGGCGCGGCGAGTCCGACCGCGAGGCGGTGCGGCGCATGCGGGAGATCGTCCGCGACGGCCACGCGCTCGGGCTCTTCGTCGAGGGCACGCGGCAGCTCTCCGGCGTCCCCGGCCCCGTCATGCCGGGCGCGTCGATGGTGGCGCTCCAGGAGGGCGTGCCGGTCGTCCCCGCCGCGATCGAGGGGTCGCAGCACTGGCGCCCGGGCAACTTCCACCCCGTCTCGATCGCGTGGGGCGAGCCGCTCCACTTCGACGACCTGCCGCGGAACGCGCGGGGCTACCGCGAGGCCTCCGCGCAGATCCAGACCGAGATCCGGCGTCTCTGGGAGTTCCTCGTCGAGCTGCACGAGCGCGGGCGGCCGCGCGTCGCCGTGCCTCCGTCGGCGTGAGCGAGGAGGAGACGCCGCTCGAGCCGGCCCAGGAGCCGGCGCCGCTCGCCGGCACGGTCGCGATCGTCGGGTTCCCGAACGTCGGCAAGTCGACGCTGATCAACCGGCTCACGGAGAGCCGGGCCGCCGTCGTGCACGAGACGCCGGGCGTGACGCGCGACCGCAAGGAGCTCGTCTGCGAGTGGAACGGGAAGCGCTTCCTGATCGTCGACACCGGCGGCGTCGACCTCGGCGACCCCTCGCCGATCACTCGGTCGATCGCGGAGCAGGCGCGCGCCGCAGTCGCCGAGGCCGACCTCGTCCTCTTCGTCACCGACGCGAAGGCGGGCATCACGCCGGGGGACGAGGAGATCGCCGAGATCCTGCGGCGGGCGCGGAAGCCGGTGCTGCTCGTCGCGAACAAGGTGGACGACCCGCGCCACGACGACCTCGCGCTCGAGTTCCACCGGCTCGGTCTCGGCGACCCCGTGCCGCTGTCGGGGCTGCACGGCCACGGGACGGGCGACCTCCTCGACGAGGTGCTCGAGCGGCTCCCCGGGGAGGGGCGGCCCGAGGTGGGGGAGGAGGCGATCCGCGTGGCGATCCTCGGGCGCCCGAACGTCGGCAAGTCGTCGCTCCTCAACGCGATCCTCGGGCAGGAGCGGACGATCGTCTCGGAGGTGCCGGGGACGACGCGCGACGCGATCGACACGGTGCTCGAGCGCGACGGCCGCACGTTCGTCCTGGTCGACACGGCGGGGCTGCGGCGGAAGCGCAAGCACCGGCAGGGGATCGAGTACTACTCGGAGCTGCGTGCGCTCGAGGCCGCCGAGCGGGCCGACGTGGCCCTCGTCCTGATCGACACGGCGGAGGGGATCGTCGACCAGGACCTCGCCGTCGCGGACGTGGCGCGGAAGGCGCAGTGCTCGACCCTCGTCGTCCTCTCGAAGTGGGACGTCGCCACGGTCGGGATCGAGGGCGTGCGGCCGGAGCTGCAGCGGCGCCTGCGGCAGCGCCCGCCGCACATCGCGGTCTCGGCGAAGACCGGCCGCGGCGTCGCGCGCCTGCTCGAGTACGTCGTCGCGCTCTACGACAAGCACGTCGCGCGCATCCCGACGGCGGAGCTCAACCGGTTCCTGGGCGAGCTGCGGGAGGCGCGCCAGCCGCCGTCGCGGTCGGGGAAGCGGCTCAACCTGCTCTACGGCGCGCAGGTGCGGACGCGTCCGCCGCGCTTCCGCCTCCACGTGAACGACCCGAGCCTGATCACCCGCGACTACGGCTACTGGGTCGAGAACGAGCTTCGCGAGCGGTTCTCGCTCGAAGGCGTCCCCGTCACGATCGACTTCGTCGGCCGGTAGCGGCGCCGTCGCGGCGGCCGGGCGCGGGGGCCGGCGCGGCGAAACCGGCTTGTAACACTGTGTTACTTGCTCGTCGGGCCGCGGGCGGCCCCTGTCTAGCGCGGATCCCGCCGCCCCCGTGACCTAGTAACACTGTGTTACTTGCTTCGCGCAGGTCCCGCGTCGGCGGCGGCCGGTGCGACAGAATCCGCCGGTGCGCGCGGTCGTGGTCGGATGCGGCTCGTGGGGAACCGTCTTCGCGACGCTGCTCCGCGACCGCGGCCACGAGGTCGTGCTCGCGTGCCGCGACGCCGAGCAGGCGCGCGCGATCGCCGAGGGCGGGAGGAACCCGCGCTACGCGCGCGACGTCGACCTCACCGGGATCGGCGCGGCGACGATCGCCGACGCGCCGGTGGCGGAGGCGGAGCTCGTCGTCGCCGCCGTCCCGAGCCGCGTCTTCGGCGACGTCGTCCGCGGGCTTCCCGGCGACGCGCCGCTCGTCAGCCTCACGAAGGGCCTGGACCCCGCGACGGGCGCGCGGCTGTCGACGCTCGTCGAGGGGCGGCCGGTCGCCGTCTTGTCCGGTCCGAACATGGCGGAGGAGGTCGCGGCCGGCCTGCCGACGGCGGCCGCGCTCGCGTGCGCGGACGAGCACCTCGCGGAGGAGCTCCAGGCGGCGATCACGTCGACGTCGCTCCGCGTCTACGTCAACCCGGACGTCGTCGGCGTGGAGCTGTGCGCGGCGGCGAAGAACGTGATCGCGCTCGCGGCGGGCGGCGTCGACGGCCTCGGCCTCGGCGACAACGCGAAGGCCGCGCTGATCACGCGCGGCCTCGCGGAGATGGCACGGCTCGGCGAGGCCGCGGGCGCGCAGCCCGACACCTTCGCCGGGCTCGCGGGGATGGGCGACCTGATCGTCACGTGCTGGCATCCGTCCGGCCGGAACCGCCGCGCGGGCGAGCTGATCGCGCGCGGCGCCTCGCCGCAGGAGGCCGCGCAGGCGATCGGCCAGGTCGTCGAGGGGCTGACGACCGCGCCCGTCCTCCACGACCTCGCCCGGCGCCTCGACGTCGAGCTGCCGATCACCGCCGGCGTCTGCGCCGTCCTCGGCGGCCTGCCGCTGTCGGAGCTCGTCGCCAGCCTGATGGGGCGCAGGCCGCGCGAGGAGTGACCGGTACCACGGCGCCCGTCGCCGGGTTCGCGGACGTCCCGCCGCCGCCGAACGGTTAGCCTTCGGCGGTCATGGCGGCCCGCAGCTTCCAGTTCACCTCCGAGTCGGTCACGGAGGGGCACCCCGACAAGATCGCCGACCAGGTCTCCGACAGCGTCCTCGACGCCGTCCTCGCCGAGGATCCGCGCGGACGCGTCGCGTGCGAGACGCTGATCACGACCGGCCTCGTCGTCGTCGCCGGCGAGATCACGACCGACACGTACGTCGACATCCCGCGGCTCGTCCGCGAGCGGATCGCCGACATCGGCTACACGCACTCCGAGTGGGGCTTCGACGCGCACACCTGCGGCGTCGTCGTGGCGATCGACGAGCAGTCTCGGGACATCGCGCAGGGCGTCGACGAGTCGTTCGAGGTGCAGCACGGCGACGAGGACCCGCTCGACCGGACGGGCGCCGGCGACCAGGGGATGATGTTCGGCTACGCCACGCGGGAGACCCAGGAGCTGATGCCGCTCCCGATCCTGCTCGCGCACAAGATCTGCAAGCGCCTCTCGGAGGTGCGCAAGGCGGGCGAGCTCGCCTACCTGCGGCCCGACGGGAAGGCGCAGGTGACGGTCCGGTACGAGGTCGACGAGCACGGGCGTCAGCGGCCGGTCGAGATCGAGCGGCTGCTCGTCTCGACGCAGCACGCGGACGGGCTCGACGCGGAGACGCTGATCAAGCCCGACATCGCGGAGCGCGTCCTCCACCCGATCCTCCCGCCCGACCTGTACGACGAGAAGCGGCTGTACGGCGACCGCGACTTCCTCTACGTCAACCCGACGGGGAAGTTCGTGATCGGCGGGCCGATGGGGGACACCGGCCTGACGGGGCGGAAGATCATCGTCGACACGTACGGCGGCGCGGCGCGCCACGGCGGCGGCGCGTTCTCGGGCAAGGATCCGACGAAGGTCGACCGGTCGGCCGCGTACGCGACGCGCTGGGTGGCGAAGAACGTCGTCGCGGCGGGGCTCGCCGACCGCTGCGAGGTGCAGGTCGCGTACGCGATCGGCGTCGCGCACCCCGTCTCGATCTCGGTGCAGACGTTCGGCACCGGCGTCGTCCCGGACGAGCGGATCGAGGAGCTCGTGCGCGAGCACTTCGACCTCCGCCCGGCGGCGATCCTCCGCGACCTCGACCTCCTGCGGCCGATCTACTCCCGCACGTCCGCGTACGGCCACTTCGGCCGCGAGGAGGCGGACTTCAGCTGGGAGCGAACCGACAAGGCGGTTGCGCTCCGCGGCGCGGCGGGGCTGAACGGGACGGGCGACGCGGACGGCGACGGCGCCGCCGCGCCGAACGCGGCGGCGCCGGTCGTCGCGCGCGACGTCCACGACGCGTAGCCGCTCGTCGCGGAGAGCGGTGCTACCCTCGGCGCGATGGGCGTCGTAGCTCCCGAGCGTCCGGCGGCCCCGCCGGCCGCGCCCCCGCCCGCGCCGCAGCCGCCGGCGCAGCGTCCGCGGCGGCGTCTCCCGTGGGGGCTCGCGGCGCTCCTCGCCCTCGTCCTCGTCGTCGGCGCCGTGGGGCGCGACCTCGTCGGCGGGCTCCTCCCGTCGCTGCCGAACCCGTTCGCGGCGGAGACCGTCGACCGGAGCGGCCCCGCGGTGCTCCAGGCGATCCAGGACCTGCGCGAGTTCCGTGCCGCGACCGGCAACTACGAGGTGATCGTCGACCTCGAGCGCGACACGCGGCTCCCCGCGGCGATCCTCGGCGAGCGGATCCTCTTCGTGGCGGCGGGGACGGTCGACGCGACGGTCGACTTCACCGGCCTCGCGGGCGGGGCCGTCGAGGTCTCGGGGGACCGGACGGCCGCGACGATCACGCTGCCGGCGCCGGTGCTCGGCGACGCGCGGCTCGACCTCGGGCGCAGCTACGTCTACGACCGGCAGCGAGGCGTGCTCGACGCGCTGCGCGGGCCGTCCGACCTCGAGCGCGAGGCGTACCTCGCGGCCGAGGCGAAGCTCGACGAGGCCGCGCGAGCGTCGTCCGACCTCCCGGCGCGCGCCGAGGAGAACACGCGGGCGCTCCTCACGGCGCTCCTGCGCGCGCTCGGCTTCGAGCGCGTCGTCGTCCGCTTCGAGTAGCGGGTGCTGCGGCGGATCGTTCGCGTGCGACCGCGGATGGCGCTCGCGGTCGCGTTCTTCGGCGTCGCCGCGATCGCGACGCTGCTCGATCGCTGGACGGCGCTGTCGCGGGACGTGCTCCTCGTCGCCGTCGTCGCACTTCTCGCCGGGAAGGCGCTGATGATCGCCAGCCTGTACCGCGGCGAGGGCCGGCGCGAGTTGCGTTAGCGCGGGAGGAGCCGCGTCGCGCGGCTCGCTACGCCGGCCGCACGAAGAGCCCGGCGGCCTCGCGCTCGCGGATCTCGCGCTCGCCGCCGCCGATCGCGACGGTGACGGCACCCGCGTCGGCGGCGCGCACCTCGAGCTCCTCGCCGGGCGCGAGCCCCTGGTCGTAGAACCAGTGGAGGAGCTCGCCGTCGTGCTCGGCGAGCCGGACGATCGTCGCACGCGCGCCCGGCTCGAGCGCCGTCAGCGGCGCGAGCTCGCGGTTCTCCGCCTGCTCGAACTCGGGGTCGACGGGCCAGCCGTGCGGGCAGCGGTCCGGGTTCCCGAGGCGCTCCGCGATCCGCTCGATCATGTCGTCCGTGAACGTGTCGCCGAGCTCGTCCGCCTGGACGTGCGACTCCGCCGGCGTGTAGCCCATGAAGTCCGTGAGCATCCGCTCGATGATCCGGTGCTTGCGGACGACCCGCTCGGCACGGGCGCGGCCGGCCTCCGTCAGCAGCGCCTCCTTCTGCTCGCCGCGCTCGATCAGCCCCTCGGCCTCCAGGCGCTTCAGCATCTCGCCCGCCGACGCGCGCGAGACGCCGAGCATCTCCGCCACCCGCGCCGCGAGGGTGGGGGAGCCCGACGTCTGCGGCTTGTACTCGCCGATCGGGAAGGCGAGGAAGTAGATCGTCTCGAGGTACTCGTCGACGGAGTGGCCCTGCTGCGCCATCGCGGTCGATCCTAGCCGGGCGACGCCAGCTCGGCGCCACGCCTTCCGACGAGCAGGTAGACGAACGGCGCCGAGATCGCGATCAGCAGGAACGCCGACGGTGCCGCCTCCGAGTACGCCGCGATCGACGTCGCCGTCCAGATCTCCGTGGCGAGCGTGTCGAATCCGATCGGCCGCAGGAGGAGCGTCGCCGGCAGCTCCTTCATCGCCGACAGGAAGACGAGCGCCGCCCCCGCCAGGAGCCCGGGCCGGACGAGCGGCGCGGTCACGAGCCACATCGACGCGAGCGGGCCGCGCCCGAGCCCGCGCGCCGCCTCCTCGAATCGCGGGTTCACCGTCCGCAGCGCCGACCCCGACGCGGCGAGCGCCTGCGGCAGGAAGCGGACGACGTAGGCGAAGACGAGCAGCGCCAGCGTCTGGTACAGCACCCCGGCGTACCGTGCGCCGAAGAAGACGAGCGAGAGTGCGACCACGATCCCCGGCAGCGCGTTGGCGGTGAACGAGGCGCGCTCGAGCAGCCGCGTCCACGACGCGGGGTGCCGTGCCGAGAGGAACACGACCGGCAGCGCCGCCGCGACCGCGACCGCGGCCGCCGCGGCCGACGCGAGCGCCGAGTTCGCCGCCGCACGCCACGCGAGGTCGACGGGGCGACCGAGCGGGATCGCCTCCCACGTCCAGTACGCGAGCACGGCGAGCGGGAGCACGAGGAACGCGCCGACGACGGCGCCGCAGAATGCGACGGCGGGCCACCGCCAGCGGCCGAGTTCCACGACGCGCGACCGCCGCGCGGCCGTCGCCGTCGAGCGGTGGTAGCGCGCGCGCCGGCGGAAGCGCGACTCGGCGGCGAGGACGAGCGCCGTCAGCGCGACGAGCACGAGCGCCAGCACGACCGCGGGGTCGCGGTCGAACAGCGCCTCGTACTGGAGGTAGATCGCTCGCGTCAGGGCCGGGTACTGCATCAGCGACACCGCGCCGAAGTCCGAGAGGACGTAGAGCGCGACGAGCAGGCTCCCCGCGGCGATCGACGGCCGCAGCGCCGGCAGCGTCACGCGGCCGAACACCGCCCACGGGCCGCGCCCGAGCCCGCGCGCCGCCTCCTCGAGGGCCGGATCGAGCTCCCGCAGCGCCGCTGCCGCGAGGAGGTAGACGTACGGGTAGGTCGAGAGCGTCAGCGCGAGCACCGCCCCCGGGAGGCCGTAGATCTCCGGCAGGCGCTCGACGCCGAACGGCCCCTCGAGGAGCCCCTGGAGGAGCCCGCGCGGGCCGAGCGCGCCGAGCAGCGCGAGCGCGGCCACGTAGCTCGGGATCACGAGCGGGAGCGCCGCGGCGACCGCCCACCCGACGCGGCCGGGGAGGTCCGTCCGCGTCACGAGCCACGCGAGCGGGACGCCGACGAGCAGCGCCGCGAGCACGACCGCCGCGACGAGGACGCCCGTGTCGAGGACGAGCCGCGCCGTCCGCGCGTCGAGGATCGCCCACGCGTCCCTTCCGCCCGTGACCGAGCGGACGGCGAGGTACGCGAGCGGGAGCAGCACGGCCCCCGCCGTGAGGACGGCGGGGGCCGCGAGCAGGAGTGGGGCGCGCCGGCCGCGAGGCCGGCCGTCGCGCCGCGGCGTCACCGGGTGTAGCCGACCTCGCTCAGGAGCTTCAGCGTCCGCGACAGCTGCGGCCCGAGCGCGCCGAGGTTGATCCCCGCGCCCTCGATCCGCGTCAGCGGCGGCAGCCCCGGGCGCGGCCGTGCGCGCGTCGCCAGCGGGTACTCGGCGCGGCCCGGACTCCGCGCGAAGAAGCGCTGCGCCGGCTGCGAGAGCATGAAGTTGACGAGCCGCAGCGCCGCGGCCTTCTGCGTGCTCGACGTCGTGATCCCCATGCCGGCGATGTTGATCAGCGCGCCCGGGTCGCGGGCCGTCAGGAAGTGGTTCGCGACCGGCGCCGTCGGGCGCTGCTCCTTGAGCTGGTACAGGTAGTAGTGGTTGACGAGGCCTACGAGGACCTCCCCGGACGCGACGGCCGCGAGCACCTGCGTGTTGCCGGAGTAGAACTTCACGTCGTTCGCCTTCATCGCGAGCAGCCACTCGCGCGTCCGGTCGTCGCCGGCGCGCATCCGCATCGCCGTCACCATCGCCTGGAACGACGCGTTCGTCGGCGGCAGCGCGACCTTGCCCCTCCAATGCGGGCTCGTGTAGCCCCAGATCGACCTCGGGAGGTCGGACGCGCGGAGCTCGTTCGTGTTGTACGCGGCGACGCGCGCGCGGGCGCTCGTGCCGACCCAGCGCTTGCCGGGCGCGCGGAACCGCTTCGGCACCCGCGCGAGGGTGCGCTGCGGGAGCACCGCGAGGCGTCCCTTCGACGCGACCGCGCCGAGGGCGCCGGCGTCCTGGGCGAAGAAGACGTCCGCGGGCGTGCGCGAGCCCTCCTCGAGCAGCGTCGCCGCGAGCGCGGCGCTGTCGCCGTAGCGGACCTGGACGCGGATCCCGGTCTGCTTCGTGAACGCGTCGAACATCGGCTGCACGAAGTTCTCGGAGCGGCCGGAGTAGACGACCAGCGTCGTCTCCTTGGTCGCCGCCGCGGCCGTCGCCGCGAGTGTCGCCGCCAGGGTCGCGACGAGCACGACCGCGATCAACTTCTTCATTCCCGTCCCCCTTGTCAGGTCCGCCTTACACACTGGCGCGCCAGGATAGGTAAGGCGGACCTGACAGTCAAACGGGATCAGGCGAAGACGGCGACCGCGGCGTCGTGCGGATCGACCGCGACGCGCGCTCCGAGCGGCACGAGCTCGGTGGACGGCCGCTGCGACACGACCGTGGTCCCGTCCTCGAGCCGCACGCGGTAGAAGACGTCGTGGCCGCGGAACTGGCGGTCCACGACCTCGGCGCGGCCGCTCGGATCCGGCCGCAGCACGAGCTGCTCGGGCCGGATCAGCACCTCGACCGCGTCGGCGGCCGCGCCGCCGTTCGCGACCTGGAAGCGGCCGACGAGCGTCTCCACGAGGCCGCCGTCGACGCGGCCGGGGAGGAAGTTGCCCGCGCCCGAGAACTCGGCGCTCCAGCGGTCGGCGGGGTGGAGGTAGATCTGCTCCGGCGTCCCGGCCTGGACGATGCGGCCGTCGAGCATCAGCGCGACGCGGTCGGCGAGGGAGAACGCCTCCTCCCGGTCGTGCGTCACGAGGACGACCGTGACGCCGGCGCCGCGGAGGATCTGCGCGAGCTCCTCGCGCATCGCGCCGCGGAGGATCGGGTCGATGTTGCTCCACGGCTCGTCGAGGAGCACGATCGACGGCCGCGGCGCGAGCGCGCGCGCGAGCGCGACGCGTTGCTGCTGGCCGCCCGAGAGCTCGTGCGGGTACCGCCGCTCGTACCCGGGGAGCCCGACGAGGTCGAGCACCTCCCGCAGCCGCCCCTCCCGCTCGCGGCGCGGGACGCCGAAGCCGACGTTCTCCGCGACGGTCAGGTGGGGGAAGAGGGCGTAGTCCTGGAAGACGAGGCCGACGCGGCGCCGCTCCGGCGCGACCCACGTGCCGGGGCCGGCGACGGTGCGCTCCTCGAGGCGGATCTCGCCTGCGTCGGGGCGCTCGAAGCCGGCGATCAGCCGCAGCAGCGTCGTCTTGCCGCACCCGCTCGGGCCGAGGAGCGCGAGGAACTCGCCGCGCTCGACGCAGAGCTCCGTCCGGTCGACGGCGACGACGTCGCCGAAGCGCTTGCCGACGCCGTGCGCGCAGATCATCCCGCAGGCCATGTAAGGAAGACCTTACAGCGAGCTGCCGCAGCCCTGCCGCGGTCCTGCGCGGTCGGGCGCGGGAACTACGCTGGCGCGGTGGCTCGCTACGCCTCCGTCTACCCGCTCCTGACGACGCGCGCGGTCGCGCGCCCGTTCACCTACGCCGTCGACGGCGACGTGGAGCGCGGCGCCGTCGACGGCGTAGG
>Ga0247713_1001647_pt1 | contig 10831 bp, 10 predicted proteins | sample 21E_NmetaG_FD_189936 | JGI IMG/M metagenome (GOLD analysis project Ga0247713, IMG submission 189936) | Soil microbial communities from hillslope of Landscape Evolution Observatory, University of Arizona, Oracle, AZ, United States - 2-1-E_N | ecosystem: Engineered > Artificial ecosystem >... | reverse complement strand
GGAGCCACCACCGCCTCGGCGAGCGCGCCCGCCACCGAGGCGGTGGTGGCTCCCAGGGCTGCGGCCGGAAGGAGGGCGAGCCCGATCTGCAGGGGCCGCCAGCCCTGGGACTCGGTGAGCAGCAGCGGCAGCGCGAGCAGCATCCCGAGGTAGGCGGCGAGAAGCGTGAACCCCGCGCCGGCGCATCTGCGGAACGCCGGATCCCCGACGACGGCCGCGGGCAGGAACCCCAACGGTCGCAGACGCACGTGGCGCATGAGCAGCGCCACGCCGATCAGGGCGACGGCCGCGAACGCGGCGCCCGCGACGACGCCGAGCCCGCCGCCCGGTGACTGGAGCATCAGCGTCGTCGCCGCAACGGTCATCGCGACCAGAAGCGCGCCGCGCACGTCCAGGCCACCACCGGGATCGCCGACCCGATGCTCGGGACGGGGTCGGGCAGGCGCCAGGCGGGCGACCGGTTCGGCCAGGAGCAGCGCCAGTGCTGGCAGCGCCAAGACGGCCCTCCAGCTCAGCAGGTCGGTGATGCCACCGCCGATCAGCGGCCCCGAGCCGGAAACGATGCTGACGACGGCCGTCAGCCCCCCCAGTGCCTGACTGCGGGCGGTCCCTTGGAAGCGCACCGCCACGATCCCGAGCGCGAGCACGGGCACCGCGCCGGCTCCGGCCCCCTGCACCAGACGGCCGGCCACCAGGACGGGAAACGACCACGCCGCGCCGCTCAGCAGCGAGCCGGCCGTGAACAGCACCACCCCGACGCGCAGCGGCAGGCGCAGGCCGAACAGGTCGGCCAGCCGCCCGAAGACCGCGGTGGTGACCGAGAACGTCAACCCGAAGCAGGCGAGAACCCACGCCGTCCCGGCGGTGTCCAGCGACAGGTCTCGGGCGACGTCGGGGAGAGCGACGGCCACGGCTGACGAGCCGACGACTGTGAGCGCCACCAGCAGGCCGAGGAGCAGGGCCACGCGTCGCACGGAGGGCACGGCGTCGATCGAAGAGGAGCCCACGAGCGACGATGGTAGCCGGGGCGGCGACCGCCGACCCCGGCGGCTGCGGCGCCTGCCCCCTCGTCGGCGGGTCCTGCTCGCTTGGCTCCCGTCCGCTCTCCTGGGCGGCAGGCGCCTCGTCGCTCAGGCGGCGGTGTTCCGGTGAGGTTGGGTCGTCCGGCGCCGCCTCAGCAGGTCGGCGCCGGACGAAGGCTGTCAGACGAGCTTGGGTGCGTGACCCGGGCAGTAGAGGGCGACCACGGTGCGCACGACGTAGTCGTCGGCGCCCGCGTGGACGGTGGTCAGCGGCACCTTGGCGACCAGCTCACGGGCTGTGGCCTTCACCTGGGTGAACGACTGCCCCTGGTCGAAGGCGGTGCACACCTTGTCCCCCGCCTCGGCCACCTGCGCCGGCGAGGGCGCGAAGACCGAGTCCACGTAGCGCTTGAGCCCATCGAGAGCCTGCTGCACCTCCGCGGGCGACGGTTGCCTGCGGGGCACCGGCGAGTGCGCCGGGGGCGCGGGCGGCGGAGCGGCCGGCTGCGGAGCGGGCGGCGCCACGGCGGCCGTGGGCGGAGGCGGAGGTGGTGCATCCGGCTTCTCCTCTGCAGGGGCTTGGCCCGGCGCGTCGGATGCTCCTGCATCGTCGGTGCGCGCAGCCTGCTCGGCCTGGGCCTCCGGTGACAGGTCCGCGGACGCCACGGCGACTGCGTCGGCAGCCTCCTCCGCCGCCCTCTGCTCCTGCGATCCGTGCATCGATGATGCCGCGGCGTCACGCGGGGCGGCCGAGGCCGAACGCAGCCCCGAGGGGTGGTCCTGAGAAGGATCAGCACCTCCGACCACCGCCAATCCCAACACCAGCGTGACTCCCGTGGTCGCCCCCAGGACTCTCCGGGTCCATTTCGTGTTCTCGAACATCGCCCCCACCTTCCATCAGGAGTCCCGCTTCATCGAGACCCGTGGTTGGTTGCGTCGACCTGCGGCGTCTGTACCTAAAGGCGAGTAAGTGGCCAGCCGGACAGGTGCTACCCGTCCTCCACGGCAACCGGTGCGAAGCCGTCGGCAAGGGGCTGGCCGCACAGCTCGGCGACCTGAGCGTGCACCGTTGCGGTGAAGGCCCTGCGCGCCCGCGCGTCGGAGGACGGAGGAGCGACGACGGACCCGAAGCGGATGAGCAGACGCCCCGGTGGGGGCCGGCGGGGCAGTCGCCGGCCGACCGGCCATGCTTCAGCGGTGCCCAGAAGGCCCACGGGGACGATGGGGACCTGCGCGTCGGCCGCGATGCGCCCCAGTCCGCTGCGGAAGCGGTACAGGTGCCCTGTCGGCGAACGCGTGCCCTCGGGGAAGACCCCGACGACCTCTCCGGCCCGGAGGCGCTGGACGACCGCGTCGAGAGCCGAAAGGTCCGCGCGACCGCGTTCGACGGGGATCATGCCCATCGCGACGTTGATCCGGCCGGTCAAGCCGGTGGCCAGGGCGGCCTTGCCGAGGAAGTGCATGGGGCGGGGCGAGGCGGCATGCAGGATGAAGTGGTCCAGGAACGAACGGTGGTTGGCGGCGAGCAGGACACCCCCGTGGCCGGGGACACGCTCCCGGTCGAACACCTCTGCCCGCAGGTACCCCACCATGGGCGGACCGAGGACGCGGTGCGCGATACGCAAGCCAGCCGAGGGCACGGGCGCCGGCCCCGTCCCTCAGGCGAACAGGCCGCCGTCGACCTGCACGACGGTGCCGTTGACATACGACGCCGCCGGCGAGCACAGGAAGGCGATGACGGCGGCGATCTCCTCGGTGGAGCCGAGGCGTCCGGTGGGCACGCGGGCCACGAGCTCCTCCGAGTCGATGTCCGCGGTCATGGCGGTGTCCACGAACCCGGGCGCGACGGCGTTGACGGTGATGCCGCGCTTGCCGACCTCCCTGGCCAGCGACTTCGTGAGCCCAACCAGCCCCGCCTTGCTCGCGGCGTAGTTGGCCTGACCGGCGTTGCCGTGCAGCCCCACGACGCTGGTGACGTTCACCACGCGACCGCCGCGGGCGCGCAGCATGCCGCGCAGGGTGGCGCGGCACAGCGAGAACGCCGCGGCGAGGTTGACCTGGAGCACGTCGCCGAAGTCCTCGTCACTCATCGACATGGCCAGGCCGTCGGCGGTGATGCCGGCGTTGTTCACGAGCACGCCGAGGCCGCCGGCCTCGTCGATCGCCGCCGACAGCGGCGCGATGCCCTCGGTGAGGTCCGCGGCCACCGTGCGCGTCTGCACCCCGTGCTGAGCGCAGGCCGCGGCGGTCTTCTCGGCTCCCTCCGAGTCACGGCCGTAGTGCACGAGGATGTCGTGACCGTCGACGGCCAGTGCGGTGGCGGCGGCCGCGCCGATTCCCTTGGAAGCCCCGGTCACCAGGGCCCAGTTCGATGATGTGCGACTCACGGCGAGAGATCCTCCGGTGTGGTGACGGTGCGCCGGTCAAGGCTGCGGTCGGTGCGCTTGACGAGCGCCGTCAGGACAGGCGAAGCCCCGAGCTCCACGACGGTACCTGCCCCGAGGGAGGCGAGGGTACCAACCGTCTCGCGCCACCGGACCGGTGAGACGACCTGCTCGCGCAGCAACGTCGGCCACTCCCCCGCCGCCGTGTGGGCCTCGGCGTCGACGTTGGCGACCACCGGCACGACGGCGTCTGCGAAGGAGGCGGCGTCGAGCGCCGCGCCGAGGGGCTCGACCGCGGCGGCCATGTGAGGGCTGTGGTAAGCCGCGCCGACGGGCAGGTCCACGACCTTGCCGCGGCCCTCTGAGCCGGTCAGCTCCTCACGCAGGCGATCAAGTACCTCCTGCGCGCCGGCGACGACGACCTGACCGGGCGCGTTGTCGTTGGCGACGTGCGCGCCGGCGCGCTCGCATGCCGCGGCCACGTCGTCCACGGCGAAACCGAGGCAAGCCACCATGGTTCCCGGCGCGTCGTCGGCCGCGGCCTGCGTCGCACGCGCCCGGGCCTCGACGAGGCGCAGGCCGTCCGCGAAGCCCAGCACGCCGGCGGCGAGCAGCGCGTTGTACTCGCCGAGGGAGTGTCCGGCCACCGCCACCGGTGCGGGTGGGTCCGCCGCCTGCCAGGCCTCGAGCAGCACCGCGTGATGGACGAACAGCGCGATCTGACACGTGGCGGGCTCGCGCAGCTCGTCGGCGTCGGCCTCCAGGCCGAGCCGGGTGACGTCGCGGTCGAGCACGGCGTCCGCCTCCGCCCAGCGCGCGTACGCATCGTGGTCCCGCCACGGGACGGCCATCTCCGGCTGCTGGCTTCCCTGGCCGGGGAAGACGACCGCGAGAGGGGCCTCGCCGGCCATCAGCGGCTCCCCCGCGGTGGCGTCGCGGTCGCAGTGCCCCGCCGCAGGGCGGCGTCAAGCAGCGCTTGGAGGTCGCCGAGGGTCCGGGGGGGCGCGGCGTCACCGGATGGTGCGATGCGCACACCGACGGCGTCCTCGAGCCACACCTGCAGCTCGACGGTCGCCAGCGAGTCGAGCTGGAGGTCGCCTTCGAGCTCCGCCTCGAGATGCGGCTCGTGAGCGACCCCGAACAGCTCCTCCAGCCCCCGCACCAGGCAGGGGTGGAGAACGGCAGGCGGGGCGGTGGACATGGGAATGGAGGCTACCTGCTTCGGTGCCCGTCCGAACAGTGCGGTCACCGCTGGTCCACGGACGTCATCGCGAGCACGGCGTTGTGTCCGCCGAACCCGAACGAGTTCGACAGCGCCACCCCCGGCGGAGCCGGCCGGGGCTGCCCGTGGACGACGTCGAGGGGGCAGTCGGGGTCGAGCTCCTCGAGGTTCTGGGTAGGGGGGACGACGCCGCGGGCCAGAGCCTGGACCGTGGCGACGGCCTCGACGCCACCTGCCGCGCCGAGCAGGTGGCCGATCGCCGACTTGGTGCTCGTCACCGGGATCTCGTCGGTGCGGCTGCCGAACACCGCGCGGATGGCGGCGGCCTCGGCGGGGTCGTTGAGCGGCGTGGAGGTGCCGTGGGCGTTGAGGTGATCGACGTCGCCGGGTTCCAGTCCGGCGTCGGCCAGAGCAAGTCGCAACGCGCGGGCTGCTCCCTCCCCGCCGGGCGGGGGACGCGTCGCGTGGTGGGCGTCGTTGGAGACGCCATACCCGGCGAGCACCGCGAGCGACCTGGCGCCGCGGGCGGCCGCGTGGTCGGCGCGCTCCAGGACCAGCAGGCCAGCGCCCTCCCCGAGGACGAAACCGTCGCGGTGGACGTCGAAGGGTCGGCTGGCCAGCTGGGGATCGTCGTTGCGGCGGCTCAAAGCCCCACCAGCGGCGAAGCCGGCGACCATGAGGGGCGTGATCGCCGCCTCGGCTCCGCCCGCCACCACGACGTCGACACGCCCCGCCCGGATGAGGTCCAGCGCGGAGCCGACGGCGTCACCAGCGGACGCGCATGCGCTCACGACCGAGTAGGACGGCCCGCGCAGCCCGTGTCGGAGGGCGATCTGACCGCCGCCCATGTTCGCGGGCATCGCGATCGTCAGGTACGGGCGCACCCGGTCGGGACCGACGGCGCGCAGCCGGTCGAGCTGCTCGGTCATCTCCTGGATGCCGCCGGCGCCCGAGGCGACGACCGTGCCGATGCGGTCGGGGTCGACGCCCTCGATCGGCACCCGCAGCCCGTCGTCCTCCGACGACCCGAGCAGTCCAGCCTGGCCGAGTGCCTCCTCGGCGGCGACGAGGGCGTACTGTCCGAAGGAATCCACCTGGCGGACGAGCTTGCGGGGCAGGTTCGTGAACGGGTCGAACCCGGCGACCTCGCACGCGAACCGCACGGCGAAGCCGGTGGCGTCGAAGCGCGTGATCTGCCGCGCGGTGGGCCGGGATTCCAGCAAACCGTCCCAGAGCAGACCGACCCCGCAGCCGTACGGCGTCACGGCGCCGAGTCCCGTGATCACCACCTCGGGCCGCTCGGCCATGGCTGCTCTCCGGTACTCGGCGTTGGATCGGCTTGCTGCGACGCTCCGGGCGGCCGGGGTCAGCCGATGACGATGGCGTCCAGGGCCATCGCGGTGAACAGCAGGCCGAGATAGGTGATCGAGTAGCGGAACAGGCGCATGGCGACCTGCTCGCTGCGGTCGCGGACGAGCTGGACCGCGTATCCGATGAAGATCGCTCCGAGTACCGACGAGGCGACGAAGTAGATGCTGCCCATGCCGCCGATCGGACCGAACATGAGCGTGACGGCCACCAGCATGATCGAGTACAGCAGTATCTGCCGGGTGGTCTCCGCCACCCCCGCCACGACCGGGAGCATGGGCACGCCGGCCCTGGCGTAGTCCTCCCGGTAGCGCAGCGCCAGCGCCCAGAAGTGCGGTGGGGTCCAGTAGAAGACGATCGCGAAGAGCACGACGGCGGGCAGGCCGATCCCTCCGGTGACGGCGGCCCATCCGACCAGGACGGGCATGCAGCCCGCGGCGCCGCCGATGACGATGTTCTGGTGAGTGCGGCGCTTCAGGCCGACGGTGTAGACGAAGACATAGAAGAGGATGGCCGCGACGGCCAGCGCAGCCGCAAGCAGGTTCACCAGCGCCGCGAGCCACGCGAACGACACCACCCCCAACGCCACGCCGAACCGGCGCGCGTTCTCGGGAGGCACCTGGTGGTTGACCAGGGGGCGGTGCGCCGTCCGTGCCATGAGCCCGTCGATGTCGCGCTCGAGATAGCTGTTGATCGTGTTCGCGCTGCCGGCGGCAAGAGCCCCGCCGGCCAGCGTGGCCACGACCAGGCCGAGGTCGGGCAGGCCGCGCTCGGCCACGATCATGGTGGGGACCGTGGTGACCAGCAGCAGCTCGATGATGCGCGGCTTGGTGAGACCGACGTAGGCCTTGACGGTCTGCGCCGCCGTCCGGCGTTGCGTGGACTCCGCAACGGTCATGCCGGCGCTCCTTCGCGGACGGGGGTGACCGCGGGCACGGGTCCGCCCGTCGCCGGCGCGAGGCGGTGCGCCAGGACGGCATGCAGGAAGAGGGCGGCCCAGATCCAGCTGGCGACAGCCAGGTGCGGTATCACCGTGAGGAACGACGCCCGGCTGGCGAGGTTGGCCACACCGAGACCGATCTGCACCACGACCAGCACCGCTGCCCACAGCGGCAAGGTCACCAGCCAGCGCTGCCCGGTGGTCCACGCGGCGGCGGCCTGCAGTCGCCGTCGGTGCGACAGCGCGGCAGCGCAGAGGTACACGACTCCGCCGGCGAGCAGGTAGGCGAGCAGCCGGTGGGCGACGTGGAACGCCTCCGTCTCGGACGTCACCGCGGGCAGGACGGCGCCATCCATGAGCGGGAAATCGGTGTAGACGAGGCCGGCACCGATACCGGTGACGTGTCCGCCGACCAGGATCTGGACGAAGCACAGCGCGGCCACGGCGGTGGCCGTCCAGGCCAGGCGTCGGTCGCGCCGCAACGGCTGCGCGGCGGCGCTGGGCGGATGCGACACGGCCACGGCGAGGTAGATGAGGCAGGCCAGCACGAGCATGGCCATGCCGAGGTGTGCGGTCACGAGCTCCGCTTGCAGCAGACGCAAGACCACGAACGCGCCGAGAGCGGCCTGCGCGGTGACGAGCACCAGCGCCGTGACCGACGCCCACAGCACCGACGGGCGGTGGCGGAACCGGGCGACCGCCCAGACCGTGAGCGCCAGGATGGCGACGCCCACGATGCCCGCCAGGAGCCGGTGGCTGTGCTCGAGCCACATGTGCAGGTCCGGCGGCGGGATCCACGCCCCGAAGCATCGAGGATAGTCCGGGCATGCCAGTCCGGAATCGGTCGCGCGCACCGTGCCCCCCAGGGCCACCAGCGCCAGGGTGAGGACCGTGGTGGTCACGGCGAGGCGCGCAAAGCCGGTCGAGCGCTGCGTGGCCACGAGCCTCCTGTAGACCGGATCGACAGTCGGTTGTCCTGCTGGGCTGCACCGAGCGGGCCGGAGGATGGACCGGCGAGCGGCGGCGAAGCCGGTGCGACAAGTGTAATCCGCCCTCCTCCTACGGTGCGAAGCGGGCTGGTGCCCCAGCTGACCGGCACCGATACTGAACGCATGGAAGGCAGGTTCACGTTGCAGGAGGCGCGCGGCCTCATGTCCCAGGTCCTGCGGCACGCCGAGGTCTACGTCGACCTGCGCGCCGACTTTGCGGAGGCGAGCGCCGCCGTCCGAGAGGGCAACCCTGCCGCGGTTGGCGGCGTCCCGGAGCTGAAGAGTCTGGAGGCCCGGCTGCACGAGGAGCTCGAGTGGTTCCGCCACCAGGGCATCGAGGTGAAGGGCTTCGCCCCGCTCCTCATAGACTTCCCGGCGATCGGCGACGGACAGGAGGTCTACCTGTGCTGGCTCGAGGGTGAACAGGAGCTGGCCTGGTACCACCCCGTGGAGCTCGGCTTCATGGGTCGACGCCGAATCGACCGCCTCGCCGCCGTCTAGCCGCCGTCCAACTAAGTCTCGACATGCCCCCGGCCAGTTGAGTGATCTAGGCTGATGGCACACCCCCGAGTGAAGGACAGTGACGTGACCGACCTGGACCACCTTGCGGTGAACACCATCCGCGCCCTGGCGATGGATGCGGTGCAGAAGGCGAACTCGGGACATCCCGGCTCTCCCATGGCGCTCGCGCCCCTCGGCTACGCCCTGTTCACCCGCCACCTGGCGCACAACCCGGCCGATCCCACGTGGCCGGACCATGACCGCTTCGTCCTGTCGGCGGGGCACGCGTCGATGCTGCTCTACTCGTTGCTGCACCTCACGGGCTACGACCTGTCCCTCGACGACATCCGCAACTTCCGCCAGCTCGACGCCCGCACGCCCGGCCATCCGGAGAACTTCGTCACTCCCGGCGTCGAGACGACGACGGGTCCCCTCGGTCAGGGACTCGGCAACGCGGTGGGTATGGCGCTTGCCGAGCGGATGCTGGCCGAACGGTTCAACCGGCCGGGCCATGACATCATCGACCACCGCACCTGGGTCATCGCCAGCGACGGAGATCTCATGGAGGGCGTGTCCAGCGAGGCCTCCAGCCTGGCCGGTCACCTCGGGCTGGAGAAGCTCATCGTCTGCTGGGACGACAACGGCATCACGATCGACGGCAGCACCGAGCTGTCCTTCACCGGCGAGGACACGTGCGCCCGCTACGCCGCCTACGGGTGGCGGGTGCTGGAGGTCGGGGACCTGAACGACGCCGCGGAGCTCGACGGTGTGCTGAAGGAGGCCGCCGCCTCCGACGGGCGTCCGACGTTCGTGCGCGTGCCCACGATCATCGGCTACGGCGCCCCGAACGCCGCCAACACCGCCAAGGCGCACGGCTCACCCCTGGGTCCCGAGGAGGTCGCCGCAGCCAAGAAGCAGCTCGGTTGGCCCTACAGCGAGGACTTCACCGTCCCCGAGGAGGTGCGGTCGCACTCCGACCAGACCGAGCGCGGCGCGCAGCTGCAAGGCGAATGGGACAAGCGGCTGTCGGCCTACCGCGAGGAGCACCCCGACCTCGCGGCGGAGCTCGAGCGGGTCTTCGAGGGCCGTCTGCCCGACGGGTGGGAGGACGCGCTGCCCGACTTCGCCGACGCGGACAAGGAAGCCACACGCAAGAGCTCCGGCAAGGTCATCAACGCGCTTGCCGGTGTCGTGCCGGAGCTCGTCGGTGGCTCCGCGGACCTCGCAGGATCCAACCTCACGACCATCGACGACGGTGGCGATGTCGCCAAAGGCAGCTACGGGGGACGCAACCTCAACTTCGGCATCCGTGAGCACGCGATGGGCGCCATGATGAACGGCATGGTGCTGCACGGCGGCTTCCGGCCGTTCGGTGGCACGTTCCTCATCTTCACCGACTACATGCGTCCGTCGCTGCGCCTGGCCTGCCTCATGGGCCTGCCCACCATCTACGTGATGACGCACGACTCCATCGGCCTCGGCGAGGACGGTCCCACGCACCAGCCCATCGAGCATCTGGCCAGCCTGCGGGCCATCCCAAACCTGCACGTCATGCGTCCCGCCGACGGGCGAGAGGTGTCCGGCGCGTGGCGCCACGCGCTCGCCCGCATCGACGGGCCGACGCTGCTGGCCCTCAGCCGCCAGGGTGTGCCGCCGCTTGCCGCCACCAGCGTGGACGACGTGGCGAAGGGGGCGTACGTGGTGGTGCCCGATGACGGGAACCCCGATGTGGTTCTCGTCGGCACGGGCACCGAGGTGTCGCTGGCCGTCGACGCGGCAGCGGTCCTCGGCGAACGTGAGGTCAGCGCCCGCGTCGTCTCGATGCCCTGTTGGGAGCTGTTTGAGGAACAGGACGTCGACTACCGCGAGACGCTGCTGCCGCCCGATACACCGGTGCTCTCCGTCGAGGCCGCCGCGAGCTTCGGCTGGTCCCGCTGGGCCGACGACCACGTGTCCGTCGATCGCTTCGGTGCGTCGGCACCAGTCGAGGATCTCTACCCCTACTTCGGGTTCACGGCGGAGGCCATCGCCGACGCCGCGGACGAGCTCATCGCCAGCTACGTCGAACCGGGCGGGGCGGACCCGCGGGCACAGGGATAGACGGACCCACATGGGGAACCCGCTGCAGCAGCTGAGAGCGTTGGGCCAGTCCGTCTGGCTCGATTCCCTACGCCGCTCCTACCTCGGTGACGACGGCTACCTTGCCGGGCTGCTCGCCGCGGGCGAGATCGACGGCCTCACTTCGAACCCCACCATCTTCGAGAAGGCGATCGCCGAAGACGACGCCTACGCCGAGCAGCTGCAGGAGCTGGCGGGCGCCGACCCGAGCGAGGCTCTCTGGACCCTCATGAAAGCCGACGTGCTCGCCGCATGCGACCTGTTCCTTCCCCGGTACCGGGAGTCGG
>Ga0247713_1001646_pt1 | contig 10832 bp, 7 predicted proteins | sample 21E_NmetaG_FD_189936 | JGI IMG/M metagenome (GOLD analysis project Ga0247713, IMG submission 189936) | Soil microbial communities from hillslope of Landscape Evolution Observatory, University of Arizona, Oracle, AZ, United States - 2-1-E_N | ecosystem: Engineered > Artificial ecosystem > Mesocosm... | reverse complement strand
CGTACAGCAAGCCGTCGGCGCCGCCGGCGTTGACTGCGGTGGTGGCGAACACCCCGGTCAGCAGTGCGCCGACCAGGCCGCCTACGAAGTGAACTCCCACCACATCGAGCGAGTCGTCGTATCCCAGTTTGGGCTTGAGGGCGACCGCCAGGTAGCAGACCAGGCCGCCGGCGAAACCGATGACCACCGCGGCCGCCGGGGTGACGAAGCCGGCGGCAGGCGTGATGGCCACCAGACCGGCAACCGCTCCGGTGGCGGCGCCGATGGTGGTGGGGGTCTTGTGCTGAATCCATTCGGGAATCAGCCAGCCGAGCATTGCTGCCGCCGCGGCCAGGTGGGTGGCGACGAATGCGCCGCTGGCTATGCCGTCGGCCGCCAGGGCACTCCCGCCGTTGAATCCGAACCACCCGAACCACAGGATCGATGCGCCGACGATCACCATCGGAACGTTGTGGGGACGCATCGCTTCCTGTGGGTACCCCCGGCGCTTGCCCATGTACAGAATCGCAGCCAGCGCCGCCATTCCGGCGTTGATGTGGACCACCGTGCCACCGGCGAAGTCCAGGGCGGCGACGCCGTCGCCACCTAGCCAGCCACCACCCCATACCCAGTGGGCGACGGGCGAGTAGACGAACAAGGTCCACAGGGCCAGGAACATCACGTAGCCCTTGAACTTCATCCGTTCGGCCACTGCGCCGGTGATGAGGGCGACCGTGATGACCGCGAACATCATCTGGAAGACCATGTACAGACTGTGGGGGATGGTGGGCGCCAGGTCGGAGGGTTCGGCTCCGACGCCTCTTAGAAACATAAAGTCAAGGCCTCCGACAATTCGCCCTATGTCGGAGCCGAAAGCGATGGTGTAGCCGAACATCATGAACAGGACCGACACCAGCCCCAGGGCGAAGAACGAATGCATGATTGTCCCGAGGACGTTTTTGCTGCGTACGAGCCCCCCGTAGAACAGGGCCAGCCCGGGGGTCATGAACATCACCAGCGCGGCGCTGGCGAGTATCCAGGCGGTATCTCCAGTGTCCATCTCCGGCATCTCTCCTCTCGGTTCACTCGGCGGGGAGCCGATGAGCTTCCGCTGGAAAGGACCGTACAAGACCACTGTTTCCGCATTGTTACGGGAAAAGTTGCCTGTTTGTTAAGAGATTTAGCGCCTACCGAGCGCTTCCCGGGCCCGAGAAGGACCGGTAGAGAGCGCGCCGCTCCAGCTCGGGTCCGCTCAGATTCCGGCAGTCCTCTGGGGATACCAGCCAGGCTTGCCACCGGTCAAGGGTTTCGCCGAGCGCCGGATCCGGGCTCCACACAAAGACCAGCAGCCACGCCGGCGTCCCCTGGAACGTGGCCTCACGGGCGAGCAGCGGCACCATCGGATAGCCCTGGGTAGCCGCCACCCTGGCCAGGCAGGCATCGGCTGCTTCGTTAGTGAAAACGGCGGCGCCGGGGGCCGGCTCGGGGACCGGCGCGTCGTGCCGCGGCAGCGCGAAGCCGGAGTCCTGGTCGCCGGCGGTCCCGCCGTTGGCGGGACCGCCGGCCCGATCCGGTACCGGCACCGGGGGAGCCGGTCCCCGGAGCGCGCCGGACATCGAATCGTCTGCGAATTCCTCCGACTCGCGCGCCAGCGCAGAGCCGACGGACTGCTCGGGAGCGTCTTCCGCACGATAGCGGTTGACTCCGGCTGCCACCTCGGGCAGAGATGCCACTCTCTGGTCAACCTCGGAGCCGCTGGAGAAGTTAAAGGCGCCGTTCTCGGTGGCCGGAGCAAAGGCTTCGGTCATGGTGTCGGATCCGCGGGAGCCGGGCCTGAGAAAACCCAGGCTGAGGACGGTCACGGCCACCACGACGAGGCCTCCGGCGAGTACCCACTGCAGGTTAAGCCTCCTCCCGGCGCCGGCCCGGGCGGCTCCGGCCCTCAGGAGGCGCTGGCGCAGCTCGCGGTGTTCGTCGGCGGTCATCTGAACGGCCGGCAGAGCGGCCACATGGCCGGCGACCGCATTCAGCCTGTCACGGAGGGCCGAACACTCGGCGCAGGTCTGAAGATGCTGCTCGGCACGGCTGCGTTCGCGGCTGTTGAGCTCACCATCCAGGTAAGCGCTCAAAGACTCCAACTCCAGGTGGTCTTGGCTCATGTCTCAGTTAGACGGCGGGGTCCGGTGCCCGGTTCCCCTTGCTCCCCGGCTCCCAGAAGCTCGGCCAGTCGAATGCGTCCCCGGGCGATGCGGCTCCTCACGGTACCCGGGGGGATCCTCAGGGCGGATGAAATCTCTTCGTAGGTCATTGCGTACAGGTCCCTCATGACCACCGGCACCCGCTGCTCTTCGGAAAGGCCCCTCAGCGCCTGCTCTACTGCAAGGCGGGCATCCGACCGCTCTTCTGATCCGGTGGAGGAGACGCGGGCCGGCATGTCCTCAACCGGCACGGGGGTTCGTGCCTTGCGCCTCCCTATATCGTGACACGCATTGGTGGTGAGCCGGTACAGCCAGGTGGCGAATGCAGCCTGGTGCCGAAACGAGGAGGCCCGGCGGAAGACCGTGAGAAACACGTCCTGGGTGGCGTCGAAGGCGTCCGCCCGGTTTCCGAGAATTCGGTACGCCAGGCCAAAAACGCGGGGTTCGTGGCGGGCTAGCAGAACCTCCAAAGGAGCCTGGTCCCCGGTTTTCACGAAGGCGGCTATCAGGGTCTCGTCGGTTTGTTCCTCGAGATGGTGGCGGGACATGAGCCGAATTATGAAGGTGCCGCCGCCGGCCTGGCGGGACTAGTCCGCCGCCAGCGGAACAATCTCCCGTATCGCCACTGCAAAGGGATTGGCCGCGTTGCCCTCCCCGGAGGTCATCACCAGGTTGGTGATCCAGATCATCCAGTAGCGATGCGAACCGGATACCTCGAAGGTGTGGTCGGCAGCTACCGTCTCGGGTGTTCCCGGGTCGCTCCACTGCCTGCCGTCGTCAGATACCCGCACTGTGCCCTCCCAGCCGCCGGCAACCGACGTTACCCGGATGCCGGTGAGTTCCCGGGCGGTTCCCAGATCTACGAAGATTCCCACCCCGTCCTTGAGGCCTCCCAGGTCGGAACGGCTGTACGACGAGGTGGCCCACGAAGTTGCGGGGTCCCCATCTGCCGCCAGGGCCAGCCGGCGCGGGGTTTCCTCACCGTCGCCGGGGGGAGGGTCGTAGGCCTGGACCCTGACGACCTCAACCGGTTCGGCCTGGGCGCCCGGCTGCAACGCGGGCGGAAGAACATTCCCGATTCCGGTGCGCAGCGCGGGAATCGTAAAGACCAGGGCGGCAGCGGCAACGACCACAAGAATTGTCGGGAGGAGCCACCGTGCCTCGGATCGTAGAAACGAGTCGCCCTCGGAATGCCTCGGGCGGGCCGCCGGCGCCTCGGGCGACGGATGGGCGGGAACCCGTTCCGGGGGAGAGGAAGGCGTGGGGACGGCCTCGCTCACCTGGGTTTCCCCTCCTCGGTACGGGCGGCGTGCCGCCGCCGTGCTGCGAGTAGCCGTCGAGGCCGCCGGCAGGGGCGCGGCCGAGGCGGCGGGAGGAGCGAAGGGTCGCAGGGTCCTTTCGAGCGCGCGGGCGCTTTGGAACCGGGCGGACGGGCTTCGCTGGAGCGAGCCGATCACTGCGAGGTCCAGGTCCTCGGGGATTTCGGGCCGAAGGTCTTTCGGCCCCGGTGTCCTTGCCCGCTCCTCGCCTTCCGCGGGGACCGCCGCCTGGGCGGCGGCGGCCGGAGTCATCCCGACCAGGCACTCGTACAGGATCACGCCTACGGAATAGAGATCGGACCGGACGTCGGGCTCGCCTCCCTGCGCCACTTCGGGGGCGGCATACAGACCGGACGACCGGGTGCCGTCGGGGTCGGTCAGGCGTGGATTCACCTTGGCCGCCTTGGCTATCGCAAAGTCGGAAACCTTCAAGTGTCCGCCCTCGCTGAACAGCACGTTCTCGGGACGGATATCGCCGTGGATTATGCCCATCTTGTGAGCGTGGCTCAGGGCGGCGCAGATGTCGGCGCCAATCTGTGCCGCCGTCTCCGGCGCCATCGGACCGGACTCCAGCCGCTCACGCAAGCTACCGCCGCCGAGGTATTCCACGACGATGAAGGGGGCGCCGTCGTGCTCTCCCGTGTCGAAGACCGACACGATATTGGAGTGGGTCAGCCGGGCGGCGGCCACCGCCTCGCGCCGGAACAGACGCTTGATGGCGGGATCGGTTGCCAGGTGGGGACGCAGTATCTTCGCGGCCACCGGCCGGCCGAGAACTTCGTCCTCGCAGCGCCAAAAGTCCGCCAGGGAACCCCGCGCGATCTTATCCGTGAGGCGGTAGCGCCCTCCCACCTTGACCTCCGGGGAGGCACTCTCCGGCGGGATCAGCGGCGCCGCTTGACGATTGTCGAGATCCAGCGCATCTCCTCCAGACTCAATGCCTTGCTGGCACCAGCGTAGAGCAAAACTCCGACGACGGTCGCGCCGGCTACCTGGGCCAGCAGTCCCGGAACCGAGGAGGCGTCTACCACGTTTTGAAGCCCGTTGGCAGCCAGGTAGGCCCCGGCACCGGTGATGGACGAGGCGGCCAGCATCTTCATCAGCGGAGCGCCGAACCCCTCCGCCGGGCTTCGGCCTATCCGGGCGGTGAGGGACCTCAGGCACAGTGCCGAGGCCACCAGGTACGAGATTCCGTGGCCGGCCGCCAGTCCCGCGATCAGCCACCGGGGCTCGCCGATGAAGGCAACGGCCAGCAGATTAACGCTCACGTTGACTGCCAGACCGACGATGTTGATGAGCATCGGGGTCTTCGTGTCGCCGAGGGCGTAGAAGCCGCGGAGGAAAACGTAGAAGGTTGAAAAAAAGAAGATGCCGGGGGCCCAAACCCGCAGAACGGTCGCCACCATCGTGGTGGACGCGGTGGTGGTAAGACCGTGTTCCAGCAGCAGCGCCACCACCTGGGGAGCGATAGCCAGATACCCGGCCACCGCCGGGAACACGAAGTATGCAACCCCCCGAAGGGCCCGTCCCAGCTCGCGCGAAAACCCGGACAGGTTGCCGGCCACCGCCCTCTCGGTCATCGCAGGAAAGATCGCAGTGACGATCGACACCGCCAGCAGGCCGTGGGGCAGTTGAAAGAAGACGAACGCGTACTGGTAGGAGGCCACCCCTCCGGTTACCCGGCCGGCAAGGATGAGAGCGACCCAGAGGCCGACCATGTTGGTCGCCACATAGCCCACCATGAAGCTGGACAACTTCAGCAGCCGGCCGAAGCGCGGGTCGATTATTCCCACGCCACGGCGAAAGCCGAAGCCCATGCGGCGGAGGAAGAAGAACGGCAGGATTCCTTGAATCGCAACCCCGGCGGTGGTCCCCAGTCCCAGGATCAGGATGCCCTGGGTGGGAATGGCATCCGGGGTCCGCAGGGCGGTTGGGATGGCGTTGGCGAACCACACCAGTGTCCCGGTCACCACCAGGTTGTTCAGCGCAGGGACAAACATCGGGATGCCGAACCTGCGGTGGGCATTCAGGGCCGCGGTTGAGATGTACGAAAGACCGTAGAACAAGATCTGCGGCACGAACAGCTGCAGCAGCAGCGTGCCCAACGCCTGCTGGCTCTGCCGCCCTCCCCCCTCCACTCCGATGGTGTAGAGGCGGAAGATTGCCGGGGCCGCCACGACTATCAGAAGGCCGACCGCGGCGAGCAGGAGCATCGTGGCCTTCGTAACCCGGTCGATGAACCGCCACGCTTCCTCCTGCCCCTCCTTCGCCTTCACCTCGATGTAGCTGCGGAGCAGAACCGAGGAAAGGACGCCACCGATGATCAGCTCGTGGATCATGTTGGGGGTGGTGTTGGCCAGGTTGTAGGTGTCGGCCAGCCGGCTCTCGGTAACGCCGAGCGCATAGGTGGTGGCTCCCAGGCGCAGCAGGCCGGTCGCTCTTGAGATTGCGGTGCCGGCGGTGGCGATGGCCGCTCCCCGGCCGGTGGTTTCGATGCTGCGGCTGTCGCTCACCCGGCTTCGGAGGGTTTTTCGTAAGCCGGCACCGCATCGTCGACGGCTGAGCCCGAAACGTGGGCGGGCACCGGTTCCTGCTCGGGCGATTCGGCAGGTTCCTCCGGTGGCACGGCAGGCTCGACCCCCACATTGTCGTCCCGGGCACCCTCGGCCGGATCCGCCGGTCCGGTCTCAGCCGGTTCCTCGGGCGTCCCGTCCGGTGGCCGCAGCCGGCGCCTCACCCATCCGACCATCCACCAGCCGATCAAAAATACGCCGGCAGCCCCGGTGATCCACAGGGCCACAACGTTGTAGGCGGTAGAGCGGATCGTCAGCTGGCTGTCCGAGATCAGGGTGCCGTCGGGCGTATAAAGGCGGACCCCCAATGGAAAGGTCCCCGAGGACTGGGTGATCGCCCTCACCCGGATGGTCTGGTTGGGAGGTTGCAGGTTGGAGATGTCCACCCGGTTGCCGTCGGGAAACCTCAGCTTGTCCGAGTCCAGCCTCAGGACGACGTCGACCGGGTACTCAAGGCGCGACCCGATCGAGAGGGGGATGATGCCGGTATTCGAAGTCAGGGTAATCGTCTGGGGCGCGGGAGCGAGGACCTTGCGCATCTCGGCGGCGACTGCCGGCGGGATGGCTTCGGCGAACGACTGAGCCTGGGCCACCGACCTGCGTCCGACCCACCAGTCGGTGCTCTCCGCAATGAGGAGCCGGCGTGAGAGGGCCCCCACCTGGGCCGGAGGCGGGGAGAGACCCGAATAGCGCGAAATCGCCCGCTGGGCCTCGGAGAGCGACTGGAAATACTGGCTGGAGGGCAGGTCGGGCCCGTTTTCCAGCACGGTGTCAGAGCTGGCAAGACGTACCCTCTCGCGGGCCGGCGGCTGGAGCTCCGCCGCGATGGCGTCGGGGGTGGTGGGAGTCAGCCAAGGAGCCGATTCGATCACATCGAGGAGCGAGAGTGCGGAGTCCTCCTCGGCTTCCCAGTCGGGAGGTGCCTTTGCCACCACCGCCCGGACCAGTCCCGGCGTCTCCAGGTGGATCGTCGCCGTCTCGGCGGCAAACCGCTGGCGGGCCTCTATGGTGCCCAGCCTGCCGCTCCGCTCGATCTGGCTCTCCAGGCCGGTGTCGGCCACCAGGGCGATCGTCTCGACCCCGGTCAGGCCCTCGGTTGCCGATCCCGGGCCCCCTTCCAGCTTTACGGGCAGGGCGCGGGTAAACGGGTTGTCGGTGGGGCTGAGCGACCGTGAGGAGATGATGAGTTTGGTGAACTCGGTCCGGTGCAGCTGTGCCAGGACCGGCTGGTCCATGTCGCCGAAGGTCGGGAGGAGCCACCCCTCCAGTGGTTGCGACCGCAAAAGCCCCAACGGCTCGGCCAGAAGGACGTTGCGCCCTTCGGAGAGCTGGGTGGCGGCGAGTTCCTGCAGGCCGTTGCGGTAGAGCGCAGGAAGCGAGGTGGGGGAGTAGGTCGTGGGGATGATACGGGTGTTCGGGCGAGCGGCCAGTCCCTGGATTCGACCGAGGGTATGTTGAGCGGCGAGAGCTCGAGGATCCTCCGGGGGGACTTCCAGGGGACCGTCCTGGGACGAGCGAAGGTAGCCGTCTGCCATGTCGGCCAGCATGCTGAGCAGCAGTCCGCTGGGGGCCAGCGTCACCGGCAGGTCGGGGTGGGCCTCCAGTGCATCCAGGATGCGGACGAGTCGGCCGTCGGTGATGGAGCGCTCCAAAGTTCCGCTGGTTACCAGGTCCGGCCGGGCTCCGTTGGTGTAGATCGACGGCGAGTGCAGGGGAATCACCAGGCCGAGTCCGAGCGGCTTCTCGGGGGTCTCGTGAAAGAAGATCATGTGGGTGTTGATCGGGTTGGAAGTGCTCCGGCTGGACCGAACCACGACCCGGACCGGGTAGGCCCGATCCTGAGTGGAGTTGCGGAACGTGCCCAGCTCCGCGAGCGGCTTGGCCACCTCGATGCTGCGGGTCCGTCCCGGACCAAGCCCGCCCTCCACCGGGAAGGTGTCTACGGCGACCGTGTTGCCCAGCCGGTCGTTGTATGTCTGCTGGAGCACCGATCGACTGGTCACCCCCCGGAAGATCGTGACCACCACCTCGAGGTCCTGGGCGGTGCTGGTCCCGGAGTTGGTCACCTCAAGGGCCACCGACAAGGAGTCCGAGGGCCCCACCGAGATCGGAAAGCCGACCAACCGGGTCCTCAGCTCCTCCTGACGAGCGTCCGGAGACGGCGAAGGGGAAGCTGCCGGCGAAGCGGTGGCGCTCTGGGCAAGGGCAGCAGAGGGCGCCCCCAGCAGCGCTAAGACCAGCGTTGCGACGACCAAAGCGCGGGTAGACAGAAGCATTTTCATCCTTAGGACAGTATTCCCGAACCTCGGATTGGGCGGTAGCTTCTATCCTTCCCGGTATGAGAGACCTCTCGGCGGACGTGATCCCACCGCAGGCGCTGGAGCTGGCGCGGCTTTTTCGCGACTCCGGCTTCGGGCTGTGGCTGGTAGGAGGGTGGGTCCGCGACACACTGCTCGGGACCGGTCCGGTTCGGCTGCCGGAGCTCCACCAAGGCGCATCTTCGGCAGCCGCCGACAGCGACCTCGACTTCACCACCGACGCCCGGCCGGCAGACACGCTTTCGATCCTCAAGCGGTGGGGGAGCTCGGCCCCTTGGACCACCGGCATCGAGTTCGGCACCGTAGGGGTCCAAAAGGGACCGATCCTGGTGGAGGTGACGACCTTCCGGAGCGAGGTCTACGAAATCGGTTCCCGCAACCCCCGGGTGGAGTTCGGCTCCGACCTGGCGACCGACCTCTCCCGGCGGGACTTCACCGTCAACACCCTGGCGATAGCCCTGCCCGAGATCGAGCTCGTAGACCTGTTCGGAGGTATCTCAGACCTGGTGGCCCAAAGGATACGGACGCCGCTCTCGCCGGATGTCTCGTTCTCCGACGATCCACTACGGATGCTGCGTGCGTTTCGCTTCGCGTCGACTCTGGGTTTCGAGGTCGACGACGAGGTTATGGAGGCAGTACGCCGGATGCACGGGCGGCTGCGAATCGTCTCCCGGGAACGTATCCGTGACGAGTTCTCCAAGCTGATGCTGGGCCGGGCGGTCAGCCGGTCCCTGGAAATGGCGACCGAGACCGGCGTGGCGGGCGAGTTCCTTCCCGAGCTTCCCGGTATGAAGCTGGAGCAGGACCCGATCCACCGCCACAAGGACGTCTTTCACCACACTCTGGCCGTGCTGGACAACGCTATCGGCACCGAAAAGGACGGGCCCGACCTGGTGCTGCGGCTCGGGGCCCTGCTCCACGACATCGGCAAGCCGAAGACCAGGCAGATCACCCCGAAGGGGGTGACATTCCACCACCACGAGGTGGTGGGGGCCCAGATGGCCGAGGCTCGGATGCGCGAGTTGAGGTACCCGGCGAAGATCATCGCGGAGGTCAAGGCCCTGGTCTACCTTCACCTTCGGTTCCACACCTTCAAGCTCGGGTGGACCGATCGCGCGGTGCGACGCTATGTGCGAGATGCCGGTCCGATGCTCGAGAAGCTGAACAAGCTGGTGCGGTCGGACTGCACCACCCGCAACCCCGCCAAGGCTCGTCAGCTGTCCAAGCGTATGGACGACCTGGAGGCGTGGATCGCGGACCTCAGTTCCCGCGAGGAGCTGGAGCGGCTGCGGCCGGCGCTCGACGGCAACGAGGTCATGAGCCACCTGAAGCTTCGGCCCGGCAGGATGGTCGGCGAGGCGCTGGACTTCTTGATGGAGGTGCGGCTGGACGAAGGGGAGATTCCCAAAGACGAGGCATACCGCCGGCTCGACGACTGGTTCCGGCAGAGAGAGGCCGGCTGATGGGAGTCGGGCGGCCGGAGAAGAAATGGTATTTGGAGCTGTCCGAGCACCTGGGGACTGCTTATCTGGGATACGAGTTCGCCAGGGGAACCGAGCAGGAGGTGGACTTTCTCTACAGTGCGCTGAGCGTCACCCCGGGCTCTCGTCTGCTCGATGTGGGAACCGGCCCGGGTCGCCATGCTATCGAGTTTGCCAGGCGGGGGGTTCAGGTGGTCGGCATCGACATCTCGTCCAAGTTCCTGGGTGCTGCCCGCAGCGCCGCCTCGGAGACGGGGGTGGCCGTATCATTTTTCGAGATGGATGCCCTCGAGCTGCCCTTTGAGGATGAGTTCGACGTGGTGATCAGCATTTGTGAGGGGGCCTTCGGGCTGGGCCTGGACGACCTGGCGATACTGCGCGGCATCACGCGGGCCCTCAAACCGGGCGGCCACGCTGCGGTGGCTGCTCCTAATACCTTCTATGTTTTGGACCAGCTCGCCGACCCCGATGAGTTCGACCCGGTCAGCTCGGTGCTTCGCCGCACCGTCCCCGGCGTGCCGGGCGAGGACGGGTCGCGAAAAGACCAGGTCATGTGGAACTCCTGCTATACGCCCCGCGAGCTCGAGTGGATAGCCAACGGCGCCGGGCTCGACCCGGAGGTGGTCATCGGCACGAATCCCGGGGCGTTTGCCGGGGACGTCCCCACCCGCGAGCACCCCGAGCTGCTTCTGCTGGCTCGCCGTCCCGCCCAGGCGCGGTAAAGGGGCGCCGGTTAGGCCTGGGCTCCGGCGGGTTCGGCCTGCCTGCCGGCGGACGAGATGAACTCCTCCACCCGCTGGCGAGCGACGTCGTCGGAAAACTGCTCCGGGGGCGACTTCATGAAGTAGCTGCTCGGTCCCACAAGCGGGCCGCCGATTCCCGCGTCCTGGGCCAGGCGCAGGCAGCGGATGGCGTCGATCACGATGCCGGCCGAGTTGGGGGAGTCCCAGACCTCCAGCTTCAG
>Ga0247713_1001645_pt1 | contig 10834 bp, 11 predicted proteins | sample 21E_NmetaG_FD_189936 | JGI IMG/M metagenome (GOLD analysis project Ga0247713, IMG submission 189936) | Soil microbial communities from hillslope of Landscape Evolution Observatory, University of Arizona, Oracle, AZ, United States - 2-1-E_N | ecosystem: Engineered > Artificial ecosystem >... | reverse complement strand
CCGGATCTGCAGATAACGGCGGATGTCACCCATGCGCGCCCAGTCTGGCAGGGAGGGAGCCCTCCCCCCGTGGCGGTGGGTACAGGTACTGGAGCCGACCGAAAGGACGTCCCTACGATGCCCGTGGTCCGGATGGTGGCGCTCGCCTTCGCCAAGACGTTCAGCAAGCTGTTCGGATTGGCGCGGGGTGGCCATCTCTGGGGCCGTCGCCATCCCACCGGTCATCGGAGTCGTCATCACGCGCCTGGAGAACCGTCTGGGCGGGGCGCGCGAGATGGCGCGCGAGGCGGTGTTCTCCTACGGCTCCCCAGCGGCCGATCCTGTGGGTCTTCCGGGGGCTGGTCTTCGTCGAGGGCAAATCTTCCGCCGGACGATGTCGCGCAAGATGAAGGTGCTCTCGGGGCACATCGACGAGGACCGCTGGTTCGAGGTCACGCTCCACGCCACCGACCTCTCTGTGATCGGTCGCAAGGAGGAGACCACCTACATCATGGCCATCCTGTCCGAGGAGCTCGACGAGCGGAACCTGTACTTCTCCTGGGACGACTCCTCCCAGGCCCTCGAGGACCGCATCCGCCACGCGCAGGACGCCGTGGAGCGCGGCGAGGACCTCGACCCCCAGGTGATATCCGAGCTCTGCGAGGACCTGCGGGAGCGGGCCCTGTCCACCGAGGAGTGGAACGCCATCCGCCGGCAGACTACAAGCTCGAGCGACACTACTATCGGGCGCAGCTCGAGCGTGTGCACAGCCGCTCGGCTCTCCTCCGCCGCGCCACCGAGCAGAGCAAAGGGCACAGCAAAGGCGCCGCCCAGGGCGGGGCGGCGCCGATGAGATGAGCAGTGGAGGTGCCGGGGAGTCGAACCCCGGGTCCGAATGCCTCGACTCCAGAAGCGCTACGAGCGTAGGTTCCGGTGAATTGTCGGGCGCTCGCGTCCCGGAACCAGACGACTCGAGCGCCGTACACCACTTGATTGTCCCCACCGGCCCGTGGCGGTGGCCGGCGGGTGGAGCCTGGATGCGATGCCCGGTCCCCCACCCCAGGCAGGTGAGGGCGGACAGACGGCTTAGTTAGGCCGCCAGGGCCAGTTCGTTATCGGCACCTATTAGGTTCCCTGGACAGTTTTACGAGATGACCAGAGCTACTCGGCTCGCTCTCCCGGGGCCGACAGGCATCCGTCGATACCACGTCACCCCCGCAAAGCGGGTTGTCGCATGCAGTTGTCAACGAACCCCGCGTGAGCCCAGTGTACCCGCGGACGGGAGTCCGTCAGACCTCAGGCCTTCTGGCGTTCACGCAGCGCCCGTTGGATGTCGCGGTCGGCGTCGCGCTTGGCGATGTCGGCCCGCTTGTCGTGACGGGCCTTGCCCTTGCCGAGGCCGATCAGGAGTTTCGCCCTGCCGTCCTTCCAGTACAGCTTCATGGGCACGAGGGTGCGGCCCTGCTCCTGGGTGAACTTCTCGCACTGCTCGATCTGGCTGCGGTGCAGCAGCAGCTTGCGCTGGCGGGTCGGGTCGTGATTGTGGCGGTTGCCGAAGTCGTACTCGGGGATGTGCGCCTGCACCAGCCACGCCTCACCACGCCGGACGGTCGCGAACGCCTCCGCGATGGACGCCTTGCCGCCGCGCAGCGACTTCACTTCCGTGCCCGTGAGCACGAGGCCGGCCTCCATCGTCTCGGTGATGTCGTAGTCGAACCGCGCACGGCGGTTGGTGACGATCGTGTCGGCCCCAGATCGCTTGGCCATGGCTAGCGGGAGGCGCCGGCCAGCTGTGCGCGCAGCGTCTCCGCCGCGGCCGCGAGCTGCTGGTCGGCGTCGGTGACCACACGGTCGGGTGCGATGCCGCGACCCTCGATCGACTCGCCCGTCGACGTGAAGTACTCCGCGGTGGTGAACTTCAGCCCGGCGCCGTCGGCCAGGGGCCGCACGGTCTGGACGGTGCCCTTGCCGAACGTCGGCGTCCCGACGACCGGTCCCCGTTCCAGACCCTGGACCGCGCCGGCCACAATCTCGCTCGCGCTGGCCGATGTCGCGTCGACCAGCACCACGAGCGGCACGTCGATGGCGCCCCCGGTCGCCTCGAACGTCTGCCGGTCACGACCGCGTTCCTGGACGCTGACGATGGTACCCGCCTCGATGAAAACGCTCGCCACGCTCACCGCCTCGCGCAACAGCCCGCCCGGGTTGCCCCGCAGGTCGAGGACCACGCCCCGCGCGCCCTCCGACATCTGTTCTTGCACGAGCTCGCGCACCCGTGCGCCGACGTCCTCGGTGAACTGCAGCAGCTGGATGTGGGCGAGCCCGTCGTCCAGCCGTTCGACCTCGACGACCGGACGGTCGATCTGGGCCCGCGTCACCTCCACCTCACGGGGCCCCTGGGGGCCGCCCTCCAGGCCCAGGCGCACGGTTGTGCCCTCCTCCCCCTGCACGCGCTGCACCACGGCCTGCAGGGGGGCATCACGCACGTCCTCGCCGTCGACCTCGACGATGCGCTCCCCGGCCTGCAGCCCCGCGGCCTCGGCCGGGCTGCCGGAGAGCACGTTGACGATGGTCACGCCCTCGGGCGTCTCCTCGACCATGACCCCCACGCCGGAGAACGTCCCGTCGAGCAGCTCGCTGAAGGCGGTGAACTCGGCCGCGTCGTAGTAGACGGCGTAGGGGTCGTCCAGCCGCTCGAGCATGCCCTCGATGGCGCCCTTGAGAAGGGCTTCGTGACCCGGCGGGTCGACCGCCTCGGTGGAGACCCGCTCGTAGACGTCTCCCAGGCGGGAGAAGTCCGGGGGCAACCCGGCGGGTTGACCGCTCGACGGACCGCCGGCCAGCCCCCCGCCGCCCGACCGGGCGCCGGCCTGGTAGGCGACGGTGACGAGCCCGGCCATGAGCACGACGAGGCAGGCGAGGGCAAGGAGACGGGTGCGCATGTCCCCAAGCCTGCCATGCACCCCCCCATCCCGCCCGGACCCGGCTTACAGGTAGGGCATCGGGTCGCGCGGCTGGCCGTTGACCCGCACCTCGAAGTGCAGGTGAGGACCGGTGCTCTGACCGGTCGAGCCGGTCGCGGCGATGACCTGGCCGCGGCTGACCCGCTGCCCGGGCGACACGTTGACGCGGGAGGCGTGGGCGTACAGCGTCGCAACGCCGCCACCGTGGTCGACGACCACGGCCAGGCCGTAGCCGCCGCGCCACCCGGCCGACACGACCGTGCCGTCGGTGGCCGCGTAGATCGACGCTCCCATCGGCGCGCCGAAATCCACGCCCGTGTGCATCCGGCTTGTGCCGGAGATGGGGTGGCGCCGCATGCCATACCCACTGGTGGCCGGCCCGTCCGACGGACGACGCCAGGACGAGCCGGACGGGGAGTTCGCTGTCGCCGGCGCCCCCGCGGCGGGGGCCGGACCGGCGACCGGAGCCGAGCGGCTGGCGCGCGGTGCGTCGGCGGCCGCGACGCGGCGGGACTCCTCCGCGAGACGGGCTTCCTCCGCACGGCGGGCTTCCTCGGCACGGCGGCGCAGCTCCTCCTCCAGCTGGGCGCTGTCCTGCTCCAGGGAGTCGATCAGCGCGACATGCGTGGACCTGTCCGCGTCGAGCTCGGCGAGGAGCGCCGCATGGCGGTCGGCCTCGGCGGCGACGGCGGCGTGCAGGGACCGCTGCTCGGAGACAAGTCCGGCGACGCGGTCGCGTTCGGCCTGGGCGAGCTGGCGCTCCTCCTGACGGCGGTCTTTCAGTGCAGCCAGCTCGACCCTGGTGGCCTCGGCCTCTCGCTCCAGGTTGCCGATCAGGGCGACCTGCTGGCGGTCGTTGGCCATCACCCGCTGCACATAGGCCAGCGCCTGGTTGAACTCCGTGGCGTCCTCGAGCCCGAACAAGGCCGTCGCCGACGAAGGCCCACCACCGCCGTACATGTAGGAGGCTCTCGCCCGGTCGGCGAACACGCCCCGCGCCTCCGTGAGGTCGTCGCGGGTGTCGCCGAGCTGCTCCTCGGTCGCCACGAGGTCTGCCGCGGTCTGCTGCAGGGCTGTGGTCGCCTCGGCCAGGGACGCCTGCGATGCGTGGAGCTCGTCGTTGAGCGTGTCGAGCTTGCTTCCCAGGGCCGCCTGGCGGGCCTGGGACTCCTCCAGGTCGGCCACCGTCACCGACCGGCGGCCCTCGACCTGCTCGAGACCGCCCCGCGCTCCCTGCAGCTGCCGGCGCACGTCGTCGAGCTCCGCACGCGGATCGGCGGCCACCGCGCCGCCGGTCAGGGGCACGACGAGGCCGGCGACACACACAAGCGTCACCACGCGCCGTAGAACGCCGCCCGACTGGTTGACCACACGCACAGCCGCACACCTTAGACTGCGCCAGTCACGCATGGCAACTGTGTCCACTTGAGCCACAGGACCATCGCCGCGCGGCGAACCCGCGGCGTCAGACGGCAAGGAACCGCCGCAGGGAGACGAACGACGCGATGGCGGCGATCCCGGCCCCCACGACCAGGAGGATGGGGACCACGCTCCAGAAGTCGCCGGTGCCGACGAACGGCACGAAGAAGATCTGCTGGCGCAGACCCTCGACGAGCGTCCGCAGGCCGAGGTAGAGCAGGACGCTGGCCAGCGTCGCGCCCAGGACGCCCGCAACGACACCTTCGAGCACGAACGGCAGGCGGATGTACCAGTTCGTCGCCCCCACGAGCTTCATGATCCCTGTCTGCTCGCGCCGGGCGAACGCCGTCATGCGGATAGTGTTGAAGATCAGCGCCACGGCCGCGCCGAGCTGGAGCAGCGCCACGACCAGGGCACCGTTTCGCAGGGCCTCCATGACCGAGAAGAACTTCTCGAGGACCTCGCGCTGGTCGACCACCTCGTGCACCCCCGGATACCCGGCGAACTGGGAGGCGATGACGTCGTACTGCTCGGGGTCGGCGAGCTTCACCCGGAATGACGCCGGCATGATGTCGGGTGTGACGCTGTCCTGCATGACGGGGTCGTCGGCGAAGATCCGCTGGAAGTGCTCGTAGGCGTCCTCTTTGGACTCGTAGAGCACCTCCTCCACCACCGCACTGTCATGCAGGTCGTTCTGGAGTGACATGCGGGCACTTTCGGAGATGCCGTCCTGCAGGAAGACCGAGACCTCCACCTGGGCGAAGAACAGGTCGCGGGCGAGGTTGACCTGCTTCTGGACCAGCAGCGCGGCGCCCAGCAGCGACAGGCTCACGGTCACCGTCACGATCGTCGCGACGATCATGAGGGTGTTGCGCCTCAGGCCCGTGCCGACCTCGCCCGCGAGGTAGCTGGCCCTAGGACCCATAGCCGTACACCCCCCGGTTCTGGTCGCGGATCATCACACCGTCGGACAGCTCGACGACCCGCCGGCGCATCGAGTCCACGATGTGCTGGTCATGGGTGGCCATGACCACGGTCGTGCCGGTGCGGTTGATGCGGTCGAGCAGCTTCATGATCCCGACGCTCGTGGTGGGGTCCAGGTTGCCGGTCGGCTCGTCGCACAGCAGGATCGCCGGCCGGTTCACGAACGCCCGCGCGACGGAGACGCGTTGCTGCTCGCCGCCGGACAGCTCGTGGGGCATCGCGTCGTGCTTGTGCCCGAGGCCCACGAGGTCGAGCACCTCGGGGACGGTGCGCTGGACCACGCTGCGCGGCTTGCCGATGACCTCGAGGGCGAACGACACGTTCTCCGCCACCGTCTTGTTGTCGAGCAGCTTGAAGTCCTGGAAGACACAGCCGAGCTCCCGCCGCAGCGCCGGGATGCGCCAGGTCTTCAGCTGGTTCAAGCGCTTTCCGGCGACGTAGATCTCGCCGGCGTCCGGGTTCTCGTCCTTCAACAGCAGCTTGATGAAGGTGCTCTTCCCCGAGCCCGACGCGCCCACCATGAACACGAACTCGCCCTTGGTGATCTCCAGAGAGATGTCCTTCAGGGCGACCACGCTGTTCTTGTAGGTCTTGGTGACGTTGTCGAGTCGGATCACGGGAGCCTCACGCCTACCGGCGGATTGGGGGAGGTGCGGCATCAAGACGCGGCCGTGGAGCGGACAGCGCGCGGCAGCAGCCCGACGGATCGTAGCATCGGGGTGCGGGTGCGACCACGGGCCCGGCCTAGCCGGGCGGCTCAGGAGCGAGCTTGGAGATCGCCTGCTTCTTCCTCGACGAGCTTGTCGCTGCCTTTGGCCTTCCACTGCAGGTAGGCGGTGATGAAGGGGTCGAGGTCACCGTCGAGGACCGCTGCGGTGTTGCCGGTCTCATGGCCGGTGCGGTGATCTTTCACCATCTGATAGGGATGAAGGACGTACGAGCGGATCTGGCTGCCCCAGGCCACCTCCCGCTGCTCGCCCCGGACCGCGTCCAGCTCCTCTTCCCGCTTCAGCCGCTCGAGCTCGGCCAGCTTGGCCTTCAACAGCGTCATCGCCGTCGCCTTGTTCTGCAGCTGGCTCCGCTCGTTCTGGCAGGCCACCACGATGCCGGTCGGCAGGTGCGTCAGCCGCACCGCCGAGTCGGTCGTGTTCACGCCCTGTCCGCCGGGGCCCGAGGAGCGGTACACGTCGACGCGGAGGTCATCCTCGCCGATCTGGATCTCGGTGTCGACGGTGTCGAGCAGCGGTACGACGTCCACGCTCGCAAAGGCGGTGTGCCGCCGCTTCTGGGCGTCGAAGGGGCTGATCCGCACAAGGCGGTGGACACCCCGCTCTGCGTGCAGCAGGCCGTACGCGCGGATCCCGTGCACGGTGAAGGTGGCCGAGCGGATGCCCGCCTCGTCACCTTCCTGCTCGTCGTGCAGGTCGACCTTGAACCCGCGTTGCTCAGCCCAGCGCAGGATCATCCGCTCGAGCATCTCGGCCCAGTCCTGCGAATCGGTGCCGCCCGCGCCCGCGTGCACGGTCACCACGGCGTCGCGGTTGTCGTGCTCGCCCGAGAGCAGCACCCGGATCTCGAGGTCGAACAGCGCGTCCTCCAGGGCGGCCAGACCCTCGGCGACCTCGGCGGCAGTCGCCTCGTCGTCCTCCTCGCGGGCGAGCTCGTTGAGGACGTTCAGGTCCTCCAGGCGAGCGGAGAAGTTGTCGACGACTCGCAGGTCGTCCTCGACGGCCGACAGCTCGCCCATGACCCGCTGCGCGGCTGCGGGGTCATCCCACAGATCGGGCGCGGCCGCCTGTGCGTTCAGCTCCGTCAGGCGACGGCGCTTGCCGTCGATGTCAAAGGTACTCCTTCACGTCGGCGAGCTTGGTCTGGTACTCGGCGAGCGTCACACGGTGATCGGTGGCCACGACACTTCTCCTCGGCATATGTCCGTTGCGCGAAGACTAATCCCGGCCCTACCGCTCCGCTACTTGAGGGCTGATGAGTGCCCTACCGCTCCGCTACTTGAGGGCAAAACGGTGCGTCGGACCTCTTCGACGGGCTGGTCGACGAGATCGGCGAGGTCGCCGCGCAGACGGCGGGCGGCAGCCCCGTCGGCGACGTCGCCGGCGAGCTTCAGGTACAGCGCGTGCTCGCCGTCCCACACGGTCGTGGGGGCCCCGAACACCCCGCACTCGTCACGAGCCTCCTGATGCCACAAGCCGACCTCCGCGCGCCAGCGCTCCGCGTCGGCGGTGAAGGCGTCGAGGTCCAGGCCGACCCGCGAGCCCAACGCCAGCCAGGCCTCCACGCTCGAGGCGTCGGCTTCGTGGTCGTGCACGGCGGCAAACGCCGCGTCGATGAAGGCCAGGTGGAGGTCATGGCTCGTCTCGCGGGCGAACTCGCCGAGAGCGAGCAGCTCCAGCCCCGTGCTCGGCTGCTCGCGGTCCCACGGATTGGACTCCGCATCCATCGAGAAGGGACGTACCTCGACCGTCGACCGCTCCGGCAGCAGTGAGACCCATCTCCAGGCCCGGTAGCTGTGCGGGTCCTGGAAGTCGAGGTAGAGCGCGGTCATCGTCGGCACGGTGCCGTGAGTCGTATCCTGGCGCCACAGGCGGAAACCTCACGCGCGCTGGACGGCCGGCGGCGCTGAGATCGCCTGCAGCCGTCGGTTACAGTTGCCTCAGCCCGCGCCGGGGGTAAGGGCCGACGCGGACCGAGGAGGCCGCCCTATGACGCCGCTCATCGACGCCACGGAGATGTACCTGCGCACCGTGTGGGAGCTCGAAGAGGAGCGGATCACGCCCATCCGCGCGCGCTTGGTCGAGCGGCTCAACCTGTCGGCTCCCGCCGTCAGCGAGACCGTCGCCCGGCTGGAGGACGAGGGGCTGATGCGGATCGGCGCCGACCGCACGCTCGCGCTGACCGAGAAGGGCCGTGAGCTGGCCATGAGCGTGATGCGCAAGCACCGCCTGGCCGAGCTGCTGCTCACCGAGGTCATCGGCATGGACTGGGCACAGGTGCACAACGAGGCGTGCCGCTGGGAGCATGTGATCTCCGACGCCGCCGAGGCCCGCATCGCCGAGGTGCTCGGTGACCCACCGGTCTGCCCCTACGGCAACCCGATACCCGGCGCGAACACCCCACCGGAGCCGGTCGAGCTGCTCGCCATGGTCGACGCCGCGCGCCAGGGCGACGAGGTCGTCGTCCAGCGCATCTCCGAGCTCCTCCAGAGCGACGTCGACGCGTTGACGTACCTGCGCGACCATGACCTCCTCCCCGGGCGTCGGCTCGCGCTGTCGGAGGCCGACGGACGGATCATGGTCGACGGAGGACGGGTCGAGGTCCCGGCCGACATCGCCGGACTGGTGTACGTGTCGACGGCCCACGCATGACCCTCGATTCCCCCGGGCCGCCCGCCGAGGCAGCCGACCGCGTCTTCGAGGTGCACGCCGGCGGGAAGATCTCGGTCGCCACGAAGGTCCCCGTGGTGACCCGAGAGGACCTCGCCATGGTGTACACGCCGGGTGTGGCCCGGGTGTGCACCGCCATCACGCAGGACCCGGCTCTTGCGCGCACCCTCACCATCAAGGGCAACAGCGTTGCCGTCGTCTCCGACGGATCAGCCGTCCTCGGCCTGGGCGACATCGGCCCGGCGGCCGCGATGCCGGTGATGGAGGGCAAGGCGATGCTGTTGAAGGACTTCGCCGACGTCGACGCGTACCCCATCTGCCTCGACGAGCGTGACCCGGACCGGTTGGTGGAGATCATCGCGGCCCTGTCGGTGGGGTTCGGCGGCATCAACCTGGAAGACATCTCCGCCCCGCGCTGCTTCGAGGTCGAGGGCAAGCTGCGCCAGCGCCTGGACATCCCCGTCTTCCACGACGACCAGCACGGCACCGCGGTGGTCGTCCTGGCCGCGCTGCTCAACGCCGTACGTCTGGTCGGCAAGGAGGTCGGGCCCAGCCTGCGCGTCGTCGTGCAGGGGATCGGTGCGGCGGGCATTGCCGTGTCGAACCTGCTGATGGCCGCCGGCGTGGTCGACCTCATCGGCGTGGACAAGGGCGGCATCGTCACCCCCCGCCGCAAGGACGCCCGCGACCCGATCTTCCGCCGGTTCGGCAAGCAGACGAACCCCCGCGCCCTGGAGGGCGGCAAGGAGGCGGCGCTGCGAGGCGCCGACGTCTTCATCGGCCTGTCCGCGGGGGACACGATCACCACCGACCATCTGCAGCTCATGGCGGACGACGCGATCGTGTTCGCCATGGCCAACCCGGTGCCGGAGATCGACCCGATGCTGGCTCGCCGCCACGCGGCGGTCGTGGCCACCGGCCGAAGCGACGAGCCGAACCAGATCAACAACGTGCTGTGCTTCCCGGGCCTGTTCCGCGGGCTGCTCGACTGCGGGGCCCGAGAGGTCAACGACCAGACCAAGCTCGCCGCCGCCGCTGGCATCGCCGCCATCGTCGGTGACGACCGCTCTCCGGAGTATGTGATCCCCTCGCCGTTCAACCGGGCGGTCGTTCCCGCGGTCGCCCGCGCCGTCGCCGAGGCCGCCCAGGCGACCGGCGCCGCCCCCGTCAGTGTCCCCTGAGCCGCCCCGGCCCGCCGACGTCGCCGTCGCCGCCTTGCGCCGCGCCATCAGCACGCTGACGCCGACCGATGAACGCGAAGCCGCGTCGGTCTCGCGCATCCTGACCGAGCTGGACCGTCTGCCCCACCCGCTCGATCAGGACGCGGGCCCCATCCACGTGACCGGCTCGGCGATCGTCGTGGGACCCCGGGGGGTGCTCCTGCACCGTCACAAGCGCATGGGCATCTGGCTGCAGCCGGGCGGCCACATCGACCACGGCGAGACCCCATGGGACACGGCGCGCCGGGAGACCACCGAGGAGACCGGCATCCGCGCCGCTCATCCCGACAGCGGCCCCCGGTTGGTCCACGTCGACGTGCATGCCGGCCCTCGGGGCCACACCCACCTCGACGTGCGCTATCTCCTGCTTGCCGGCGACGAAGTGCCGACCCCGCCCCCCGGCGAGAGCCCGGCCGTGTGCTGGTTCTCCTGGAGCAGGGCTGTCGCCGTGGCCGACGCCGGACTTGTCGGGGCGCTTCGGCGACTGCGCCCCTAGCGGGGGGCTGATCCAGGCCGCTACCGCTTCGCTACTTGAGCGGCTAGCTTGGGCCGCTACCGCTTCGCTACTTGAGCGGCTAGCTTGGGCCGCTACCGCTTCGCTACTTCAGCGGCTAGCTTGGGCCGCTACCGCTTCGCTACTTGAGCGGCTAGACCAGACCGTTGGCTTCCAGGAAGTCCCGTGCGATCTGGCTGGCCGAATCGTTGCGCAGGGTATGGCGGCGGTTGAACTCCACCAGGTCCTCGGTGGTGAGCGCGGCGGACACCGCGTTGATGATGTCGGCCATCTCGTCGGTCAGCACGTCGGCCCGCACGATCGGCGTGATGCTGTTCGGCAGGGAGAACGGCTGATCCTCGGTCAGCACCAACCAGT
>Ga0247713_1001644_pt1 | contig 10842 bp, 11 predicted proteins | sample 21E_NmetaG_FD_189936 | JGI IMG/M metagenome (GOLD analysis project Ga0247713, IMG submission 189936) | Soil microbial communities from hillslope of Landscape Evolution Observatory, University of Arizona, Oracle, AZ, United States - 2-1-E_N | ecosystem: Engineered > Artificial ecosystem >... | reverse complement strand
GTGTACCCGCGGCCGGCCAGCACCTCGGCGAGGACCGGCGCCAGCCGGGCGTCGGCGCACCCGACCAGGGCGGCGGGCGGCTGGGCCGGGTTGGTCAGCGGGCCGAGGATGTTCATCGCGGTCGGGACGCCGAGTTCGCGCCGGACGCCGCCGGTGTGCCGCATCGCGGGGTGGAACACCGGGGCGAAGCAGAATCCGATGCCGACCTCCGCCGCGCAGGCCGCGACGGACTCGGGTGCCAGGTCGATCGCCACCCCGAGCGCCTCGAGCAGGTCGGCGGCCCCGCAGGCCGACGAGGCGGCCCGGTTGCCGTGCTTGACCACCGGCACCCCGGACGCGGCGACGACGATCGCGGCCATCGTCGAGATGTTCACCGTGTGAGCCTGGTCACCTCCGGTGCCGACGACGTCGACGGCGGGAGCGTGGGCGACGATCCGCCGGGCGTGGCGCAGCATGGCCTCGGCCAGGCCGGCGATCTCGGTGGCCGTCTCCCCCTTGGCCCGCAGCGCGACCAGGAACCCGGCCAGCTGCGCCGGTGTGGCCTCGGCCGACAGCACGCGGTCCATCACCCACGCGGTGTCCGCGGCGTCCAGGTCGGACCGCGCGATCAGCCGCGCGAGGACGCCCGGCCACGTCCGCGGTGCCGCGCCGGCGCCCGCCGGGCCAGGACTCATCGGAGCGCCGCGCCGCCGACGGCGCGGCGCAGCACGCCGGCCACGGTCTCCGCTGCCGTCACGGGGTCGAGGGGATGCACCAGCACGGCGTCGGCCTGCGACCAGGTGGCGAGCCACCGGTCGTCGCGTCGGCGGACGGTGACGATGATCGGTGGGCAGTCGTCGATCTCGTCCTTCAGCTGCCGCGACACGCCCATCCCGCCGGTGGGCTGAGCCTCCCCGTCGAGGATCGCGAGGTCGATCTCGCCGGCGTCGGCGGCCGCGAGCACCTCCGCGATCCCGGCCGCCTCGACGAAGCGGACGCGCCCCAGATCGGGTGCCGGCCTGCGGCCGATCGCCATGACGATCGCCTCGCGCACCTCGGGCCGGTGGCTGAACACCAGAACGTTCCTGACGGGGCTGTCCACAGCTGGTCAATGTAGTAGCCCCGACAGGCTGTAGAAGATGCGCGGGGTCATAATGCCTCCGTGACGACAGCGGCTCCCACCATCAGCGCGCGGATCCACTCGCTGAACCGCCCGAATCTGGTCAGCATCGGCACCATCGTCTGGCTGTCCAGCGAGCTGATGTTCTTCGCCGGGCTGTTCGCGATCTACTTCACCGCGCGGGCCCAGACCGAGGGCGAGTGGCCGATCCCGCCGACGGAGCTGAACGTCCCGTACGCGCTCGTCATCACGATCATCCTGGTGGCCTCGTCGTTCACCTGCCAGTACGGCGTGTTCGCCGCCGAGCGCGGTGACGTGTTCGGGCTGCGCCGGTGGTACCTGCTGACCCTGGCGATGGGCACCGCGTTCGTGCTCGGCCAGGCCTACGAGTACTACGAGCTGGTCCACGACGGGACCACGCTCTCGTCCAGCGCCTACGGCACCGTGTTCTACCTGACCACCGGGTTCCACGCGCTGCACGTCACCGGCGGCCTCGTCGCCTTCGTCTACCTGCTGATCCGCACCAGGCTCGCGAAGTTCACCCCGCAGCAGGCCACCGCGGCCATCGTGGTGTCGTACTACTGGCACTTCGTCGACGTCGTGTGGATCGGCCTGTTCGCCGTCATCTACTTCATCAAGTGAAAGTGCAGCAGATGATCTTCACAAGACGTCGGGGTGCGCGCGGCCGCCTGCGCCGCCGGGTGGCCGGCTCGATGGCGCTCGGCCTGGGCCTGCTCACCGCGGGCGCGCTCTACACGGCGTTCACGCCCGAACCCCAGGTCGCCACGGCGCAGGCCGACGCCGCGCTCATCGCCCAGGGGCAGGACCTCTACAGCACGGCGTGCATCAGCTGCCACGGCGCCAACCTGCAGGGGGTCGAGGACCGCGGTCCCAGCCTGATCGGCGTCGGCGACGCCGCGACCTGGTTCCAGGTCTCGACCGGCCGGATGCCGCTGGCCCGCCAGGAGGCGCAGGCGGTGCGCAAGCCGCCGCTGCCGGAGTTCGACCCCTCCACCGAGGAGGGCCTGGCGAACCTCGACGCGCTCGGTGCCTACGTCCAGGCGAACGGCGGCGGCCCGGTCCGGCCGGCGGCCGAGGGTGAGGCGCTGCGGGGCGACGATCCCGCCCGCGGCGGCGAGCTCTTCCGGATGAACTGCGCGTCCTGCCACAACTTCACCGGCGTCGGGATCGCCCTGTCCTCCGGCAAGGAGGCACCGGCGCTCGCTCCGGCCAGCGAGATGGACGTCTACACCGCGATGCTGTCGGGGCCGCAGAACATGCCGAAGTTCTCCGAGCGGCAGCTCACGCCGGAGGAGAAGAAGGACATCATCGCCTACGTCAAGGCCATCGAGGAGGTCAACCCGGGCGGGGACGAGCTCGGGGGCCTCGGGCCGACGGCCGAGGGTGTGGTCGCGTTCGTGGTCGGCCTCGCCGCACTGATCGGGTTCGCGATGTGGTTGGGAGCGAAGTCATGACGGCCGGACCGGTGCCCACCGAGCGTGACCTGGAGAACATGACGCCGGAGCAGCTGGCCCGGCTGGCCTCCGAGCTCGACGACGTCGAGGTCGTGCACAACCAGCGGAAGTTCCCGGTTCCCGGCACCCGCGCCGAGAAGCGGGCCGAGCGCGGGGTCGCGCTGTGGTTCGCCCTGTCGGCGCTGTCCGGGCTGGCGTTCATCGTGGCGTTCGTCGCGTGGCCGTACGAGTACGTCCCGGTGGGCGCCCCGGGTCACCTGATCTACCTGCTGTACACCCCGGTCGTCGGGGTCACGTTCGGGTTCTCGGTGCTGGCGCTGGGCATCGGCGTGATCGCCTACGTCAAGAAGTTCTTCCCCGACGAGGTCTCCGTCCAGCAGCGCCACGACGGCGCCTCCGACGAGGTCGCCCGGCGCACGGTGCTGGCCCAGATGGCGAAGGCCGGCCAGGACACCACGATCGCCCGCCGTTCGATGATCAAGCGGACGGCCGGGGCGGCCGCGGGCGTGCTCGGCCTCGCGGTCGGCGTGGCCGCGCTGGCACCCCTCGTCCGGGACCCGTGGCGCGAGGGCGCCGAGTCGGCGCTGTGGGTCACCGGCTGGCGGTCGGTGGACGGCGAGACCGTGTACCTGCGCCGTGACACCGGCGTCCTCGGCGAGATCTCGCTGGTCCGGCCGGAGGACCTGGCGCCCGGCTCGCTGGAGACGGTCTTCCCGTTCCGCGAGTCCGAGCGCGGCGACGAGGAGGCCCTGCTGCACGCGCAAAGGGCCTCGGACGCGCCCGTGATGCTGATCCGGCTGCGTCCCGGCACCGAGGTGATCGAGCGGGCCGGCCAGACCGACTTCAACTACGGCGACTACTACGCCTACTCGAAGATCTGCACGCACCTGGGGTGCCCGGCGTCGCTGTACGAGACGCAGACCAACCGGGCACTGTGCCCGTGCCACCAGTCGCAGTTCCTCATCACCGAGTACGCCCGTCCCATCTTCGGGCCGGCCACCCGGGCCCTCCCGCAGCTGCCCATCACGGTCGACGAGCAGGGATACTTCGTGGCGGTCAGCGACTTCGTCGAACCTGTCGGCCCGGCCTTCTGGGAGCGTCCGTCATCATGAGTTCGATCACCACCCCGACCACCACCTCCTCGGGGATGCAGGCGCGCGCGGGCAAGGTGCTCGACGAGCTGGATCAGCGCTACCACCCGGCCGCCGGGATGCGACGGCAGTTCAACAAGGTGTTCCCGACGCACTGGTCGTTCCTGCTCGGTGAGATCGTGCTGTACAGCTTCATCGTGTTGTTGCTGTCGGGGACGTTCCTGGCGTTGTTCTTCGACCCGTCGATGGCCGAGGTGGTCTACGACGGGCCGTACGAGCTGATGCAGGGCGTGCACATGTCACGGGCCTACGAGTCGACGTTGTTCCTGTCGTTCGAGGTCCGGGGCGGGTTGTTCGTCCGGCAGGTGCACCACTGGGCGGCGTTGCTGTTCATGGCGGCGATGGTGGCGCACATGTTCCGCACGTTCTTCACCGGCGCGTTCCGCAAGCCGCGGGAGGCGAACTGGGTGATCGGCGTGCTCCTGCTGCTGCTCGGGTTCTTCGAGGGCCTGACCGGCTACTCGCTGCCGGACGACCTGCTGTCGGGGATCGGGCTGCGGATCATGTCCGGGATCACGCTGACGGTGCCGGTGATCGGGACCTGGACGCACTGGCTGCTGTTCGGCGGGGAGTTCCCGGGCACCGAGATCATTCCGCGGTTCTACATCGCGCACGTGTTCCTGCTGCCGGGCCTGCTGTTCGCGTTGATCGCGGTGCACGTCGGGTTGGTGTGGTACCAGAAGCACACGCAGTTCCCGGGCCCGGGGCGGACCGAGGGCAACGTGGTGGGCGTGCGGATCCTGCCGACGTTCGCGGCCAAGGGTGGCGCGTTCTTCGCGGTCACCGTCGGGGTGATCGGGATGATGGCGGGGTTGTTCCAGATCAACCCGATCTGGCACCTCGGCCCCTACAACGCCGCGCAGATCTCGGCCGGCTCCCAGCCGGACTGGTACGTGCTGTTCACCGAGGGCATGGCCCGGATCTTCCCGCCGTGGGAGCTCTACCTCGGTGACTACACGATCCCGGCGGCGTTCTTCGCCACCGCCATGTTCCTTCCGCTGCCGTTCGTGGTCGCGGCCGTCTATCCGTACGTCGAGCGGAAGATGACCAAGGACAACGCGCTGCACAACCTCCTGCAGCGGCCCCGGGACGCACCCGTCCGCACCGCGCTGGGCGCGATGGCGATCTCGTTCTACATGGTGCTCGTGCTGTCGGGGGTGAACGACTGGATCGCCTACTTCTTCAACGTGTCGCTGAACGCGACGACGTGGGCGGGCCGGATCGGGATCCTGATCGTGCCGCCGATCGCCTACTGGGTGACCTACCGGATCTGCCTCGGCCTGCAGCGCTCGGACCGGGCGGTGCTCGAGCACGGCATCGAGACCGGGATCGTCAAGCGGCTGCCGCACGGGGAGTTCATCGAGGTGCACCAGCCGCTGGCCGGGCTCGACGCGCACGGGCACCCGATCCCGCTGGCCTACCAGGGCGCGTCGGTGCCCAAGCGGATGAACCAGCTCGGCTCGAGTGGCTCGCCGGTGGCCGGGTCGCTGCTCAAGCCCGACCCGGTGGCCGAGACCGCCGCCCTCGAACGCGCCCGCGCCGAGGAGGCCGCGGCGGAGGCGGCGCTGCACGGCGGGCACTCCGGTTCGGGCGAGCTGCAGGCGCGCGAGCAGGAGCGCGAGGCGCTGGCCGGCCGGCCCGCCGCCGGCCGGCCGAAGGAGATCACGGACTGACGCGCCCACTCACCCCGTTCCGGGTTCGTCGGGCACCCGGCGGAGCACGTCGCCGGGCTGGCAGTCGAGCACCCGGCAGACGGCGTCGAGGGTCGTGAAACGCACGGCCTTGGCGCGCCCGTTCTTGAGCACGGCGACGTTCGCCGGCGTGATGCCGACCGCCTCCGCGAACTCCGCGACCGACATCTTGCGGCGCGCGAGCATGACGTCGAGGTCGACGACGATCGCCATCACACGACCTCGTCGAGCTCACGCCGGAGCACCGTCGCGTTGCGCAGCAGGCCGCGCATGACGACCATCAGCAGGGCGAACGCGGCCCCGCCCATGGCCACCCCCATCCCGATCAGGATGAGCCCGGGCGCGTCGTCGAGCTCGCCGACGTGGGCGCAGAACGCGGCGACGAGGACCGCGGCGACGAAGCCGGCGACGGAGATGACGTCGACCCACCGGAAGGCGCGCTCGTGGAAGATCGCGCCGCGGCGCACCATGGCGAGCAGCACCCACAGGGCGACGAGCACGACCTGCACGCACGCGATGGCCGCGATGCCGAGCACCGCGTAGAACACGCCACGGACGGCCACCTCGGATCCCGTCCGGGTGGCGATGAGCACGACGAGCACGACCTGGGCGCCGAGGGCGCCGAGCGCGAGCAGGATGAGGAGCCCCCGGAGGGCGAGGATGACGAAGCGGCTCATCTCTCGATGGTCGAGCGAAACCTATCGAAAGTCAATAGATGCCTCGGCGGCGGCCGGGTCGATGGCGGCGGAGCGCGTGACCGGGAGCGCGGACTGCTAGGGTCTGCCCATGCGTACCGCCGCCGCTTCCGCCGCCGAGGTCGTAACCTCGCGCGTCGGCTGAGCCAGGCCGCCGACGCGCCCGATCGCGATCCGCCCGCTCCCCGCGATCCCCCGACCGAGGCCTGGCTCGGGTCCCGCCCGTTTCCCGGACGCCCGGAGCCGATCATGACGCTGCTCGACGACCACCGCCGCACCGACTGGACCCCGCGCATGCACCGGCGCCACGAGATCGTGACGACCGGCGGGCTGGCGGGCGCGCTCACCGTCGGACACGTCCTGCGCAGCTGCGGCTACCAGGTCCGCGACTTCTCCGTCGACGTCCGCGAGGGCGTCCCCTACAGCTCGGTCACCTGCACGGTCTCGCTCTCGGCCGAGGAGACCGAGACCTTCGCGGAGCGGCTCCGGGCCGTCCCCGAGGTCGTCGCGGTCGACCCGTTCTGACCCCCGGCGGTCACCACCAGCCGTCGCGCATGTCGAGGACCGTCCGGTCGAGGCCCTCCAGCAGGGCGAACTGCGGGCCCGTGCGGGGCAGCTCGTGGCGGAAGAAGTACCGCGCGGCGGCCCGCTTGCCCTCGTAGAGGTCGCCGTCAAGGCCGTGCGCCGCCACCACCTGCTCCAGCCACATCCACGCGACGACGACGTGCCCCACCGCCTCCAGGTACACCGACGAGTTCGCCAGCGTCACCGCGCGATCCTCCGCCGCCCACAGGGCCGCGGTCACCTCGTCGACCCGGGCCAGGGCGGTGGCGAGCGCCGCCGCGTGCTCGGCCGCCTCGCCGCCCAGCTCCCGGGCCCGCCCGACCGCGACGCCGACGGTCTCGGCGAGCACTCGCAGCCCCGCGCCGCCGTCCATCACGACCTTGCGGCCCAGCAGGTCCAGGCCCTGGATGCCGTGGGTGCCCTCGTGGATCGGGTTGAGCCGGTTGTCCCGGTAGAACTGCTCCACCGCGTACTCGCGGGTGTAGCCGTAGCCGCCGTGCACCTGGATCGCCAGGTCGTTCGCCGCCAGGCACCACTGCGAGGGCCAGCTCTTGGCGATCGGGGTCAGCACGTCCAGCAGCAGGTGCGCCCGGGCCCGCTCGGCGGGATCGGCAGCGGTCCGCTCCTCGTCCAGCAGCCGCGCGCAGTACAGCACCAGGGCCACCGCGCCCTCGGCGTAGGACTTCTGCGCCAGCAGCATCCGCCGCACGTCGGCGTGCTCGAGGATCGGCACCTGCGGCACCGGGGTGCCGTCCGGCCGGGTCCGCACCCCGGCGGGGCGACCCTGCGGGCGGCCGCGCGCGTAGTCCAGCGCGTGCAGGTAGCCGGTGTACCCCAGCGCCGCCGCACCGGCCCCGACGCCCACGCGAGCCTCGTTCATCATGTGGAACATCGCGGCGAGCCCCTGGTTCGGCTGCCCCACCAGCTCGCCGACCGCGCCGGGCGCGCCGCTCGGGGTGTGCCGGCCCTCGCCGAAGTTCAGCAGGGTGTTGACGGTGCCGCGGTAGCCCATCTTGTGGTTCACCCCGGCGAGCACGACGTCGTTGCGCTCGCCGGAGAGCAGGTACCGGGGGACGGCGAACAGCGAGATCCCCTTCACCCCGGGCTGCCCGCCGGGGATCCGCGCCAGGACGAGGTGCACGATGTTCTCGCCCATCTCGTGGTCCCCGCCGGAGATCCACATCTTGGTGCCGAACAGCCGGTAGGTGCCGTCCTCGCACGGCTCGGCCCGGGTGGTGATGTCGGCGAGCGAGGACCCGGCCTGCGGCTCCGACAGGCACATCGTCCCGAAGTACCGGCCTTCGACCATCGGGCGGACGTAGGCTCGTACCTGCTCGGCCGAGCCGTGGGCCTGCAGCAGGTTCGCCGCGGCGATCGTGAGGAACGGGTAGGCCGCCGTCGCGATGTTGGCCGCCTGGAACCACAGGAAGCACGCCTGCGCGACGGTCTGCGGCAACTGCAGCCCGCCGACCTCGGCGTCCATCGCCGCGCCGATGATGCCGGTCTCGGCGAAGACCTTCAGCGCCGTGGCCACCTCGGGGATCAGGTGGACGCGCTCGCCGTCGAAGCGCGGCTCGGTGAGGTCGGCGGTCCGGTTGTGCGGCGCGAAGTGCTCGCGCGCCACCTGCTCGGACACCTCGAGCACGGCGTCGACGGTCTCCCGGGAATGCTCGGCGAACCGCTCCCGCGCGCACAGCGAGGTGACGTCCAGCCACTCGTGGAGCAGGAAGTCCAGGTCGCGGCGGGACAGCAGCGGCGAGCGCACGCCGTCGAGGGTAGTGGTCAGTCCGGGGCGCGGCAGGCGTCGAGCATCGCGGCGAGCTCGGCCACCTTGACCCGCTCGGTGCCACCCCGGGTGGCGCCGAGCCGCAGCTCCTCGGCGTCGAGCCGCAGCCACGCGGTCCAGTCGACCGGGCGCACGCCGTGCGCGGCGAGGGTGGCGGCGAGGTCTTCGGGGTCGGGCGCGGCCGGGGCCGGCAACGTCGGCAGGTCCGCCAGCACGGCGTTCGCCGTCTCGGTGCCGTCGGCCTTGTTGGTGCCGATGATCCCGGTCGGCCCCCGCTTGATCCAACCGGTGACGTAGGCACCCGGCACCGGCACGCCGTCGCACACGACCCGCCCGCCCTCGTGCGGAACCGTGCCGGTGCGTTCGTCGAAGGGCAGGCCCGGCACCGGTTCGGCGGAGTACCCGATCGCGCGGACGACGAGGCCGGCGTCGAGGGTCTCCTCCTCGCCCGTGGGGACGACGCGCCCGTGCCGGTCGAGGGCGCCGCGCCGGACGACGACGGACCGCACCCGCCCGTCCTCGCCGACCAGCCGGACGGGGCTGCGCAGGAACCGCAGGTGGATCCGCCGTGCCGCCCGCCCGTCGGGCTCGCGCCGCGACCAGTCCAGCATCATCCGCAGGTTCTGCCGCTGCCGCTTGTCGGTCTCGGCCTCGACCAGTTCCGGGGTGAGCAGGCCGGTCTCGTCGCGCACGACCACGTCGACACCGGCGATGTCACCGATCTGGTGGAGCTCGGCCGGGGTGAACTTCACGTGCTGCGGGCCGCGGCGCACGAGGACGTGGATGTCGCGCACGGCACTGACGCGCAGGGCCTCGAGGACGAAGTCGGGGATGTCGGTGGCGGCCATCTCCTCCGCGCTCTTGGCGAGCACGCGGGCCACGTCGAGGGCGACGTTGCCGGCGCCGACGACGGCGACGCCGGGTTGGTCCAGCGGCGGGTCCAGCTTGGTGAAGTCCGGGTGGCCGCTGTACCAGCTGACGAACGCGCCCGACCCCAGCGAGCCCGCGAGCTCCTCGCCGGGCACCCCGAGCGGGCGGTCGACGCTGCTGCCGGTGGCGTGCACGATCGCGTGGTAGTGCCGGCGCAGCGCGTCGAGCGGCACGCCGCCCTCCCCCACCGTGACGTTGCCGAGGAAGCGCACCGGCGGGTCGCCCGCGAACGGCCGCTGCAGCACCCGGATCACGTTCTTCATCTTGATGTGGTCGGGCGCGACGCCGTACCGCACGAGCCCGTACGGGGCGGGCAGCCGGTCCAGCACGTCGACGCTGACGCCCGCGCCGGCCGTGTGCAGGGCCGCCGCGGCGTAGAGGCCGGACGGGCCGGCACCGATCACCGCGACCCGCTGCGGTCCCTCGTCCATCCCGCGAGACTATCCGGTCGCCCCGGCCCGGCTCGGCGACGAGCGCCGGGATCAGGCGCCCGGGTGGCGGCTGCTGCGCTCGGCGCCCGGGCGGGAGTAGCCGCGGGAGGCGTACGGGAAGCCGTCGAGCTCGGTGGTGTGCTCGCGCTGCTGGTAGTAGGAGCGGATCTCGCGGATCAGACCGTCGGAGAAGGTGAACCACTCCGCGCCGCGGGTGGCGATGCGGGTGGTCGCACCGGACGGCCGCCAGAACATCGTCCACTCGATCACGGCCTCGCCCGGCACCTCGACGCCGTGGTCGACGATCCAGCGGGCCTCGATCGTCCGCGCGACCGTGCGCCAGTACCGCGCCAGGTGCTCGGCGCCGGCCACCGGCGCGGAGCCGACGTTCGGCGCGAGGAACCAGTGCACGACCTCCGGGTGCAGCGTGCTGAGCATCAGGTCGACGTCACCGGTGGTGCAGCCGTCGTAGTAGCGGGTGACCACCGCGAGCGGCCCGCCCCGGCGGGCAGCCCGCTGCGGCCGGCTCCTCACGACGTCCCCCCGCCCACGGTCGGTCCGGTGGCCACCGTCCCGGACAGGGGGTCGAACCGGGCACCACACATGGAGGCACCGTACGGCCCGGGCCACGGCCGCGCGGTCCCAGCTCGACGGGCAGGGCGGCGAGCCCCGCAGCGGCGGGAGCGGCGGCTCACCCGTCGTCGAACCGGGTCGGGGCCAGGGCGTGGGGGTCGAGGGCGACGTCCGCGGGCGGCGGGCGTCCGGTGATCACCGCGGCCGCCACCGCGGCCAGCGCCGGTGCGGACTCGATGCCCGACCCGCCCTGGCCGGCGACGAAGTGGAAGCCCGGGTGGTCGGGCCAGGCGCCGACGACCGGACGCCGGTCCGCGGCGAACGTCCGCAATCCCGCCCAGCTGGTGAGCACCGAGCGCAGGCCCAGGGCGGTCACGGCCTCCACCCGCTCCAGCGCCGTGGCCACGTCGAGCGGGTCGGGCCGGGCGTCCCCGGTACCGCCCGGGG
>Ga0247713_1001643_pt1 | contig 10844 bp, 7 predicted proteins | sample 21E_NmetaG_FD_189936 | JGI IMG/M metagenome (GOLD analysis project Ga0247713, IMG submission 189936) | Soil microbial communities from hillslope of Landscape Evolution Observatory, University of Arizona, Oracle, AZ, United States - 2-1-E_N | ecosystem: Engineered > Artificial ecosystem > Mesocosm... | reverse complement strand
CGTCCGGACCGGTTCGAGTCCGGGTCTCGCCATCCGCGCGTGAAGCATGCGGACCCCGGGTCTCGCATACGCGCGTGAGCATTGGCGGCCTCGAGGACACCGACGAGCGCGGCCTCGAGGCCAGCCTCGCGGAAAGCGGCTTGTCGCCGCCTCGTCCGCGCGAGACGTCTAATCGTCGTCGATGATCAAGGCCCGGCCGATCGTCCGTTCCCCTGCGCCCGCGCCGGTGATGTTCTCGAGCTGGACAGCGAACCCCTCATCCATTTCGTGGACGGTGTCGCCGCGGATCGGGATCGTGACGTCCTTGTACTCGTCGCCGGGGTTGAAAGTCAGCGACTTCCTGGTGCTGACGTAGTCGCTGGTGGCCAGCGCGGAGCCGTCAACGGTGGCGTAGGTCAGCGTCACCGTGTTCGCGAAGCTGCCGGTGCGGGTGATCCTGAACGTCGCGAGCTTCTGCGTGCCCGAGTCACCCTCGCTCGCCAACACCCCGGTTTGGATCTTCACGAGCGGGTCAGTGCTTGCGGGATCCGGTTGCACGTCATCGTTGGTGATCTTGACGTCGGCCGCCCCGTCGACGACGGCGGCGCCGACGGGGGACCAGAGTCGCACGAAGAAGTTCTGGTCGGGCTCCGGCGTGGTGTCGCCGTTGATCGTGATCCTCGCGAGCTTCTCGGTCTCTCCCGGGTTGAAGGTCACGGTGTCAGAAGCCGCCACGTAGTCGCTCGAGGCCAGGGCGTTGTCGTTGGCGGTCTGCCACCTCACCTGCGCCGTTCCGGTGGTCGAGCCGGTGCGGGTTATTTTGACCGCCACCTGATGGGTGCCGCTGTTGCCCTCGGCGACGGTCGCGTCGAGGATGTTGAACGCGGCATCGTCGTTGACGATCGTGCCCTGGCCCGGTCCGGAGGCGAGGGTTGCGCCGGTCACCTTTTCGATCCGGAGGCCGAACGTCTCGTTGGCCTCTGCGACAGTGTCGCCGCGGATGACGACCGGGATGTCCTTGTAGGTGACGCCGTCGTAGAAGGTCACCGGGCCGGCGGAGTAGGTGTAATCGCTGGTGTCCAGCGCGCTGGAGTCAAACGTGGTGTACGTCGCCGACACCGTGCCGGTCGTGCTGCCGTGGCGGGTGATCCTGAACGTCGCGAGCTTCGAGCCCGAGTTGCCCTCGGTCACCGACACGTTGTTGACCGTCAGCCAGCTGGTGGTGGCCGGTTGCGCGTCGTCGTTGGTGATCGGGACGTTGCCCTCGAAGTCGACGATGCCGGCGCCGGACGGGTAGTAGAGCCGGACGAAGAGGCGCTCGTTGTTCTCGAACGCGGTGTCGCCCCTGATCGTGATCATCGCGAGCTTCTCGGTCTCTCCGGGGTTGAAGGTGATGGTGTCAGAGGCCGTCACGTAGTCGGTCGAGGCCAAGGCGGTGTCGTTGGCCGTCTGCCACTTCACCTGCGCCGTCCCGGTGGTCGAGCCGGTGCGGGTGATCTTGACCGCCACCTGCTTGGTCCCGGAGTTGCCCTCGGCGACCGCCGCCGCATCGATGACGTTGAAAGCGGCATCGTCGTTGACGATCGTGCCCCGGCCCGTTCCGTCGACGATGGTCGAGCCGGTGACCTTGTCGAGCCGGACGCTGAACGTCTCGTTGGCCTCGGCGACGCTGTCGCCGCGGATGATGATCCTGACGTCCTTGTAGGTGTCGCCGGCGTTGAAGGTCACGGGCTGGTCGGCGCCGTCGAAGTCGCTCCAGCCGATTGCGCTGCCGTCAACGGTGGCGTAAGTGAGCTGCACGCTGCCCGTGGTGCTGCCGGTGCGGGTGATCCTGAACGTCGCGTACTTCGAACCCGTGTTGCCCTCGGTCACCACCACGTCGTTGATCGACAAGCCGGTCGTGTCCCCGATCGCGGCCGTTCGACCGCTCTCGGCATCGCCGCCCATGGCGAAGACGACGCCCCCCGACAGGACTGCAACGCTCACCACGAGGGTGGCGATAATACCCCTGCTCATAACGCATTCACCTCCCAAGCGATCGTTGTGCGATGAACCTATTGATCGCCTCTTGCGCTGTCTGTCGGGTTCCCGACACAAGAAGCTGCGGTCACCCGGGACTCCTGGCTCAGGCCGGGCGCGCATAAGCGCTGCTGCCGATCGTTACACCTCTACTCGCGCGAGCCTACGATTGACATGCGGCCCGCGACCACCCAATCCTGGACACTCCAGGCCCGAGTGGTACCGGCGGCGCGCCGTCAGGCCCGCTCATCACCTAGGACCTCCGCCACGCGGTCACCGACCGGCACGGCCGGCTTCCCACCAGTCGTGGTCGCTGCCGTCGGCTCGCATCGCCTCGCTGCCGGAGCAGTAGGCCGACAGCTTCTGCGTCGCGCGTTGGTAGTGACGGATGACGTCGTCCAATTCCCACGCGTCGATCGCGTCGGCGTCGTAGCGGGAGATCGCCTCGCGGACCCGTGCGAGCAGCTTGCCCAGCTCGGCCTCGTGGTAGGCCTCGACCTCGGCGCCGCGCGCCGATCCTGGATCGTCGGGCGATCCGGAGAGTGCGAAGGCGAGGGCGTCCTCGAGGCTGAGGGCGAGGCCCGCGTTCCACCGTGTGGCGAACTCGTTTTCGCCCAGCTTCGCGCGCACGCCGTCGACGGTCTCCTGCGTGGCGGAGGTCTCGATCGGGGAGAGCGACCCGCCGGTGGCGCGGCGGAGCGCTTCGGCGGCCCCGAGCAGCCGCGCCGATCGATGCGGCGCGGTATGGCTCGCGGCGTCGGCGAGTGCGTTCAGGCACTCCGCCGCGAGCCGCTTGCCGCCACGTTCGACGGCACGTTCGAGCGCTTGTCCGAGCAGCTCGGACGCCTCGGCGGGCCGGCCCTGGCGCAGGGCAAGCCGGCCGAGGCTGGCGAGACCGACCGAGATGCTCCAGCTGTCGGCGACCTCGCGGCCCATCGCCAGACCCTGCTCGAGCAGCGCCTGAGGGCGTTCATCCTCGCCGCTGGCGAGCGCGACCCGACCCAAGTTCAGCAGCGCGTTGGCGATGTTGCGGCGGTCGCCGAGCTGGCGCCGGAGCTCGAGGCTCTGCTCGTAGAGCTCCGTCGCGCGTGCGTAGTCATGTGAGCGCGCCGCGCCGTCCGCGAGCGTGCTGAGCGCCACCGATTCGACGTTCGCGTCGTCCACCATACGGGCGAGTCGCACGCTCTCCTGCGCCACCTCGATGGCGCGTTCGAGGTCCCCGCGGGCCAACAGCAGGAACGCGAGCTGCGCGAGACTTGCGGCGGTGCCGCGCGGCTCGTCGAGCGCTCGGAAGGCGGCGGCGGTGGCCTCGAAGCGCATCTCGGCCCGCGCGAAGTCGCCATGGTCGAGGGCGGCGTACCCGTCCGCGAACAGCGCCTTGGCGCCGACGGACGGCGAGACGCCGGTGTCGCGCGTGAGCGCCTCGGACAGCCAGCGCGACGGATCGGTGAGGCCGCGCATGCTCCAGAAGCGCGGCAGCGCGCTGACCACCCGCAGCCCGAGCTCGTCCCGCCCGGCGTCGCCGGACCACTGCAGGACCGCGCGAAGGTTGCCGACCTCGTTGTCGAGTTGCTCGAACCAGACCGCCTGGTCGGCGGTGACGAGATGCCCCTCGGCCTGCTCGGCGAGATCGGCGAAGTACCTGGCGTGACGCTCGCACGTCTGTGCAAGGTCGCCCCGGTCATCCAGGCGCTCAAGCGCGTACTCACGAATCGTCGCGAGCATCGCGAACCGCGGCTCGCCGCCCGCGCCGTCTCCTCGCCGTACGAGGCTCTTGTCCCGCAACGACCCGATGCCGTCGAGCACCGTCTGCGGGGTGTCGTCGTCGCTTCGGCAGACGGCCTCGATCGCTTCGATGCTTGCGCCATCGACGAACACACCCAGTCGCCTGAACAGCGCCCGCTCGGCGGGAGGGAGCATGTCGTAGCTCCAGTCGATCGTGCTGCGCAGCGCCTGGTGGCGCGCGGGCAGGTCGCGCGCGCCGCCGCTCAGGATCCCGAGCTGCCCGCCGAGGCGGTCGAGCATCGCCTCGGGCGTGAGGACGTTCGTCCGCGCCGCGGCGAGCTCGATCGCCAGCGGCAGGCCGTCGAGGCCGATGCAGATCTCGGCGACCGCCGCTGCGTTACCGTCCGTCAGCTCGAACGCCGGGTCGACGGCCTGAGCGCGTTCGACGAACAGCGCGACCGCGGCGTTGCCGGCCAGCGCGGTGGCACTGACCTCGCCGTCCGCGGAGGGCAGCTCGAGCGGCGGGATGGGCAGTTCGCGCTCGCCGGAGATCCGCAGCGGCTCCCGGCTCGTCGCGAGCACCCTGACCCGCCCGGTCTCCCTGAGGATCTCGGCGAGCGACGCGGCCGCGCCGGTGACCTGTTCGAAGTTGTCGAGCACCAGGAGCAGCTGCTTGTCGCGAAGATGGTCTGCGAGGATCGCGACGACCGACTCGCCGTGGGAAACCGGCACCTCCAGGACGTCCGCGATCGCCCTCGGAACGAGGTCCGGGTCAGTCAGGGGGACGAGATCGACGAAGAACACGCCCGCCGAGAAACGATCGCGCTGCAGCGATGCGACCTCGATCGCCAGTCGCGTCTTGCCGGTCCCTCCCGGTCCCATCAGGGTGACGACGCGGACGTCGTGACCGAGCAGCACCGCGGCGATCTCCTCAAGCTCGCGCTCGCGGCCGACGAGGGGAGACGGCGGCACCGGGAGGTTGGCGGGGACCACCCCGTAGGTCGACAAGGTCGCGATCTCGCGCCGTGCCCGGTTCACGCGCGAGACGTCCTTGCCGGAGCGGCGGGTCCGCCACTTCAGGAGGCCGAGCTGCCCGAGCTGGCCGCGCAGTCGCCGCTGGTGGCGCAGACGCTCGAGCTGCCCCGTGCGCAGCAGCCGCCAGTCCGCAGTGATGCGCTGCGCGCGGTCGAACATCAGCTCGTGATCGGCGCGCTTGATCAGCCCGAGGTCGACCTCCTCCTCGAGTTCCTCGCGGATCACCCGCCGCTGGCGCTGCGTCCAGAGCACGACCACCCCGAAGAACATCGCCAGGTAGTAGAAGTCGACCACGCGCATGAGCCGCCGCACGGTCGACGCGGTGTCCTCCGCGGCCGGCAGAAGCGTGGGGTCTGCGAGCCACGCCGCCGTCTGCCCGACCCCGTACTCGAGCACGAGGACGAACTCGACGAGCCCGTTGTTGACCGCGTGCATCAGCACCGCCAGCGCGAAGCCCGCGACCGGGAACGCGATCTTGCGCACGCGGCCCGTGCTCCAGGTGGCAAGGCCAAGCCCGGCGCCGAACGCCGCCGTGAACACCGCGTGATGAAGGATCGCCGGGCCGAAGAAATCGCGCCGGTACAGGAACGTGTCGAACCCGGCGTCGATGCCCGCAGTGCGGGCCTCGTCGACGAGGTAATACACATCCTCGGTGAACCCGAACCCGAGACCCACCGCCGCGCCGTAGACGATCCCGGCGCCGACCCCCTCGAACAGGTCGACCCCGGCCCTGCCCAGCAGCCAGCGCACAGGGCCGACGGCAGCCAGCAGCGCAACCCCCTTGGCGGCTTCCTCGACCAGCGGAGCGGAGATCGTATCTCCGAAGACGATCCCGACATCGCCCGACAACAGTCCCTTCACGAACTCGTTGCCGGCGACCGAGATCGCCGCCGCACCCGTGGCACCCCAAATGGCGACAAGGGCGACCAAGCCGAACGGCTGACGACCGTAGACATCCAGGAACCGGACCAGAACCAGCAACACGCCCGCTTGGATGACCGCGAACGTGAAGAAGAACGCGGGGCTGCCGAGAGCAGCGTGTGGGGGTGCGAGCCAGCTCAACGTGGCGTCGGCATACGAGTGTGGATCCATACCCGGCGAGGCCGCGCCTACGTGCGATCTTGCGATCGGGAGTGCTGCGGGCTCGAGGGCACCGATGCCATCCCCGCCAACGCTAGGCGGGCCCGCGACCCGCCGCCACCCAGTTCTGGATGTCCAGACGGCGAGAGGGTGACGCTGTCACATGCCGCGACGATCTGGCGCTGACGCGGGGGCATCCTCCGGTCCGGACACGGGAGGGCGAAGTTTGGTTGCCGCGCCCGCTTCCACGAACGCGGCTCCTCGTCAGCCGACGCAGCGACATCTACATCGTCGACCCGAGCTGCGTGCCCCGACGTGAGCGGCACACGAGAACTCGCGGCGCACACTGATCACGGCCATGTGCAATGACGCGTCGGTCGAACCTCCGGCGCCGCGCGGTCAGCCGATCAGCTCGACCGTGACCTCGAGCGTCCGGTACGTGTCGAGCGCTCGGTGGTCGCGCGTCCCGAGGACCGCGCCATGCTCCTTGGCCGCCGCCGCGACGAGCGCGTCGTAGACGGCGCCGCCGGCGATCCCGGCGTTGTGGAGGTCGGCAAGAAGCGCTGCGGTTGCCCGCGCGCCGAGAAATCGGCTCGCAGGAAACGTCGTGCTGAGCAGGCGCGCGACCACGGCCGGAGCGCGGCGCGCCGGTGCCGGCAGGCGCGTCAGCACCGAGAACGTCTCGAACGCGGCGTGTCCGGCGAGACCCAGCCTGCGCCGGCCGACGGCCTGCATGGTCGCCTCGTGGTGCTCGTGATCGGCGACCGCGAGCGCGACCGCCACGCTCGTGTCGACGAGCAGCTCAGCGCTGGCCGGCATCGCGCAACGCGCGCACGAGCTCGTCGTCGATCGCGGCTCCGGCCGCGGGGATCACGAGCCGTCCATCGCGCTCTTGCAGCGAGTCCTCCGTCACCGGCTCGACGCGTAGCCCGGCGCCTTCGGCATGCACCTCGACGACTCCAGGGCGCAGCCCGAGATCGTCACGCAGCCGCTTCGGGATGACCAACCGGCCTGCCTTGTCGATGGTTGCGCGCATGGTTGGATATTACCATTGCGCGTGGGCCGACTCGGCGCCCTCGGCTGGCCGAGGGCGCCGCCGCCGGGTGTCGGCGCTATCGGCCGGACTTCGAGGCCGGTCCTTGCTCGACGGTGAAGTGGATCCGGCAGAGTCTCGTCGTTCCAGCCGGCAGGCAGTTGATGCTCTCGCTGGCGCCGAGGCCGTCGCAGCTGCGGGCGCTCATCTCGACGAACGCTTCGAACGCATGGTCACCGGCGGGCAACGGAGGGAGCTTTGGCAGGAAGCACACCCAGAGCTGGTCGGTGCCCGAGATGGGAAACAGCTCGCGGTCGGCCCCGACCCTCACGACGTCGTGCGGTCCGAAGCGGTACGAGCGCGCGCGCCGGGTGCCGGCGTCGACGACGTAGGTGATCGACCGCAGCTTGGACATGAAGTCGTCGGCCGGCGTCGCCGCCGCGGACGTGTAGCTCGTGGGCATCATCTCCCAGGTGGTGCTCACGCCCCAGCAGGCGGGGTTGAACGGGACGTAGAACTCGCCCGTGCGAACAGGACCGCAGGCGTCGCCCGCGATCACGAGGTGCTCTGAGACGCCGAGCAGCTCGTTGGCGTCGACTCCCTCCGGACTGAGACAGTGGTTGCCCTCGGAGTCGGCGGCCGGATTGAAGCTCCGATCGCCCGTTCCGGGCACTCCGCCGGTGGCTCCCCACGCCGCGCCGGCGGTCAAGTTCGCCGCCAGCAGCAGTGCGACCAAGCAGGCGCCAATCCCCATCTCGCGTCGGACTGCCGTCCGCCGCATGCGCGCTCCCTTCGCGTGTCCTTGCCTGGCTGTGAGCTTGCCTCTCATGTTCTTCTCCTCGTCGCCGTCGGTGATGAAGGCGCCGCATCTGCGGCCGGTCGCCGCAACGTACGGCGAGGCAGGTGCGTCGTCATCAGCGCAATTGCCGATCGACCACTGAGACTGCGCGATCGGAGATCATCAGCAGCGATGTCAGGTGACCTTCCGGCGCCGCTGACGGCGCTCATCGGCCGGTCGCGGGACCTGGAGGCGATCGGCGAGCTGCTGCGCACCACCCGACTGGTGACCGTCGCGGGCCCCGGGGGCGTCGGCAAGACGCGGCTCGCGACGGAGCTCGCACACCGTCAGGTGTCGCGCCGGCACGACGGGGTCTGGATCGTGGACCTCACGTCGATCGCGAACGCGCCCGACGTGGCGACCGAGACCGCGAGGGTGCTCGGGGTGCGCAGCGCGACCGGGGTAGCCGCGCTCGACGCGTTGTGCGCCCATCTGGCCGAGCGCGACGTGCTCATCGTCCTCGACAACTGCGAGCACGTCCTCGAAGCCTGCGCAGACCTCGCGGCCCGGCTGCTCGCGTCGTGCAGCAGGCTGCGGATGCTCACGACCTCCCGCGAGCTGCTCGGCGTGCCCGGTGAGACGGTCTGGCGACTCGACGCGCTCGCGGCCGACGACGCCCAGAGGCTGTTCTTCGAGCGCGCCAGGCAGCGCCGCCCGGGGTTCATGCCGAGCGAGGGAGACGAGAACGTCATCGCGCGCGTGTGTGATCGCGTCGACCGTCTACCGCTTGCGATCGAGCTCGCCGCCGGCCGGGTCGGCGTGATGTCGCCGCACGAGATCCTCGCGGGGATCGAGTCGCAGCTGGACAGCCTCGCCGCGGCCGGACGGCCCTCCCCGACGCATCATCGCGGCGTGCACGCCGCCGTCGAGTGGAGCTACCGGCTGCTCGATGCGGCCGAGCAGGAGGCGTTTCGCAGCCTCGCGGTGTTCGTGGGCGGTTTTGACGCCAACGCGGCGCGCGCAGTCGCACGGGGGCTCTCGATGGACTTGCTCGCCCGCCTGGTGGACAAGTCGCTCGTCTCGGCCGCCAAGAGCGCTCGCAGTCGGACGCGCTACCGGCTGCTCGAGACCGTGCGCGACTACGCCCATGAACTGCTCGTCGGGCGCGGCGAGCTCGACGCTGCGCGCGAGCGCCACTTCCGCCACTTCGCCTCGCTCAGCCCGGTGACCGAACCGGGTTTGCCGTCGCCCGGGATGTATGGCTTCGACCACGATCTCGCCGACGACTACGAGAACGTGCGAGCCGCGCTGGAACGGTCGGTCATCACCGACCCGTGCGCCGCCATGCGCCTGTTCGCCGCCACGCGCGATCTGTTCTTCCTCTTCGGGCTGGTCGATGGCCGCCGCATCGCCGAGCTCGTGCTCGACCGCTGCGAGCTGCGCGACCGCAACCGCATCGATACCCAGATCACCGCGGGGTACCTGGCGGTTCAGACCGGCGACGCCGCCGGCGCGATCGGCCTGTTCGACGAGGCCCAGAAGCTCAGCGCCGAACTCGACGCGCCGGCCCACGAAGGCTGGGCGCTGTTCTTCCGCGGGGGGCTCGAGGTGCTCACGGGCGCGGCAGCGGCGCGGAAGCACCTGCAGGCGGGAGCTGGTCGAACAGGCGCTTGCGATCTACACCGAGCAGGGCTACGTGTGGGGCCGGGGGCATGCCTACCTCTTCCTCGGGATGATCGCCGCCGACTCCACGGCTCCCGACGCTCCGTCGGCGGTCGCGCACTTCCGCGCCGCGGTCGAGTGCCTGCGTCCGTATCGGCACGGGAATCACCTGCTGCTCGCTCTTGTCGGCCTGGCCGCGGCACTTACGCGCCGCCATCCCGAGCGGGCGCTGCGGGTGACCTCGGCGGCGTTTGCGATGCGCGGGCGGGCCGGAGGGCAGTTCGCGCCGCTCTACCGGGCACGAGCGGAGGCGGTCCGCGCGGCGGCGACCGCGGCTGTCGGCGCCGAGACCGACCGCGTGTGGGCCGACGGCGCGCGCTTGAGCGCCGACGATGCGATCGCGCTGGCGATGGGGGAGCGGCGGCCGCGGGGGCAACGCGACGCCGGTCTCAGCGCCCGCGAGGAAGAAGTCGTCCGACTCGTCGCCGAAGGGCTCTCGAACAAGCAGATCGCCGCGCAGCTCCAGCTCTCGGTGCGCACGGTTGAGAGCCACGTGCGCCACGCGCTCGCGAAGCTCGGCCTCGCGAACCGCACGCAGCTTGCGACGTGGGCACGCGGGCGTCCCGGCTGACGAGTCCTCGACGTGTGGCCCTTGTTCGGAGGGACAGAACGTGTGGCATGGCGAGCACGCCCTCGCAACGGTTCGTGTGGGCGGTCGACACCCTGGCGCTCGACCCAGCCCACCGCGTGCGCCTTCGAGGACGCCTAGTTGCTCGCGGCGTCGAGTCGCCGGTCGAACGCCGCACGCAGCGTGGTCTTGCCCTGCAGCAGCTTCGCCTTGAACGCGGCGGCGCACGCCGGCGAATGCGGCTCGCCGGGCTTGGTGGTCGGGCAGATGCAGTCGCGCTCCATGGGTCTGATCGAGAACGGGTCAAAGCAAGGCATCGCGCGCCTTCCTGGTCGTTGTCGTCGCGGCGGCGCAGGGCAAGCAGTTCGGCATTGATCGACCGTCCGTTGTGATGACTGAGCGCTTGGCGCACGACGTAGGCAAGCGTTCGGGCTCCATGCCTCCGGGACCGGCGTGGGCGCCGATCTGCGAGCGACGGTTATCCGCGCGATCGACGGCCCCAGACCTCGATCGCGCGTAGCGCTGCGCGCAGCACGTCCCAGACGCCCACAGTGTCCAGGATTGGGTGGTTCGCGCGGGGTGCCCGGCGTAGGTTCGCCATCGGTGAGACTGCCTTCGGAAGGCTTGACGATGTGGCTGCGTAGAGCGCGAACGGCGGCCGGTTGGCCGTTTGCAGCGTCCTCCCAAGTCAACGTCGAACGCGCGATCGTGCACACCGGAGCGGGCTGACGCTGTCCGGCGGCCAGGCCCAGCGCATCGCGATGCCCCGCGCCGTGTCCCGCCGGCCGCCGGTCCTGCTGCTCGACGAGGCGACGAGCGCGCTCGACGTCGAGTCGGAGCGCAGCGGCAAGGAGAACCTCGATCGCCTGCTCGAAGGGCGCACGCATTCATCGTCGCCCACCGGC
>Ga0247713_1001642_pt1 | contig 10844 bp, 12 predicted proteins | sample 21E_NmetaG_FD_189936 | JGI IMG/M metagenome (GOLD analysis project Ga0247713, IMG submission 189936) | Soil microbial communities from hillslope of Landscape Evolution Observatory, University of Arizona, Oracle, AZ, United States - 2-1-E_N | ecosystem: Engineered > Artificial ecosystem >... | reverse complement strand
CGACCTGCCCCCCGCGCTCCCGATCAGCTATCTCGTGCGGCCCGACGGCTCGGTCGCACGGGTCGACCCGCCCGTCCCGTTCCGCACGGCGGACGAGGTCGCCGCCGCCGTCGCCCGCCTCGACGACGCCCGGTGACCCGCCGGTGACCCCACCCCTGCGGCCCGGGCTCGCCCCGCCGTGGCTGCGCCCGCTGCTCGCCGCGGTCCGCGGCGTCGACGCGGAGGCCCTCAGCCGCCACCGCATCCCGCCGCCGGACGGCGGGCGGCGGGCCGCGGTGCTCGTGCTGTTCGGCGAGGGCCCGGACGGGCCGGACGTCCTGCTCACCGAGCGCGCCGGCACCCTGCGCGACCACGCCGGCCAGGTCTCCTTCCCGGGCGGCGGCGCGGACCGCGACGACGCGGACGCCGTCGCCACCGCGCTGCGGGAGGCGGAGGAGGAGGTCGGGCTCGACCCGGCCGGGGTGGTGCCGCTCGCGCTGTTGCCGGAGCTGTTCATCCCGCCGTCGGGGTTCGTCGTCACGCCGGTGCTCGCCCATTGGGCCCGCCCGGTGGCCGTCGACGCCGTCGACCCCGCCGAGACCGCCGCCGTCGTGCGGGTGTCGCTGGCCGCGCTGGCCGACCCCGCCAACCGGCTCACCGTGGGGCACCCGTCCGGCCACGTCGGCCCGGCGTTCGTCGTGGCGGGCCTGCTCGTGTGGGGTTTCACCGGGGGCATATTGTCCGCCCTGTTGCATCTCGGGGGTTGGGAACGTCCCTGGGAGGGGTCCCGGGTCCACGACCTGGGCGAGGCCTGGTCCGCGGCGCGGGCGCAGCGGCGGGAGGTCGCGGGATCATGAGCGGGGCCTGCGGGCGATGAGCTGGGTCGACCTGATCGTCGTGCTGCTGGCCGTCGTCGCGGGTATCTCGGGCTGGCGGCACGGCATGGCGGTGGCGCTGCTGTCGTTCGTCGGCGTGCTGGGCGGGGCGATCCTCGGTGTCCGGCTGGCCCCGCTGCTCGCCTCCGGCGTCGACACCCCGCACACCCGCGTGATCGTGAGCATCGTCGTCGTCGTGCTGCTGGTCGCGCTCGGCGAGACGACGGGGGTGTTCCTCGGCCGCCACATCCGCGACCGGATCACCGGCGAGCGCACCCTCAAGGTCGACTCCAGCCTGGGCTCGGCGCTGCAGGCGCTGACCGTCGTCGTCGCGGCGTGGCTGGTCGCGCTGCCGCTGGCCTCGGCGAGCATCCCCGGGCTGGCCGCCGGGGTGCGCGGGTCGGAGATCCTGCAGGCGGTCAACACCGTGATGCCGGAGCGCGCCAAGCAGCTCCCCGCCGAGCTCAAGCAGCTGCTCGACAGCTCGGGCTTCCCCGACGTCCTGAGCCCGTTCGCGGAGACGCCGATCTCGGAGGTCGGGCCGCCCGATCCCGCGCTGGCGCAGAGCGGGGTGGTCGCCGATGTCGCGGACAGCGTGCTGAAGGTCCGCGGCCGCGCCCCGTCGTGCAGCCGGCAGCTGGAGGGCACCGGCTTCGTGATCGGCCCGGAGCTGGTGATGACGAACGCGCACGTCGTCGCCGGCACCGAGGACACCAGCGTCGAGGTGCCCACCCGGGGCGGCGGCACCCGCGAGCGCGACGCCGCCGTGCTGTCCTACGACCCGTCCATTGACGTCGCCGTTCTCTACGTGCCCGGCCTGACCGCCGATCCGCTGCGGTTCGCCTCGCAGCCCGCCGAACCCGGCGACGACGTGATCATCCTCGGCTACCCGTTGGACGGCCCGTTCATCGCCACCGCGGGCAAGATCCGCGACCGCATCGATCTGGTCGGGCCGGACATCTACGACACCGGCGAGGTCACCCGCGACGTCTACACCGTGCGGGCCGTGGTGCGCTCGGGCAACTCCGGCGGGCCGATGATCAACCCGGCCGGGGAGGTCCTCGGCGTCGTGTTCGGCGCGGCCCTCGACGACAGCGAGACCGGATTCGTCCTCACCGCCGACCAGGTGCGGGCCACCGTCGAGCGGGCCTCCACGCTCACCGAACCGGCCGGCACCGGCGCCTGCGCCAGCTGAACCACGGCGGTATCAGACCCGCCGCGCGGGCCCTCCTGTGGACGACGACGTCCCCCGGCAGGAGGAGGAACCGGTGTCCCGACGGCAGGAGCGCGGCCCGGCTGCCGCGGCGTCGCACCCCGGCGCGGCGGGCTCCGTCACGGCCGGGCTGAGCGGCGCCACCGCGGCCGCGGCCGCCGGGCTGCTGCTCGGCTGGCCAGGCGCGCCGGAGGTGCCCGGCGCACCCGGCGTCACCGCCGCGGGAGCGGTGCTCGTGCTCGCCGCGCTGGTCGTCGCCTCGGCCGCGGCGCGGGCTGCGTCCGGGCGGCGCGGGGCGCTCAGGGCGCGGAGACGACGAGCCCGTCGAGCCAGACCTCGCTGGTCCCCGATGCCTGATCGTCGCGGTAGATGCCCTGCTTGAGGTAGTTCTCCGCGCTGTTCATCGTGGCGCGGGGGGTGAGCGGCACCGTCTGCACACCGTTCTCCCAGGCCTCGACGAAACCGCTCGACGCGCTGTTGGCGAACCGGACGTGCAGCGTGTAGTCCACCCACTGGCCGGTCCGCACCGGGCCGACCACCTGCTCGGTGCCGCCGAGCCCGCCGAGGGCCACGTTCCCCTCGGGAGTGATGCCGACCTCCAGCGGCGGGGACCCGTGCCCGGCGTGCCACTGCATGACGATGAACCACCAGCCGCCGGGGTGGCGGAAGCCTTCGGGCAGGTACATCGACCACTGGTACCAGCGCTCGTCGCCCTCGCGGGTCATCGCGCCGGGATGGTGCGTGGACACCTCGGCCCGCTCGCCGCCGCCGAACTCGGGCACGTCGCCGTCACGCACGACGAAGCGGGTGGCGAAGGCCCCCTGGCGGGCACCGACGGCCATGAGCTGGGTGCTGTACGGGTCGGCGTTCGCGCAGGAGGAGTTGACGTTGCGGGACTGGCAGGTGTCCCACTGCGTGAGGTCACCGGTCTCGTAGTCGCCGACGAACAGCACGTTGCTCCCGACCACACCGGGCACCGCCCCGGCGGCGGGCGGGATGACGCCGAGGGGCTGCGGGACGGCGGGCGAGGGCGGCGCGGGCACCCCCGGTACCGGCGGGACGACCGGGACGTCCGGGACGCCGGGGACCTCCGGAAGACCGGGTCGCCCGGGTACACCGGGACGAGGGACGGGTCGGTGACCGACGCCGGCGGCTCGACCGGGGCCGGCGCCGACACCTCCGGCCCGGTGGGCGCGCCGGTACCCGGCACGACGGTCCGGGGCGGCACCGGGCCCGGCGGCGCGGGACTCGACGACGGCGGGTTCGTCGGCGCCGGCGGCTCGGGCACCGTGGGCTGCGCGGACGCGAGCGGGGTCGGGGCCGCGGTCAGCGGCCCGCACTGCACGCCGGTGACGTCGAGGGTGCTCTCGCACAGCGCGCGGGGCGAGCCCGCGGGCTGGAGCCGGTCCCCGGCGATATCGACGGCGGGGGCGACCGCCACGCTCGCGACCAGCGAGAACAGCACCAGCGCGTAGTGGTAGACGGTGCGGGCAGTGCGGCGCCGGCCGTCCGAACCGGACGAATCGGTTACGCGCACGATGACCTCCCCGGCGGTACTGCGGCCGGGCTCCAGGGTGCGCGCCGGGCGCCGCGTGCGTCAGCCCGACGGAGGGGGTCCGCGGCCCCCCCGGATGGGGGGTGGGACGAGGTCAGGCGTGCCCGGGGATCGAGATCGTCTCGTCGCGGCCGGGACCGACGCCGATCGCGGACACCGGCGCCCCGGTGAGCTCCTCGATACGGCGCACGTAGGCGCGGGCGTTCGCGGGCAGCTCGTCGAGGCTGCGACAGCCGGAGACGTCCTCGAACCAGCCGGGCAGCTCCTCGTAGACCGGCACGGCGTGGTGGACGTCGGTCTGCGTCATCGGCATCTCGTCCACCCGGCGGCCGTCGACCTCGTAGGCGACGCAGACGGGCACCGTCTCCAGCCCCGAGAGCACGTCGAGCTTGGTGAGGAAGAAGTCGGTTATCCCGTTGACGCGCGCAGCGTAGCGGCCGATCACGGCGTCGAACCAGCCGCAGCGGCGGGGGCGCCCGGTGGTGACACCGACCTCGCCGCCGGTCTTGCGCAGGTGCTCGCCCATCACGTCGTCCAGCTCCGTCGGGAACGGCCCCGAGCCCACCCGCGTGGTGTAGGCCTTGAGGATCCCGATCACCCGGGTGATCCGGCTCGGGCCGATCCCCGAGCCCACCGCGGCGCCACCGGCCGTCGGGTTCGACGAGGTGACGAACGGGTAGGTGCCGTGGTCGACGTCGAGCAGGGTGCCCTGCGAACCCTCCAGCAGCACGGTGTCGCCCCGCTGCAGGGCCTGGTCGAGCAGCAGCCGGGTGTCGGCGATCCGCTCGGCGAAGCGGCGCCCGTGCGCGAGGACGGTGTCCACGACCTCGTCGACGTCCAGGGCACGCCGGTTGTAGACCTTCACCAGCACCTGGTTCTTCAGCTCGAGCGCGGCCTCGACCTTCTGGTGCAGGATCTTCTCGTCGAGCACGTCGGCGACGCGGACGCCGACCCGGGCGACCTTGTCCTGGTAGGCGGGCCCGATCCCGCGCCCGGTGGTACCGATCTTGGCCTTGCCGAGGAAGCGCTCGGTCACCTTGTCCATCGCGATGTGGTACGGCATGATCAGGTGCGCATCCGCGCTGACCAGCAGGTTCGACGTGTCGATCCCCCTGGCCTCCAGCCCGGTCAGCTCGTCCAGCAGCACCCCCGGGTCCACCACCACGCCGTTGCCGATCACGTTCGTCACCCCGGGCGTGAGGATCCCGGACGGGATGAGGTGCAGCGCGAAGTTCTCCCCGCCCGGCAGCACCACGGTGTGGCCCGCGTTGTTCCCGCCCTGGTAGCGCACCACCCACTGGACGCTGCCGCCGAGCAGGTCGGTGGCCTTGCCCTTGCCCTCGTCGCCCCACTGGGCGCCGATGAGGACGATCGCCGGCATGTGAGACTCCAGGAGAAGGGGGTCGATGGGCAGGTGCGCTCGGAAGGTTCGGACGTGGTGCTGCTGACCTGCGCGGACGGCGGGCGGGCCGGGTGGCTCCGGGTGCACGGTAGTCGGCGGCGACCGGCGGTGTCGCAGGTGGCCGGGGCCGGGGTGGCGACGGTGCCGGTCCCCGCTCGCCCCGGCCGCGAGGACGTCGACCCGGTGCTGGTCGGCGAGCCGCGCCGGGTGATCGTCGCGGGCACCGACGCCGATCTCGCCGCGGTCCTGGTGCGCCTGCTGCGCACGGAGCGCAACGCACGGGTGGAGGTCGCGTACCTCCCGGTGGGGCGCTCACCGGCGACCCGGGCGTGGGGCCTGCCGGTGGGCGCGGCGGCCGGCCCGCTCGCGCTGGACGGCCGGGCCGTGCCGGTGCCGCTGGTCCGGGACGACTCCGGCGGCGTGCTCGTCGGCCGCGGGGAGATCGCCGGCCTGTACGGCGAGGTCTACTGCGACGACGTGCTCGTGCTCCGCGGCGCCACCCCGCGGCTCGTGGTGGCGCCGACCCCGGCGGGCGTCGCCGTCCGGGCCGGGCGCGGGCGGCGGCTGCCGGACGGGTCGGTGCGCCCGGTGCCGCAGACCTCGCGGGCCGGCCGGGGCGCCGCGGTGGGGCGGGCGGTGCAGGTGGGCTGCCGCCCTTCGTGGGTGGTGACCGACGGCCTCACCCACCCGCGCCTGGTGCCGCGCTGGACGTGGTTCCGGCACACCTCCGACTGGCTGCTCGTCCGCCCCTGAACGGCCGGCCGCGCACTCAGGCGGTGGGAAAGGCGGTTGCGGGGGACGGCGACCTTCCGGATGCTGGCGGGATCCGACGACGCCCCGGTGATGCCGATCTCGTCAAGACCTAACCGCGGTCGTCGCGTCCTCGACGGCGTCGCACCGGGCGGGCGGCCGCGGCGTCTGCTCGTTACGGCTGGGGCCGGGTCCCAAGAACGGCCCCACCCCATCCTCGACTCGCCTTGGCAAGCCCTTCCACATCAGTCGTCGTCGTTGCAGATCTCGGCCTCGACGCGGCCGTCGTCGACCTCGACCTCGAGGTCGAGGACATCGCTGGCGCTGCGCCGGAAGTCGATCTCCACCTCGTCCGCCTCCTGGTCGTCGACGCGCGCGTTCCAGCCCTCCGCCGCGCGGACCTCGCCGAGAACGAGCCGGCCGTTCTCGAAGGTCACGACAGCCGTGCCGGCCTCGTAGACCGTGTAGACGCCGTCGGCCGGCACCGGGATGCGGACGCAGTTGCCGGGCTGCGGTCGCGGAGGCAGCCCGGACGCCTCGCCGGCCGCTCCGCCGCCGCCCTGCGTGCCGGCGTCCGGGGCCGGCTGGCTCGGTGCGTCCGGAGCCGGCTGCGTGCCGTCGGTGGCTGGCGGCTGGTCGACCCCGCCGGAAGCGCCGTCGAGGGAGTCGTCGCCCCCTCCGCAGGCGGCGAGGGCGAGCGCGGAGGCTGCGACGAGCAGGGCGGTTCGGGGGGTGCGGGTGAGCAAGAATCCTCCATCGGTCGAACGGTCGTTGCGGTCAAGATCTGTTCTGTCCTGCCGCGGTGAGCGACCCGTGAGATAGGCGTGAGAAAGCCCTCATCTGCGGGGCCCCGGCGGCACTGGGAGGATGCGACACGGCTTGGCGACTCGTGGTGATCCTGGCGTTTGGCCGCGGCCGCGGTGGTTGCCGGGGCCCGATCCTCCGTCGCGGCCGGGCAGTGGGCCGCGCACGCCCCGCCGCGCGTGCACGTGGTGGCTGCCATGCTCGCCCGGGACGCGCCGTGATTGCACCGGTGTCCTGGCCAGCGCGGACGCACTCCACACCAACGAGCGCATGCCCGCTTCCTGGTCGAGGACAAGGACGCCGACTACCTCCTCGTCGTAGGAAAGCAACCAGCCCGGCCTCGTCGAGCGTTCGTCGCCGATCTCGGCGACAATCCCGTCCCCGCCCTCGCGGTACTCAACCTGACCAGCCGGCCCGCCGAACGCGCCGACCCGCAACAGATCACCACCGCGCTGCGCGAGCACTGGGCCATCGAGAACGGGCACGACGTCCGGGAGTCACCTTCGCCGAGGACGCCTCCCGCGTCCGCACCCGCTCCGGACCGCGGATCAGCGGGATCGCCACCGGCGTGCTGGACCGGCGACGCGGCTGCGGGTGAGCCTGCACGCGCAGGACGCCGCGTGCCCACACCCGCAGCGCACCGTTCGGGCGGCCTACGCCGAGCAGGTCGGGCTCGAGCGCACCGAGGAGCGCCCGTTGGCGCGGACGCGCCCGGCTCGTCCCGCCGAGCATCAGCGGCTCTGTCGCGTGCTCAGGCGAGCCCGAGCGCAGCGGCGGCCGCCGGGTCGCAGTCGGCGAGGAAGGCGCCGGTGCGTTCGGCCTCGTCGGTCTCGCCGATCGCCGCGGCCGCCCGGTGCAGCGCGCCCAGCGCCCGCAGGAACCCACGGTTGGGCTCGTGCGCCCAGGGAACGGGGCCGAACCCCTTCCAGCCGTTGCGCCGCAGCAGGTCGAGCCCGCGGTGGTAGCCGGTGCGCGCGTAGGCGTAGGCCGCCACGGTGGCGCCCGCGGCCAGCGCGTCCTCGGCGAGCACCGCCCAGGCGAGCGAGGACGTCGGCCGTGCCGCGGCCACCTCCGCGGGGTCCTTACCGGCGTCGAGCTCGGCCGCGGCCGGGTCCTCCGGAAGGTACGTCGGGTCGGGGCCGAGCAGGTTCCCGTGCAGGTCCATACGGCCATCCTGCCGCGTCGCGGCCGGTGACCACGATGTGGCAACGTTTGTCCGACAGGATTCCTCGAGCCGGGACGGGTGGTACCGCACGATGAACCGCGAGCAGGCTGACAAGATCCGGTCCGGTCAGGGCTTCATCGCGGCCCTCGACCAGAGCGGAGGCAGCACCCCCAAGGCGCTGAAGCTGTACGGCATCGGCGAGGACCGCTACTCGAACGACACCGAGATGTTCGACCGCATCCACGAGATGCGCACGCGGATCATGACCAGCCCCAGCTTCACCGGGGAGCGGATCCTCGGCGCGATCCTGTTCGAGGACACGATGAACCGGCAGGTCGAGGGCCGCGACACCGGCGACTACCTCTGGTCGGTCAAGAACGTCGTCCCGTTCATCAAGATCGACAAGGGGCTCGCCGACGAGGCCGCCGGCGCCCAGGTGATGAAGCCGATGCCGGGCCTGGACGACCTGCTCGCACGCGCCGTCGAGAAGGGCATGTTCGGCACGAAGATGCGGTCGGTGATCAAGCTCGCGGACAAGGCGGGGGTCACCGCCGTCGTCGACCAGCAGTTCGAGATCGCCCACCGCATCCTCGACTCCGGCCTGGTGCCGATCATCGAGCCCGAGGTCGACATCCACAGCCCACAGAAGGCCGACGCGGAGGCGCTGCTCAAGGACGCGATCGCCGCCCGGCTGGAGAGCGTCCCCGAGGGCCGCGTCGTGATGCTCAAGCTGACGCTGCCCGAGGAGGACGGCTTCTACACCGAGTTCGTCGAGCACCCGCGCGTGCTGCGCGTGGTCGCGCTGTCGGGCGGCTACAGCCGCGACGAGGCCAACGCGCGCCTGGCCCGCAACCGCGGTGTCGTCGCCAGCTTCTCGCGCGCCTTCACCGAGGGCCTGCACGCCGACCAGAGCGACGCCGACTTCGACGCCGCGATGGACGCCGCCGCCCAGGGCATCTTCGAGGCCTCCCGGACGTAGTGCCCTCTAGTCTGACCCGATGAGCGCGGCGGAGTCGGAGAGCGCGGTCGAGCGCACGCTCACCGGGCTGCGCCGGATCGACGCCGCGGCCACGCCGCCCGCGGCCGGGCCACGCACGCTGGCCGACCTCTACCGCGACCACCGGATGCGCCTGGTCCGGCTGGCCCTGCTGCTCGTCGACGAGCCGGCCACCGCCGAGGACGTGGTGCAGGAGGCGTTCGCCGGTCTGCACCGGCACTGGGCGGGCCTGCGCGACGAGGCCGCCGCGCTCGGCTACCTGCGCACCGCGGTGGTCAACGGCTCCCGCTCGGTGCTGCGGCGGCGGCGCACCGCGCGCGAGTACGTCCCGCCGCACCAGGCGCACGCCCGGTCGGCCGAGTCGCTGGCGATGCTCTCGGCCGAGCACCAGGCCGTCGTCGACGCGCTCGGGACGCTCGCCCCCCGCCAGCGCGAGGTGCTCGTCCTGCGCTACTACGGTGGCCTCACCGAGGCCGAGATCGCCGAGGCCACGGGCATCAGCCGCGGGGCGGTCAAGTCCACGGCCAGCCGCGCGCTCGACGCGGTGGCCCGGGTGATGGACCAGCGCTCGCGGCGCGGATGAGGAGGCGGACGGTGCGCGACGATCCCGGGCAGCGGCTCGCCGAGGCCCTCCGAGCGCAGGCCGCCGGCTCGGCGAGCCGCTCGCACCCGCTCCCCGTACCGTCGCGGGCGTCCCGGTGGGGCCGGCAGGCGGGGTGGTCGCTGCTGATCGCGCTGCTGGTCGGCGGGGTGCTGGGCACGGCGCTGGCCCTGCTCTCGCTGCTCGTGCCGGGGCTGCTGCCCGAGCTCGGGTGACCCAGCCGGTACCGTCATCCCGGTGGGCACCCTCGCGCTCGGACCGGAATGGCTGCAGCCCGACACGATCATCTCCTGGCTCGGCCCGTGGGCCCTCGTGGGGCTGCTGGTCATCGTGTTCGCCGAGTGCGGGCTGCTCGTCGGGTTCTTCCTGCCGGGCGACTCGCTGCTGTTCACCGCCGGCCTGTTCGTCGCGACCGGCGCGATCGACAGCCCGCTCTGGCTGGTCTGCGTGCTCCTCGTGCTGGCCGCGGTGGCCGGCAACGTCGTCGGGTACTGGATCGGCCGGGCCGCCGGACCCGCCGTGTTCGACCGGCCGCGGTCGAGGCTGTTCAAACCGGCGCACGTGGTGCGGACCCAGGTCTTCTTCGACCGCTACGGCAACCGCGCGATCGTCCTGGGCCGCTTCGTGCCGATCGTGCGCACCTTCATCACGGTGATGGCCGGCGTCGGGCGGATGGAGCCGCGGCGCTACTTCACCTACTCGGTGATCGGCGGGATCGCCTGGGCCGCGGGCGTCACGGTCCTGGGTTTCTACCTGGGGCAGCTCACCGTCGTGCGGGAGAACATCGAGGCGATGCTGCTGCTCATCGTCTTCCTGTCGGTGCTGCCGATCGTCGTCGAGCTCGTCCGGGCGCGCCGCGGCGGCCACCCCGCGACCCACTGATCACCAGGCCCGGCCCAGGTCCGCGTGGGCCCGCACCCACGCGTGCATGACGATGCCCGCGGCCACACCGGCGTTGATCGACCGGGTCGAGCCGAACTGGGCGATCGACACCGTCAGTGCGGCGGCGGCCCGGGCCTCGTCGGTGAGCCCCGGGCCCTCCTGCCCGAACAGCAGCACGCACTCGCGCGGCAGGGCCGCGGTCTCCAGCCGCCGGGCGCCCGGGCTGTTGTCGACGGCGACGACCGCGAGCCCGTGCGCGCGGGCGAACGCGACGAGCCCCGCGACGTCCTCGTGGTGGTGCACCCGCAGGTAGCGGTCCGTCACCATCGCACCTCGGCGGTTCCACCGCCGCCGCCCGACGACGTGCACCCCGGCGGCCGCGAACGCGTTCGCCGTGCGCACCACCGTGCCGATGTTGTGGTCGTGCCCGAAGTTCTCGATCGCGACGTGGAACGGGTGCGCCCGGGCGGCGAGGTCGGCGGCCACCGCGTCGCGGCGCCAGTACCGGTAGGCGTCGACGACGTTGCGCGCGTCGCCGTGCTCGAGCAGCTCCGGATCCAGGCGGCCGTCCGCGGGCCACACCGCGGGCCCGCCGGGCCACGGCCCCACCCCCACCCCGGC
>Ga0247713_1001640_pt1 | contig 10852 bp, 11 predicted proteins | sample 21E_NmetaG_FD_189936 | JGI IMG/M metagenome (GOLD analysis project Ga0247713, IMG submission 189936) | Soil microbial communities from hillslope of Landscape Evolution Observatory, University of Arizona, Oracle, AZ, United States - 2-1-E_N | ecosystem: Engineered > Artificial ecosystem >... | reverse complement strand
TCGGCATCCCGCGCCGCCCCTTCGTGCCCCAAGCGTCCGGTGGCGAAGCCGCTCGATTTCGGGAAGCCGAGCTATATCGACGAGAACCGCGCCGGCGGCGAGCCCGTCAGCATCGTGGCGCAGGACGGCTCGCTCATCGTGTCCGCCCACGCCGGCACGACCCACATCTACAAGGATCCGGCGGCGCTCCCCGGCGCCGGCGACTTCGCCGTGGGTTACACCAACCAGACGCTCAACTGGCGCAGCACCGACGGCGGCAAGACCTGGCAGTACGTCGGTCTCGCGGGGCAGCCGGTCGGTCCCCACAGCCCGACCTCGACCGGCTTCTCCGACCCGGATCTCACGATGGATGCCGGCGGCCGGATCTACAACGTCGAGATCGACCTCGCCAACGTCGCGGTGTTCTCGAGCCCGGACGACGGACAGTCGTGGCCGTACGCGAACCCAGTGGCCGCCTCGGGTGATCGCCCGTGGGTGACCGGAGCCGAGGAGGATGAGGTCTTCCTCTACGTCAACCTCCCCAAGCAGCTATGGCGCTCGACCGACGGCGGGCTGACGTACCGGCTCGTCACGACGTCGCCCGGCGCCGACGGCAAGATGCTGGTCGACCCGCTCGAGCCGAAGACCGGTCTGATCGGCCCGCTGCGGTCCGGCGGTGTCGCGATCAGCCACGACGACGGCCTCACGTGGGAGACGCACGGCGCGCCGCTCGGCCCCTCGACGCAGTTCTTCGGCGCCGTGGCCGTGGATCGCGCCGGCTGGGTGTACGCGGCGAACGCCGGCGGCTACTCGGGCTCGTCGGACACCACACCCGACGGATCGGTGAGCTTCAACTACTTCAACCGCCGCACCGAGAAGTGGGCGGCGAGGCCGATCGAGATCCCGACGCCGAAAGGCGACGCGCTGTGGCCGTGGATCGTCGCCGGCGACGACGGCCGCGTCGCGGTCACCTGGTACCAGACGCACGCGGGAAACCCGGACGAGTTCTTTATCTACGTCGCCTACACGATGAACGGTCACGGCACGACGGTGCGTTGCTCCGACGGATCTAAGCGGTTCTATCCGCCGCAGTTCCGCGTCGCCAACGCGTCGGGGCGTCCGATCCACGTCGGCAAGATCTGCTTGTCCGGCACCGCGTGCAACGCCAACACCAACTTCGAAGGCGGTGACCGGCGTCTGGGCGACTTCTTCACCGTGAACTTCGACCACAAGGGCAATCTCTTCGTCGTGTCGGGCGACACGATGCTGCAGAACCCGCTCGAGGGGCCGAAGCCGGTAGCGAACCCGATCTTCATCAAGCAGCGGAGCGGCGACCGCATGCTGCGGCGCCCCGACAAGGTGCGCGACAGCCGTTGTCTGTTCCCGCTGCCGAACTGCTGATCTAGGCGATCTTCTCGAGGGCGTCGGAGGAGCGGTTGTCCTCGAGGAGGTCGATCACGGCCTCTTCGACGGCGCCTTGCGTGGACGGCTCGCCGAACGCGGCGACGTCGCCGACCTCTTCGAGCACGCCTGCGATCGTCCAGCCGGACCGGTACCGGTCGAAGACCCGCGGGTCGATGTAGGAGGCGCGGCACACCGCGGGTGTGTTGCCGAGGTAATGCGACACCTCTTTCACCGCACGTGCCTCGGCGCGCTTGCGACCCGTCTTGGACGCCGCCGCTCCTCCGGACACCGAGATCGCGACCGCGGCGAGGACGGTCGCGTTCCAGGTGCGGAAGTCCTTGGCGGTGAAGTCGCCCCCTGTGATCTCGCGGATGAAGAGGTTGATGTCGGGAGACTTCACGTCCACCCAGACGCGTCCGTTGCGGTATGCGAGCAGCTCCTCGGAGCCGCCCCGCCGCCGCTTGAGCTCGGAGACGACCTCGAACACCGACGGGTCGACGATCGATTGGATGCGCTGCTTACCGCCTTTGGCGGGATAGTCGAAGGTGACGACGCCCCCGCGTAGGGAAACGTGCGACTTCTTGATGGTCGCGAGCCCGTAGGTCTCGTTCTGTTCCGCATACGTCTCGGTCCCGATGCGGAAGAAGCCGTGGTCGAGGAGGCGCGTCGCGCAGGCGAGTGTGCGCTCCCGCGGCATGCCCTCGAGCTCCAGATAGCGCGCACAGATCTCTCTGAGCTTCGGGAGGGAGCGCGCGAAGTCGAGCATGCGGTCGAACTTCTCCTGGTCGCGTCTGCGGCGCCATGCCTCGTGATACAGGTACTGCTTGCGTCCGGCCGCATCGGTGCCGACCGCCTGGATGTGACCGTTCTCGTAGGGGCAGATCCACACGTTCTTCCATGCCGGCGGGATCCGCAGCTCTTCGATGCGCGCGAGAACGTCGTTCTCGTCGATCCGCTCGCCGGTCTCCTCGTCGAGGTATTCGAACCCGCGGCCGCGCCGCCGGCGGATGATCCCCGGCATCGAACAGTCGGCGCGCCGTAGCCTCGGCATCGTGACCGGTTGCTACCCGGTACGCTCGGCGCTCGAACGTTCCACCGACGGCCGGACCCGAGTAGGAGGGCAAGGATGCCGGAAGCAGGGGGGCACGCTCCCGATCGCAACCTCGGGATCGAGCTGGTCCGCGTCACCGAGGCCGCGGCGCTGGCCGCTGCTCGGTGGATGGGGAGGGGCGACAAGGTCGCCGCCGACCAGGCCGCGGTCGATGCCATGAGGCTCATGCTCGACACCGTCCCGATGGACGGAGTAGTGGTGATCGGCGAAGGCGAGAAGGATGACGCCCCGATGCTCTACAACGGCGAGAAGATCGGCAACGGCGAGCCTCCGGTCGTTGACATCGCGGTCGATCCGATCGACGGCACCACCCTGACCGCGAAGGGGATGAACGGCGCGCTGAGCGTGGTCGCTCTGTCGGAGCGGGGGACGATGTTCGACCCGGGCCCCTGCGTCTACATGGAGAAGATCGCGGCGGGCGAGGAAGCCGCCGACGTGATCGACATCGAGGCCGGCATCACGGAGAACCTGAAGCGCCTCGCGAAGGTGAAGAGCGCCGATGTCGAGGACCTCACCGTCATCATCCTCGAGCGGTCGCGGCACGAAGAGATGGTCAAGGAGATCCGTGAGGCCGGGGCGCGGATCAAGTTCATCACCGACGGCGATGTCGCGGGCGCGATCGCGGCGGCGCGCGAGACCAGCAGCATCGACCTCCTCGTCGGCATCGGGGGGACGCCGGAAGGAGTCATCGCCGCGTGCGCGATCAAGTGTCTCGGCGGGGTCATGCAGGGCCGGCTGTGGCCGCGCAACGAAGAGGAGCGAGCCCGCGCGATCGACGAGGGCTACGACCTCGACAAGGTGCTCACGACCGACGACCTCGTCTCAGGCAACGACGTATTCTTCGCAGCCACCGGCATCACCGACGGCGACCTCATGAAGGGCGTTCGCTATCGTGGCGAGAGCGCGGTGACGGAATCGATCGTCATGCGTTCGCGCACGGGGACGGTGCGCGTGATCGACGCTCTCCACCGGCGCAAGAAGCTCAAGCTGCTCTCGACGATCGAGTACTAAGAGCAGATCTTCCGGATCGCGTCGAGCGCGGTGCGCACGTCGCTCTCCGACACGTCGAGGTGCGTCACGGCGCGCGCCAGCGTCCGCCCCATCGTGCTGACGACGACGCCGTGCTCGTCGTGGAGGCGCGACGCGAAGGTCTCCGCGCTCATCCCCGTCCCGGCGACGTCGAACAGGACGATGTTGGTCTCGACCGCACCGGCATCGAGCGACAGTCCCGGCACGTCTGCGAGCCCCTCCGCCAGCAGACGCGCGTTGGCGTGGTCCTTCGCCAGACGGTCGACGTGGTGGCGCAGGCCGTACAGCGCGCCGGCGGCCACGATGCCGGCCTGGCGCATCGCTCCGCCCATCCGCTGCTTGTGGCGCCATGCCTCGGCGATGAAGTCGTGTGATCCGGCGAGCGCCGCCCCCATCGGCGCGCCGAGGCCTTTGGAGAAGTCGATCCAGACCGAGTCGAAGTCGCGGGCGAACTCGGCGGCGGGTGCGCCGGTTGCGACGACCGCGTTCATGAGGCGCGCCCCGTCCATGTGCAGCAGCAGCCCCGCATCCTTGGCGGCGCGCCGTACGTCTTCGAGCTGCGCGAGCGGCCAGCAGGCGCCGCCACCGAGGTTCGTCGTCTGCTCCACCGCGACGACCCGGCTGCGCGGCGAGTAGCGGCTCGGCGGGTTGATAGCCGCCTCCACCCGGGCCGCGGAGAACATGCCGCGCGGGCCGTCGAGCGGCGTCAGTAGCGCACCCGAAAGAGCAGCCGGCCCTCCGCCCTCGGCCACGATCGGGTGCGATGTCGGATGCAGCAGGATCTGGTCGCCGGGCCGGCAGTGGACCTGGAACGAGATCGCGTTGCACATCGTCCCGGTCGGCAGGAACAGCGCCGCCTCCTTGCCCAGGAGGGTCGCGACCTCACCCTGAAGCTCGTTCACGGTCGGGTCGAGGCCCCGCTGCTCGTCGCCGACCTGTGCCTGCGCCATGGCGCGCCGCATCTCTTCGGTCGGCCGCGTCGCCGTGTCGCTGAAGAGATCGATCACGACGGCTCCTTCACGTCGGCGACCGCCGCGCCGGTGATCCGCACGAGATCGCGCGGCGTCGTGCGGAAGACGGCGTTGGGCGTCCCGGCGGCCGCCCACACCTCCTCGAACCCCATCAGGTCCTCGTCGATCAAGATTTCACTCTGGGTCGAGTGGCCGACCGGGGGAACCCCGCCGATCGGATAACCCGTGAGTTCTCGCACTCGGTGCGCGTCCGCCCGCGTCACGCTTCGCCCGACGATCTCTGCGACCTTCGTCTCCGAGACGCGGTTCGCTCCGGACGTCAGGACGACGACGCCGCCGGAGCCGTCGGTGAAGACCATGCTCTTGACGATCTGCGCCACCGACGTGCCTATCGCGCGGGCGGCCTCTGCCGAGGTGCGGGTGCTCTCGGCGAACTCCACGACATCCGCGTCGTGCCCCAGGGCGCGGAGCGCGTCCCGCACCCGCTCAGTGTTGCGATGCATCGCCGACGGCTTCAGGGGACGGCGGCGTGCTGGTCCGCCGCCCACGCTCCCAGCAGCCCCCGGTAGTGGGCGATGAAGTGCTCGTGCTCGGCCGCGGGGAACGTCGACCGCACCGTGTCGACCAGCAGCGCGTCGAAGTCGTCGCTCTCGACGTACTCGACCATCGCCTCATCCATGTGCGGTAGGTGCTCCTCGCAGAACTCGAAGTACCTGTCGGTCTCGAAGTACTCGTCCGCGAGCCGGCCGTACTCCTCCAGCTTCTCCTCGTAGGAGAGGTCGTCGCGGTCTCCGATCGCGAAGTAGCGCCGCACCTCCTGGTCGATGCGCATCTCGCGGCCGGTGACGGCGCAGAAGAGCGTCCACTTCGCGAGGGTCTTGATGGCCCACGGGAAGTAATAGTGGAGGCTGATCAGTGAGGTGTCCGGGCACGCATTCGCGTAGTCGATCGGGTAGACCTGATCGCCCTTCACGATCGTCTCGCACGAGTTGTACTCCCACCGGAAAAACGCGTTCACGAGTCGTCCGATCGTCACGACCTCGCGCCCCGTATCGGGGTCGAGGAAGCCGTGCCTGACCTCGTAACGCTCGTGTAGCGGGCGCGCCGGGTCGTAAGACATGACCATCGTCTCCGCGCCGATCGAGAGGCTGCGTGCGAACACGTCGAAGTCCTCGACCGCGCTCTGCAGGTGCATCAACCGCTCCCCCGACTCGTCATAGCCGCGGTGGAGGTCGTCGTCGTTCTCGATCCGCGTCACGCCGACCCAGGCGCCGCCGTCGAATGGCTTCATGTAAAGGGGGTAGCCGACCTCACGCGCCACGTCTTCGAGAGAGAACGGCTGGTTGTATTTGCTGGCCGTGTAAGGGAACCGCGGGTTGTCGACCGGCTTCTTCGTCGGGAGCATCCATGTGGTCGGCACCTTGAGACCGAGGCGCATCATGGCGCAGTACGCGGAGTGCTTCTCCATCGACTGGAACGTGAACGGGTTGTTGAGCAGGTAGACGTCGTTCATCAACGCGGCCTTCTTCAGCCACTCGCGCGGGATGTAGTACCAGTGGGCGAGGCGGTCGATGACGATCTCATAGCGAGGTACGGCGCGGAGGTCGAACGGCTCGATCGTGATGCGCTCCGTCTCGAACGTATGCTCCTCGTCGTTGAGCGTCACCGTGCTCCCGGCGCGCCGCATGATCGCCTCGAACGCGCTCGGCCAGTCCTCCTCGGTCCCGAGCAACATCCCGATGGTGTGCTTGGTGCTCACGATCATCCTCCTCAGACGAAGCGCGGCAGGTGGTGCGCGATCTGCGCCCGCCACGACGGCCAGTCGTGCGGTACGTCATGTCCCCACAGGTCGATCTCACAGCGGATGCCCTTGCTCTGCAGCAGCGCGCCGAAGGACCTCGTGCTCTCGAGCGCTCCCGTCGTGTCTTCCCACTGTCCCTGACCGCACACGAGGAGGATGCTCACCTGCCGGCGCAGCCACTCGAGATGGTCACCGTCCAGGTTCGACACGTAGTCCGCCGGGTTGTGGAAGTAGAAGGTGTCGCTGCGCTCGCCGCCGCCGAGGTTCGAGAGGTCGTACACCCCGCTCATGCAGATCGCGAGGGGAAAGAGGTGCGCGTGGCGGAGCACCACGTTCACCGCGTGATAGGCGCCGAACGAGCATCCGGTCGTCATGATCCCTTGGGGGCCACCCGAGTCGTGGTGGATCCACGGTACGACCTGGTTGAGGATCCAGTCTTCGAACAGGCTGTGCCTCCGCGCCTTGTCTTCGAGCGACAGCGCGTCGTCCCACGAGGAGGCGTCGAACGAATCGACGCAGTAGACCTTGACGCGTCCCTCGTCGATCAGGTGCGCGATCGACCCGATCATGCCGTTGCTCTCGTAGTCCCACCGGTGGCCTTGCTGTGACGGGAACACGAGGAGCGGCCGGCCGTAATGACCGTAGGCGATGAGATGCCCGTCGGCGCCGATGGCCGGCGAGTACAGCGTCACCTCGTCCCGTCTCACGTCCAGATCCCTTGCAGTAGATCGACGAGGTGTGGGCGGAAGACGTCCCGCCACGAGATCCAGTTGTGCGCGTCCGGGTGCTCGTGCAACTTCACGGGATAACTCTGCCTCCGCAACGCGTCCGCCACCGCCCGGTTGTTCGCCAGATTCTCCTCCACGGTTCCGCAGGTCATCGTCACCGGGATCGGGTGTGCCCAGTCCTCGGCGGTGAGCACGGTTCCGACGAAGCGCGAGATGCGCCGGAAGCGCGGGAACCCCGCCTCTTGCCGGTCGTAGCGCATCCGGAAGAACGATCCCGATTGGAGGAAGAGCCCGCCGACTATCGCGGGGTGGCGGCGGTGCACGTGCAGGAGCGCCAGTGCGCCGAGGCTCGCGCCCATGGCCGCGCGGGCGGCGCGGCCCGGCGGGACCGGCGCCGCGTCGCTCAGCGCCGGGAGGATCTCGTGCGAGAACGCCCGCGCGTACGCGGCCGACGCCGAGTAGGTCTCGTTGCGGTCTCCCGGCGGCTGCAACAGCGCGGCGCGCATCGGCGGGAGCTCGCCGTCCTCGACCGCGAGCGCCAGACACTGCAGCAGGCGCGAGTAGCGGGCGGTCTCCGGCCCGTCGTGCACGATCAGGAGCGGCACGGCCGCGCCGTCGTCGACCTCATCCGACGACCACAGGAGCCCGTCGACGGCCTCCCGGAGGACCGTGGACCGGACGTGGAACTCCTCCAGCCGCCCTTCCTCGACCGGCTCGCGCTCCGTCCACTCCGGCGCGCCGTAGCCGGGAAGCTCGACCACCGATTTGTCGCCGAACGGCCCCGGGGCGCGCCTCGGGTTGTCCGGGTCGCACACGACCTCGCGCCCCCCGTCGGCGTGCGCGATCTCGAACTGATACTCGATCCGCGCCGCGCCGTCGCTGGCGAAGTCTGCTTCCCAGACGCCGTTGCGTCGCGTGAACAGCGGTTCGTTGCGCGGCCGGCGGATCTCCTGGAGGAGGCGGACCTCCTCGTAGCTCTCGTCCGGATCGGAGACCCTGAAGACCACGCGGTCCTTCGTGATCTCGGGGCCGGCCTCCTGCCGTGTCGTCATCGCCGCGGCTCCCACGCGAAGAACCGCAGCGCCGCGGCGGCGCCGGCCAGACCCCAGGCGGCGACCACGCCGAGGTGCCCCCACTCAAGACCCGCGCCGGCCTGGAGCGGGTCGAAGACCGTCTGCATCGCCTCCGATAGGTGCCGCACGGGGAAGACGTACCCCACGGCGACGATCCATCGCGGCGGGTCCTCGAGCGGGATGAGGACGTCGGAGATGAAGACCAAGGGCAGGATCACCGCGTTCACGACCGCCGGTGCCGCGTCGGCGTCGCGGATCGCCGCCGTCACCGCCACTCCGAGCGCGGCGAAAGAGGCGGCTCCCACGACCAGGGTCGTCACCAGCCCCGGGAGCGTGTTCGTCGGCAGAGGCGTGTCGTAGACGAGCTTCCCCACGGCCGCGACGATCGCCACGAGGAGGAGCGCGATCGCGGTCGCGCTTCCTATGCGCCCGGTGAGGTACGCCCATCCGGGGAGGGGAGTGCCGCGCATGCGCTTGAGGATGCCTCGGTCGCGTGCGATCGCGATGCCCATGGCCACGTTCGTGAAGCAGGCGGTGATCAGCGAGAAGGCCGCGATCGCGGGAACGTAGAAGACCGACCCCGGCACCTCGTGCCCCGTCGCCAGCGTCACGCGGCGCGCCCCGAAGACCAGGTTGAAGAGGAACAGGAAGAGGATCGGGAACACGAAGGTGAAGACGGCCGCCGGCGGGTTCCGCCAGAAGGACCGCTGTTCGTAGAAGACCTGCCGTGCCGCGAGCGCGACCGAGGTCACGCCCCTTCTCCGGTGAGTTGCAGGTAGACGTCCTCGAGCGAGCGGGGGCGGACCTCCAGCCCGTCGAGCGCCTCTCCCGCTTCGAGCGCCCATGCCGTAAGGCGGTGGAGGTCGCGCACCGCATCGCTCGTGCTGATCTCGACCATGCCGCCCGAGACGCTCGCTTGCGGTGCGAACGGCGGCGGGCTCCCGCGATAGCGGATGCGCGTGGTGTCACCGCCACGCGTCAGCTCCTCGGGCTTTCCTTCCGCGACGATCCGGCCGCCGGCCAGGATCGCGGCGCGGTCGGCCAGCTCCTGCGCCTCTTCCATGTAGTGCGTCGTGAGGAAGATCGTCGTTCCCCCGCTCCGGAGCGAGCGGATCATCCGCCACGCGCCCCTCCGCGCCGAGGGATCGAAGCCGGTCGTCGGCTCGTCGAGGAACAGGACCTCCGGGTCCCCCACGAGCGCGAGGGCGACGTCGAGCCTCCGGCGCTGCCCGCCCGACAGCCTTGTGATCCGCTCGTCCGCCCGGTCGGCCAGACCGACCGCTTCGAGCACCTCGTCGGTCTCCCGCGGGCGGGGGTAGTAGCCCCGGAACATCGAGACGGCCTCACGCGCGGTCAGGTACGGATCCACGCCGGTCTCCTGCAGCACGATGCCGATCCGTTCCCGCAGCCGGGTGCCGCCCCGCTCCGGGTCCATCCCCAGCACGGATACGTCGCCGGAGCTGCGGGTGCGGTGCCCCTCCAGGATCTCGACGGCCGTCGTCTTCCCTGCGCCGTTCGGACCGAGCAGGGCGAAGATCTCGCCCCGGGCGACGGTCAGATCGATGCCGCGCAGCGCCTCGACCTCGCCGTAGCGCTTCCGAAGACCGCGCGCGACGACGGCGGGCTCGCTCATGGCGGCGAGCATATCTGCGGCCTTTCCCGCCGGATGTCCGGCGCGCCGTGGCTATCATCGGAGGTGAAAGGAGACTTCGATGAAGGTCGTTCTGGGGTCGGACGAGCGCACGCCGCTCACGGATGCGGTGACCGAGAAGCTGCAGCGGATGGGCCACCGCGTCGAACTGGTCGGCCCACCCGCGGGCGAGGACGCCGAGTGGGCGGAGGTCGGTCGCCGGGTCGGCGAGAAGGTCGCAGCGGGAGCCGCCGATACCGGCGTCCTCTTCTGCTGGACCGGGACCGGCGCGTCGATCGCCGCCAACAAGGTTCCCGGCGTGCGTGCCGCCCTCTGTGCCGACGCGGGCACCGCGGAGGGCGCCCGGAAGTGGAACGACGCCAACGTCCTCGTGATGAGCCTCAGGCTCGCGTCGCTCCCCGTGGCGGAGGAGATGCTCGAGCGCTGGTTCTCAACCGAGGCCGACCCGGGCGAGAAAGCGAACATCGAGGCGCTCGAAGCTCCGCGGTGAACCGTCTCGCCGCGGCCCGGACGTAGCCGTGGCCGATCTCCTGCTCGTCGACGCCGATCTGCTGGCCCGGGGGCGCATCGAGGCCGCCGCGACGGGCACATCTGTGACCGTCGCATCCTCCGCCTCTCCTCCTCCCCCTGGAGATTTCTCGCTCGTGGTCGTCGACCTCGATCGGGGCGGCCGCGCCGCGCTGGCATGGGTTGACGCGCTCCGTGGGGAGGGCTTCGAAGGACGGGTGGTCGGCTTCTTCTCCCACGTCGACGAGGAGGCGGGCCGGACGGCCGCCGAGGCCGGGATCACCGTGTTCCCGCGGGGCCGCTTCTGGCGGGAGCTGCCGCGCCTGCTCGAGGGGTAGTCCCGCGCGACCCTCATAGCGATCGCTCGTAGAGTGGACGCTCGTGAGATATCGAGTGGACGAGCTCGCCGCCCGGTCCGGCACCAGCGTCGACACCGTGCGCTACTACCAGTCGAAAGGACTGCTTCCGCCGCCGCGGCGCGAGGGCAGGGTCGCCTGGTACTCCGACGAGCACCTCGACCGGCTCGCGCGGATCCGTGCCCTGAAGGCGGATGGGTTCACGCTCGCCTCGATCCAGCGGCTGCTCGACCGCGCCGACC
>Ga0247713_1001639_pt1 | contig 10857 bp, 8 predicted proteins | sample 21E_NmetaG_FD_189936 | JGI IMG/M metagenome (GOLD analysis project Ga0247713, IMG submission 189936) | Soil microbial communities from hillslope of Landscape Evolution Observatory, University of Arizona, Oracle, AZ, United States - 2-1-E_N | ecosystem: Engineered > Artificial ecosystem > Mesocosm... | reverse complement strand
GCCCTGCCCCGGCTCCGGCGCCACCGGTCGAGCCGGCGGAGCCCGACGGCACGCCCCAGGCGCCGGCAACCGGGACCCAGGACGAACTGCTGAGCGAGGCTTTGGCCCATCTCAATTCCGCCGAGCAGGCAGCCCGCAACGGTGACTGGGCGACCTACGGCCGGGAGTTGCAGGCTGCAAGAGAGGCGCTTTCGAGGGCTCAGGGTTCCTGATCCATAGCGTTTTGGAGCCCGCCGGGCTTGTGCTAACCTAAGCGGGCGAGGTGGAGCAGTCTGGTAGCTCGTCGGGCTCATAACCCGAAGGTCGTAGGTTCAAATCCTACCCTCGCAACCATTGTTTTGAGCTTGAGGCGGTCCTAGTGCACCACTGGGACCGCTTTTTGCTGCTAGATCGAGCGTTTATGCTGCATCGCCGGATTCCCTTTCGGCGTATTTGTCGGACTGGACGCAGCTGGACTCCGACGTAACCTGCAGGCTCCCGTCCCCGGGCCGACGAATCGGGGCGCAGGGTCTGCGCTTATACACTACGATCGGTCGTAGTTATGGGACCCTATGGTGCACGTCCTAAAGGTGCCTCGCTGCGGGAGCATCCTTCCTGCTCATGATTGAGCGCGGAAACGCCCAGGGGCTTAGAACCCAGTTCGAGCGTGCTCTGGCGCCCGATCGGGTGCTGACCCATCCCCACGAGTTACGCACCTACGAATCCGACGGCCTGGTCGGGTATCGGGCGATGCCGGCGATCGTCTTGCTTCCGGACACCGCCGAGGAGGTACGCAGCGCCGTCCGAATTTGCCACGAGGCGGGCGTTCCGTGGGTCGCCAGAGGCTCCGGCACCGGGCTCTCCGGCGGGGCGGTGCCGGTAGAGGAGGGAGTTCTTATCGTCCTGACCCGGATGCGTCGCATCCTCGAGGTGGACCTTGCCAATCAGCGAGTGGTGGTGGAGCCGGGAGTCACCAATCTCCAGGTCTCGGCCGAGGTTTCTCCCACCCACTTCTTTCCTCCCGACCCGTCCAGCCAGATCGTCTGCTCGATCGGAGGAAACGTCGCCGAGAACTCCGGCGGGGCCCACTGCTTCAAGTACGGCTTCACGACCAACTACGTTGTGGGTCTCGAGGTGGTCCTGCCCGACGGCGAGGTAGTCAATCTTGGCGGGAAGGAGATGGACCATCCCGGGTACGACCTGATGGGCGCATTCGTAGGGTCGGAGGGCACCATGGGGATCGCGACCAAGATCGTGCTGCGGGTCATTCCCGTGCCCGAGCAGTTCCGCACCCTGGTGGCGTTCTTCGAGACGATGGAGGAGGCAGGGCAGGCGGTGTCGGACATCGTCGCCGCCGGGATCGTGCCCGGCGCTATCGAGATGATGGACCGCCTCGCGATCCAGGCAACCGAGAAGGCCACCGGGGCGGGCTACCGTCTCGACGTGGGGGCCGCCCTGATCGTCGAGCTGGACGGATCGGAGGCCGAGTGCGAGCTGGCTTTCGGGGAGGTTGTCGGCATCTGCGAGCGGAGCGGGAGCGTTGAGATTCGCATCGCGCAGGATGAGGCAGAGCGCCAGCTGATCTGGAAGGCACGGAAGGCCGCTTTTGCTTCCATGGGGCGGCTGGCCCCCAACTACTACGTGCAGGACGGCGTGATTCCCCGGACCAAGCTTCCCGAGGTGCTGCACACCATCGACGAGCTCGCCCTGCGATTCAACGTCAGTGTCGCCAACGTGTTCCACGCCGGGGACGGAAATCTCCACCCGCTCGTGCTCTACGACCAAAGCGTGCCGGGCGAGGCGGAGCGAGCCGAGGAGGTGGCCGGGCTGATCGTCCAGGCCTGCGTGGACGCGGGAGGCTCGCTGACCGGGGAGCACGGCATAGGCATCGAGAAAAAGCGGTATATGACCAAGATGTTCTCCGAAGCCGACCTTGACGCGTTTCAGCGGCTGCGCTGTGCGTTCGACCCCGAACAGCTCGCAAACCCGGGAAAGGTCATGCCGACGCCGAGGTTGTGCGGCGAGGTTCCCGGCCCCTACCGCCGGCATCCCCTGGAACAAGCGGGCATCGCGGAACGGCTTTGATGCAGGTCGAGACCATCTCGCGGTACGCGGAGGTTGCCAAAGCTCTTCGGGCGGCCGCGGGCGACGGGGGAACCGTGCGGGTCTGCGGCGGAGGGACGAAGTTGTGCTGGGGGCGGCCGCCGGTTGCCGGCGCGGTGTCGCTGCCCATCCGTGGCGTTGACGATATCGTCGAGCACAACGCCGGGGATCTGACCGCGGTCGTGCAGGCGGGAGTTCGTCTGGCCGACGCTCAGGCCGCCTTCGCCGAAGCCGGGCAGATGCTGGCCGTGGACCCGCCGCTCGGGGCCGGTGAGGGCGCGACCGTCGGGGGGGTCGTGGCAACCGCGGACTCGGGTCCCCTGCGACACCGGTACGGAGGGGTCCGAGACCAGGTTATCGGGATCCGCGCGGTGCTCGCCGACGGGTCGGTCATACACTCCGGCGGCAAGGTGATCAAAAACGTGGCCGGCTACGACCTCGGCAAGCTGTTTACCGGATCGTTCGGGACGCTCGGCGTGATAGTCGAAGTCTCCCTGCGGCTTCACCCCCTCCCCGGGCCGGTGCTCACGGCGCTCGGAAAGACGGACGATCCGCAGGTGCTTCAAAAAGGTGCGATTTCTCTGTCGGCCTTCCCGCTAACGGCGGTCTCGCTCGACTTTCGATGGGAGCGCGGCGAAGGCTGGCTGCTCGCTCGCTTCGGCGGAGGAGCCGGCCGCAGCCAGGCTCAGCGCGCTGAGCAGATGATGGAGACCGCCGGCCTTGAGACCAGTCTGGAGGGGGACGACGAGGCCTTGTGGGCAGGTCAGCGCGCCGCTCAGCGCTCCCCTGAGGGTGTCGTAGCCAAGGTCTCGGCGCTTCCCAACGATCTCGCCGGGGTCGTGCGCGCCGCTGACGGCATCGAGGCGTCCGCAGTAGGGCGGGCCGGACTCGGGCTCGCCTGGCTGCGCATCGAACAACCAGGCGCTGCCGCCGATGCAGCCGCCTGCGTCGAGGATTTGCGGAGCCGCCTGGCGCCGCGGCCGGTGGTCGTTCTCGACGCGCCCGCCGGTACGCGCGAGACGATCGACGTCTGGGGCAGCCAGCCCGAACCCCTCCTGGCGCTGATGCGCCGGGTGAAAGACCGCTTCGACCCCACGGGCGTTTGCAACCGCGGGATCTTCGTAGGAGGGATTTGATGGACGGCCGGCAGGACCCCGCATGGCTTCAGGAGATCACTACGGACTCTGCCTTCGACGGTCACCGCCCGCCGGAGCCGGCCCTTCTCGACGACTGCGTGCACTGCGGCTTTTGCCTGCCGACCTGCCCCTCGTATCAGGTCTGGGGGCAGGAGCCGGATTCCCCTCGCGGGCGCATCGTCTTGATGAACGAGGCGGTGCGCCCGGGCAGCGAGATGTCGGACGAGATGGCCGGCCACTTCGACCGGTGCCTCGGCTGCATGGCGTGCGTGACCGCATGTCCCTCCGGAGTCCGCTACGACCGGCTCATCGAAGCCACCCGCCCCCAGGTCGAGCGTAATTACCGCCGGTCGACCCGGGAGCGGTTGCTTCGGAAGGTGCTGTTTGCCCTCTTCACCCATCCTGGACGGCTGCGGGCGGGCGTCCCGATGATGGCGGCCTTTCATGCTGCCGGGGGCCGGTCGTTGCTTCGGCGCACCGGCATCCTTGACCGCTTGCCCACGGTGCGGGCGCTGGTGTCGCTCGCTCCCCGCCCGCCGCTGAAGGCGCTCGTGTCCCGACTCCCCGAGTTCACTCCGGCGAAGGGCACCCGCCGGGCACGGGTGGGGCTGCTGCAGGGGTGCGTTCAGCGAGTCCTGTTCTCCGACGTCAACGTCGCCACGGTCGATGTGCTGTCCGCCGAGGGGTGTGACGTGGTCGCGCCGCGGCTGCCTCGCTGCTGCGGCGCGCTCATGTTGCATTCGGGAGAGGAGCCGGGGGGCCTCGCTTTGGCGAAGCAGACGATCGAGGCCTTCGAAGACTGCGACGTCGTCATTTCCAACGCCGCAGGCTGTGGCTCGGCGCTGAAGGACTACGGGCACCTGCTGGCGGACGATCCCCGCTGGGCGGAGCGGGCAGCGCGGTTTTCCGCCAAAACCCGCGACGTGACCGAGTTCCTTGTCGAGCTCGGGCCGTCGGCTGAACGGAACCCGGTTTCCCTGCGGGTCGCCTACCACGACGCCTGCCACCTGGCCCATGCCCAGCAGATCCGCCGTCAGCCCCGGGAGCTGCTTGCGGGCATTCCGGGGCTCGATCTGGTCGAGCCGAACGGTTGGGAGATCTGCTGCGGCTCGGCGGGTCTGTACAACCTGCTCCAGGTCGAGGCGGCCGAGGAGCTGGGGCGGCAGAAGGCGGAGAAACTGATCGCCACCGGGGCGGAGGCCATTGCGGCGGCAAACCCCGGATGCACGCTGCAGATCGCAGCGCATCTCGAGGCCCTGGGCCGTCCTCTGCCCATATTTCATCCCGTCGAGCTGCTGAGCCGGTCCATCCGGGCCGGCCTTCAGGAGAGAGAAAACGGATCGTAGGGAGGTGAGGCGAACATGACCGAGGTGGAAGTCCATGCGCAGGCAGTCGAGCGTCAGGATGAGATCCTCACCGAGGAAGCTCTTGCGTTCGTCGCCGGCTTGCAGCAGGAGTTCGGCCGCAGACGCGAGGAACTTCTCCTGGAAAGAGGCGAGCGGCAAGAACGCATTGCCGCCGGTGAGATGCCGGACTTTCTTTCCGAGACGGCGAGCGTTAGGGAGGGCGACTGGCGGGTTGCCGAGGTGCCGCCGGATCTTCAGAAACGGCGCATCGAGATCACCGGGCCTACCGACCGCAAGATGGTAATCAACGCCCTCAACTCCGGTGCCAACGTCTTCATGGCCGACTTCGAGGATGCAAGCACGCCTGCCTGGGACAACCTGATCTCCGGCCAGGCGAACCTCATCGATGCGATCGATCGGACTATCAGCCTCGAGACCCCCGAGAAGTCCTACCGGTTGAGCGACGAGGTGGCGACGCTCATCGTGCGGCCGCGGGGTTGGCACCTGCCTGAAAAGCACGTTCTTGTCGACGGTACGCCGATCTCGGGTGCACTCTTCGACTTCGGACTCTTCTTCTTCCACAATGCCGCCCGCTTGCTCGATCGCGGCAGCGGTCCCTACTTCTACCTGCCTAAGCTCGAAAGCCATCTCGAGGCACGCCTCTGGAACGACGTCTTCATCCACTCCCAGGACGCTCTCGGGATCCCTTCTGGAACGATCAAGGCGACGGTACTGCTGGAAACGATCCTCGCCGCCTTCGAGATCGACGAGATTCTGTACGAGTTGCGCGACCACTCGGCGGGCATGAACGCCGGCCGCTGGGACTACATCTTCAGCATGATCAAGAAGTTCCGTCACCGCGATGACTTCATCCTGCCCGATCGAAACCAGGTGACGATGACCGTTCCGTTCATGCGCGCCTACACCGAGCTTCTGGTAAAGACGTGTCACCGCCGGGGCGCCCACGCCATCGGGGGAATGGCGGCGTTCATCCCCAGCCGGAAGGACCCTTCGATCAACGAGACCGCCTTTGCCAAGGTGCGGGAGGACAAGACAAGGGAGGCGGCCGACGGATTCGATGGCAGCTGGGTGGCCCACCCCGATCTGGTCGAGGTGGCACGGGCGCCCTTCGACGAAGCACTCGGCACCCGGCCGCATCAGCGGGAACGGCAGAGAGACGATGTCGTGGTGAGCGCGGCCCAGCTGCTCGACCCCACAGTTCCCGGCGGGGCGATCACCGAGGACGGGCTCCGCAACAACGTGAGCGTAGCGATCCAGTACCTCTCCTCGTGGCTGCGTGGAACGGCGGCCGCGGCGATCTTCAACCTCATGGAGGACGCGGCGACCTGTGAGATCGCCCGTTCCCAGATCTGGCAGTGGATTCGACATCGAGCCAAGCTCGACAACGGCACTTCCGTCGACCGGGAGTTGATCGAAAGGATCGAGCAGGAGGAGCTCGAGAAGATCCGGGAAGAGGTGGGCCCCGACGTCTTTGCAAAGAGCCGTGCCGACGAGGCGGTGACGCTCTTCGAGAAGGTGTCCATGAGCGACGAGTTTCTCGAATTCCTCACTCTTCCGGCGTACGGACTCGTCGATTAGCTAGCGCCCAGGGAGCGCGCAGGCGTTCCCTGATCCGCCGGCACTACTTGGTTGCCTGGAGTCATAGCCGCGACAAGTTCAGCTTACGACCGGCTTCTAGCCGCCTCTCTATCTCAGCGGCTGGCGAAGGTCAGGGTGATCGCGAGCAGTCGGCCCGCGCCCAGTTACGGGCCTCCCCGAAGGCTTCCCCGCTGAGGTCCTCCTCCTCGTGCGGGCGACCGGCGAGCAGGAGGGCAATGGCCGTCTAGCGGCGGTGGGGAGTCAGGTAGAGGTTCGACCGACCTTTTTGCTTCTCACGATCCAGCAGGTCGCTGAAATCATTCTGGGCCTCCGGAGTTCTGCCCAGCCCGTCGAGCTGGTGAGCCGATCCATCAAGTCCACCTGGTGATCCGGGGAGACGGAGCAGGGATCGCGGGAGGTGACGCGACCATCACCGAGGTGGAGGTCTCAGCAGCGGTAAGAGAGAATAGCCCCCGGCAGCACTGGCAGGACCAGGTGGATGGTGTCGTATCGACTGGCACGCCGGCACGGCATAAACTCTCTTGACCAAATCCTTCCTGGGAGGTTCTTATGCCGAAGTACCTGACTCTTTTTTCGTTCAAGGGCGAAGCCATGGCGGCGCTCATTGAGAATCCCAGCAACCGTGAGGAGGCCGTCAGAAAGCTGGCGGAGTCGATCGGCGGATCGCTCGAGGCCTATTACCTGATGTTCGGTCAGTACGACGGCTGCGTGATCTACGACGCCCCCGACTCGGCCAGTGCAGCGGTGACGGTGGTGGCGGTCACCTCAAGCGGCGCGTTCTCCCGCCTTGAGACCCACGAGCTCGTGACCGCGGACCAGTTCCTGGAGATTTTGAGCCGGGCGAAGTCCATCACGTCCTACAAGCCTCCGGGATCCTGACCCCCTTCTGAAGAGCCTAGCGCCGGCCGCCCCCGGCCCGTTACACGGTGATGACGACTTTGCCCTTTGCTCGGCCCTCCTGGACGTGCCGGATGGCCGCCGCGGTCTCGCTCAGCGGGTAGGTCCGGTCGATCGCCGGTATGACCTTTCCGGACTCGATGAGCTCTTTAAGCACCGCCAGGTCCTTGCCGTTCTCTTTTGATGCGAACATCTGTAGCTTCTGGCTTACCAGCAGGGAAAGCATTTGTGCTCGGATGGATCGGCCGAAACCGCCCAGCCACCGACCGTCGGTTTCCCCTCCGACAATGGCCAGCCTTCCTTTGGCGGTCAGGGCACGACGGAGACGTGACAGCCGCGTGTTACCTCCAATGTCGAGGATTACGTCGTACCGGTGCTGCCCATCTGCGACGTCCTCGCGGTTGTAATCGATCACATGGTCCGCCCCCAGGGAGCGAACGAGGTCGAGCTTGGCCGCGCTGGCTACGCCGGTGACCTCGGCGCCGTAGGCCTTTGCGATCTGCACCGCGAACGTGCCCACGCCTCCCGATGCGCCGATGATCAGCACTTTTTGTCCGGACTGCACCTGTGTTTTACGCACGGCCTGCAACGCAGTGACCCCTGAAATGGGGGCGGCCGCTGCCTGGCCGAAGGACAGATTGGACGGCTTGCGGGCTAGTCTGGCTGCTTTGACGCCTGCGTATGCGGCGAACGAGCTCCCGCCGGTGCCGTAGACCTCGTCGCCGGGCTCGAACTCATCTACGTCCTTGCCGACCGACTCGACTGTTCCGGCGAGACACCGGCCCGGGTTGGACGACTTGGGGCTGCGCAACCCGAAACCCGCCAAGCGCATGGCGAAGGGCAGGCCCGTCATGATGTGCCAGGTGCCTCGGTCTACGCTGGCCGCGGCCACCCGCACCAGGACCTCGTCGTCGCCGACGGTGGGCCGGACAACCTCGGCCAGCCGAAGCAGCTTCTCGGGGGTTGTGCCGTACCCGTCCTGGACGATGGCCGTCATGGTCCCCGGCCCGGCAATGCCGGGCACCCGTTCTATCGTTCGATCGCTGGTTGTCGTCATCGGTTTACCCTCCGGGGATAGCGTTCCATCTTACGTTGTAAGTCACAGTACGCTTACACTGTAAGTTAGTCAAGCTTCCTCGTCCGGGAACCTCCGCTCAGTTCATTTCACCCGTCCCTCCGCGAGGTACCCTTACGAGGCGGGCTGGCGCACGATCAGGGCCTACCCTTACGAGCATAGCCAGAACGCCGAGGGCCAGATGTCAGAGAACCTCTTCGTCGGGAGTACACCCTGGTTGACCCGATCCGGGTGATCCGGATGTGCACCGACACCTTCGCCGGCCCGCTGCCCCCAGCGGCAGCGCATCGACTCCGGTAAACCGTGACCGAGACAGGCATTCCCATGTTCCCCGTCCAAAGCGCTCACGAGACCGACGGTCGCGCGGAGCTGTTGGAGGAGTGGTGGCCGTTGGTCGATGCGCCCGTGCATGGCCTCGAGGTCCTCGTGCGCTCGCTCCACCGTCCGAGGGAGCAACCAGACGAGGCCGTCGACTACACGGTTGATGCCGTGCTGGCCGAGACACCCCGGCGGTGAGTGTCGGCTTCGCTCGACTCCGTCGCGCCAAGGCACCAGCCCTGTGGGCAGCGGTGATCATCGTGGCCGGACTGGTGTGGCTGCTCGCTGACTTCGTCGCCGACGACAGTCCATCCGACTCAGGCGACCTGTACGGCCGGATCGACGCCTACGTCCAGGACCAACTGGACGGATCGCGGATTCCGGGGGCGGCCATCGCGATCGTTGAGCACGGTGCCACCATTCATGCAGCGGGATTCCGCGACGATGGTCGAGGCGGCTCACTGACCGCGGACACCCCATTCTGGATCGGATCCAACACCAAATCGATCACCGCGCTGGCGGTCATGCAGCTCGTTGAGCAAGGGCTCGTCGACCTCGATGAACCCGTGCAGCGCTATCTCCCGGACTTCCGCGTTGCCGATCGCGAGGCGTCCTCGTCGATTACCGTGCGCCACCTGCTGAACCAGACGAGCGGAATTTCCCGCATCTCCGGCCTAAAAGCGGTCGCCGCGGGCGAGGACCAGTCGATGCGCGACACCGTCGCCGACATGGCCGACCTGAAGCTCCACCGCCCCGTGGGGGAGTCCTTCCAGTACTCCAACCTCAACTCTGTCGTTCTCGGGGTGCTCGTCGAGGAGGTGGCGGGCGAAAGCTGGGGGACCTACGTCGAAACAAACATCCTCGACCCGCTCGGCATGGCACACACCTTCACCGATCAGGACCTTGCGCGTGCCGAGGGCCTCACCGAAACGTACCGGTCCTTCTTCGGCTTCCCGCTCGAGGCCGACGCCGAGCATCTCGACGCCTTGGTGGCCAGCGGCTACGTGTACTCGACCGCCGATGACATGGCTCGGTACCTCGCAATGTATCTGAACGGTGGCGAGCTGGAGGGCGAGCGGCTGCTGAGCTCAGCAGGGATCGAAGAGATGTTGTCGCCGGCGACCGGAACCCGGACCTTCCCGCTGCAATCGCGGTCGTTCACTGCAAGCTACGGCGCCGGATGGTTCGTCGGGCCCTTCGGCGTCGCTGACGACGCCCGCTGGCACCAAGGCTCGCTCCCGCACTTCACCGCATGGATGGTGCTGCTCCCCGACACCGACCAGGGCGTGGTCGTTCTCCTAAACCAGGGGAACCAGTTCGAGATTGCCGGTGCCAACGCGACCTGGAGCCGCATTCCCCAAGGTGTGGTCGCCCTGCTGCGGGGGGAGGAACCGCCCACCGGCATCGGTGCCGCCAGGTTCTTCATAATCTTCACTGCCCTGGCCCTCGCCGTTGTCGTCGCGCAGATTTGGACGCTCGTCCGGCTCATGGGACACAGTCCTCTCGACTCTCATTCGTCGTTCCTGCGGGCGAGTTTGCCCCTCGTCTGGGAGCTCGTTCTTGCCGGCCTCGCGCTCGTTGTCTATCCAGCCATTACCGGTGGTCTCGGCTGGGTCGCCACGTTCGCCTTCCTGCCGGACCTCACCGTTACCGTCGTCGTCATCGCAGGACTTGCCCTCACCACCGGCGTCGTCCGGGCCATACGACTCGCACAGCAACGGCGCGCCGACGTATCGTCCGCAACCGACACCTCCCCCGCCTAACCGGCCGCACCGACTTCACGGCACCGTCTTCTCTTTGCGCGAGATCGAGGCCCGTACGGTCGCCAGTATCTGCCGGCCGACCCTGCGCGGAGAACCTTTCGAGCAACTGTCACAAGACTCACGACGGACCGGGTCTCGCAGGACAGGATCAGCAACCGGTTCGACCGCCGGAAACCCGCGTGGATGTTTATTCCGGACGTGGGCGGCTGGACGACACCGGGAAGCACGCCGAGACCACTGGGTCTGTCGACCAGTAGACCTATGCTGTATTACCTCGGATAGTCGGCAAGGCCGTCGATCGGTGATGATCGACCGGCGATCGTTCGGAGGTAGGCATCGGAACAAGGGGATCAAGGCCATGACAACACACCACCGCGGTCGCAATGTCGCCGCGCTCGTTGCAGTGGCTGCGGCCTGCGAAGCCGCTCTCATTCAGCTGGGTCGCACGTATGGCTCGACTCCGGGGGAGCGAACGATGAGGATTCCGGGAGATGACCTCGTCGCTGACCCCATCGTCGTGACGAATCATGCCATCACGATCAACGCCAAACCCGAGTACGTCTGGCCGTGGCTCGTCCAGATGGGATGGGGCCGGGCAGGTTGGTACACCGCGCGCTGGG
>Ga0247713_1001638_pt1 | contig 10859 bp, 10 predicted proteins | sample 21E_NmetaG_FD_189936 | JGI IMG/M metagenome (GOLD analysis project Ga0247713, IMG submission 189936) | Soil microbial communities from hillslope of Landscape Evolution Observatory, University of Arizona, Oracle, AZ, United States - 2-1-E_N | ecosystem: Engineered > Artificial ecosystem >... | reverse complement strand
CACAAGACCGGCACGGCCCCTTCCTCCGCACGTGCGCTGTGTGCCCGTGCGGAGGAAGGGGCCGTGCCGGTCTTGTGGGGTCGCGGTGTCGAGTTCGGCGCCCCGGTGCTGTGGCCGTGGCGGCAAGCTGTCGCGGATCGGCGGGAGTTGGTCGGCGACGCAGCGGTGCGCGCGGAGGCGGGATCGGCCGCCGCAGAGCTGGTACGCGCCGCACCCGAGCTGCGATCGGTTCTTGACGTCGAACCGGCTTCGGTCGAAACGGAGCGGGTGCAGTTGTTCGAGGCGGTCGCCGGCTTCCTGGGTGATGCCGCAGCAGCCAGCGGGCTGCTCGTCGTCCTGGATGACATGCACTGGGCCGACCGGGCGTCGCTGCACCTGTTGGAGCACCTCGCGGAGGGGCTGGCTTCCCGTCGGGTGCTGCTGGTGGTGGGCTACCGCACGGCAGGAACGGGCGAGGACGTCCTGGGGATCCTCGACGGCGTCCGCACGACCGCCCGGGTCGTCGTGCGGGGACTGCCGCTGGAGGCGGTGCACCAGGTGCTGGCGACGGCGAGCGGCTTGGAAATCCCGACGAGTCTCGGGACGAGAGTGCACGACCTCACCGGTGGCAACGCGCTGTTCGTGTTCGAGCTGGGCCGGTTGCTGGCCGAGGACGTCGCTGTGGGCAAGGTCATCGATGAGGCATGGCCGCGGGAGGTGTCCCCGACGGTGCGGGCGCTGATCCGCCGGCGGGTCGAGCGTCTTGGCGACGACACGCAAGGGGTGCTGCGCGCCGCGGCGGTCCTGGGTCGCGAGTTCCCCGTGGCGGTGGTGGCCACGATGGTCCGCGCGTCCGCGCTGGTCTGCCTCGAGGCGCTGGATAAGGCCGCCGCGGCGGGGCTGGTCGAGTCGAGCGAGGCGCCGGGGCGCCAGCGGTTCGTCCATGCGCTGATCCGCGATGCCGTGGCCGCCGACCTGCCCGCAGCCGAGCAGGTTCGGCTACACCGCGCGGCCGCGGATGCGCTGGAGGCCGGGGTGGACCGCACGGTCCAGCCCTCGGCGGTTGCCGGCCACCTCGCCGCGGCCATGCAAGCGCTGCCCGCCGCGGAGGATGAGCCGGCGGAGGCGCGGCGCGCAGCAGACTGGGCGGCGCGCGCCGCCGACGAGGCAACGCACCTGCTGGCCTGGGAGGACGCTGTCCGGCTGCGTCGGCTCGCCCTCGACCTCGCCGGCGGGGTTGAGCCCGAGCCCGCCCGCTGCGTGCGCACGCTGGCGCTGGCTGAGGCGTTGGCGCGCGCCGGCGAGGTGTCAACCAGCCTGGCCGCCTGCGCCAGCGCCGCGGACCTCGCGCGCCGCAGCGGCCGCCCGGAGCTGCTCGCACGGGCCGCCCTGGTGCTCCAAGGCGTCGGCGACCCGGTGCTGTCGCGTGAGCTCCAACGCCTGGCCGAGGCCGCGCTGGCCGCGCTCGGCGACGGCGGCTCGGCGTCGACGCGCGCCCGCTTGCTGGCGCAGCTGGCCGAGGCGGGCCTGTACCGGCATGACGAGCAGGCCGCCGACCAACGCAGCCGGGAGGCGCTGGCAGAGGCGGAACGCGCCGGCGACCACGACACGATGCTCGTCGCGCTGCGCGCCAGGCGGCTGGCGACGCTGGCACCGGAAAGCGCGGACGAAACTCTGAAGCTGTCCGCCCGGGTGCTCGAGCTGGCGCAGGGACCTACGCGAGGCGATCTGCGGCACGCCTTCTGGGCCCGCCACTGGCGCGTGCAGGTGTGGCTGAGCCGGGGGCGCCTCGACCTGGTCGCCGACGAGGTGGCGCGACTCGGTGTCCTGGCCGAGGAGCTGGGGGAGCCGCTGACCAGCGCGCATCTATTGCGGGCTCGGGCGATCCTCGCGTCGGCACGAGGTCAGCTCAGCCAGGCGCTCGACCTGGGGCAGGCCGCGCACGCCGCGTTCCTGCGTGGCGGTCAGACCATCGCCGCCGCCCAGCACGCCGGGTTCGGGTGCTCGGTGGCTCGCTTCGCCGGCTTCTCCTCCGTCCTGGCCGAGGCGCTGGCCGTACCGGCAGGCGCCGCGGAACCGTTCGCGGGGCTGGCGCGGGTCCGGTGGGTGCTGGCGCTGACCGGCCTCGGGCGGACGGTCGAGGCCGCCGCCGAGTACCGGCGGCTCGACCCGGTGGCGGCGTGGAAGCTGCCCCCATATCTGCAGCTCACCGCCTGGACGCTGCGGCTGCGCGCGGCGGTGGCGCTGGCAGTGTCCTCGGACGTGGCCGCGCTCGTCGAGCTGCTCACGCCCCATCGGGGCCTGCACGCGGGGGGCGGCTTGAGCTACGACGGCCCCGTCGAGCTCGCCGTCGGGATGGGTGCGGCGGCCCTCGACCGGCTCGACAGCGCCGAGACGGACCTGACGGCCGCGCTGCACTGGAGCCGCAGCCAGCACGCAGCTCCCTTTCTTGTCGAGGCCGCTGTCGAACTCGCCGACGTCCTGGCGCGGCGAGCGGGACCGGGCGACACCGCCTCCGCCCGCGCGCTCCTCGACGAGGCCGGCACGCTCGCCGCGCAGCTGCAGATGACGCCGTTCACCGCGCGGGTCAAGCGCCTGCGGGGAGGCCCCGGCCTTGGTCGCGGCCCTGGCCGGCTGACCGCGCGCGAGACCGAGGTCGCCCAGCTCGTCGCGCGCGGCCTGACGAACCGGCAAATCGCCGACACTCTAGTGCTGTCCGAGCGCACGGCGGCCAACCACGTGCAGCACATCCTCACCAAACTCGGCTTCGACAACCGCACGCAGATCGCCGCGTGGGTCGTGAGCCGTCAAGCGGCGATTGAGTAGCCGGTTGAGTAGTCCTCACGATGGCGGCAGCCCGCCCGCCTCCTACCTTCGAGTCATGCGGTGGCGACCGGCCACCCGGAGCAGAAGGAGCGGCAGATGTCATACGCGATGGTCAGTCAGAACCACGGTGTCAGCATCGACGTGCACCACGCCCTGCAGCGGGAGCTCGGCGACGAACCCGTCGAAGGGCTCATCGCCACCTACGCCGGCACGGGCTCGGACGGCCTGTGCGTCATCTCGGTGTGGGAGACCAAGGCCCACGCCGACCGGTTCACCACCGAGCAGATGATCCCCACCCTCAAGCGCCTCGGCATCACACCCGACCCGACGCGTCGTTCCCTACTCGAAATCGACCTCGACGACGTCCGGGTCGGATGAGCACACGGCCTCGCGGGCCCACGGCCGCCGCCCCACTACCTCCGCTGCACGCCTGGGCCGCATGCTCACAACACCTGCGGCCCTTGCGGTGCGCGGGGGTCATCGCTCTCTATGCAGTGGCTGATCGGGGAAGGAGCTGGGCGATCATCAGGTCTGTGACAAAGGCGGCGAATCGAGTCAGCGGCCAGCCGCGGCGCAGGACGAGCAGCTCGTAGAGCTCGACGGAGCTGCACGTCCACAAGACGTCGGTGGCTTCGGGCAGGCTGACGCCTTCACGCAGGTAGCCGCGCTCTGCCAGGAAGCGGGCGTGGTGGCCCATGCGCTCGAGCCGCTCGTTGTCGCTTTCTTCCACCAGGGCTGCGATGTCGGGGTCGGTGGCGGCGGCGGCGCGCATGAGCAGCCGGATCGGGGTGACCACGGAGGCCACTTCGGCGGTCAGCACGCCCCACTTGGCCATGATGGTGCGCGGGTCGGTTTCCTGTACCCGCATCTCGTCGGATCGCTGGTACGCCGGGGTGGCTCCGCGTCCGGTCAAGCCGCGTTCGTACAGGGCGCGCACCAGCCCCGCTTTGCCGCCGAAGGCCTTGTAGATCGTCTCCACCGACACGCCCGCCCGGCCGGCGATGGCCGCGACCGTGGTGCTTGCGTACCCGTTGTCGAGGAAGAGGCGTTGGGCGGTATCAAGGATCACCTGGCGGGTGCGGCGGGCCTGTTCGCGGCGGCCGCTGGCGTCGTAACGACGATTCTTCTTGACACGCTCCATGGTTGGTTCCATACTCCTGTAACGGTTACAGTCCACTGTAACAGGGAGCAGGGCGGTCATCGTGGAAGCAGCGGGCCAAGGTCCCAGGACGGTGTTGGAGCGCCTGGTCGCGGCGGTCAACGCCCACGACCTCGACGCGCTGGTGTCCTGCTTCGCCGTCGACTACGTCAACGAAACGCCAGCGCATCCCCAGCGCGGCTTCCGCGGCAACGACCAGGTGCGCCGCAACTGGACCCATCTGTTCGCCGGCGTGCCTGACATCCGCGCCTGCGTGCCACGCAGCGCAGTCGACGGTGACACCCTGTGGGCGGAGTGGGAGCTGTCGGGCACCCGCACGGACGGGGCCGCCTTCTTGTTGCGCGGCGTGGTCATCTTCGCTGTCCGCAGCGCCAAGATGGCCTCGGCGCGGTTCTACCTGGAGCCGGTGGAGGACACCAGCGGCGACGTGGCCGCACACACCCGCCGGGTGGCGGGGCCGGCCATCGGCTCCCACCCGCAGCAGCAGCCGTGAGCGCCGTGGTCGCCCAGCCGGCAGAACGCCTACACACCTAGTGCGCAGGAGCGCGCACCCGAAGGGAGATGCCATGATCCTTGTCGTTGGAGCCACGGGGCAGCTCGGCGGGACGATCGCCCACATGCTGCTTGAACGCGAACGGCCGGTGCGCGTGCTCGTGCGCCCCGGCTCGGACTACAGCGAGGTCGCCGCCGCCGGCGCCGAAGCCGTGACCGGTGACCTCAAGGACCCCGCGTCGCTCGTGGCGGCGTGTCAAGGCGTGGACGCGGTCATCACCACAGCTAACGCGACCGCGCGGAGCGGGGATGACACCATCGAGTCGGTCGACCGGGTCGGCAACCGCAGCCTCGTCGACGCGGCCGCGGCTGCCGGCGTCGGCCGTTTCGTGTTCATCTCCGCGCTGGGTGCGAGCCCCGACCATCCCATGGCGTTGCTGCGCGCCAAGGGCGAAACCGAGCAGCACCTGCGCGACACCGCCATGGAATGGACCGTCCTGCAGCCCAACCTGTTCTTCGACAAGCTGCCCATGGCCGTGGTCGGCGGTCCCGCGCTCGCCGGGCAGCCCGTCACCCTGGTGGGTGAGGGCCGACGCAGACACTCCATGGTCGCCATGCGCGCCGCCGCCGCCTACGCCGTCGCGGCGCTCGACCGCGACGACGCCGCCGATCAGACACTCGTCATCGGTGGTCCCCAGGCGGTGTCGTGGCGCGACATCGTCGCCGAGTTCGCCCAGGCACTGGGGACCGACGTCCCCGTGCGCACGGTGGCGCCCGGACAACCCGTGCCTGGCATGCCAGATTTCCTGACCGGTCTCCTCGCCGCGCTGGAAACATACGACTCACCAATCGACAGCAGCGCACTGGCCGCCGCCTACGGCATCCGACCGACCACCCTCGCCGAGTTCACCCGCGACGTCGTTGCCACCAGCCGCCAGCACGTCGGCTGACCACCCGCCACAGGCTCACCACGGCTCGTCGGCAATATGGCGACCGGTTCCTGCCCACCCTCCGTAGGCGATGTGAAGGCCCAGAGGCCAAGCCAGCCGACAGCGACGGTGTCGTGGTCTTGAGCCGTCGCGGCCACTGCCACGGAAGCTCATCTACCTACAGCAGGATGGCGCCGGCCGACGGCTAGGGAGGTGTTATCCACTACAGAGATCCGCTCGGGACGACCCATTCGTGCGCTTGCGCCGTGACTGCGGCGATGAGCTCGTAGTCGCCGTCGTAGTGGAGCAGTGTCAGGTCGGCGCTTTCGGCGGTGGCGGCGATGATGAGGTCCGGTATCGGCAGTCGATGTTGACCGCGTCGGGCGAGCTCGTGCTGGATGTCCAGCGACCGAGCCATGATCGCGGGTGTGATGGGGACGTCGTCCAGGGATTGGCGTTCACGGCGCACCGCGTCGTAGTTGTTGAGGTTGCGGGCGCTGAACAGGATCTCGAGGTCCACGATGGCGCAGGTGGCGATGGCTCAGCGATCTCGATCTCCTGTGCGGCCCGCAGTGGGACGCAAGGTGGGCCGCCCGCGCCAAACGCGTGCGGGGTGTGGGCAGGACTCGGATCCTTCTAGCCGAGTACGGTTAGATGGCCATGTCCCAAAGTGTGGACTGCTCGGTGCTCGAGTCGTGCGACAGAATGGGAGGTCCCACGTGAGCATCAGCGACATCCCGCAGGTGGTCCGGCGCCGCTACAGCGCCTTCGCCACGAGCGGAGGCCAGCAAGAGTCTTGTTGCGCCACGGCGCAGAAGAGCCCGAACTTCGCCGTTGACCACGGCCTCTACAGCTCGGCCGAGTTGGCCCGGGTGCCCGACCTTTCCTGCAACCTCGCCCGGGGCTGTGGCAACCCCACCGGATTCGCCGACCTGCGGCCCGGGGAGGTGGTGGTCGATTTTGGCGCCGGCGGGGGCATCGACGTCATCCTGGCCGCTCAACAGGTCGGCGCCGAGGGCAAGGTGGTGGGTGTTGACTTCACCCCCGAGATGGTCGAGCGAGCCCGGGAAGCCTTGGTCAAGGCCGGGCTTGGAGACCGGGACGTGGACGTACGCGTCGCTGACATGGCCACCACCCAACTGCCCGACGCCTCCGTGGATGTGGTCATCTCAAACTGCGTCATCAACCTGGCCCCGGACAAGGAGGCGGTGTACCGGGAAGCCCGCCGCATCCTGCGTCCCGGGGGACGACTGGCCATCTCCGATATGGTCCTCAGCGGACCCCTCCCGAGCGCTGCCCGGGAGCGTTTCCGCGCCACCTGGGCGGGCTGTCTGGCCGGCATGATCCCCGAGGGGGAGTACCTCGACCTGGTAGGACGCGCCGGCTTCTCCGATATCCAGGTGGTGGCACGCCATCACCTCGGCGGCGAGGAACTGGAAGCCATGTCGCGTTGTCCGGGGCGGGAGTTCTGCCCGGAGACGCCACCGGACGACTTGGCCATGGTGGAAGGGAAAGCCGAGAGCCTCAAGTTCACCGCGAGAGCCTGACGCCTCGGCTACTGCGCGCTGTTCGTCCGCGACGAGCTGCCCCACATCCAACGCCTCGGAGGTCCGAAGCTGGCCCGTCGCCGTCCCCGCGTCGCCGGCGTTGCGTGCCCCTGGCGTGTGCGCCCGCCCGAGGTCGCGGCCACATGGGCGTCCCTGCAGTGGGCGTCGCCGTGCTGGGGTTGTGGGTTCCGACCACGGCCACCCGACCGGCTTTGCCGTTCCTTAACGGTGCCGCAGGGCGCCGTTGTGGGCCGCCGCCGCACCATCGTCGGCATGACCACATCACGCAGAACCCCGCGCCCTGTCCCTTGTCGTGGTGGCCTGTTTGCTGCTCGCCGCCTGCGGCTCCGACTCGACCGCCACCGACCCGACCGCCGCGCCGGACGGCGACGCCGGCGCCACCGCGCAGGACGCGTCGGTGCGCATGGCCGACATGGCCTTCAGCCCCGCGTCGGTCTCGGTGCCGGCCGGATCGACCGTCACCTGGACCAACGACGACAGCGTCCCCCACACCGTCACGTTCGGCGACGCCGGGCCGGCCAGCAGCGACACCATCGACCGGGGCGGGACCTTCGCGGCGACGTTTGACGAGGTGGGGTCCTACGCCTACGTGTGCACCCTGCATCCCGGCATGGAGGGGACCGTGGAGGTGTCCGAGGCCGAGGCGGCGCGTGACCCGGTTCACACCGCCGAAGGCACGGGGAACGCGACCGCCGTCCGCGATGCAGACGATAACGCGGCCGGCGACGCGCAGCTCCCCGGCGCGGGCACTGCGGGCGTGGACATCGTGCTCGGCGAGTGGACCTTGGTGCCCTCGGTCGAGGAGGCGCCGCCCGGCACCACCACGTTCCGCTTCCGCAACCGCGGGACCGTCCCGCATGCGCTGCGGATCCGCACACCGGGGTCCGGGGGGGATCGGCGCGAGTGGCGCTCCCACACCATTGCGCCCGGCGAGGCCGGCCTGCTGGTCGCCGACCTCGGTGCCGGCACCTATGAGGTCGACTGCCCGGTGGAGGGCGTGCACGGCGAGCACGACGCGCTTGGCATGGAGATGGTCTTCACCGTGCGCGACGGCGCTGCCGCACTGACCCCGCTGCCCGGCGCGGACGGCCCCGATTCGCCATCCCCCGACCCGGCGGGGTCGGGCGCCGCGGTCGACATTGCAGCGTTCGCGTTCACACCGGTGGAGCTGCGTGTCCCCGTGGGCACGGCGGTCGTCTGGGTCAACGACGACCCGGCGCCGCACACCGCAACAGGCGACGCCTTCGACACCGGGACCCTGGGGCCGGGCGCGACCGGCACCGTGACGTTTGACACCGCGGGGACCTTCGACTACGTCTGCGCGATCCACCCCACGATGCGCGGCCGCGTGGTCGTCGAGTCCTAACCACGGCCGCTGCTTCTGCCCGTCACCGCTCTGCATCGCTCAGGCCGGGCCGAACGACACCTCGGCGCGCAGGCCGCCGGCCGCACCCGACCCGTGGGCGGCGACGCCGCGCTGCGCTTTCACAACGACCGCGTCGAGGTGCTCTGGGCCACGCCCAACGCCGGCTTCACCGCCGACGTGGAGGACGACCCCGACCAGGGCGAGGCCCGCGTGGACTTCCGCTCCCCCGACCACCGCTCACGCATAAAAGGCGAGTGGGAGAACGGCCGTCCCAACATCGAGACCGAAGAACGCCCCGACGGCTGATCGCCCCGCAAAGGTGTGCTGGCGATGAGGCCCGTGTGAGAAGTTCCTTAGGACCGCTGCCCTCTGCGGCTCGCCGCTTACGATTGCGATCAGCATTGCGAACGCCGCAGAGCACGCCATGACATCTCCACACCCAACGAGAGCAATGGGGTACAACGATGAAGACGACTTCCGCCATCACCCGGGTCCTGGCCGTGGCTGCACTGCTCGTTGGGGTCACGGCTGCTCCGGCCGCCGCCGACGACCGAGTCTGCACCGGCGCGATCGGAGCGGAGACGATCGATGACAACGTCATCGTGCCAACCGACGCCGATTGCACGTTGGACGGGACCACCGTGGGCGGCAACGTGCTGGTGGGGCCGCGCGCGCAGCTGACAGTCACCGGGGCGTCCATCGAGGGCAACATCCAAGACGACAACAACGATGCGGGCGCCGTCAGCGTCACCGGCACGCAGATCGGCGGCAGCATCCAACTGTTCGATGGCGACCGCGCGACCGTGCGGTCTTCGTTCATCGACGGCGATCTGCAGTATGAGTCCAACAGCGGCCCGTTGGTAGCCGACGACAACGACATCAGCGGCAACCTGCAAGCGAATCAGAACACCGGTGGTGTCACCATCACCGACAATGTGATCGACGGCAACCTGCAGTGCGAGTCCAACGATCCCGCCCCCACCGGCGGTGGCAACACCGTGCACGGTGACGCCGAGGGCCAATGCGCCGACCTCACTCCGGCTGCCGGAGGTTTCACCGACGTGCAGGTCGGCTCCACCCACGCCACAGCGATCAACTGGCTGGTGGACGCGGGCATCACCCAAGGATGCACCGCCGACGGGAACCGCTACTGCCCCAGCGACCCTGTCACCCGCGCGCAGATGGCTACGTTCCTCGACCGTGCTCTGGACCTGCCCGCCGGCGCGACGACGTTTGATGACGTGGCCGCCGGCAGCACCCACGCCGCGAGCATCGCCGCCGTCGCCGACGCGGGCATCACCCAAGGATGCACCGCCGACGGGAACCGCTACTGCCCCAGCGACCCTGTCACCCGCGCCCAGATGGCCTCGTTCCTGCACCGCGCGCTCGCCAGCTGACACAGCCGCCGTTGAAGCTCACCCGGGGCGGATCATGATCAGGTTGGAGACGGCATGGCGAACCGCCACTTCGCGAAGTTCGGCGATGTCTGGAAGCACCTGCCGTTGGTTGAGATCCTGGCGATCGAGCAGCCGGAGGGGTACTGGGACAGCCATGCCGGCAGCGCTGTCTATCAGATGGTCGATGATGCAGAGCGCCGCTATGGCATCGGCCACTTCGTCGAGGTGGCGCCCGGGTTGGCGGGCTTGGACGCGTCGCGCTACCGGCACCACGTCGCGCGCCTGAACGGCGTCGGTGGGCGTGTCGTGCGCTACCCCGGTTCCGCCATGCTGGCGATGCTCGAACTGGGAGTGTCGTGCTCGTATCTGTTCTGCGACCTTGACCCGGCCAGTGCGGCGGACCTGCGGGCCGCCGGCACACGTCTCGGCTTGGGCAGCCAGGCCAAGGTGCGTGAGCAGGACGGGATGACCGAGCTGCAGCAGGCCCTGTCGTCGGTCGGACCCGATGACGCGGTTGTCGTGCATGTCGATCCGTACGACCCGTGGGAGGTGGGGCCCAGCGGGTGGTCCGCACTGGACCTCGCCGAGGCGCTCACCTCGGCGGGGGTCGGGCTGATCTACTGGTATGGCTACGATCGGCCCGCCGACCGCGGCTGGGCCTTCGCCGAGCTGTCGGCGCGTACACCGGCAGGGGTGTTGTGGTCAGGCGACATGATGGTCTCCGCAGAGGCCGGGAGTCCCGGCGGCCACTTCGGTTCCGCGACCGCGCCGGGCACCGGCTGCGGCGTGGTCTGCGCCAACATTCCACGGGAAGCGATCCAAGCCGCTCAACGCCTCGGCGAAGAACTCGCGACTGCCTACGCCGGCGCCACCCTGCCGAACGGCACCCGAGGCCGCCTCGACTTCACCGTGCGCGCCATCGGAACCCCCCGCTGACACCTCATCTTCGCCGACGCAAGCTGACACGGTCGGCGCGGCCCGTAGAGCATCGCTGCCGTAGATCGCGGCGACTCCAGGGCAGGCTGATCACGGCCGACGCTTCCGTCCGGATGCTTGACCCGTTCCAAACCAGGCCAGCGAGCGGAGGACGCTATGGGGTACACGGACACCTTCATCATCGTCGCGGAGGACTGCGCCGCGGAG
>Ga0247713_1001637_pt1 | contig 10862 bp, 11 predicted proteins | sample 21E_NmetaG_FD_189936 | JGI IMG/M metagenome (GOLD analysis project Ga0247713, IMG submission 189936) | Soil microbial communities from hillslope of Landscape Evolution Observatory, University of Arizona, Oracle, AZ, United States - 2-1-E_N | ecosystem: Engineered > Artificial ecosystem >... | reverse complement strand
CAGCAGGACGAGCGCGGGAAGCAGGAACAGGAGCGCCACGCCCCAGCGCCCCCTCGGACGAGGGGGCGCTGGGGCGTGGCGCTCCTGTTCCTGCTTCCCGCGCTCGTCCTGCTGGGCGCCCTGGTCGTCTACCCGATCTTCGCCACCGTGGTATTCAGCTTCCAGGGGCCGACCGGACGCGGCTTCGTGGGGCTGGACAACTACCAGCGCATGTTCAGCGACCCGAGGATCCTGCGCGCGATCCGCAACAACGTGATCTGGGTCGTGTTCGTGCCCGCCCTCGTCACGGCGATAGGTCTCGTCTTCGCGGTCCTGACCGAGCGCGTCTCGTACGGACGTGCCTTCAAGACGGCCGTCTTCATGCCGATGGCGATCTCTCTGCTGGCGGGGGGAGTGATCTGGAGGCTCGTCTACGAGGAGAACCCCGAGCGCGGTCTCCTCAACGCGGGAGCCCGAGCGGCGGCCTCCGCCCTGCGTCCGCCCGGTCCGTACGTGGGCGCGACACCCAGCGAGGGGGTGCGGCTTCTGGGGGACGGGTCCATGGCCCTGGTCGGACCCGTCCGGACCGGCACCCCCCTCACCGTGGGGGTCGTGGGCCTCGGGGCGGACAGCACCCCCCCGGAGGCCCGGGAGGCCGGTCTCCCGTCCGTCGGGGCTTCGACCGTGGGCGGCGTGGTCTATCGGGACTTCACCCCGGGAGGCGGGGGGACGCGCGGAGCGCTCGACCCGGGGGAGCTCGGGCTGCCCGAGATGCGCGTCGAGGTGCGCGACGCGTCGGGCGAGGCGCTGGACGCGGCGCTCACCGACGAGAGGGGCCGCTTCACGATCGAGCTCGACGACTCGCCTTCCCGCCTGGAGCTCGTCCTCCCGGCGTCGAACTTCCGTCCGGCCTTCGAGGGGATCCAGTGGCTCGGGCCGACCCTCATCACCCCGGCGATCATCGTCGCCTACATCTGGATCTGGGCCGGGTTCGCGATGGTGGTGATCGGAGCGGGATTGGCCGCCATCTCGCGCGAGGTGCTCGAAGCCGCGCGGGTGGACGGAGCGAGCGAATGGCAGATCTTCCGGCGGATCACCGTCCCGTTGCTCGCCCCCGTGCTCGGGGTGGTGCTGGTGACCTTGGTGATCAACGTGCTGAAGGTCTTCGACATCGTGCTGGTGATCGCGCCGAGCGTGGTCCGCGACGAGGCGAACGTGATCGCGCTCGAGATGTACCAGCAGGCGTTCGGCGCCCGGAACTTCGGGCTCGGCGCGGCCGTCGCCGTGCTGCTGTTCGTCCTCGTCGTACCCGTCATCGCCCTCAACGTGAAGCGGTTCAGGCAGGAGCAAGGATGAGGAGGGCTCTCCGCGGCGCCGGGATGAAGACGGTGATGGCCGCGGTGGGCTTCCTATGGCTGCTCCCCACGCTCGGGCTCCTGCTCACCGCGCTGCGACCGCGCGCCGAGATCTCGCGGTCGGGGTGGTGGAACCTGATCCTCCGGCCCTCTCAGGTGACGCTCGAGAACTTCGAGCGGATACTCGAGAGCCGATTCTTCGTGCGGAGCCTCGTCAACACGTTCGCGATCACGGTCCCGTCGACCGTGGGGGTCGTGCTCGTCGCGTCGATGGCTGCCTACGCGCTCGCTTGGATCGAGTTCCCGGGGCGGGACTGGATGTTCGTCGCCGTCATCGGGCTGCTCGTCGTGCCTCTCCAGATGGCCCTGATCCCGGTCGCCCGTCTGTACGGAACGATCGGGATCTTCGGGTCGATCCTCGGCGCGATCCTGTTCCACGTCGCCTTCGGGCTCCCGTTCGCCATCTTCCTGCTGCGCAACTTCTTCGCGGGGATCCCGAAGGAGCTCCTCGAGGCTGCGCGGCTGGACGGCGCCTCGGAGGCAAGGATCTTCGTCCGCGTCATCCTGCCATTGGGGGTCCCGGCCATCGCGAGCCTGGCCATCTTCCAGTTCCTCTGGGTATGGAACGACCTGCTCGTCGCGCTGGTGTTCACCCGCACGGCGAGCGCCCCGATCACGGTGGCGATCCAGCAGCAGCTGCGGTCCCTGGGAGGCAACATCGACATCATCGCGGCCGCGTCGTTCATCTCGATGGTCGTGCCGCTGATCGTCTTCTTCTCGTTCCAGCGGTACTTCGCGGAGGGGCTGCTCGCGGGTTCCGTGAAGTGAGTCAGTGGGCGAGCATCTTGTTCGAGTCGAGGAAGTCCTCGGTCAGCATGAAGGCCTCCCGGATGACCTCCCGCGTCGTCCGGGAGCGGATGCAGGAGAGCTCGCGCCGGCCGTCCCAGTAGTGCAGGAAGACCTTTATCGTCGTCGCGTCCACCTCGAGCTCGTTCCACGACGGCGGGGTGAGACCACGCAGCCGCTTCGTCGCCACCGTCCCGGAGTTGCAGATCAGCATGCCGTTGAGACCCCAGAAGTACGGGACGTGCTTATGCCCGCAGAGCACGATGTCGACGCCGGCCGCGGTCAGCTCGGCCAGCAGGTCGCCGGCATCGGTGACGATGTTGCGCTCGCGGCCCGCGCCGGGCACCGAGACCAGGTGGTGGTGCACCACGAAGATCTTGACGTCGCCCGGGTGCGTGTACTGCTCGCGTATCCATTGGTAGTGCTCACGGCCGACCTTGCCCTCGTTCAGGTCGGGCTCGGACGAGTCGACACCGACGACGGTGACGCCGGTCGCCCGCACCCGCTCGGCGCGCTCGGGCTCGAACTCGATCCGCATCGTGGGGAACCGGTCGCCGAACAGCCTCTGGAAGTGGATGTAGCCCACGTTGCGCGAGTCGTGGTTCCCGGGGATCACGATCTTGGGAGCCTGGATCCGCTCGAGGTAGGCGGCGGCCTCCTCGAACTCCCACTGGTACCCCGCCGCCGTCAGATCGCCGGCTATCACGACCAGATCGGGCGACATCGAGTTGACGTTCTCGATGGTCCGCTCGACGAATCCCGCGTCGAAGGTGACCTCGCCGCAGTGGATGTCGCTGAGCTGGACGATGCGCAGCGGGAAACCCGTGATCGGCATGCCGGTAGCATAGCGGTCGATGTCTGGCGCAGCCGCTCACAGCCTCGTCCGCCGACTGGGGAAGGTTCCGATCTTCTCCCAGCTCGACGATCGCAGCCTGCTCCGCGTGCTGGGCGCGTCCGCGAACCTCGTCTGGACCGACGGTCGGGACGTGTTCCGGGCGGGGGACCCCGCCGAGGCGCTCTACATCGTCATCTCGGGAGGGGTCGCCATCATCGATGGCGACCGGCACGTGATCGACGTCCCGGAGGACGGATGGTTCGGGGAGATGTCGCTGCTGCATCCCGACGCCCGCCACACGAAGACCGCCCGGGCCAAGGGGGAGACCGAGCTCATGGTCATCCGCCGGGAGTGGTTCGAGGCGATGCTCGAGTCCGAGACGGAGCTCGCCGCCCACTTCCGCCGGGCGCTGGAAGAGCGAGGGGCGGGACCGCAGGCCGACGAGGTGTCGGCGGGTTGAGCCCGGGTACCTAGTCGGGGGACCTGGAGGAGGAGCATCATGCGGAGCTGGAACCAGCGGATCGCGGCGATCCTGGGCAGCGTATACCTGCTCGTGGGGGCGGCTGGCTTCGTCGTCACCGGGTTCGGCGGGTTCGTCGACCGGGTCGGCGGGTCGCTGCTCGGCTTCCAGGTGAACCCCCTCCACAACGTCGTGCACCTCGGTATCGGGATCGCGCTGCTCGCAGCGTCGCTGTCCGGGCCCGCCGCCTCCCGGACCATGAACTTCGCGGTGGGAGGCGTCTACCTCGTGGTGGGGCTCGTCGGCCTCTTCCTGCTCGGGAGCGAGGCGAACGTCCTGGCGCTGAACCACCCCGACAACCTCCTGCACCTCGGCACGGCGGCGGTCCTCCTCGCGGTCGCGTCGACCGCCGACCACGTGCGAGCCTCCCGCCCCACGCGGGCAGCCGCGGTCCGGACGACCGGGTCCCCCGCTCCCGTCCTCGCAGGCACCCAGACCGAGCCCGTCCCCGCCTATGCGGAGGGGGAGCACACGATGGCGGCCGAGACGCTCCCGGACAACCCGGCTCCCGCGGCGGACGACGACTGGGACTACGGAGAGGACTGGGAGGACGACGACGCCGACTGGGACGAGCCGGCCGCCCAGGCCGACGACTGGCAGGACGAGGCCGAGAGCACGCAGGCGATGTCCGCCGCCGAGATCGCCCAGGAGCTGGATGACGACTGGGACGAGGAGTGGGAGGAGGAGGAGGCCGAGGCCCCACCCGCCACGCTCACCCAGCAGCCCGCCGACGACCTCTCGAACCTGACCAAGGAGGAGCTGTACCAGCGCGCGCAGGACGCTGATATCCAGGGCAGGTCGGCGATGACGAAGGAAGAGCTCGTGGAAGCGCTGAGGGCGGCTGGGGGTTAGGGCTCCAGAGGAGCGGGGTCGAGGAGGCGATGGGTCGATGCCGTTGACGACGCACGTGGTGCTCGGTCAGAGGGCTGAACGCATCCTCCTGCTGCTCCACGGGTTCGGCGCCGACGAACGCGACCTCGCGGGTCTGCTCCCCCACCTCGACCCCGAAGGACGGTTCGCCGCCATCCTCCCGCGCGGCCAGTACTCCGGCCCGGCCGGGTACGCATGGTTCCAGATCGGCTCCCCCCTGTCGGTCGTGGCCGGCCAGATCCGGACCTCCCTCGACTCCATCGAGGAGGTCTTCGACAAGGCCTGCGACGACTACGCGATGTCACGCGAGCAGGCGGTGGTCGGCGGCTTCTCACAGGGAGGGTGCCTCGCGATGGCGCTCGCGTACGGGCGCGACCGCGGACAGCGGCCGGCCGGCACGCTCGTCATGAGCGGCTTCCTCCCCCCCGACCCGGGATACGACTACGACTGGAGCGCGGACCCGCCGCCCGCGCTGATACAGCACGGGACATCCGACGAGCTCGTGCCGGTCCAGGCGGCCGAGCAGGCCGCACAGGTGCTGTCCGGCAACGGCGTGCCGGTCACGTACCGCACCTACGCGATGGAGCACCAGGTCTCCCTCGAGTCGGTCCAGGACGCGAAGGCTTGGCTCGACGCGGTCCGGGCCGGCGAGCGTCCGAGCGGGCCCGTCCCGGAGGGTGAGACCCCCCCTCCCCCGCCGGAGGAGGCCGACGACGCGCTGGTCCGCAACGTCGGCTCGGTCGGCTTCGACCGGGAGGTGCTGCAGAGCCAGGTCCCGGTGATCGTGGACTTCTGGGCTCCCTGGTGCCAGCCCTGTCGGGTCGTCTCCCCGATCGTCGAGCAGATCGCCGCGATGAGGCAGGGCTCCTACAAGGTCGTGAAGGTGAACATCGACGAGGCGCCGGACATCGCGCAGCGGTACCAGGTGCAGTCGATCCCCATGATCGGCCTGTTCCGCAACGGCCGGCTCGAGCGGGTGTCGATGGGGGCGAAGCCGCGCCCCCAGATCGAGGCCGAGCTCGGGATGCTGGTGATCCCCTAGCCCATCGCCTCGCGCAGCGCCGCGTTCAGCTCCTCCCAGATCCCGGGCGCGGAGGCGACGACCCCCGGGTCGCTGGCGATCGGACGCGGGAGCTGTCCGAGCCGGCCCCCCGCCTCCCGCACGATGAGCCCGCCCGCGGCCAGGTCCCACGGCTTGAGGCCCGACTCGTAGTACCCGTCCAGGCGCGCGCATGCGGTCCAGACGAGGTCGAGGGAGGCGGTCCCGGCGCGGCGGACATCCCGGGCGCGTCCGATGAAACGGGTGAGGATGTCCGCCTGCTCGATCCGGACGACCGGGTCGTAGCCGAACCCGGTGGCGATGAGGGAGCCGTCCAAGGAAGCGGCGTCCGAGACCTGGATGGGGGCTCCGTTGCGCTGCGCTCCTCCGCCCCTGGTCGCGGTGAACAGCTCCTGACGCAGAGGGTCGAGGACGACGCCGACGAGGACGTCCTCCTCGTCCTCCACGGCCACGCTCACCGCCCAGTGCGGGATCGAGTAGAGGTAGTTGACGGTCCCGTCGAGCGGATCGACCACCCACCTCAGCCCGGACCGGGACTCGGCGCTCCCGCCCTCCTCCGAGACGATCCCGTCGTCGGGACGCTCACGGCGCAGGACGGACAGGACGGCATCCTCGGCCGCGCGATCGGCGTCGCTCACCGGGTCCGTGGCGGTGGACTTCGTCTCGAGCCCCCGGACCGGACCGCCGAACCGCTCCATCAGCGCCTCTGCTCCGGCCCGGGCCGCCCGGACCGCCACCGCCAGCAGGTCAGGGCTGCTGCTCGTCATCCGTCCGCCTGTTCGCCACGCGCTCGCGGATCTCGCCGCCCACCTGGTCGAAGGTCGCGGAGAGCGCCTCGGTCAGCGTCTGGACCGCGCTCGCCACCTCGCGTCGGAACCCCTCGTCGCGGACGGCCGTCCCGACGGCGTCGAACGCCTGGCCGACGGCGTCGGCGAGCGTCCGCAGCGCGTCCTCCACCTGGCGGCTCTCGGCGGCACCAACCTCGGCCGCCTCGCGGTCGTAGTGCTCCTTCAGGCGTCGGCCGACCTGGCTGAACCTCTCGCCCACCTGTTCCCACACCTGTCGCTCGTCGTTCATCCCGGGCTCCTCTCAAGCTCGGCCGACGCGCCCGTGCTGGACGCGGTCTAGAGCCTAGGCGGAGGGAGCCGCGTCGCGGACGACGCCCTCGAACCTGCGCAGGGACTCGACGTTCCGCAGCCAGGTGAGACGGTCGAGGACCGGGTTCCACAGCGCGGCGGTGAGCGGTCCCGCGCCTCGCTCCTCCAGCCGCACGCGCGTGCCGTGTCCGGACCCGGCGATCTCGATCGCGACCCGCGCCATCCCCATCGGGCGCGCCTTGGCCAACAGCACTATCCGCCGGGAGGGCTCGATGGACTCGACCCGCGTCTCGTCCCTCAGGCGCAGTGGACCGACGCCTACCTCGTGATGGAACGCCGATCCCGGCTCGGGCCAGTCGGGGTCGGCGTAACGGAACCTCCGAGCGCCGACGACCCACCGTGGGTAGGTGGACGCATCCGTCAGGACCGACCAGACGAGGTCGACGGGCGCGTCGACGACGCGCTCGTTAACGGCCAACGCCGGCCTCCTCGCTGGAGGACAACCGTCCTGCCGCAAGCCGGCGTGGGGTACTCCGCGTCCGGGCCTCCGCAGTCATGGCTCACCTGTTACCCCGCCTCCCCGTCTTCGAAGCCCGCTCGGCCGAGCGCCTCCTCCAGACGGCGACGCATCGGCTTCACGCCCGCGAGCCCGGGCAGCGTGGCCACCTCCGCGTCGATCTTGTCCGCCAGATCCCGGCCCTGCCGGTCCCGGAACAGGTACAGGATGACCCGGTCGGCCCCCTCGGAACCCGCGAAGTTCTCGCCGACTATCCCCCACCACCTCTCCATCGCCGACCGTGCGGCGCGACGCGCGCGGGGACTCGCCTCCAGGTGCGCAGACGCTATCCGGCGGTAGAAGCGGGCATGGTGGGCCTCGTCCCGCATGAGGTTGCGCAGCAGCGGGTCGAGCACGGGATGCGGATCGGGGTCGTTCAGCTTGCTCCTGAGGCTGCCGTACCCCCGCATCGTCATCACCTCGTTGCGGTAGCCCAGACAGGCGTAGACCGCCGCGTAGAGCTCCGGAGCGATGGACCCGGCGACCCCTGCCACGAGCTGGCTGTGACGCTCGGCGAACCCGAGCCGGGCCCGCCGCGCATCCTGGGACGGCCCCCGCGTGGAGACGCGGATCCCCCGGTACTCGTCCAGGAACCGGTGCAGCGCTATCCCGTGCCAGTTCTCCTGTACACCCCAGCCCGCTGCGAAGTCGGTGCGCTCCGTGGTCGCCCGCACCGTTGCGGAGGCGAGCGCCAGGTGCAGGTAACCCGCACAGACGTGGCCCTCGATCAGGTCCATGTACTCCAAGGTCGCGATCGCGTCGTCGGGGAGCTCGCGGTCCCGGCACCGGTGCCAGGGGACCTCGTCGAACCAGGCCGGGCGCGCCTGCTCCAGTGCCGGCGGGAGCCCGAGGTCGTATCCCGTGTCCGTCGCGATCTGCATGCCATGCATCCGCCGCCGCGTGGGTAGTCGGATGTCCCAGGAACGACGAGGGCGCCGGCAGGGTAGATTCGGAGCCGCGGCTGGCCCCCGTAGCTCAGGGGATAGAGCACAGGTTTCCTAAACCTGGTGTCGGAGGTTCGAATCCTCCCGGGGGCGCCGAGAGGCACTCTCTTCGAACCGTTCCGCAGGGCCGGGGCGGGACGCCGCGTCGGCGCGCTATGGAAGATGGCCGCCCGGAAGGAGTTCGCTGATTTGAACGTCGGTCGCGAAGACCGGCGACTCGCCCGACGGCTCACCACCCCCGACGCGGTGGTGATCGGCGTCGGCGCCATGGTCGGCGCCGGGGTGTTCGCCGCGCCGGGCCCCGCAGCAGCCGCCGCAGGCACGTGGCTGCTCGTCGGTCTCGCCCTTGCAGCCGCCGTCGCCTACGCCAACGCCACCTCGTCGGCGCAGCTCGCCGCGCTGTACCCGGAGGCCGGCGGGACCTACGTGTACGCCCGCGAACGACTGGGTGACTACTGGGGCTTCCTGGCCGGCTGGGGCTTCGTCGTCGGCAAGACCGCGAGCCTCACCGCGATGGCGCTGACCTTCGGCTCCTACGTCAACCCAGAGCTCGCGCGCCCGCTGGGCATCGGCGCCGTTGTCACCATGACCGCCGTGAACTACCGCGGTGTGGAGAGAACCGCACGCTTCACCCGGATCATCGTCGCGCTGGTCCTCGCTACCCTGGCTATGACTGTCGCGGCGTCGCTGCTCGGCGGCCACGCGGCCGGGGGCAACCTCACCGCCGAGTTGCCCAACGGCGTGTGGGGGGTGCTGCGGTCCGCAGGCCTGCTGTTCTTCGCCTTCGCAGGCTACGCCCGGCTGGCCACCTTGGGCGAGGAGGTCCGCGAGCCGCAGACCGTCATCCCCAAGGCGATCCCACTGGCCCTGGGCGTCGTCGTGATCGTCTACGCCGTCGTGCTGTCGGCCGCCCTCGCCGCCGTCGGACCGGAGCGACTCGCCGGGGCGCCCGCCCCACTGGCCGTCGCTGTCGGTGCGGGGCGGTGGGCGGTCTTGACGCCGGTGGTGCGCGTAGGCGCCGCGGTGGCGTCGGCAGGCGTCCTGCTCTCCCTGCTGGCCGGCGTCAGTCGCACCGTGCTTTCGATGGCGCGCCGGCGGGAGCTCCCCGGGTTCCTCGACGCGGTGCACCACCGCCACCGAACGCCGCACCGCGCTGAGCTCGCCGTAGCGGTCGTCGTGTGCGCCGTGGCGCTCTTCGCCGACCTGCGTGAGGCCATCGGGTTCAGCTCGTTCGCGGTTCTGACGTACTACGCGCTGACGAACGCCTCCGCGTGGACGCTGACAGACGCGGAGCGACGGTGGCCTCGGTGGCTGGCCGGCGTCGGACTGGGGCTGTGCATGCTGCTGGCCTTCACGCTGCCGTTCGTCGCCGTCATCGGGGGCCTCGCGCTGCTCGCCACCGGATCGGTCGTTTGGCTCGGCACACGCCCGCTTTCGCCGGACGGGTGAGGCCTGCGGCGCAGGCCATGCGGCACCCACGGCGTCGGCGACCCCGACACCACGTTCGACTCAGAGAGGAGGGGCGCCTCGAGACGACGACCTGGGTGACGAGCGCGCTCACCCGGACCTTCCTGCGGTTGGGGAGGGCCCGACCGAGAACCGGAACCCGGGAATCCCGGCTCCCCCGAGATCGTTCACATGGTCATGGAACTGGGCGTATTCACCTTCGTGCAGGGCGACCCGTCGGTCGCGCCCGCCGAGCGCATGCGCAACGTGCTCGAGGAGGCCGAGCTCGCCGACCAGCTCGGCCTGGACGTCTTCGGGGTCGGTGAGCACCACCGCTCGGACTTCCTCGCCTCCGCTCCTGCGGTCGTGCTGGCCGCGGTTGCAGCGCGCACGACCCGGGTCAGGCTCACGAGCACGGTCTCGGTCATCAGCTCGGACGACCCCGTCCGCGTGTTCGAAGGGTTCGCGACGTTGGACCTGCTGTCGGAGGGCCGCGCCGAGATCATGGCGGGCCGAGGTTCGTTCGTGGAGCCGTTCCCGCTCTTCGGCTACGACCTCGCAGACTACGACGAGCTGTTCGCCGAGAAGCTCGAGCTGCTGCTCGAGATCCGGCGATCAGAGATCGTGACGTGGTCGGGACGTCACCGGTCGCCCATCGAAGGACGCGGGGTGTACCCGAGGCCGGTGCAGGACCCGCTCCCGGTCTGGATCGCGGTGGGCGGGAACCCGCCATCGGCCGTGCGCGCCGGAGCCCTCGGACTGCCGATGGCTCTGGCGATCATCGGCGGGGAGCCGGCTCGGTTCAAGCCGATCGCGCAGCTGCACGCGGAGGCGGCCCGCCGCGGGGGCCACGAGCCTCCCCGCCTGAGCATCAACTCGCACGGCTACATCGCCGAGACCTCGCAGGCAGCGATGAACGAGTCCTACCCCGCCGTGTCCGCCGCCATGAACAAGATCGGGCGCGAACGCGGTTGGCCCCCTATGTCCCGTCCCCAGTACGAGGCGAGCGCCACGCTGCACGGCGCCAACTTCGTCGGCAGCCCGCAACAGGTCGTAGAGAAGATCCTCTTCCAGCACGAGATCTTCGGACACGACCGGTTCCTGCTGCAGTTCACGGTCGGGACGATCCCGCACCGTCAGGTGATGAGGTCGATCGAGCTGTTCGGGACCGAGGTCGCCCCGGTGGTGCGCCGCGAGCTCGCCCGCAGCCCCGTCTAGGACCTCACCCCCGAGGACGGCAGGACGAACGAGAACCTCGTCCCGTGTCCGACCGCGCTCTCCACGTCGAGCGTCGTCCCGTGCAGGAGGAGGATCTCGCGGGAGAAGGCGAGCCCCAGGCCCGTCCCCCCCACCG
>Ga0247713_1001636_pt1 | contig 10862 bp, 10 predicted proteins | sample 21E_NmetaG_FD_189936 | JGI IMG/M metagenome (GOLD analysis project Ga0247713, IMG submission 189936) | Soil microbial communities from hillslope of Landscape Evolution Observatory, University of Arizona, Oracle, AZ, United States - 2-1-E_N | ecosystem: Engineered > Artificial ecosystem >... | reverse complement strand
CCAGTCGCCCACCCGCCCGAGCATCCAGCTGTAGCCGGTGTCGGTCTCTGCCCACGCCTCCCGCTCTCCCGGCTTCCACCGCAGGAGGGTCGGCGACCGGTTGACCAACCCGGGGACCACCACCGGCGCCGGCCGGCGCCGGCGCTCGGCCCACGGCGGCGTCAGGAGGATCGGCGGGACCTCGCCGTACTCCACACCGTGGGCGCCGGCGCCCTCGTCGCTCTCCAAGGCCTTCTCCGAGCCGTCGCCGGTGTACTCGAAGCGCCGCACAGGGAAGAGTGTGCCAGCCCTACCTCGCGACGCTGTCGGTCCCGGCGCCGTCGACCACCGCGAGGTCGTGGGCCCGATCGCCCGCCGCGCCGGCCTGGCGCGCCGTCAGCTCGACGAACCTCGAGTCCCGCCCGTAGAGGATCAGGGTGTCGCCGACCTCGATCCGGGTGTGCTTGTCGGGGACCCCCAGGTAGGAACCGTCGGCCCGGACGATACCGAGGACCAGCACTCCCTCGTCGCGGAGCCGGAGCTCTCCGAGGGTTCGCCCGGTGGTCCACGCCTCCGGCGTGGCCACCATCTCCTTGACCTCGTACTCGCCGGCCACATGGAGGAGGGCGGCGTAGTCCCGGACGTCGAGGTCGGTGAACCTGGCCAGGGCCCGGCCGATGAGCTTGGAGAGCCGGCGGTCCACCCGCCTCGACGTCGACACCACGTACACCAGCGCCAGCCCCGCCACCAGGACCAGGCCTCGCACGAGGCGGTCGCCGGCGCTGGGCGTGCCGCCGACCATGCCACCGAGGATGCCGGCGATGCTGGTGGCCAGGCCGACGCTGCCGACCAGCATCAGCGTCATGATGATCCGGCGCCGGGCCGGGTGGGCGACGACCGCCTCGGACTCGTTGGTGGTGAAGCCCACACCGCTCAGCGCCGACCGGGCCTGGAACCGGGCTGCCGGCCGGGCCATGCCCGTTGCGGTCAAGGCGATGGTGGCGATGCGGGTGATCAGCAGCGACAGGATGGCGACGATGAGTAGGAGCACGACTCCATACATGGGGCCTTCCTACCCACACGCCGGCCCCGGAAAGATCTCAGGGGCGCCGGCCGATGAAGGCGATCAACCTCGTCTGCTCGTCGGCGTCGGGCGCCACTTCCACCCGGGGCCCGTAGTGGCCACTCGAGCGCAGGAGCTCGTCCATCGGCTCCATGCCCTCGAGCAACCGGTGCACCTCCTCGGGGTCGGGCGTCTCGTCGAGCCCGGTGGCCCGGGCCAGGTCCCAGGTGTGCAGGAACACGTCGCTGGTGCAGATCATGTCGACGGCCGCCTCGACGGTCATGCGGCCCATCGGCGTGTCGTGCTCCTGCGAGGCCACCTCGGGGTCGTCGAGCATGGCTTGGAGGCCGTCGCGCAGCGCCAGCCAGGCGGCGAGCGGGTCCTCGTCGACCGGCGGGCCTTTGGGCAGCTCGATGCCGGCGTGGCTGGACAAGAAGCCGGGGATCCACTCGACGAGGTGGCGGACGACGTCGCGGGCGTCCCATCCCTCCGGGGGCGCGGGGTTGCCCCACGCGCCGGCCGGCACCGACTGCACCCGGTCGGTGAAGGCGCCGGCGATCTTGCGGAACCGCTCCGCGGGGCCGCTCATGCGTGTCGAGCGGCCGGCGCCCGGCCCGGCGGCTGCGTCGGAAGGGGGCGGGGGACGACCGGCGGGATGGGCCGGCTGATCGGCTCGGAGCTGACCAGCAGCGGCTCGCCGTGGTGGCTGAGCGGCAGCGGGTCGCCGGAGACGACGGTGTAGGTGGCCTCGTCGTGGGTGGCGCAGACGCGCAGGCAGCGCTCCCGGTACCAGAGGTGGAAGGCGAAGCGGGTGATGTCCGACGGGAGCCGCGGGGCGAAGACGAGGCTCCCGGCCACGGCCCGGAACCCACCGAGGCCGGCCACGAGCGCCGACCAGCCGCCGGCCAGGGCGGCCAGGTGCAGGCCGGCGCCGGTGTTGTTGTGCAGGTCCTGCAGGTCGACGAGAGCTGACTCGGCCAGGTAGTCATAGGCCAACTCCAGGTGGCCGATCTCGGCGGCGAGCACGGCCTGGGTGGCCGCCGAAAGCGAGGAGTCCCGGACCGTGATGCCCTCGTAGTAGGCGAAATTGCGGGCCTTCTGGGCTTCGGTGAACGCGTCCGGCCGCAGGTGCATGGCCAGCACCAGGTCGGCCTGCTTGATGACCTGCTTGCGGTAGATGTCGAAGTACGGGAAGTGGAGGAAGAGCGGGTACTGGTCGTCCCGGACGCGCTCGAAGTCCCAGACCTCGTGGTGGGTGAAGCCGTCGGACTGCGGGTGGACGCCGAGCTCTTCGTCATACGGCACGTACATGGCGTCGGCCGCCGCCTGCCACCCCTTGGCTTCCTCGACGGTGACGCCGAGGGCCTCGGCCTGCGCCGGATGGCGCTCGACCACGCCGGCGGCGGCGGCCAGGTTCTGCTTGGCCATCAGGTTGGTGAAGACGTTGTCGTCGGCCAGGGCGCTGTACTCGTCGGGGCCGGTGACGCCGGGGATGCGGAACGAGCCGTCCCGGTGGAAGTGACCGATCGAGCGCCAGAGACGGGCGGTCTCGACCAGGATGTCGTGGCCGACGTCACGCTCGAAGTCGTCGTCGCCGGTGGCGTCCACGTAGCGGATGACGGCGTCGGCGATGTCGGCGTTGACGTGGAAGGCGGCCGTTCCCGCCGGCCAGTACCCCGAGCACTCCTCGCCCGCGATCGTGCGCCAAGGGAAGGAGGCGCCGGCGAAGCCGAGGGTCTGAGCCCGCTCACGGGCGATGGGCAGGGTGCTGTGGCGCCAGCGCAGGGCGTCGGCCGCCGCCGGCGGGAAGGTGTAGGTGAGCATGGGCAGGACGAAGGACTCGGTGTCCCAAAAGGCGTGGCCGTCGTAGCCCGAGCCGGTGAGGCCCTTGGCCGGGATGGCCCGGCCCTCGGCCCGGGCGCCGGCTTGGAGGATGTGGAAGAGGGCGAAGCGCACCGCCTGCTCGATCTCGAGATCTCCGTCGAGCTCGACCGCGCTGCGCTCCCAGAAGGTGTCCAGGTACTCCCGTTGCTCGGCGAGAAGGCCGTCCCACCCGCTCTGGCGGGCTGCGGTCAGGGCGGCGACCGCCTGGTCGAGGAGGGCCTGGCGTGACCGCAGGCTCGACCACCCGTAGGCGACGAACTTCACGATGCGCAGGCGCTGCCCGGGCTGCAGCACCGTCGTCACCGTCACCCGCCCAGTGTCGGGACCGGACTCGGCATGGACCTCCGTGCGCTCGGGGCCGTCGACGAGATGGTCCATGGCCGCGGCCATGCGCAGCCCGCTCAGCGCCGTGTGGTGGGCCAGCTCGACTGCGGTGCGGCCCCGGGTGCCGTGGTCCTCCGACACCAGCGGTGACGCCAGCGCGGCCGCCACCCGCGGGTCGTTGCTCGGCCGGGGCATGGGCTCGTTGGCCACCAGCTCGGACTGGACGACGACCCGGGCTTTCGCCCCCACCGGCTCCACCTCGTAGCAGATGGCGGCGATGGCCCGGTGGGTGAACGACACCAGGCGCTGGGACCGGATGCGGACCGCCTGGCCGGCGGGCGACACCCACTCCACGTTGCGGGTGAGGGTGCCGGCCCGCAGGTCGAGGACCCGCTCGTGGGCGTCGAGGCGGCCGTAGCGGACGTCGAAAGGCTCGTCGTCGACCAGGAGGCGGAGCAGCTTGCCGTTGGTGACGTTGATCATGGTCTGGCCCGACTCGGGGTAGCCGTAGCCGCCCTCGGCGTACGGCAGGGGCCGCAGCTCGTGATAGCCGTTCAGGTACGTGCCCGGCAGCCCGTAGGGCTCGCCCTCGTCCAGGTTGCCGCGCAGCCCAAGGTGGCCGTTGGCCAGGGCGAAGAGGGACTCGGACTGGGCCAGGACGTCGAGGTCGAGCGAGGCCTCGCGGATGCACCACGTCTCGGCGGAGAAACACGGATGGTCGATCACGTCGGGACGAGCCTAGAAGTCGGGCGGCCCCACCCCGGCACTCGGCGATCTTGGGGGATCAGAAGGCTGGTTCACAGAGCGTTCACATTTCGGAATTGGTTCCGCAATGCCCATGAGGCTCACTATTGGAGTTCTGGAGATCTGTCGGGGCGCCTGCACCCTGGCCCCCGACCTGCGACCCGAGGAGATACGTGGCCTACAAAGCTGAGTACATCTGGATCGACGGCACCGAGCCGACGGCCAAGCTGCGGTCCAAGACCAAGATCGTGGCCGACGGCGCTGAGCTCCCCATCTGGGGCTTCGACGGGTCGTCGACCAACCAGGCGCCCGGCAGCGCCTCGGACTGCGTGCTGCAGCCGGTGTTCAGCTGTCCCGACCCCATCCGGGGCGGGAACGACGTGCTCGTGCTGTGCGAAGTCCTGCTCACCGACATGACCCCGCACCCCACCAACACCCGCGCCGCCCTGCGTGAGGTGGCGGAGAGGTACGCCGCCCAGGAGCCCTGGTTCGGCATCGAGCAGGAGTACACCTTCTTCGAGGGCAGCCGGCCCATGGGGTTCCCGCCCCACGGGTTCCCCGCGCCCCAGGGTGGCTACTACTGCGGCGTCGGGTCGGACGAGATCTTCGGCCGGCCGATCGTCGAGAAGCACATGCAGGCCTGCCTCGACGCCGGCCTGCTGTTCTCCGGCATCAACGCCGAGGTCATGCCCGGGCAGTGGGAGTTCCAGATCGGCCCCGGCGGCCCCCTCGAGGTCGCCGACCACCTGTGGGTCGCCCGCTGGCTGCTCTACCGCACGGCGGAGGACTTCGACGTGTCGGCCACCCTCGACCCCAAGCCGGTCCACGGCGACTGGAACGGCGCCGGCGCCCACACCAACTTCTCCACCAAGGCCATGCGCAACGGCTACGACCCGATCATCGCCGCCTGCGAGGCCCTGGGCGAGAACTTCATGGAGCACGTCCGCCAGTACGGCTTCGGCATCGAGGCCCGCCTCACCGGCCTGCACGAGACCGCCCCGTGGAACGAGTTCAGCTACGGCGTGTCCAACCGGGGGGCCTCCGTCCGCATCCCATGGCAGGTCGAGGTGGACAAGAGCGGCTACATCGAGGACCGGCGTCCCAACGCCAACTGCGATCCGTACCTGGTGACCAAGGCCATCACCCAGACCGTCTGCTCGGCCCTCGAGGCCAAGAACCTGGCGTAGCGGTACTGCCGACGAAGGGGGCGCCCAGGGGGCGCCCCCTTCTCGTGGTGACGAAGGCACGGTCCACCAGTCCGGCGCCCGCCGTCGATAGCGTCGCCGGCGTGCCAGAGAAGGCGGCCCGACCGAGTATCCCCACCGAGCCGGCGCCCACCGACATCCCCAAGCAGAAGCGGGCTCGAGCCGGGCGGCGGGTCTTCGCCGTCGTCCTGGGGCTGTTCCTTCTCCTCGGCGCCCTCGGTTTCTACGGGGTGCGCACCAAGACGGTCGTGGCCGCAGGCGGCGGCTACGAGCTCTCGGTCAACTACGCCTCCGTCTCGCGTCCGGGGCTCGCCGCCCCGTGGTCGTTCGAGATCCGCCGGGCCGGCGGCTTCCCGGACGGAGTCACGGTCACGGTCACCTCGAGCTACTTCGACGCCTTCGACGAAAACGGGTTCGGGCCGGCGCCGGCCGAGGAGACCACCGACGGGGACCGGACGGTCTGGCGGTTCGGCCCCACGCGCTCCGACACCCTCTCGGTCTCCTTCGACGCCCGCATCGAGCCGGCGGTCCAGCTCACGACGATCAAGGGCGACCTGTCGGTGCTGGGCCCCGCCGGCGAGCCGGCGGTCACCGTCGCGTTCGAGACGTTCGTGATGCCCTGATGGAGATCATCCTTCGGTCGACCATCGTCTACTTCCTGCTCTGGGCCGTTGCCCGGGGAGTGGGAAAGCGGGAGCTGTCGGAGATGACGGCGTTCGAGCTCATCCTGTTGGTCGTGATGGGTGACCTCATCCAGCAGGGCGCCACCCAGGAGGACATGTCGCTCACCGGCGCCGTCCTGGCCGTGGGAACGCTCGCCATGTGGATCATGATCTTCGCCTATCTCTCATGGCGGTTCCGGCGGCTGCGGCCGGTCATGGAAGGGGTGCCCGTGGTCGTCATCCACCGCGGGACGCCGCTGGACGAGGTGCTCGCCATCGAACGGCTCACCATGGAGGAAGTCTGCGAGGCGGCCCGCAACCAGGGCATCACCGACCTGGCCGAAGTGGAGGTCGGCGTATTGGAGCCCGACGGCAAGTTCTCCTTCCTCAAGGGCTCGGGCGAATCCGACCGGCAGGGTGCGACCGAGAAGCACACCAGCTGACGTCACCGCGCGACGATCGAGGCCATGAGCGATGCAGCCATCCTCGTGGAAGACCTGGGCAAGCGCTTCGGTGACATCGTCGCCGTGGACGGAGTGAGCCTCGAGGTTCCTCCGGGCACGGTCCTCGGGCTGCTGGGGCCGAACGGCGCCGGCAAGACCACGACGGTGCGGGTCCTCACCACGATCCTGCGCCCCGACAGTGGCCGGGCCACGGTCCTCGGTTACGACGTGGCCACCCAGCCGGACGCCGTGCGTACGAGCATCGGCCTCGCCGGCCAGTACGCGGCGGTCGACGGCAACCTGACCGGCCGGGAGAACCTGCGCATGGTCGGCCGGCTCACCCACCAGCGCAAGCCGCTGATCGCGCCCCGTGCCGACGAGCTCCTGGAGCGCTTCGGCTTGGCCGGCGCAGCCGACCGCCCGGTGCGCACCTACTCCGGCGGGATGCGCCGGCGTCTCGACCTGGCTGCCGCCCTGGTCCACAAGCCCCCGGTGCTCTTCCTCGACGAGCCCACCACCGGGCTCGACCCGCGGGGCCGCAACGACTTGTGGGCGGTGATCGGCGAGTTGGTCGCCGACGGCATGACCCTCCTCCTGACCACCCAGTACCTACAAGAAGCGGAACGACTTGCCGACCGCATCATGGTGATCGACGGCGGGCGGGTCATCGCCGAGGGCACCGCCGGCGAGCTGAAGCAGACGCTCGGGAACACCATCATCGAGGTCAGGCTGGCCGGCGCCGCCGACGCCGAACGAGCCAAGGGCCGCCTCGAGGCGGTGGGCGCCGCGGAGATGCTCGACGACGGGCGCACGGTCGCGGTCACCGTCGTCGACGCCGGCCGGGCAGTGGTGGAGGCGGTGCGGACCCTCGACACCGCCGGCCTGACGCCGGAGTGGCTCACGGTCCGGGAGCCCACGCTCGACGACGTGTTCCTCCAGCTGACAGGGCACAAGGCCGAGGAACCGGCGCCGGGCCAGGACGCCAAACCGGCCGGTGGCCGCACGAAGCGGGGTGCAGCGTGAGCGTCACCACCTACGGGGCCGGCGGCGACACGCTCGCCCACCGCTCCAGGATCGGCTGGGCCATCCAGGACGCGATAGCCGTCGCCCACCGCAACCTCATCGGCCTGTTCCGGGTGCCGACCACGCTGGTCTTCTCCACCATCCAGCCGGTCATCTTCGTGCTGATGTTCCGGTACGTCTTCGGCGGCTCGATCCAGATCGAGGGTTACCGCTACGTCGACTACCTGATGGCCGGCATCTTCGTGCAGACGGTGACCTTCGGCAGCATCAACACCGGCATCGGCCTGGCCGAAGATCTCTCGAAGGGCCTCATCGAGCGCTTCCGGTCCCTGGCCATGGCCCGCTCGGCGGTGCTCGCCGGCCGGACGCTGGCCGACGCGGTGCGCAACCTCATCGTGATCGTCCTCATGGTGACGGTCGGGTTCATGGTCGGGTTTCGCGTCCACACCAGCGTGCTCGGCCTGCTCGGCGCCGTCGCCCTCATGCTGTTGTTCGGGTTCGCCATGTCGTGGGTGATGGCGCTGATCGGCTTGTCCACCGGCAATGCCGAGGCGGCCCAGGCGGCGTCCTTCCCGCTGATGGCGGTGTTGGTGTTCGCCAGCAACGCCTTCGTCCAGACCCGCACCATGCCTGGGCCGCTGCGGGCCTACGCCGAGCACCAGCCGGTCACCGCCGCGGTCGACGGGGTCAGAGCCCTGCTCAACGGAGGACCTACGGCGGGCAAAGTCCTCGTCTCGATTGCCTGGTCGCTGGGGATCGTGGCCGTGTTCGCACCGCTGGCCGTCCGCCGCTACCGCCGGGCGGCGTAAAACACAGGGCTTTCACAGATCCTTCACAGCCAAAGCCGCGAGACTGGTGCGTGCCATGACCGAGAAGGCCCGCATCCTGGTCGTCGACGACGAGCCCAACATCACCGAGCTCGTCAGCATGGCGCTGCGCTACGAGGGCTTCGATGTGGATGTCGCCGCCGACGGCCGGTCCGCCCTGGCCCGGGCGGCCACATTCCGGCCCCACCTCATGGTGCTCGACGTGATGCTGCCCGACGTCGACGGCTTCGGAGTGCTGAAGCGGATCCGGGCCGACGGCCAACCGGTGTCGGTGGTCTTCCTGACCGCCCGCGACGCCACCGAGGACAAGGTCAACGGCCTGACCCTGGGCGGCGACGACTACGTCACCAAGCCCTTCAGCGTGGAGGAGCTGGTGGCCCGGGTGCGGGCCGTGCTGCGGCGCACCGGCAACGGCCCCGGCGCCGGCTCCAGCCGCCTCACCTTCGCCGACCTGGAGCTGGACGAAGACACCCGTGAGGTCTGGCGGGGCGACGAGCCCATCGAGCTCACGGCGACGGAGTTCAAGCTCCTGCGCTACCTCATGCTCAACGCCCGCCGGGTGCTGTCGAAGGCCCAGATCCTCGACCACGTGTGGCAGTACGACTTCGGCGGCGACGCCAACGTGGTGGAGACCTACATCAGCTACCTGCGCAAGAAGGTCGACAAGACCGAGCCCCGGCTCATCCACACCGTCCGGGGGGTTGGTTACACGCTTCGCGTCCCCGCCACGCGCTAGGCCATGTCGCTCCGGACCCGGCTCCTGCTCGGCCTTCTCGGCCTGGTGTCGGTGGGCCTGGTCGCGTCGGACTTCATCGCCTACCGGCTGATGCAGTCCTTCCTCATGGACCGCCTGGACGAGCAGGTCCAGGCGGCCGTCGACCCGGTGGCCAGCCGCCTGTCGGCCGGGGAGCGCCGGTCCCCCCCGCTGAGCCGCACGCCGATCCCCGGCGGCACCTACGGGGCGGTGGTCGACGACGACGGCAACGTGCTGGTCAGCCGGCCGTTCGGCTACGAGGGCGACGACCTGGAGCGCCTCCCCCAACCCAAGCTCACCATCGGTGACCTCTCCCGGCGCGAGCCCTTCACCACGCCGGCGATCGAGCGGGGGTCGCCCGGATTCCGGGTCGTGGTCGCCCCGTTGAGCTCCGGCGGAGGCAGCCTGGTGGTGGCCGTGCCCATGAACGACGTGGTGCAGACCATGCGCCGGCTGGTGCTGATCGAGGTGCTCACGACGGCGACGGTGCTGGCCGGCGTCGGGGGGCTGGCCCTGGTGGTGGTCCGGGCCGGGCTGCGGCCGCTGGAGGACATCGGGAAGACGGCCGGCGCCATCGCCGAGGGCGACCTGAGCCGGCGGGTCGAGCGGGCCGAGCCCGGCACCGAGGTGGGCCGCCTCGGCCTGTCCCTCAACGCCATGCTCAGCCAGATCGAGAACGCCTTCGAGGCCCGCCAGGCGTCGGAGGACCGCCTCCGGCGCTTCGTCGCCGACGCCTCCCACGAGCTGCGCACGCCGCTCACCTCCATCCGGGGCTACGCCGAGATGTTCCGCCGGGGCGCCGCCGAGCGCCCCGAGGATCTGGCCACGTCGATGCGGCGCATCGAGGAGGAGTCGGCCCGCATGGGCGTGCTGGTGGACGACCTGCTGCTCCTGGCCCGCCTCGACCAGGGCCGGCCCCTGGACCGCCGGCCCGTCGACCTGACCCGGGTGGCCGCCGATGCCGTCGCCGATGCCCGGGCGGTCGAGCCGGAACGCTCGATCACCCTGGAGACATCCGAGGCCGGCGCCGTGGTGCTCGGCGACGAGCTGCGCCTGCGCCAGGTGGCGGCCAACCTGCTGGCCAACGCCCGCCAGCACACCCCGCCGTTGGCCGGGGTTCGGGTGGGCGTCCGCCACGACAACGGCTCGGTGGTCCTGGAGGTGTCCGACGACGGGCCAGGGCTGTTCCCCGAGGAGGCGGCCAAGGTCTTCGAGCGCTTCTACCGTGCCGACCCGTCCCGGAACCGCAACCAGGGCGGCACCGGCCTCGGCCTGTCGATCGTGGCCGCCGTGGCCGAGGCCCACGGAGGGCGGGCCCGGGTGGAATCCGTCCCCGGCCAGGGCGCCCGCTTCTGGGTGGAGCTGCCGTCAGTGGCCCCCGCCGAAGGCCAGGGCGGCGACCAAGTCCATGCGGACGAGCTCGTCGAGCGGTCGTTCGATGTGGAACATGTACGCCGCGCTTTCCGGCGTCGCGCCGACGGCGACCTGGGTCACCACGGGTGAGCAGCGGGGGTCGGTGCCCGGCTGCTCGGAGATGTCGACGGACTGCGCCGGGTCGAGCCGAAGCTCCTCTCGGACCCAGCTTTCGAGGTCGGCCGCGCTCGTCATGCTGCATTCTCCCCCATCGCCGACTTCCCACCCGCCTCGCAGGCGGTTCTCAGGGTGCTCACAGCCGGCGGTGGCTTACTAAGACCATGAGCGCGACCGGCGACCCCCCGTTCCGCCTTGGCCTCGAGGCCCCCCACTCGCGGCCGAAGCGGAGCGGCGATTCCCCCGCGGGTCGGCGGTCGCGCCTCTCTCCCCCCGTTTCAGCCACGCCTGGTCCGGCCAGGAATCTCCCGAGGTGAGCGACATGCCCGTCGACTTCGAGATCCCCGATGCCCAACCGACCCCCCCGCCGCCGGCGCCGGAGTCGCCGTGGCGGTCCGCCTCGCCCACCGTGCAGTTCGAGGCC
>Ga0247713_1001635_pt1 | contig 10863 bp, 14 predicted proteins | sample 21E_NmetaG_FD_189936 | JGI IMG/M metagenome (GOLD analysis project Ga0247713, IMG submission 189936) | Soil microbial communities from hillslope of Landscape Evolution Observatory, University of Arizona, Oracle, AZ, United States - 2-1-E_N | ecosystem: Engineered > Artificial ecosystem >... | reverse complement strand
GCCATGACCCGCACGCCCAGCGACCACCTCTACCCGAGCCTGGGAACGATGCTCCGGCGCGCCCTTCGCCGGCGCTGCCCCCGCTGCGGCGGGGGGAACATCTTCGGGGGGTATTTCCGCCTCCGCCGCGCGTGTCCCACGTGCGGCCACCTCTTCGAGCGGGAGAGCGGCTACTGGGTGAGCGCGATGATCGTGAACACGGCCGTCACCGAGGCGATCTTCGGGATCCTCTTCGTCACCGTCCTCTTCGCGACGATCCCGGACGTCCGCTGGGTCCCGCTCCTCGCGATCGGGCTCGGAACCAACCTCCTCATCCCGATCTTCTTCTATCCCTACTCGAAGACGGTGTGGATGGCGATCGATCTCCACTTCCACAAGCCCGGAACCTGAGACCTTCGGAGCCCGTCGAACGAGCATGAGATCTCCCCGTCTGTGGCTCGTCGTCGGCGTCGCCGCGGCATCGGTCGTCGTCATGCCCGAAAAGGCGCTCGCCTGCTCGTGCGCGCCTGCGCCCCCTCCTCAGGAAGCCGTCGACGACTTCGACGCCGTGTTCGCAGGGACCGTGGAACGTGCCGAGGACCGCTCCCGTCCTCCGAAGTCGCGGAAGGGAAAGCCCGTCGGGGTCTCCTCGTTCGGGCCGATCCTCTACACCTTCAAGGTCGATGCGGCCGCACGCGGCGACGTGATTTCTACGATGCAGGTCCTGTCGACCGGGGGCGGTGCCTCGTGCGGCGCGAGCTTCCGCGAGGGGAAGCGTTATCTGGTCTTCGCCTACTTCGGGCACGATCTGCGGGACACGGGCGACCCGAGGGACCCGCTCTGGACGAATCTGTGCACCCCGACGCAGAGCGTCGGCTTGAACACCCCCCTCCCGATCGCCGCGACGCCCGTCGCCGAACGGGAGCTCGTGGGGCCGCCGCTCGATCCCGCCGGAGAGCGGTCGCCGTGGGTCTTCATCGGCGGAGCGACCGTGATCGTCGTAGCCGCTGCGGTCCTCGTTCTCAGGTTGCGGCGCTCTCCGTCACGCTGATCGGCGCGCCGATGCCGCGTAGCTTGTCGACGAAGCGCTCGTAGCCGCGCTCGATATGGCCGTCGTCGTACACGACGGTCTCGCCCTCAGCACAGAGGCCGCACAGCACGAGGGCCGCGCCGGCGCGGATGTCGGGCGCCCGAACGGGCGCGCCGGTCATGCGCTCGACCCCCTTGATGACCGCATGGTGCCCCTCCACGCGGATCTGCGACCCCATCCGGTTCATCTCGTCGACGAACAGGAAACGCGCCTCGAAGACGTTCTCGGTCAGGATCGACGGGCCCGTGGCGCGCGACAGCAGGACCATCATCGGCGGCTGCAGGTCGGTGGGGAACCCGGGATAAGGGAGCGTCACCAGATCGAGTGGCCGCGGCCGGCCCGACATCCTCACGCGGACGGAATCGTTGTTGCGGCTGATCTCGGCGCCGGCGTCCTCGAGCTTCTGGAGCGGCAGCTCGAGGTGATCGGGCCGGACACCCCGTAGCGTCACGTCGCCCGCGGTGGCGGCGGCGGCGATGGCGTACGTTCCCGCCTCGATGCGATCCGGCAGCACCTCGTGCTCGACCGCGCTCAGGGAGTCGACTCCCTCGATCGTGATCGTGTTCGTGCCGGCACCGGCAATCCGTCCTCCCGCCGCGTTGAGGAAGGAAGCCAGGTCTTGGATCTCGGGCTCCCGCGCGGCGTTCTCGACGACGGTCGTGCCTTCCGCGAGAACGCCCGCCATGAGGAGGTTCTCGGTCGCGCCGACCGAGGGGAACTCCAGGAGCACACGCGTCCCGTGCAGCCGGTCGGCGACTCCCTCGACGTAACCGTGCTCGGTGGTGAACTTGGCCCCCATCCGCGTCAGTCCCTTGATGTGGAGATCGATGGGACGCGATCCGATCGCGTCTCCGCCCGGCATCGCGACACGTGCACGGCCGAGCCTCGCGAGCAAGGGACCCAGCACCTGGATCGACGCGCGCATCTTCGAGACCAGCTCGTACGTCGCCTCTTCCTTCACGTCGCCCGAGGCGTCCATCGTCAGTGTGTTGCCTTCGAGCGCGGCGCGGGCTCCGAGGCGGCGGAGGACGTCGATCATCAGGACGACGTCGGTGATACGGGGGACGCGTCGGAGGACCACCTCGCCCGGGATCATGAGGGCCGCCGCCATCATCTTCAGGGTGGCGTTCTTCGCGCCGCTGATCTCGAGCTCTCCCTCGAGCCGGGCCGGCCCCTGAAGCGTGTAGGTCTTCATCGGATCATCGTCGCACGCGCAAAGGGGCGGCCATGAGCGGCCGCCCCTCAGGATGCCGTGGCTCTAGCGGCCGCGTGTCGACTTGCGCCCGGTCGACTTCTTGCGCCCGGTCGATTTGCGGCCGGTTGACTTCTTCGCCGTGGACTTGCGGGTGCCGGTCGACTTCCGTGCGGTCGACTTCTTGCGCCCGGTCGTCTTCTTCGCCGTCGACTTCGCGCGCCGTGTCGTCTTCTTGGCCGCGCTCGATGCCCGACGGGTCGTCTTCTTGGCCGTGGACTTCGCTCGCCGGGTCGTCTTCTTGGCCGCCCCGGTCGACTTGCGGGCGGTCGACTTCTTGCGGCCCGTCGACTTCTTCCCGGTGGACTTCTTGCGGCCGGTGGCCTTCTTCGCCGTGGACTTCTTACGCCCGGAGGAACTCTTCCGCTCGGCCGCGGGCTTCCGGCCCGGCGCCTTCCGCGGTGCCACCGGCGCGGGGTGCTCCAGCGAAGGGGTCGTGCTCGTCACGTCTTCGCCCGGAGACGCTACGGCAGCTCCGGTCTCAGCAACGTTCGCAGCCATCCGGCGCGCCGTCGCAACCGCGCCGCTGTCGCCCGGATTCGGCGCCGCGATATCCGCCGCGCGTTCACCGACCTCTGCTGCAGCCTCGCGTGCTCTGTCGAGCAGGCTCTTGTCCTCGTCTGCCATCGCCCCTCCCGGAGTCCGACCAGCGGGCAACTACAACGACCTTGTGAATCCGTACCGTGGATTCCCTCATGTGACAAGTCGAAAACGCAACGACGGGACCGGCAATCAGAACCCCGAACCCGGATCGAGGTCGAATCGCGCCTCGATCAACCACAGGTTCCGCCGCACGCACTCCGGACAAAGGGCGAGCCGACGGTTGTCCTTGTCGGGCATCTCCTGCCATCCGATCGGCACGAGACCCTGCCGGCGCTGCGCGAAGACGCCGCACGATGAGCAGAACACCCGGTTACGAAGCCCCTCCGGGTGCTCTGCCATCGCCGGCTGTACCTAGCTGTCGCGACCGAGCTCGGGCCCCGCCATCGCGACGCGCATCTCGGCCTCGGCGCGGTCCTCCGGTTCTTCTGCTCGACGGCGCGCCTGCTCGATGCGACGCAGAGCCTCTTCGGGCTCTACGTCGCCGACGCTCTCCGCATCGTCTGCAAGCACGATCACGTGATAGTCGCTCGCGGAGCCGGATGCTTCGAGGACGCCGCCGGTCACCACGAACGACTCGGTCGTCCCTCCCGTCGTCACCTTCACGAGCCCGGGGACGAGAGCGGCCAGGAAGGGGATGTGGCCGCGGAGGATCGCGAACTCACCCTCAGGAGAGCGCGCCACCACCATGTCGGCCTCGCCTTCCCAGACGTTCTCCTCCGGCGAGACGATCGAGACGTTCATCAGGCGGACATCTCCTCTGCCTGCTTCTTGGCCTCGTCGATGCCGCCGACCATGAAGAAGGCCTGCTCGGGAAGGTCGTCGTACTCGCCCTCGCACAGCCCACGGAAGCTCTTGATCGTGTCGTCGCGTGAGACGTACTTGCCGGGGATGCCGGTGAACTGCTCGGCCACGAAGAACGGCTGCGACAGGAAGCGCTGGATCTTGCGCGCCCGGGAGACGATGACCTTGTCCTCTTCCGAGAGCTCGTCGACACCGAGGATGGCGATGATGTCCTGGAGGTCCTTGTAGCGCTGGAGGATCTCCTGAACCCTCGTCGCGACCGCGTAGTGCTCGTCGCCGACGTAGCGCGGGTCGAGGATGCGGCTCGTCGAGTCGAGCGGGTCGACGGCCGGGTAGATGCCGAGCGCCGCGATGTCACGGCTGAGCACGGTCGTCGCATCCAGGTGAGCGAACGCAGTGTGCGGCGCGGGGTCGGTGATGTCGTCGGCCGGCACGTAGATCGCCTGCAGCGACGTGATCGAGCGGCCCTTCGTCGACGTGATGCGCTCCTGCAGCTCGCCCATCTCCTCGGAGAGGGTCGGCTGGTAACCGACGGCCGACGGCATGCGGCCGAGCAGCGTCGACACCTCAGAGCCGGCCTGGACGAACCGGAAGATGTTGTCGATGAACAACAGGACGTCCTGGTGCTCGACGTCCCGGAAGTACTCGGCCATCGTGAGGGCGGAGAGAGCCACGCGGAGACGGACACCCGGCGGCTCGTCCATCTGCCCGTAGACGAGCGCCGTCTTGTCGATGACGCCCGACTCCTTCATCTCGAGGAGGAGGTCGGTGCCCTCACGGGTGCGCTCCCCCACGCCCGCGAACACCGAGACGCCGCCGTGCTGCTCGGCGACGCGATAGATCATCTCCTGGATGATGACGGTCTTGCCGACGCCGGCACCGCCGAACATGCCGATCTTGCCGCCCTGCACGTAGGGAGCGAGCAGGTCGATGACCTTGATGCCGGTCTCGAACATCTCGGTCTTCGGCTCGAGGTCCTCGAACTTCGGCGCCGGCCGGTGGATCGGCCACCGCTCGATCCCCTCGGGCAGCGTGCTGCCGTCGATCGGCTGACCGAGGACGTTGAAGACCTTGCCGAGGGTCGCCGGACCGACCGGGACGGTGATCGGCGCGCCGGTGTTGATCACGCGCGTCCCTCGCACGAGTCCGTCGGTGGGACGCATGCAGACGGCCTTGACCACCGACTCGCCGATGTGCTGGCTGACCTCAGCCACGATCTCGTCGGGCTTACCCTCGAGCATCCGCTCGATGCGGAGTGCGAAGCCGATCTCGGGCAGGCCGTCGGGGGGGAACTCCGCCTCGACCACGGGGCCCGTGATCCGCAGGACGCGGCCTTCGGTGGTCTGCGGACCCCCTGCCTGTAGACGCTCTTCGGTGACTGCCATGCGTTAGTTCCCTTCCTTCGCGGCCGCGGTGAGGGCTTCCGCCCCGCCCACGACCTCCATGATCTCCGTAGTGATCTCCGCCTGGCGTGCCTGGTTGTAGACGCGGGAGAGCGTGCCCATCAGCTCCTCCGCGTTGTCGGTCGCGGCCTTCATCGCCCGCCGTCGCGCCGCGTGCTCCGACGCCGACGCCTCGAGCATCCCCTGCAGCACGGTCCCTTCGATGTAGCGAGGCAGGAGTACGTCGAGGATCTCCTCGGGCTCGGGCTCGAACTCATAGCTGGGCTGCGGCTGATCGGACTGCTCCGGCTGCGCGTCCTCGAGCTCCTCCTTCGGGAGGGGCAGGAGCTTGACCACGACCGGCCGCTGCGTGAGCGCCGACTCGAAGCGCGTGTAGGCGAGGCGCACCTCGTCGACGCGCCCTTCGGCGAACGCCGCCGCGGCGGCACGCGCCACCGCTCTGGCGTCCTCGACCTTCGGCTGGTCGGTCACTCCGAGCCAGGAATGCTCGAAGTCGTACCCGCGGAAGCGGAAGTACGTCACCGCCTTCTTGCCGACGAGGAACAGCTCGGGCTCCCGGCCGTGCGCCTGGAGGTCACGCTCCGCGGCCCGGATGATGTTCGAGTTGTAAGCGCCCGCGAGTCCGCGATCGGCCGTGATCACGATCGTCCCGACGCGTCGGATCTCGTCGCGCTCCTTGAGCAGCGGATGATCGATCGTGCCGACCCGCTTGCCCACGGAGCCCATCAGCCGTCGCATCTCCTCGGCATACGGTCGGGCGGCCTCGACCCGCTGCTGCGCCTTGATGATCCGCGACGATGCGATGAGTTCCATCGCGCGCGTGATCTTCTGCGTCGATTTGACCGAGGTGATCCGCCTCTTGATCGTACGCAGCTGCTGGGCCATGGGTCGCTACGCTCCCTGGGCCCCGGTAGAAGCCGCAGCCGGCTCGCCCTCGCCGGTCGGAGGCGCCGTCTCGGGGACGCCCTCCTCCGCGGCAGCCGTCTCGACGGTGCCGACGCGCTCCACGAACGACGCCTTGAACTCCTCCACCGCGCTCTTCAGCGTCTCGAGCGTGTCGCCCTCGAGCTTGCCGGTGTCACGGATCGTCCCGCCGACCTGCGAGTAACGCGTCCGCAGGTGCTCGATGAGACCGTCCTCGAAGTCACGCACCTTCTCGACCGGAAGATCGTCGAGGTAGCCGTTCGTGACGGCCCAGATGGAGATGACCTGGTCCTCCACCGGCATCGGCCGGTACTGGCCCTGCTTCATGATCTCGACGACCCGCGCGCCGCGGTCTAGCTGCGCCTGCGACGCCTTGTCCAGCTCGGAGCCGAACTCGGCGAATGCCTCGAGCGCGCGGTACTGCGCGAGGTCGATCCGGAGGCGGCCGGCGACCGACTTCATCGCCTTGATCTGCGCGGCACCCCCCACCCGCGAGACGGAGATGCCTACGTTGATCGCCGGTCGGACGCCGGCGAAGAACAGGTCGGTCTCGAGGAAGATCTGCCCGTCGGTGATCGAGATGACGTTCGTCGGGATGTAGGCGGAGACGTCGCCGGCCTTCGTCTCGATGATCGGCAACGCGGTGAGCGAGCCGCCGCCTTTCTCCTCCGACAGCTTCGCAGCCCTCTCCAGCAGGCGGCTGTGGAGGTAGAAGACGTCGCCCGGGTAAGCCTCACGACCCGGAGGACGCCGCAGCAAGAGCGCGAGCTGCCGATAGGCGATGGCCTGCTTGGAGAGGTCGTCGTAGACGATCAGCGAGTGCTCGCCGTTCTCCATCCAGTGCTGTCCCATAGCGCAGCCCGAGTAGGGAGCGAGGTACTGGAACGGTGCGGGGTCGCTGGCTGCGGCGTTTACGACGACGGTGTACTCCAGCGCACCGAAGTCCTCGAGCGCCTTCACGATCTCGGCGACGGTCGACGCCTTCTGCCCCACGGCGACGTAGATGCACTTCACCTGCTTGTCGGTGCCCCACAGCTCGCGCTGGTTGATGATGGCGTCGATCGCGATCGCGGTCTTCCCCGTCTGACGGTCGCCGATGATCAGCTGCCGCTGTCCCCGACCGATCGGCGTCATCGCGTCGATGGCCTTGATGCCGGTCTGTAGCGGCTCGTGCACGGGCTGGCGCGCCGTCACGCCCGGTGCCTGCACCTCGAGGGGGCGCCGGACGTCGGACTCGATCGGCCCCTTGCCGTCGAGCGGCTCGCCGAGTGCGTTGACGACGCGTCCGAGCATCCCGTCACCGACGGGGACCGAAAGGATGTTGCCGGTCTGCTTCACCGGATCGCCCTCTTGCACATGCTCGGCCGCGCCCAGGATGACGGCGCCGATCTCGTGCTCGTCGAGATTCATCGCGAGGCCGATCGTGCCGCCGGGGAACTCGAGCATCTCGTTCACCATGGCTTTGGGAAGGCCCGAGATCCGCGCGATGCCGTCGCCGACGTCGCGCACGACCCCCACCTCCTCGCGCTCGACCGAGGGACGGAAGTCCTCAACGTGGCGCCGCAGGACCGCGGAGATGTCGGAGGGGTTGATAGTCAGTTCACCTGCCACTAGCCCTTCACCTGCTCTTTCAGCTGTTCGAGACGACGGCGAACCGTGCCGTCGATGACGGTGTCCCCAACCTTGGCCGAGAGGCCGCCGATGACCTGAGGATCGACGAGGACCTTCACCTCGACCTTCTTTCCGGTGGCTTTCCCCAGTGCCTCGGCGAGGCGGCGGCGCTGGTCATCGTCGAGCGGGACCGCGCTCTTGACCTCGGCGACGACGGAGTTGCGCGCCTCCGCCGCGAGCTGCGACAGCTCGTCGAGTATCTGGGGGATCTGCCGCGCCCGGCCCTGGCCGACGATGAACGTGAGCAGCCCGAGTGTGTGCGGCGAGACCTTGTCGCTCAGCAGTTCCTCGATCACCTTCACCCGCTGAGACTTGTCGATGCTCTGGTCGGCCAGCGCCTGCTTGAGCTCGTAGTTCGAGTCGAGCAGCTTGCCGAAGCGGAAGAGCTCGTCCTCGACGCGATCGAGCTCGCCCTCCGCCTGGACGACGCGGAAGAGGGCCTCGGCGTAGCCGTGGATGACCGGATCGGACGCCATCAGCCGGCGCTACCTCCGTTCGAGCTCATCCCGGAGACGTCGCGGATGTAGGCGTCCACCAGGTCGCGCTGTGCGCTCGCGTCGACGCTGCGACCGATCACCTTCTCGGCCAGCTCGATCGAGATGTCGGCGATCTGCCCCTGAAGCTCCTGCACCGTGCGGGACCGCTCGGCCGCGATCTGCTCCTGGGCGCGCGCCACGATCGCATCGGCTTCCTTCTCCGCCTTGGCGATGAGCTCGCGCCGGACCGACTCGGCCGAGGCGCGAGCCTCTTCGATGATCCGGTTCGCTTCGGCGCGCGCTTCGCCGAGCTGGCGCTTGTAGTCCTCGAGCATCGACTGGGCGCTCGTCTTGGCGCTTTCCGCCGCCTCGAGATCGCTCTGGATGGCGGTCTCGCGGTCCTTCATGGCCTTCTGGATCGCCGGGAAAGCGAACTTCATCAGGATGAAGGCGACCACGAGGAACGCCAGCAGTCCGCCGACGAGCTCGGCCGGCTCCGGCAGGACCAGGTCCAAACCGGTCGGCTCCGCTCCCTCCTCGGCGGCGAGGATCAGGTTCTGCAACACGTGATCAGCTCCTCTAGACGATGAAGGTGAGGACGAAGCCGATGAGGGCGAGCGCCTCGATCAGAGCGAAGCCCAGGAACATGGTGGTGCGGGTGGTGCCCGCCGTCTCCGGCTGACGGGCCATCGCCTGGATCGCGTTCGAGAACACATTGCCGATGCCGATCGCGGCGCCGATGGCGGCGAGCCCGTACACAAGGCCCTTCGCGATCGCGGTAAGACCCTCGTCCGTGAGGCCACCGGCCTCCTGCGCCAGGTAGATCAAGTCGTTCATCTCGTTTCCTCCTGTTCGTTCCCTACCGGTTCCGTTGTCTCCGTCCGTGCCTTACGCCCGCGCGAGCGCCTCTTCGCCCGGGAAACCCTCCAGCTCGTGATCCGCGCCCGCGTGCGCGTGCTCCTCTCCATGCTCGCCGTGGCCGTGCAGCGCCTCCGCGATGTAGAAGGCGGTGAGCGTGGTGAAGATGTACGCCTGGATGACGATGACCATCAGCTCGAAGACCACGAGCAGACACGCCACCAAGAAAGTGATGATGCCGAGCGGCTTGAGCGCCGGAGCCGCATGCAGCAAGAGGTCCTCGGTGAACAAGAAGAAGACCGTGAGGAGCACGTGCCCGGCCATCATGTTGGCGAACAGTCGGATGGCGAGGGTCAGCGGCCGGATGATGAACACCGATGCCAGCTCGATGGGCGTCAGCAGGATGTACACCGGCCACGGGACGCCCGGCGGGAACAGCGTTTCCTTGAAGTAGCCGAGCCCGTTCTTGGCGATCCCGACGACGTTGAAAACGATCCACGACAGGAGCGCCAGCAACGCGGGCAGCGCCATCCGCGACGTGACCGGGAAGTTCACCCCGGGCGTGATCTCGAGGAAGTTCGCGAAGAAGATGAACCAGAACATCGTCGCCAGCAGCGGCGCGTACTTCACGCCCTGAGGCCCGATGACGTCGATGGCGATGTTGTCGCGCACGAGACGATACGCGCTCTCGGCTACGAGGCCGAACCCCTTCGGCCGCACCGCCGCCTTCCGCGCACCGATCAAGAAGAAGAGGATGCACGCGAGCGCGGCGACGTACATGAGCAACACGACGCGATTGATCGCGAACGGTGTTCCTTCGAGAGCGAAGGGCTCCCAGAGGAACAGGTGGAAGACGTCAAGCTCCATGCATCAACTCCTTATCCCTACGGATCCTGAAGAGGTCGGGCTCTGCTCGTTTCGGGGGGGAAGCTTCAAGAAGGCGTCGGACGCCTGCCAGGTGACGAGGACGAGGTGGGACGCGATCATCGCCACGCCGGTCACCGGGAAGTCGACCCACGCCACGCGAGGCAACAGGGCGGCGGCAGCTCCGAGGAGGGCGAAGCCGAGGAGGAACGCGGCAAAGGCGCCCGCCAAGAGAAGGTCGGGGCGGTTCTCGGCCAGACCGCCGATGATGCGCCCGGCGAGCCATAGGTTCGCGAGCGCCAGCGCGACACCGATCGCAACGGAGATGCCGGTCGTCCGGCCCCCGAGTAACCCGAACGTCGCCGCCGCGATGGGACCGGCGATGAGGCCGCGGCGGACCATCTGCCGCACCATCGCCAGCTCGATCACGCGCCCCTCCTCTGCACCGCCACGTATACGTGCAGGATGCCGCCCACCCAGCCGAGAACGGCGCCGGTCACCTGGGCCCACGGAGTGATTCCGATCCAGCCGTCGACGAGACGCCCGGCGAACCAGAACATCGCCACCGCGGCCGCGAATTCGAAGGCGAGCGACAGCCCCATGGCGGCGTCGGACGCGCCTCTGAGCTGACTCGACCTTCGCTCCATCCAGTGCGTCCTCCTCCTGCGACCCCGGCGCCCCATGACGGCGGCGATAGGCAACGCAGAGCGCCGTAGTGCGGTTTCCTGGGGGGCTTGTGAATGTTTTCACAAACTACTTCATCGACCCGGCGCGCGCAAACTGCCGCTGCCTCCCTTACCCCCGGCGCGGGCCAGGATGCCAGATAGCCCGGAAGTTCTCCACCGGCGCCCGGAGCGTCAGGAGATGCGGTCCTGGATCACCTTCGTGAGCAGGGGAAAGAGCGTGTAGAGCACGAGCGCGCCGATCGCCACCGGCAGGGCG
>Ga0247713_1001634_pt1 | contig 10863 bp, 12 predicted proteins | sample 21E_NmetaG_FD_189936 | JGI IMG/M metagenome (GOLD analysis project Ga0247713, IMG submission 189936) | Soil microbial communities from hillslope of Landscape Evolution Observatory, University of Arizona, Oracle, AZ, United States - 2-1-E_N | ecosystem: Engineered > Artificial ecosystem >... | reverse complement strand
CGAGCAGGCGGCGACCCTGCGTCGGGCGATCGACGCGCACGAGCGGCTCGAACGCGTCGTGCTGTCCGAGCGCGGGCTCGCCGGCATCGCGGAGACCCTGGCGGAGCTGCTGGACGGCGGCGCCGCGATCCTCGGCCCCCGCGGAGAGCGGCTCGCGCACCACGGCGCCGGCGTGGACGGGCCCGACGCGCTGCGCCTGCCCGTCCCGCGCACCGGCGGCGGCGACGGGGAGCCGCAGGCGTGGCTTCTCGCCCGGCGCGCCGGCGGGCCGCCGAGCGAGCTCGACCGGCTGGTCGTCCATCACGCGGTGACCGTGGTCGCGCTCGAGCTGCTGCGCCGGGGCGTCGCCGCCGACACGGAGCGGCGGCTGGCGGGCGACGTGCTGGCCTCGCTGCTCTCGGGCGAGCTGGAGGGGCCGGAGCTGCGGCGGCGCCTGGCGCCCTTCGGCCTGGGCGAGCGGGTCGCGGCGCTCGTGCTGGCCCCGCCGCAGGAGCTCAAGGACCGCGTCGAGGGCGCTCTGGCGGCGGCGGCGCGCGGGCAGGCCGGCGGCGGCCTGGCGGCCGGCGCCGGCGCGCTCAGCTGCGCGCTGCTTCCGGCGCCGGCCGGCGCCGACGACGAGGAGCTGTTCGGCCTGGCCGAGCGGGTGCGCTCGCAGGTGGCGGCCGAGGTCGGGCGGCCGCTGCCGGCCGGCGCGGGGCGGCCGGTGGCGCCGGGCGGCGTCCGGCGCGCCTTCCACGAGGCCCGCTGCGCGCTCGAGGCGCGGGCGCTCGACGGCGGCGAGGACGACGGCGCGCTGGCGACCTACCGCGACCTGGGCTCGTTCCAGCTGCTGCTGTCGCTGCAGGACGACGACGCGCTGCGGCTGTTCTGCGACTCGATCCTGTCGCCGGTCGAGGTCGCCGACGGCACCTACGGCGGCGAGCTGATGCGGTCCCTGGAAGTCTTCCTGGAGTGCAACGGGCAGTGGGAGCGTGCGGCCAAGCGGCTGTTGTGCCACCGTCACACCCTGCGCTACCGGATCCGGCGCATCGAGGAGCTGACCGGACGGTCGCTCGACTCGGCGCGCGACCGCATCGACTTCTGGCTCGCCCTGCGCGCGCGCGAGCTGATCGCCATCCCATGATCGATACGAGGAGAACCCAGAGATGAAGGTCGGCGTCCCGACGGAGATCAAGACCGACGAGTACCGCGTGGCGCTGACGCCGTCGGGCGTCCGCGAGCTGGTCGACCGCGGCCACGAGGTCCTCGTGCAGAGCGGCGCCGGCGAGGGGTCGGCGATCTCCGACGCCGACTACGTGGCGCAGGGCGCGCGCATCGTGCCCGACGCCCAGGCCGTGTTCGGCGAAGCGACGATGATCGTCAAGGTCAAGGAGCCGCAGGCGCCCGAGGTGGCGATGCTCGAGCCGCGGCACCTGCTGTTCACGTACCTGCACCTGGCGCCCGACCCCGAGCTGACGCGCGGCCTGATGGACTCCGGCGCCACCTGCATCGCCTACGAGACCGTCGAGGACGTGCGCGGCCGGCTGCCGCTGCTGGCCCCGATGAGCGAGATCGCGGGCAAGATCGCCACCCAGGCCGGCGCCTACCAGCTCGAGAAGCCCTACGGCGGGCGCGGCCTGCTGCTCGGCGGCGTGCCGGGCGTCGCGGCCGGCAAGGTGATGGTGATCGGCGGCGGCGTCGTCGGCCAGAACGCGGCCGAGATCGCGATCGGCATGGGCGCGGAGACCTACGTCTACGACCGCTCGATCGACCGCCTGCGCGAGCTCGAGTACATCCTCAACGGCCGCTGCTCGACCTGCTTCGCCTCCACGCTGGAGGTCGAGGCGCGGCTGCCCGAGATGGACCTCGTCATCGGCGCGGTGCTCGTCCACGGCGCGAAGGCCCCGCACGTCATCACGCGCGAGCAGCTCGGGCTGATGAAGCGCAACGCGGTGCTGGTCGACGTCTCGATCGACCAGGGCGGCTGCTTCGAGACCTCGCGGCCGACCACGCACAGCGACCCGATCTACGAGGTCGACGGCATCACCCACTACTGCGTCGCCAACATGCCCGGCGCGGTGCCCATCACGTCGACGTGGGCACTCACCAACGCGACGATGCCCTACGTCGTCAAGCTCGCGACCCTGGGAGTCCACGACGCGCTCGCTTCGGACCCGGGCTTCATGGAGGGCCTCAACGTCGCGGCCGGGCAGGTCACGTACGCGCCGGTCGCGCGCGACCAGGGGCTGCCCCACGTGCCGGCGGTCGAGGCGCTGGCGGGGGTGCCGGCGGCGGCGTAGAACCGCCGCCGGCGGCCGCGGGAACACCGCGTCGCGCGCTCGAGGCCGCGGCGCCACCGGCCGCGGCGCCACCGGGCAGGGTCGAAGCCCGCTGCTATCCTGCCCGCCTCGCATGCCCACGACTTCGCAGCTCGTCCGCAAGGGACGCCACCCCAAGACCAAGAAGCTTGCGACCCCCGGCCTGAAGTCGGGCAAGGGTCGCAAGAAGAAGGTCGCCGCCCCGCAGAAGCGCGGCGTGTGCACCCGCGTGTACACGACCACGCCGAAGAAGCCGAACTCGGCTCTGCGCAAGGTGTGCCGCGTCCGGCTGACGAACCAGATGGAGGTCACGGCCTACATCCCCGGTGAGGGCCACAACCTCCAGGAGCACTCCGTCGTGCTCGTGCGCGGCGGCCGCGTCAAGGACCTTCCGGGCGTGCGCTACAAGGTCGTTCGCGGCACGCTCGACGCCGCCGGCGTCTCCGACCGCAAGAAGGCCCGCTCGCAGTACGGGGTCAAGGCCAAGTAATGCCGCGCCGCGCCGCTGCAGCCATCCGGCCGGTCGAGCCGGACGCCATCCACCGCTCCAAGCTCGTCCAGCAGGTCATCAACAAGGTGATGCTCGACGGCAAGAAGTCGACGGCGGAGCGCATCGTCTACGACGCGCTGGCGATCATCGCCGAGCGCACCGGCAAGGACCCGGTCGAGTACCTCGAGCAGTCGATCAAGATCCTCACGCCGCAGCTCGAGGTCCGCTCCCGCCGCGTCGGCGGCGCGACCTACCAGGTGCCCGTCGAGGTCCCGCAGCGCCGCGCCCGCACCCTCGCCGTCCGCTGGCTCGTGCAGTTCGCCCGCCAGCGCCGCGAGAAGTCGATGGCGCAGCGCCTGGCCAACGAGCTCATGGACGCGCAGTCCCAGCAGGGCGGCGCCTACAAGCGCAAGGACGACATCTTCCGCATGGCGCAGGCCAACAAGGCCTTCGCGCACTACCGCTGGTAGCGGGGCGCGCACCGGCTGGTTCTTGAGGGGCTCCTTCGGGAGCCCTTCGTCGTCGTGGGGCGGGTGAGGGGGCGGGTTTCTGCGTCCACGTCGCCACGCGCGGCACGTGGACGCAGAAACCAGTGCTATGCGAAGGGTTTCTGCGTCCACGTCGAGCGGATCGCGACGTGGACGCAGTTTCCAGCCGCGCGGCGGCCGAACCCGCCGCCCTCACCAGCCGCCGTTGGCCGGCGCCGCCCGCTACGCCGGAGGAGAGGCGGCCGCGTCCGCGTCCCGCGCCCGCCCGCGCTCACCCGGCGCCCGCTCCGGACGCGGGCCGAACAGCGCGATCGCCACCGCGGAGACCAACAGCAGCGCGGTCCCCAGCGTCTCGAGGTAGAAGCCCGGCCCGGCCGACGCGACCGCGCGCTCGTAGTCGCGGCCGTAGGGGCCGGTCTCGTCGAGGTCCGGCAGGTCGATCGCCAGCGTGACGACCGCCGCGGCGAGGGCGAGCACGAGCAGCGCGGCGGCCGCCGGGCGCGAGCGGCCGACCACCGCGCCGAACGCCATCAGCAGGCTCGCGAGCGCGATCACGAGCAGCGCGTAGCCGTGGTGGCTGCCGCCGCGGACGGTCTCGGCCGTCACCGTGATGATGCGGATCTCGTAGAGGGCGCTGAACTCGGCCACCACGAGCAGGACGCTCCCGGCGAGGGCGGGCACGAGCAGGCCGTAGCGGCGCAGGACGGAGGGCACGGGCGGGGATGATCGCGCATGGGTCGGCGCGGGCGCGCCGTAGGGCCGCAGCGCGGCAGAGCGCCCGCCGGACGGTGCTATATTCCTCAGCCGCTTCGGGGCGGACGCGCGCCTATGCGCCCGCCCCGACGAAAGGACCCTGACGTCCATGGAGCACCGCGACACATAGACCGCGTTCCCTCGGGAAGCTCCCTCCGTACGTCATGGGCCCCGCGGGGCCTTTCTTTTTGGCCGCATCCCGCCGGCCGTCCCCCTCCACACTTCACCACGCACCGAGCCCACCATGCCGCGCAAGTTCCCCCTAGAGAAGACCCGCAACATCGGGATCATGGCCCACATCGACGCGGGCAAGACGACGACGACCGAGCGGATCCTCTACTACACCGGGCGCTCCCACAAGATGGGGGAGGTCCACGAGGGCGCGGCCACGATGGACTGGATGGCGCAGGAGCAGGAGCGCGGCATCACCATCACGTCGGCAGCCACGACCGCCGAGTGGGCCGACCACCGCATCAACATCATCGACACGCCCGGCCACGTGGACTTCACCGTCGAGGTCGAGCGGTCGCTGCGCGTGCTCGACGGCTCGATCGCGCTGTTCGACTCCGTCGCCGGCGTCGAGCCGCAGTCCGAGACGGTGTGGCGCCAGGCGGACAAGTACCGCGTCCCGCGCATCGCCTACATCAACAAGATGGACCGCATCGGCGCGGACTTCGAGCGCGGCGTGCAGACCATGATCGACCGCCTCGGTGCGCATCCCGTGCCGATCCAGCTGCCGATCGGCGCCGAGTCCGACTTCCGCGGGCTCGTCGACCTGGTCGAGATGAAGGCGATCCTCTACAAGGACGACCTGGGCAAGGAGTTCGACGTCGTCGACATCCCGGCCGAGGTCGCCGACGAGGCCGCTGCCGCCCGCGAGCACCTGCTCGAGGAGGTCTCCCACTACGACGACGGCCTCGTCGAGCTCATCCTCGAGGAGGCCGAGATCCCGGTCGACCGCCTCAAGGCGGCGATCCGCAAGGCCACGCTGGACATCTCGATGACGCCGGTGCTGTGCGGCTCGTCGTTCAAGAACAAGGGCGTCCAGCCGCTGCTCGACGCGGTCATCGACTACCTGCCGAGCCCGCTCGACGTGCCGCCGATCCGCGGCACGGAGCAGGTCAAGGGTGGCGACGAGGTCGAGGCCGTGCGCAACGCCGACGACTCGGAGCCGTTCGCGGCGCTCGCCTTCAAGATCATGGCCGACCCCTACGTCGGCAAGCTCACCTACTTCCGCGTCTACTCGGGCAAGCTCGAGGCCGGCTCGCGCGTGCTGAACGTCAACACGGGCAAGACGGAGCGCATCGGCCGCATCCTGATGATGCACGCCAACGAGCGCGAGGACGTCACCGAGGTCTACTCGGGCGACATCGCCGCCGCGGTGGGCATCAAGCAGGTCTACACGGGCGACACGCTGTGCGCGCCCGACAAGGCCATCCGCCTCGAGACGATGGAGTTCCCCGAGCCGGTCATCAAGGTCGCCATCGAGCCCAAGACGAAGGTCGACCAGGAGAAGATGTCCGTCGCCCTCGGCCGCCTGGCCGAGGAGGACCCGACGTTCCAGGTCCGCACCAACGAGGAGACGGGCCAGACGGAGATCTCCGGCATGGGCGAGCTGCACCTCGAGGTGCTGGTGGACCGCATGCTGCGCGAGTTCAAGGTCGAGGCCAACATCGGCCGCCCGCAGGTCTCCTACCGCGAGACCGTCAAGGGCACGGCGCAGAAGATCGAGGGCAAGTTCGTCCGCCAGACCGGCGGCTCCGGCCAGTACGGCGTCGTCTACATCGACATGGAGCCGGCGCCCGGCGAGGGCTTCGACTTCGTCAACAAGGTCAAGGGCGGGTCGATCCCGACCGAGTTCATCCCGGCCGTCGAGAAGGGCGTCGAGGAGGCGCTCGAGACGGGCGTGCTCGCGGGCTACCCGATGGTCGACGTCCGCGTGACGCTCACCGACGGCAAGTACCACGAGACGGACTCGTCGGAGATCGCCTTCAAGATCGCCGGCTCGCTCGCCCTCCAGGAGGCGGCCAAGCGCGCCAAGCCGACGCTGCTCGAGCCGATCTTCAAGGTGGAGGTCGTCACGCCGGAGGACTTCCTGGGCGACGTCATCGGCGACCTGTCCCGCCGGCGCGGCCGGATCGAGGGCCAGGACCGCCGCGGCAACGCCCTCGCGGTGACCGCGATGGTGCCGCTGAGCGAGATGTTCGGGTACGCCACCGACGTGCGGTCGATGACCCAGGGCCGCGCCACGTACACGATGCAGTTCGAGAAGTACGACGAGGTCCCCGGCAACGTGGCGACCAAGGTCGTCGAGGAGCGCACCGGCAAGGCCGAGGCAGCCTAGATTTGGTACCAATCACGGGTTCGCCCGTCGCAGGAACGACCAGGACTTAGAGAACCAGAGGAGCGATTGCAGTGGCGAAGGAGAAGTTCGAGCGCGACAAGCCGCACGTCAACGTCGGGACCATCGGTCACATCGACCATGGCAAGACGACCCTGACGGCTGCCATCACGAAGGTGCTGTCGGACAAGTACGGCGGGCAGGCTCGCTCGTTCGACGAGATCGACAACGCGCCGGAGGAGAAGGAGCGCGGGATCACGATCGCGACCTCGCACGTCGAGTACGAGACTCCGAACCGCCACTACGCGCACGTGGACTGCCCGGGTCACGCCGATTACGTCAAGAACATGATCACGGGCGCCGCGCAGATGGACGGCGCGATCCTGGTCGTGTCGGCCGCCGACGGCCCGATGCCGCAGACGCGCGAGCACATCCTGCTCGCCCGCCAGGTCGGCGTGCCGTACATCATCGTGTTCCTCAACAAGGCCGACATGGTCGACGACGAGGAGCTCCTCGAGCTCGTCGAGGTCGAGGTCCGCGAGCTGCTGTCCGAGTACGACTTCCCGGGCGACGACATCCCGTTCGTCACCGGCTCGGCCCTGCGCGCCCTCGAGGGCGACGCCGAGTACGAGCAGAAGATCATCGAGCTCGCCGAGCAGCTGGACTCCTACATCCCGGAGCCCGAGCGCGACCTGGACAAGCCGTTCCTGATGCCGGTCGAGGACGTCTTCTCGATCACGGGCCGCGGCACCGTCGCCACCGGCCGCATCGAGCAGGGCGTCGTCAACACCGGCGACAACGTCGAGATCGTCGGCATCCACCCGGAGACGTCCACCACGGTCGTCACCGGCGTCGAGATGTTCCGCAAGATCCTCGACCAGGGCCAGGCCGGCGACAACGTCGGCTGCCTGCTGCGCGGCACCAAGCGCGACGAGATCGAGCGCGGGCAGGTCCTCTGCAAGCCGGGCTCGATCACCCCGCACACGCACTTCCGCGCGGAGGTGTACGTGCTCAAGAAGGAGGAGGGCGGCCGCCACACGCCGTTCTTCAGCGGCTACCGTCCGCAGTTCTACTTCCGCACGACCGACGTGACCGGCTCGGCGAAGCTCCCCGAGGGCACCGAGATGGTCATGCCGGGCGACAACGTGCAGATGGAGATCGAGCTGATCCAGCCGATCGCCATGGACCAGGGCCTGCGCTTCGCGATCCGCGAGGGCGGCCGGACCGTCGGCTCGGGCGTGGTCACCGAGATCATCAAGTAGTCCCCGGCAGGGCGCCGGCACCGCCGGCGCCCTCCGAACGTCAGATACGACTCCTGAAGGCGGGCCGCGCAGCCCTGCGACCCGCCTTCAGACGCAGGGGGCTCCGCCCCCTTGCCAACCCCCGCAGTCACCCCAGCACACACTTCACTTCAAGCACCGGACAGAACGAGCCCCCGTGGCAGCCCAGAACAAGATCCGCATCCGTCTGAAGGCGTACGACGCCTCGGCGATCGAGACCGCGGCCAAGGAGATCGTGGAGACCGCGCAGCGCACCGGCGCCACCGTGTCCGGCCCGGTTCCCCTGCCCACGGAGAAGAACGTCTACTGCGTGATCCGGTCCCCCTTCAAGGACAAGGACTCGCGCGAGCACTTCGAGATCCGCACGCACAAGCGGCTCATCGACATCCTGCAGCCCACGCCGAAGACGGTCGACTCGCTCCAGCGCCTCGACCACCTCCCGGCCGGCGTCGACATCGAGATCAAGCTCGCCTTCGCCTAGCCCAATGCCTGCGATCCTCGCCAAGAAGCTCGGGATGACCCAGCGCTTCCTCGAAGACGGCCGCGTCGAGCGCGTGACCGTCCTCGAGGCGGGCCCGTGCCCGGTCACCGCCATCCGCACCGCCGACAAGGACGGCTACGTCGCCGTCCAGCTCGGCTTCGGCGCCGTGCGCGAGAAGGCGCTCACCCGGCCGGAGCTCGGCCACCTGCGCAAGGCCGACGCGCCCCCGGTCCGCCACCTCGTGGAGTTCCGCGACGAGGCCGGCGAGCTGACGGTGGGCGACACCGTCACCGTCGCCTCGTTCGAGGTCGGCCAGAAGCTCAAGATCTCCGGCCGCTCCAAGGGCAAGGGCTTCCAGGGCACGATCAAGCGCCACCGCTTCGCCTCCGGCCCGAAGTCGCATGGCTCGCACAACGTGCGCGCCCCCGGCTCGATCGGCGCGTCCGCGACGCCCTCGCGCGTGTTCAAGGGCATGAAGGGACCCGGCCAGATGGGCAACAAGCGCGTCACCCAGCGCGGCCTGACCATCGTCGAGCTGATCCCCGACCAGAACCTGATGCTCGTCCGCGGCGCCGTCCCCGGGCCCAAGGGCTCCACCGTGGAGGTGCGCACCGATGGCTAAGGCTCCCGTTCTCGGCGACGGCAAGCGCACCGTCGAGCTCGACGCCGACGTGTTCGGCGCGCCGTTCAACGGCCCGCTGGTGCACGAGGTCGTCGTGGCCGAGCTGGCCGCGCGGCGTCAGGGCACGCACGCCACCCGCACGCGAGGCATGGTCCGCGGCGGCGGCGCGAAGCCGTGGCGCCAGAAGGGCACCGGCCGCGCCCGCGCCGGCACGAGCCGCTCGCCGCTGTGGACCGGCGGCGGCACCGTGTTCGGCCCCAGCCCGCGCCACTACATCCTCAAGGTCAACCGCAAGGCACGCCGCGCGGCGCTGCGCTCCGCGCTGTCGGTGCACGCCGAGCGCGGCTCGATCTCGATCCTCGATCCGGCGCCGTTCGAGACGCCGTCGACGAAGGGCGCCTTCGGGCTGCTCGAGGGTCGCCTCGGCGGCTCCGTCCTCGTCGTCGTCGCGCCCGAGCAGACGACCGCCGCCAAGTCCTTCCGCAACCTCGAGCGCGTGAACGTGCTGCCGGTCGAGAGCGTGGGCGTGGCCGACATCGTCGGCGCGGCCCAGCTCGTCGTCACCGAGGACGCGCTCGAGGTGCTCACCCGGCGCGGCTCCAAGCCGGCCCGCACCGCGGGGGAGACCGTCTGATGGACCCGACGCAGATCATCATCCGCCCGATCGTCTCCGAGAAGACCTACGTCCTCGCGACGGCGGGCAAGTACACCTTCCGCGTCCACGACGACGCCCACAAGACGCAGATCCGGCAGGCCGTCGAGGAGCTCTTCGACGTCAAGGTCGTCGACGTCGCCACGATGTCCGTGAAGGGCAAGCCGAAGCGCCGCGGCTACTCGTCGGGTTACCGCCGCTCGTGGAAGAAGGCCGTCGTGCAGCTGCGCGAGGGCGATCAGATCCCGATCTTCCAGGGCCTGGAGGCAGATCTTTAATGCCCATCAAGAAGGTCAAGCCCACCTCGCCGGGCCGGCGCTTCGTGACGTACGCGGACTACGCGGAGATCACGAAGACCGAGCCGGAGAAGTCGCTGACCGTCGGGCTGCGCAAGTCCGGCGGGCGCAACGCCAACGGCCGCAAGACCGCCCGTCACCGCGGCGGCGGCGCCAAGCGCGCGTACCGGATCATCGACTTCAAGCGCACCAAGGACGGCGTGCCCGCCCGCGTGGCGTCGATCGAGTACGACCCGAACCGGTCGGCCTACATCGCGCTGCTGCACTACCTCGACGGCGAGAAGCGCTACATCCTCGCGCCGAACCGGCTGAAGGTCGGCATGTACGTGGAGTCGGGCCCGAACGTCGACATCACGACGGGCAACGCCCTGCCGCTGGGCAGCATCCCGGTCGGCACCGTGATCCACAACGTCGAGCTGCAGCCCGGCCGCGGCGGCCAGCTCGGCCGCTCCGCCGGCACCGGGATCCAGCTGATGGCCAAGGAGGGCGCGCTCGCCACGCTGCGCCTGCCGTCCGGCGAGATGCGCCAGGTCCGCGTGGAGTGCCGCGCGACCGTCGGCACCATCGGCAACGCCGACCACCAGAACGTCACCGTGGGCAAGGCCGGCCGCAAGCGCCACATGGGCGTGCGCCCGCAGACGCGCGGCACCGCCATGAACCCGGTGGACCACCCGCACGGCGGTGGCGAGGGCGGCACGCCGCTCGGCAACCACCCGCAGACGCCCTGGGGCAAGCCGACGCTCGGCTACCGCACCCGCAAGAAGGGCAAGGCATCCGACCGGTACATCGTCCGCGGCCGGCGCCGCGGCAAGAAGGGCTCGCAGCGATGAGTAGAAGCTCGAAGAAGGGGCCGTTCGTCGAGGAGCGCCTGATGCAGCGCATCGAGGCGATGAACTCCGGCGGCACCAAGACCATGATCAAGACCTGGTCGCGTACCTCGACCATCTTCCCCGAGATGGTCGGGCACACGATCGCCGTCCACGACGGCCGCAAGCACGTCCCCGTGTTCGTGTCCGAGGCGATGGTCGGCCACAAGCTCGGCGAGTTCGCGCCGACCCGCACCTACCGCGGCCACGGCGACGACGCCAAGAAGGCGAGGAAGCGGTGACCAAGCCGGGCGATCCCGAGAAGGGCAAGGCCGCCGAGCAGGAGCAGGCCGAGCA
>Ga0247713_1001633_pt1 | contig 10863 bp, 10 predicted proteins | sample 21E_NmetaG_FD_189936 | JGI IMG/M metagenome (GOLD analysis project Ga0247713, IMG submission 189936) | Soil microbial communities from hillslope of Landscape Evolution Observatory, University of Arizona, Oracle, AZ, United States - 2-1-E_N | ecosystem: Engineered > Artificial ecosystem >... | reverse complement strand
CCCCACCAGTCCCCGCCCCGCCAGTAGCCCAGGTTGTGCCGGCACGGCTCGCCCCAGTTGCTGACCTCGTACCAGCCGAGCCCGCCGAGCGTCGCCTCGGCGGCCAGGTAGCGGTCGGCCAGCGTGTCGTCGTCCGGCGCCGGCACGACCCCGGACGCGACCTGTCGAGCCAGCGCCGTGCCCTCCTCGACGATCAGCGCGTACGCCGACACGTGCGTCGGCGCGGCGGCCAGCACCGCATCGAGTGAGCGCTGCCAGTCGGCCTCGGTCTCACCCGGCGTGCCGTAGATCAGGTCGAGGCTGACCTGCTCGAAACCGGCGGCGTACGCCTCGGCGACCGCTGCCTGGGGCCGGCCCGCGGTGTGGGTGCGCTCCAGCACCCGGAGCACGCCCGGCACCGCCGACTGCATGCCGAACGAGATGCGGGTGAACCCGGCCTCGCGCAGGATCCCCAGCGACCGCGGGTCGACGGAGTCGGGATTGGCCTCGGTGGTGACCTCCGCGCTCGGAGCCAGCCCGAGCTCGTCGTCGATGGCGCGGAGCAGCCCGGCCAGCTGCTCGGGCGGCAGGCGGGTGGGCGTGCCGCCCCCGACGAAGACCGTCTCGACCGGCGGCACGTCGCCGAGCACGGTGCGGGCCAGGCGGATCTCGGCCACCGCCGCGTCGACGAAGCCGCCTTGCAGGTGGTCGAGCCCGGTGTAGGTGTTGAAGTCGCAGTAGCCGCAGCGGGCCGCGCAGAACGGCACGTGCAGGTACACGCCGAAGGGCCGGTCCCCGAGGCCGCGCAGCGCCTCCTCGGGGAGGGCGCCGGAGGCCGGGACCGGCTCGCCGTCGGGCAGGGAGCTGGGCACCCCTCCAGTGTGCGTGCCGGCGGGACGGGCCGGGTCAGGACCGGAGTCGACCGAGGTTCGCGGCGCGCGCCCGCACCCGGGCGGTCAGCCGCAGGACGAGCAGGACCGCCAGGGCGGCCGCCGCGGCGCTGAGCAGGTCCGCGAGCATGCCGATGTCGGCGCCGGTCCGCAGGTCCTCGAGTCCGGTGCCGCCCATCGCCGAGCGCCAGCCGATCAGCGAGCTGGCGATCCACAGCGCCCACCACGCGCTGAGCCAGCGCGGTGCGGGAACGGTGGCCTGCATCCAGCCGCCCGGCGGCAGGGCGGGATCGGCGCCGCGCCACGCGTCGTCGACCATCTGCTTCGGCCGGACCAGGTTCAGGAAGGGCACGAACCAGGCGCCGACCGCCCAGCCGTGGCTGTGCCGCAGGTCGGCCACCCCCAGCTCCCGCACCACGCCGTCGACGCGCGAGAACCAGAACAGGAACACGATGCCGGTGGCGAGCAGAGCGACGGCCTGCACCACTCCGATGCCGATGTAGGCGTTCTCCACGCCGCGCACGTCACTCGGGCCGGCCGTGCCGTCGAGCAGGGCGGACAGCCCGTGGGAGTAGGTGGCGCCCACGCCCACGGCCACCACGTGGAGGGCCCCGCACAGGGCGAGCAGGCCCGCCGCGGCCGTGGCCAGACCCGAGGGCACCTCGACCGGCGGCGGCGCCCAGGCGGGGTACCAGCCCGTCGGCGGCACGCCGGGCTGTGCAGTCCAGCCACCGCCGGGCGGCGGCCCCCAGCCGGTGCCGGGCTGCTGCGGGGCGGGCTGCGGGCCCCAGCCGCTGCCGGGCTGCTGCGGGGCGGGCTGCGGGCCGGGCGGGGCCCAGCCTGGCCACTGCGGCGGAACCGGAGCCGTGACCTGGTCCGGCGGGACACCGGCCGACACCAGCGGCGGCGTCGCCGGCAGTGCCACCCCGCAGCCGGCGCAGGTAGCGGCGCCAGGAGGCACCGTCACCGAGCAGTTCGGGCAGCTCATGACGCTCCTTCCGACCACCTGCGCGGTGGCGCGAGGCCGGACGGTACTGCCGGAACGTCCGCTGCGGGCCGGTTCCGGGCAACGGCACCCTTTCGGCGCAGCGGCCGCGTCGACGGCTCGGCCAGACGTCGGCGCTAGCGTCCGCGGTCGTGGAGATCGTGCTCGTGCGCCACGCGCTGCCGGTGCGGCTGGAGGCTCCTGCCGGCGAGCGCGCCGACCCCGGCCTGTCCGACCGTGGCCGCGCCCAGGCCGAGCGGGTGCTGCAGGCCCTGGCCGGTGACCCCGTCGACGCGCTGTACAGCTCCCCGGCGCGGCGGGCGCGGGAGACCGCCGCTCCGCTGATGGCCGCGCTGGGACTGCCGCTCGAGGTGTCCGAGGGCCTGGCCGAGTTCGACGCCGGCGACAGCTCCTACGTCCCGATCGAGGAGCTGAGAGCGGCCGGGGACCCGCGCTGGCAGGCGGTCGTCCGAGGCGAGCTGTACTCCCCTGACGTGGACCCGACGGCGTTCCGGCGGACGGTGCTGGTGGCCGTCGAGCAGATCGCCGCGCGGCACCCCGGCGGCCGGGCGGTGCTGTTCTCGCACGCCGGTGCCTGCAACGCCTACCTGGGCGAGGTGCTCGGGCAGCAGCGGCCGATCTGGTACGCGCCGGCCTACTGCTCGCTGCAGCGGGTCGCGCTGGCCCGCGACGGGCGGCGCGGCGTGGTCAGCCTGAACGAGACCGGGCACGTGCGCGACCTGCTGCGCTGAGCCGTGGCCGTTTCGGCCTCCGCCTGGGACGCGCGTGACAGGCAGCCCGCGCAGTCAGGTGGCCAGACCGCCCAGGTGGATGACCGTCCGGCCACCTCAGGTCGCCAGGACCGCCCGTAGCCGGCCTCGGCCGAGCTCGACCAGCGCCGCGAGGTCGGGCACCGCGTCGGCCGGCAGGGCGTCGCAGGCGAACCAGCGCACGTCGGTCGACTCCTCGGACACCACCGGCACGGCGTCGCCGTCGGCGGTGAGGACGAAGCGCACGTCGAGGTGGTCGGCTGCACCGGGCGGCTGGCACGGCGCGGGGTGGCGGTGCACGTCGGCGGGCCCGCCGACGACGGTCAGCGCCTCGACGCCGGTCTCCTCGACCGCCTCGCGCAGGGCCGCCGCCTGGAGCGAGGTGTCGCCAGGCTCGACGTGGCCGCCCGGGTGCAGCCACAGCTGCAGCTTGCGGTGCCGGACCAGCAGCACCCGCGCACTGTCGGCGGACAGCACGACGGCGGAGGCCGTGACGTGGGCCGGCTGCAGCGCTCGGTCGAACGGGTCGGCGGCGGTCTTGAGCACCGCCAGCACGTCGCCGGCGAGCGCACCGGGGAGCCGCCGGACCTCGTCGGCCGCCACAGCGGACAGCCCGCTCACTTGGTGGGTGCGGCCTCGGTGGTCGACAGCGCCGCGATGAAGGCCTCCTGCGGCACCTCGACGCGGCCGACCATCTTCATCCGCTTCTTGCCCTCCTTCTGCTTCTCCAGCAGCTTGCGCTTGCGGGTGATGTCGCCGCCGTAGCACTTGGCGAGCACGTCCTTGCGGATCGCCCTGATGTTCTCCCGGGCGATGATCCGCGAGCCGACCGCTGCCTGGATCGGCACCTCGAACTGCTGTCGCGGGATGAGCTCGCGCAGCTTGCCGGTCATCGACGTGCCGTAGGCGTAGGCCTTGTCGGTGTGCACGATCGCGCTGAACGCGTCGACCGGCTCGCCCTGCAGCAGGATGTCGACCTTGACGAGCTTGGACGCCTGCTCGCCTGTGGTCTCGTAGTCGAGCGAGGCGTAGCCGCGGGTGCGCGACTTCAGGTTGTCGAAGAAGTCGAAGATGATCTCGGCGAGCGGCAGGGTGTAGCGCAGCTCGACGCGGTCCTCGGACAGGTAGTCCATGCCCATCAGCTGCCCGCGCCGCGCCTGGCAGAGCTCCATGATGGCCCCGATGTACTCGCTCGGCGCGAGCAGCGTGGCTCGGGCGACCGGCTCGTGGATCTCGGCGATCTTCCCGCCCGGCCAGTCGCTGGGGTTGGTGACGACGTGCTCGGTGCCGTCCTCCATGACCACCCGGTAGACGACGTTCGGCGCCGTCGAGATGAGCGACAGGTCGTACTCGCGCTCGAGCCGCTCGCGCACGATCTCCAGGTGCAGCAGGCCGAGGAAGCCGACGCGGAAGCCGAATCCGAGCGCCGCCGAGGTCTCCGGCTCGTAGACGAGCGCGGCGTCGTTGAGCTGCAGCTTGTCGAGGGCGTCGCGCAGCAGCGGGTACTCGCTGCCGTCGATCGGGTAGAGGCCCGAGAACACCATCGGCTTGGGGTCCTTGTAGCCGCCGAGCGGCTCGACGGCGCCCTTGTGGAGCGTCGTGACGGTGTCGCCGACGCGCGACTGGCGGACGTCCTTCACCCCGGTGATGAGGTAGCCGACCTCACCGACCGACAACCGCTCCACCGGCTTCTGGTCCGGGCTGATGACGCCGACCTCGAGCACCTCGTGGGTGGCGCGCGTCGACATCATCTGGATCTTCTCGCGGCTGTTCAGCTCGCCGTCGACGACGCGGACGTAGGTGATCACGCCGCGGTAGGTGTCGTAGACGCTGTCGAAGATGAGGGCGCGGGCCGGCGCGTCCGCGACACCCACCGGCGGCGGCACGGAGCGCACGATCTCGTGCAGCAGGTCGGTCACGCCCTCACCGGTCTTGGCGCTGACCCGCAGCACGTCGTCGGGGTCGCAGCCGATGATGCCGGCGAGCTCGGCGGCGAACTTGTCGGGCTGAGCGGCCGGCAGGTCGATCTTGTTGAGCACGGGGATGATGTGCAGGTCGCCCTCGAGCGCGAGGTACAGGTTGGCGAGCGTCTGCGCCTCGATGCCCTGCGCGGCGTCGACGAGCAGCACGGCGCCCTCGCACGCCTCGAGCGACCGGGACACCTCGTAGGTGAAGTCCACGTGGCCGGGGGTGTCGATGAGGTTGAGCACGTGGTCGGCGCCGTCGAGCCCCTTCCACGGCAGGCGCACCGCCTGGCTCTTGATCGTGATGCCGCGCTCGCGCTCGATGTCCATCCGGTCGAGGTACTGCGCCCGCGCGTCCCGGTCGGTCAGGACCCCGGTCAGCCCCAGCATCCGGTCGGCGAGCGTCGACTTGCCGTGGTCGATGTGGGCGATGATGCAGAAGTTGCGGATCGACTGCGGGTCGGTGAGCGGCGGGGCGGAGGGCACGCCCCATCGTACGGAGACGGCGCCCCGGGGAGGCTGACGCGCATGACCGACCCTCGCGAGCTGGCCGGCCGGACCTGGGAGGGCGTGACCGCGCTCCTGGAAGCTCTCGACGAGATCGACCTGACCCGGCCGAGCCTCTGCGCGGGCTGGGCCGTCGTCGACGTGCTGCACCACCTGCAGTTCGACCTGGTCCGCGCGCTGACCGCGTGCGCCTCCCCGGTCGACGCCGTCCCGACGGCGGACGCCGCCACGTACTGGCAGGCCTGGTCAGCGGCCGCCGACCCGGTGCAGGAGGCCCGTGGCGTCCGCTCCACCCGGATCCAGGCCGCGGCCTACCGCGGTCCGGAAGGGCTGCTCGCGCTGTGGCGGGACACCGCCCCGGCCGCGCAGCGGGCGCTTCTCGCCCGGCGGCCGGACGAGCGGGTCGCCACGCAGGGACACGTCATCACCGTCGACGACCTGGCGCGCTCCCTCGTGGTGGAGGCGACCGTGCACCACCTGGACTGCCTGCCGTCGCTCGGCGACGTGCCACGACCGTCCGCCGAGTCCGTGGTCGAGGTGCGGCGCACCGCCGAGCAGGTGCTGGCGACGCCGCTCCCGCCCGGTAACGACGAGAGCTGGGCGCTCAAGGCGGCCGGACGGGTGCCGCTCAGCCCGGGCGACCGGTCGGCCCTCGGCGACGCCGCCCGGGCGTTCCCGCTGCTGGGCTGAGCGTCAGGCGAGCCGGGTGACCTCGACGGTGACGCCGAGCGAGTGCGAGCCGGTGCCGGAGTAGATGCCCTTGAGCGGCGTCACGTCGCCGTAGTCGCGGCCCCGCCCGACGACCACGTGCCGCTCCCCCGCGGGCATCCGGTTCGTCGGGTCGTACGGCCACCAGCCGCCGAGCCACACCTCCACCCAGGCGTGGCTCTCGCCGGTCAGCGTCTCGCCGAGCACGGCGTCGGCATTGGGGTGCAGGTAGCCGGAGACGTAGGACGCCGGCAGCCCGACCGCTCGCAGCAGACCCACCGTGACGTGCGCGATGTCCTGGCAGACCCCCGACCCGAGGCTCCAGGCCTCGTGCGCCGAGGTCGAGACACCGGTGCTGCCCGACTGGTAGGCCACCCGCTCGTGCACGAGGTCCATGACCGCGAGCGCGGTCTCGTGCGGGTCCAGCCCGGAGCTGCGCTCCCGGACCAGCTCCGTCATCTCCTCCCCTGGGCACGAGCGCGCCGTCGGCGAGAGCATCTCGACGTAGCGGTCGCGGACGGCCTCGGAGCGCAGGACGTCCCACCCGGGCACGTCCGTCACCGGACGGGCGTCGGCGGTGTCGACCACGCAGGTGGCGGTCACCTCGAGCGCGTCGTGCGGCACGTGCAGGTCGAAGGCGGTGACCTGGGTCCCCCAGTAGTCCCAGTACCGCTGCTGGGTCGCGTCGGGCGAGGTGACGACGCGGGCCTCCAGCGTGAGCTGGTCGACGTCGGTGACCGGCGTCAGCCGCGCCTCGTTGTAGGAGGCGAGCACCGGCGCGTCGTACCGGTAGCCGGTGCTGTGCCGTACCCGGATCCGCCAGCTCATGCCCGCCCCCCTTCCCCGTCAGGAGGGCTCCCCACGGTTTCGGGGCGGCCGGGAACCGTCGGGAGGGCTCCTGCGGGGAGGCGGGGGCCTCCCGGGAGGGGTCGGGAAGTCACAGGCCCGAGTCCGCGGCCCAGGACAGGTGCGCCTCACGGTGGAAGAACCGGCTGCTGACCGCGTCGCCGACCCCGGAGCAGGTGCTCTGCATGCGGTCGAGCAGGGCGGTCAGGTCCGACAGCAGGTCGTCCGACAGCCGGAACTCGAGGTCCGTGCGCGCCCGGCCGACCAGGCGCCGGGCCGTGTTGTCGACGCCGGTGCGGCCCGCTGTCGGGTCGAGCTCGGCGAGGCACTGCTCGGCCACCACCATCGAGGCGTAGACCGAGCGCGGGAACAGCCGGTCCAGGACGAGGAACTCCACGACCCGCTCGGGCTCGACGGCGGCGCGGTAGGTGCGCAGGTAGGCCTCGTGCGCGCTGCACGACTTCAGCAGGGCCGTCCAGCCGGCGCCGCTGGCCCGGGAGCCGCCGCGCGCCCAGAGCAGTCGCGCGGTCATGTCGATGCGCTCGAGCGACCGGCCGAGGACGAGGAAGCGCCACCCGTCGTCGCGCGGCATGGTGCCGTCGATCGTCCCGGCGATGAGCGCGCTGCGCTCGCGCACGAAGCGGAAGAAGCCGAACGGCCCGTGCCGCGACGCGGCGGCCTCCTGCGCCGAGAGCGAGTGGTAGGTGGCGTTGAGCGTCTCCCACAGCTCGCTCGAGATGGCCTCGCGCACACCCCGCGCGTTCTCGCGGGCCCCGCCCAGCGCCCCCACGATGCTGCTGGTGTCGCCCGGCCGGAACGCGAGCAGCTCCACCGTCCGGCGCGAGTCGACGACGCCGTCGGGCACCGGCACGCCCATGACGCCGAGCAGGTCGCGGCAGGCCTGCTCCTCCTCCACCCACGGGTCCTCGAGCAGGGTGTGCACGTGCACGTCGAGCAGGCGCGCGGTGTCCTCGGCGCGCTCCACGTAGCGGCCGAGCCAGTACAGCGACTCCGCGACCCGGCTCAGCACGGCGCGCCCTGCTGCTGCTGCTGCTGTTGCTGCTGCTGGTCGGCCAGCACGGCGTTGCCAGGATCGAGCAGGTGCTCGCCGGTCGGTGAGGGCAGCAGCAGGTCGACGTCGTCGAACGCGGTCTCGGCCGGCGAGGAGTCCCGGGCGAGCACCCAGGTGTCCTTGCTCCCGCCGCCCTGGCTGGAGTTCACGACCAGCGACCCCTCCGGCAGCGCGACCCGGGTGAGGCCCCCGGGCAGCACCCAGACGCGGTCGCCGTCGTGCACCGCGAACGGACGCAGGTCGACGTGGCGCGGCGCCAGCCGGTCGCCGATCTTCGTCGGCGACGTCGAGAGCGAGATGACGCGCTGGGCGATCCAGCCGCGGGGGTCGGCGGTCAGCCGCGTGCGCAGCTCGGCGAGCTCGGCGTCGCTGGCCTGAGGGCCGATGACCAGGCCCTTGCCACCCGAGCCGTCGACCGGCTTGAGCACCAGCTGGTCGAGCCGGTCCAGCACCCAGGGCAGCTGGTCGGGCTCCTCGCAGCGGTAGGTGTCGACGTTCGAGAGGATCGGCTGCTCACCGAGGTAGTAGCGGACCAGATCCGGCACGTAGGTGTAGACGAGCTTGTCGTCGGCGACGCCGTTGCCGACCGCGTTGGCGATCGTGACCCGACCGCCGCGTGCGGCGTTCAGCAGCCCGGGGCAGCCGACCAGGCTGTCGGGGCGGAAGTGCAGCGGGTCGAGGAAGTCGTCGTCGATGCGCCGGTAGACGACGTCGACGCGCTGCTCGCCCGCCGTCGTGCGCATCCACACGACGCCGTCGCGGCAGACGAGGTCGCGGCCCTCGACCAGCTCGACGCCCATCAGGCGGGCGAGCAGCGAGTGCTCGAAGTAGGCGCTGTTGTAGACGCCCGGCGTCAGCACCACGACCGTCGGGTCCGAGACGCCCGCCGGCGCGGAGGCCTTGAGGGCGGCCAGCAGGATGCCGGGGTAGTCGCCGACCGGGCGCACCCGGTGGGTGCCGAGCAGCTCGGGGAACACGCGGGTCATCGCCCGCCGGTTCTCGATGACGTAGCTGACGCCCGACGGCGTGCGCAGGTTGTCCTCGAGCACCCGGAACTGGCCCTGCTCGTCGCGGATCAGGTCGATCCCCGAGACGTGCACGCGGACGCCGTTCGACGGCACGATGCCGTGCGCGGCGGGAGTGTGCGCCGTGCTGCTGACGACGACCCGCCGCGGCACGATGCCGTCGGCGAGCACGGCCTGCTCGCCGGCCATGTCGGCGAGGAACGCCTCGAGCGCCTTGACCCGCTGCGCGACGCCGTGCTCGATCGTGTCCCACTCGTCGGCGTCGACGACCCGCGGCACGAGGTCGAGCGGAAAGGGCCGCTCCTCCCCGGACAGGCTGAAGGTGATGCCCTGGTCGCGGAAGGCGTTGGCGAGGGCCGCCGACCGGCTGTCGAGGTCGTCGGTCGACAGCGACCGCAGCGCGTCGACCAGTGGGCCGCAGTGCGGGTGCGGCTCGGTCGGCGAGGCGAAGACCTCGTCCCAGGCGCCGGCCGTCGAGTAGCCGTCGAGGAGGTCCGCCACGCCTGGGACCCTAGAGGCCGCCGGTGGCGGCGGTGGAGCGGCCCGTCCTTTGGTAGGGTCTTCCCTTGCGCGTGCGCTGAGAGCGCCGTGCGCCCCTCAAGCTGCACACCCCGGCTCGTGCCCTGCGAGCGGAACCCCAGGACGGACGAGGACCTCTTCGCGTGGCGAACATCAAGTCGCAGATCAAGCGCATCAAGACCAACGAGAAGGCGCGCCTGCGCAACAAGTCGGTCAAGTCGTCGCTCAAGACGTCGGTGCGCAAGTTCCGCGAGGCCGCCGAGGCCGGCGACGTCGACACCAGCACCGCGGCGCTCCGGGACGCCAGCCGCGCGCTCGACAAGGCCGCGAGCAAGGGCGTCATCCACCAGAACCAGGCCGCCAACCGCAAGTCGGCCATGGCCAGGCGGGTCGCCCAGCTGACGGGCTCCGGCTCCTAGTCCGCCCGCTCCTGCACGTCCGGCGTCGCTCCCCCCGCGGGAGCGGCGCCGTCGTCGTTGCGGGAGCCTGCGGCCGGGCGGGTGAGCAGGCCGGCCAGCACGTCGTGGGCCTTGACGAAGACGGCGACGCCGAGGGGCAGCGCGAGCAGCGTCCAGGCCGAGGCGACGTCGGCCAGCACCAGCACGACGGCGAGAGCCAGGGCGCCCTCGCCGAGAAGGGCCCGCTGCCAGCCGTTCGGGGACACGTTCTTCAGCCGCAGCAGGCGGGGGTAGAGAGGGCGCTTGGCGCGGACCGGCTGCTCCTCGGGCGGCGCGACGTCGTCGGCCGGCTGCTCCTGCTCCCTCACGCCGCGCCGTTCCGCGCGGTGACGACCGCGAGCAGCGCCCGCTCCACCGCGTAGGGCGCGCTGACCGCCCCGCCCTTGACGTCGGCATCGGCCTTCGCCACGGCCTGCAGCGCGGCGGACAGGCCCTCCGGCCGCCAGCCGCGGGACTGCTTGCGGGTCTTGTCCACCTTCCACGGCGGCATCCCGATCTGCGCGGCCAGCTGCGCCGACGGCACGCCGGACGCCGACGCGACCAGCGCCACCGAGCGCAGGGTGCTGGCGAGCGCGCTGGTGACCAGCACCGGGGCGAGGCCGGTGCTCTCCCCCCAGCGGGACAGCTCGAGCGCACCGGCGAGGTCACCCTCCACGGCGCGGTCGGCGACGGCGAAGCCGGACGCCTCGGCCCGGCCGCGGTGGTAGCGGGCGACGGCATCGACGGTGATCGGGCCGCTCGTGTCGACGAGCAGCTGCCCGGCGGCCGAAGCCAGCTCGCGCAGGTCGTTGCCGACCGCCTCGAGCAGCAGCGAGATCGCGTCGTCGTCGACGTGCCGGCCGTCGCGGCGCAGCTCGCGTCGCACGAAGTCGCGCCGCTCGCTCGGCCGGGTGACCTTGGGCGCATCCACCCGGCGGACGCGCTTGGTGCTCAGCGACGTCAGGAGCGCCTTGCCCTTGGCGCCGCCGGCGTGCACGACGACCACCGAGGTCTCGGCCGGGATGTCGTCGAGGGCGGCGAGAACGTCGTCGACGAGCTCCTTCGCCAGGTCCTGCGCGGCGCGCAGCACCAGCACGCGCCGTCCGCCGAACAGCGAGGGGCTGAGGGCGTCGTCGACGTCGCCGCGCTGCAGCTCCGCGT